>WNFI01002622.1_pt1 | contig 15050 bp, 13 predicted proteins | sample 5400471 | NCBI WGS metagenome assembly WNFI01 (sample SAMN13153348, study PRJNA577476) | soil metagenome | isolation source: 100 cm saprolite on Douglas fir-dominated hillslope | place: USA:California | collected 2013-09-17
CGGGCGCGCCAACGTCACAGTGGCGCGGAACTGGGGTTACATCATTCTCGGAAACTAACATATGTTGGCGAAATCTATGGTGCCCTTGGGGAGAATCGAACTCCCATCCACGGCTTCGGAGGCCGGTACTCTATCCATTGAGCTACAAGGGCAAAATCATGACGGCTTATGCGGCGTTTTGATCGACAGTTTCTTGATGATCTGCTCGACGTCGCGCAACGCCTGGGGCAGGGCGCTGATGTTTTTCCCTCCCCCTTGCGCAAAATCCGGACGTCCGCCAGCCGAACCTTGGATCAGGATCGCCAGTTCTTTGGCAAGCAGGCCCGCATTCACGCCGCGATTCACCGACTCTTTGCGTACCGACACAACAAAACTGGCCTTGCCGTCGTTCACGGTCGCCAAGACCACGACTTCTGCCCGACCGCTCTCTTTCAAGCGGTCTGCGATCTCGCGGAGCTGCTTGTCATCGACACCGTCCAAGGTCTGGCTGATCACCTGATAGCCGCTGATCGGGGAAGCGGTCTTAGCGATCGTCTCAAATTGATCCCGCAGCGCGCCGGACTTATGCTGTTGAAGTTCCTTTTCAAGCTGGTTTTCCCGGGAGAGCAGTTTTTCAATGCGCACCGGCAAATCATCCGGCGTCGTTTTGAGGGTTTCCGGACCTGGCCGGTCGCGTGCACATGCGTGCCGCCGCACAGTTCCAGGCTCCAGGCTTCCTGCGCCCGGCTGCAATCGTGGGGCGAGACCATGACGGCGCGCACATCGGCGCCGTATTTCTCGCCGAACAACATCATCGCCCCGATCTGGTGCGCCTGGTCCTTGGTCATCTTGCAGGCGCGGACGGGGATGTCGTTGAGGATCTGTGAATTAACGATATCTTCAACGCGTTGCCGCTCCTCCGGCGTCAAGGGAGCGTTGTGGTTAAAATCGAAACGCAGCCGGTCGGGCGCCACGAGCGAGCCCGCCTGGGTCACATGCGTCCCCAGGATCTCGCGGAGCGCTTTGTGCAGAAGATGCGTCGCCGTATGGTGTCGCATCACCGCTTCGCGCAGCACCGGATCTACTTTGGCGCGCACTTTGATGCCGACCGTGAGCGACCCCTGCATCACACGGATGCGATGAATAATTAATCCGTCTACCGGCGTCTGCGTATCCAAAACATCGGCCTTGCCCCCCTGCCATTCCAGACTGCCGCGATCCGCGACCTGTCCACCCCCTTCGGGATAAAAGGGCGTCTCGCGCAGGGCGACTTCGCCTTCCTGTCCGGCATTCAGCATGTTCGATTCAGAAATGCCATCCGACCCGCTCTGATACAGCGGTTTCAAAACCTCCGTGTCGAGATCCATACTGTCATAGCCTTTAAATACTGAACCGGCCGCGAGTTTGCTCTTCCAGGCGTGATACTGCGCAACGTCCTGCGCGCCCGATCCCTTCCACGCTTGCCGCGACGTGTCGGCGGCCTGCTCCTGGGCCCGTTTATACCCTTGCTCGTCCACTTTCATTCCCTGACTCTCCACCATTTCTTTCGTCAGTTCAAACGGAAAGCCGTACGTGTCATAGAGCTGGAAAATTTCTTTTCCGGGCAGCGTCGTGATACGCTGGGTCTTCGCGGACTCCACGAGTTCACTCAGCCGGTGCGTCCCGGTCTCCAACGTCTCCAAAAACTTTTCCTCTTCCATCTTGACGATCGAAGCGATGGTTGCCCGCCGCTGGAGCAGGTCGGGATACGCTGACTTCATGATCTCCACCACTGTACCCGTTAGCTTGTAGAGAAACGGTTCCTTAAGTTCGAGCGCGTCGCCCGCCCGCACGGCCTGGCGAAGCAAGCGGCGGAGCACGTACCCCCGGCCTTCGTTGGAAGGCAGGATCCCGTCATTGACCATGAACGTGACAGCGCGAACGTGATCAGCAATACGATAGAAACGCGCTTCCTGAGCGCTGACCGTGCGCGGCCCTTTGGCCGGTTCCGCCAGTTTCTGCCCGGAGAGACCAGAAAGCTCTTGAAAGATCGGTCGGAACACATCCGTCCCGAAGGGGCTTGATTCCCCTTGCGACAACAGGCTCAGCCGCTCCAAGCCCATGCCCGTGTCGATGTTCTTGCTGGGCAGCGGGTTGAGTTTCCCATCTGCAGAACGGTCGAACTGGGTAAAAACATGGTTCCAGATTTCGAGGTACCGATCGCAATCGCACGCGGGGCCGCAGTCCGGCTTCCCGCAGCTCCACTCGGCGCCTCGGTCCCAGAGAATCTCGGAACAAGGCCCGCACGGGCCGGTGGGCCCCATCGTCCAGAAATTAGTGTCGTCACCCAAGCGGTAGATTTTGCTTTTGGGAAGGCCCAGCGACTCCCAGATCTTGAACGCTTCGTCATCGCTCTTGTGGACCGAGACCACCATGCGGTCCGCGGAGAGACCGAGCGTCTTCGTTAAGAACTCCCAGCCCCAGGCGATCGATTCTTTCTTAAAGTAATCCCCGAAAGAGAAATTGCCCAGCATCTCGAAGAACGTCAGATGCCGGAGCGTATGCCCCACGCGCTCAATGTCGGACGTCCGCAGACACTTCTGGCAGGAGACCGCGCGTTTGAACGGGCTAGCGGATGGATTTTGAAAATTCGGCTTAAACTGCACCATGCCGGCGCTGGTGAACAAAAGCGTGGGATCGGTCGAAGGAATTAGGGAATCCGAAGATACAACCCGGTGTTGGCGTGATTCGAAGAATTTTAAGAAGGCAGAGCGAACGTCCGCGGTTTTCATAATTGGACCGTCATCCCCGCATGTCGTTAGCGGGGATCCAGCAGTGGCCGGGACTGGATTCCCGCTTTCGCGGGAATGACGTATTCACGGTAGGGCTTAGGGGCGGTATTCGCAGGTCCTCGGCGGCGTGCGGAACCACCGACCGTTTTCGGTCCGCATGCGCGCGACCAACGTGTGCTTACCCGGCTGGATACCAGACCAATCATGCCACCAGTAGCCGGAGGTCAGCCGGCAGGGCTGCCAGGACTTGCCGTCGATGGAAAATTCGACTTGCTCGGCGCCTCCTGCTCCCAGACGTACCACATAGACAGGTCCCAAGAGACGTTCGCGCTCCTCCGGATGATCGATCCAGATGTACGGAGGCTGGGGTGTTTGATACGGGTTCGGCGCCTGCTCAAACAGGATTTCCGCGCCTGCCTGCCGGCCAGGCAGGGACGCTCTGGCGGCGCGCGGAGCGGCGCTTTTCTTTGGGGCTTTGGACTTTCGAGTCTTGGACGGCGAAGCCGGAGCGTCGCTTGCGAGAGCGTCCGGGGTGCTGCTTGATGTAGGTAGGGCCATGGAACTCCTCCTTGTTGAAGAGCCATTGTGTCGCGGGGTCGAAGGACTCATACGAGAACCGCCTTTTGCTGGGTCATACGGAACATCCGGTAATCCAACTGCGGGAAAATCGTGTCGCGGCGTTCGATCTCCGAGAGAAACAGCTCATCGATCACGCTTTGTCGGATCTGCTGATTTAAAGTGAGGAACCGGTTCAAATGGTCCAACGTGCGCTTCTTCGCATACGTGCTGGCCGTGCCGACCGTCATGAGGAACGCCCAGTCGGATGATTGCGCCAGATAGATTTCGCGGGCAGCCTGGTTGAGCGCGCGTTCGCGTAAGCCGGCCGCGCTCGGATTTTGTTCCGCCAGTTCGATCATCAGTTCGGTCGCCTTGTGCAGGTGGCGGTAGATCCAGTCGTTGGATCCATTCAGCCAGACTTCATGATACCCTTTGTCCCCCCAAGACGACATCTCCGGCTGGACGATCTGGTTATTGGGATTTTCTTCCAGGTACTCGCTGGGCGTGACCATGCGGATATCTTTCTGGTCGTAATGCAGCTTCCGGAACAAGAATTCAAGGAAATCGGGGCCTTCGTACCACCAATGGCCGAAAAGCTCGGCGTCGTACATCGAGACGATGACCGGCTTTTTCTGGAGCATGCCGTTCAAATGCTCGACCTGCTTCTGCCGGTTGAACATGAAATTGCCGGCGTGGTCAGCGGCTTTCTCGCGCGCGGCGGCCGGGTTATACGGCTGCTTGGCATTGAGCGGGACACGCCCGGTGATGCGGTAGTACTTTAATCCGGTGTTACGGCGCACGCCGTCGGAATGGAGATACGGCTTCACGTAATCGTAGTCCAAATCGTACCCGACGTCCCGGTAAAATTCTCGGTAGCTCGGATCGCCGGGATACCCGATATCGGCCGACCAGACTTGATGGGCGGATTCCATATCGCGAGCGAATGCCGCAACCCCTGAAGGACAATAGGTCGGCGCGTAGACCCCGTAGCGCGGCCGCGGGGTTCCGTAGAGCATGCCATGCGCGTCGAGGAAAAAGAAGCGGATGCCGGCTTCCTTCAGAAGCACGTCATCGCCCGGGTTGTAGGCGCATTCCGGTAACCAGATACCGCGCGGCCGGCGACCGAAGTGCCGCTGGTAATCGTCCGCTGCGAGCCGGATCTGAGCGCGCGCGGCTTGGCGATGGATCATCAAAGGGAGATAGCCGTGCGTCGCCGCGCACGTGATGATCTCCAAAACGCCCTGGTTCTGAAGCTGGCGGAAGGCCTGCAGGAGATTTCCGCGGTACCAATCTTCATAAATCTGCCGGCATCGCGTGAGCTTCTGCTGGTACATTTTCGCCGCATCGTGATACGCCAGCTGGTCCTTGGTGCGGTGCACTTCTTTGTCCGCCAGCTCGATCAAACGGCCGAGGTAACGGCGATAGCGCGCCTGCAGAAGATGGTCGGAGAGCATCGCGCACAACGGCGGGGTCAACGACAGTGTGAGCCGGAAATTGATCTTCTCCGTCACCAAGCGCGTCATCATGTCGATGAGCGGCAGGTACGTTTCGGTGATGGCCTCAAAGAACCAGTCTTCCTCGAGGAAGTCCTCGTATTCCGGATGCCGCACAAACGGCAAGTGCGCATGCAGAACGAGCGCTAAATACCCTTTTTCCATTACGCTTTAGGCTCCTCCTGCCCGGAGGGCGGCGCTTTCGATAACGCGGATGAGGACGAAGAAAAAACGGAGCGCAGGAACTCCCACCGTTGCGCCATCATCTTGGCGATCTCGGCGGATCCGCGCGAAAAGTGATCGGACACTTCAAACATCTTCTCCCATTCCGAGATGTTGACGATCATCCAGCGGCTATCGGTTTGACTCGATACCGCACCCAAAGGAAGTGTCGCCCGGTTGGAACGCAGGAGCGCCAAGAAACGGCCGTCGGGAAACCGGAAGCCCAATTCGATGATCCAACTGCGTCCGGGTACCGGCACATTCACGTACCACTGGCGCGCGTCATACGTCACGTCGACGTCAAAAGACCGCTCCGCCCGGGAAATATCGGCGTCGCGGTCGGTCACATCATAGACTCGCAAAACCGCTTGTCCCTTTTGCCAGACATCGGGACCGACTTGATTGCGGAGGGTGTCTAAACGATCGGGCGTCGCTTCCCAATACGTAAAAAACCAAAGCGGGTCGCGAGCCAGGATAACGAGACGGTTATCGCCGTAGGTTTCGGGCAGGGGTTTGCTAGGCTCCAACACATCGGTGGTGCCGTCGATGATAAACTTTCCCAGTTCTTGATCTGGGGAACGAGAAAAATCGGAACCGCTGTTCTGGTCCATAAACCTTTCTTTATTGGACTGCGTTGATTAGTTGCTAGTTACTGCGGGAGGGTCACTGAGAATCCTGCAACCCAAAGAAAAAAACCCACGAACGACCTGGGCTTTTACTGCCCTTTATCAAACTAAATGCAGAATGGAATTGTCAAGGTAGGAAATTCTAAAAATGATGCGACAAAACGAGGAAATTAATTCCCCAAACCATCTCTAAAACCCGCCGCCGGCGGCGCGGATGGCTTTTTCGGCCGCTTCAAATTCGTACAGCATCCACAGGACTGACAATAAGAGAGGGATCACGACGGCATAGACCAAAATGCGGATTTTGATCGGTCGGCTTAGGGTCTTGTCCTTCCAAAGCATCCACAACCCCACGGGAGGAAACCCCCAAAGCCAGAACATCACTTTGGAAATAGTCTTCCAGGGGACCGGTTGTTTAGATGGATCGTCCAATGGCGGCGGCGATGCCACGAAGTTCGAGCATCATGATCGGCAGGTGGCTCAAGTGCCGGATGACGGGAACGGCATTCAGGTCGAGCGTGAAGCGGGTGGAGGTTTCAAACGTGCGGATGCCGCGCTCGCAAAGCATGACGTTGTAGTTCCCGTTGGTCATGATGTACTCCGCGCTCATCAAAAGCTCCTGGATGCTGGTCGCCAGACCGCGTTTTAAGAGGACGGGTTTTTTCGCTTTGCCCACTTCCTTGAGGAGATCGAAATTCTGCACATTTCGCGCGCCCACCTGGATGATGTCGGCGTATTCTTCGACGAGTTTGACGTCGTTCACGTTCATCACTTCGGTGACGACCGGGAGTCCGGTGAGTTTGCGGGCATCCGCGAGCATGCGCAGCGCTTTTTCGCCGTGACCTTGGAAGGCGTAAGGCGACGTGCGCGGCTTGAAGGCGCCGCCGCGCAAGATATGGGCGCCGGCCTCTTTCACGGCGTCCGCGGTGAACATCAACCGTTCCTTGGTGTCGACGGAACACGGGCCCGCCATCACGACGACCTGCTGGCCGCCGATTTTCTGGCCGTTCTTCAGTTCGATAACCGTGTTTTCACGATGGAATTCCCGGCTGACGAGCTTGTACGGTTTGGAGATCGGGGTCACGACCTCGACGCCTTCCATCGCCTCAAAAATGTCCTTGGTGGTGACGGCATTTTCGCCCACGACGCCAATGACCGTGAGCTCTTTGCCTTTATTCGTGTGCGCGGCGAAACCCAGTTCATGAATCTTCTTCATGATGGCATCGATCTGGTGCTTGGTCGCGTCGTTTCTCATAGTGATCATCATGTCGCTAAAACCTCTTTCATCGCTTTCAGGAACCACCGGTTCTCCACTGGTAATCCATAGGTGACGCGGATATGCTGCGGAAAACCATATTCGTCCATCGCGCGCACGATCACGCCGCGATCCAGAAGGGTGTCAAAAACCTCGGCGCCCCGGTGCGGCGAAACATCCACGAGCGTAAAATTGCCTACAGAGGGTATCACACGGAGGCCCATCTGTTCCAGCGCGGGCAGGACCTGCTTTCGTCCTTCTTGAACCAAACGGACGCCGCGGGAGACCTGCGCGCGGTCCTGGAGCGAGGCTTCGGCCGCGGCCTGGGCGACGGTGCTGACATTGAACGGCGGCCGGACCCGGTCGAGCGCGGCGATGACCCCGGGATCGGCAAACCCGTACCCGACCCGTAGGCCGGCCAGGGCATAGACTTTGGAAAACGTGCGCAAGATCACTAAATTGGAATAGCTCTGCTGCAGCTCCAGCGTGCGCGGATAGGTCCGCTCCAGCGCGCTTGCAAACTCGTAATACGCTTCATCCACCACCACCAGCACCGATTGCCCGCGCTGGCGGAGCCGTTCGGTATGTTCGAGTAATTCCTCGAGTTCCTCCTGGGTGTTATAGGTCCCCGTGGGGTTGTTCGGGTTTGCGATGAATACTATTTTTGTATCGGAGCGGATGGCTTCCAACATCATGCCGAGATCGTGGGTCATCTCGCGCATCGGGACGGTTAGAACGGTGGCCCCCATCAACTCGCCCGCCATCTTGTAGCGAATGAAGGCGTGATCGGAGACGACGATGGAATCCCCCGGATTTAAAAAGGTTTTCCCCAGAAGCTCGATCAGCTCATCGCTGCCCGCGCCGATGATCACCTGCTCCGAAGCCACGCCGTTCTTTTTGGCGAGCGCCTGACGCAGTGCCGTGCTAGCGCCATCCGGATAACGCAAAATGGACTTCCCCAACGTCGCGACGGCTTTCAAGGCGCGGGGTGAAGGGCCGAGCGCGTTCTCATTCGAAGCCAGCTTATAAAGCTGCTTCAAACCCCGTTCCCGCCGAACGCTTTCGATAGACCGCCCCGGCAGATAGGGTTCAAACCCTCTGCATTGAGGACGAATGAGTGAATCCACCCAGGATTGCGATATCGCCGTTTTCATGGAAATTTATTCGGTCCGGGGATACGAACCGAGGATCTTGAGGAACGCGCAGGAACGTTCCAGCTCGGACATCGCCTTCTGGACCCGCGGGTCCGAGCGATGTCCTAAGAAGTCGACGAAGAAGATGTACTCCCACGCTCGCTGCCGCGTCGGACGCGATTCGATTTTCGTCATATTCAGATGCGCCTTCTTGAAAGGCATCAACATATCATGCAGGGCTCCGACCCGGTCCTTGACCGAGAACATGATGGAGGTTTTGTCTCGGCCCGTCGGCGCCGGCTCGGACGTTCCGATGACCAGAAAGCGCGTGTAGTTGTGCGTCGCGTCTTCGATACGCGATTCCAGGACATCGAGCCCGTAAAGACCGGCCGCCAAGCGCGATGCGATCGCGACCGAACGCGGCGTCCGGCTGGCCGTTTGGGCGGCGGCGGCGGTGGATGAGGATTCAACGACGCGTACTCCGGGCAAATGGTCTTCTACCCATTGCCGGCATTGCGCCAGCGCCTGGTAATGCGAAAACAGCGTCCGGACTTGTCTGCCGGCAGCCAGGTTTTTCCCCTTTTTGCGATACTCGACGGTGCGGCCCAAGAGGTAATGCCAGATCGGCAGCTCTTGTTCGGCGCAAATCGAGAGATTCGATTCGATGAACATGTCGAGCGTGTGGTTGACCACGCCTTCTGTCGAGTTCTCAATCGGAACCACGCCATAATCCGCACGCCCTTTTTCGACTTCGGCGAAGACATCGCCGATCGTGTGCGCCGGCACAAATTCAGCCTGAGGTCCGAAGCTTTTGAGCGCAGCTTGATGGGTGAACGTTGCTTCCGGACCGAAGTAGGAAATCCTCAATTTTTTCTGCAAACTCCGGCAGGCGTGAACGATCTCGTTGAAAACGTCTTGGATGGCCTGGCTGGAAAGGGGCCCGTTGTTGAGGCGCTTCAGCCGCTGGAGCAGAACTTTTTCCCGAGACGGCACGAAGACCGACTGGCTGTTTTTCTGCTTCAGCCGGCCAATGGACTCCACCAGACGGCCGCGCTCATTCAAGAGTTTGAGCAGCGACTCATCCAAGCGGTCAATGTGATTGCGCAATTTTTTAAGAGACGCCATGTCTATTCCTGGGACCTCATCATGACTGAAATTTGGCGCGCGTCGGTCTGATCCCGGCGATACGAATAAAAACGCGACGTATGCCGCGTGCAAACCGCCGGGACGGAGAGGAACCGGGCGCCGGACCGGCGCGTCTGCCGCGCGATTTCCTGCGCCAGATTAACTTTCCAACGATCTCCGTGACGGCGGCGCGTCGCCGGGAAAAAGCGCGCTACATCCCACTGGACTTCAAAACAACAGGGGCCGATGCTCGGCCCCAGCCACACATGCACCGCCCGGGACGGGCAATGCCACCGCTTTTGCATGAGTCGGAGAGCCTTCGGCAGGATACCGCCGCGGACCCCCCTCCACCCGGCGTGCAATAATCCTTCCAAACCCTGAGACGGTGCGGACAAGAAAATCGAGACGCAATCCGCGGTAAAAATGCCCAGCGGCTGGTTGGCCGCGGCGGTCAAAAGACCGTCCATGCCGGGGTATTTTTGGGTTCGTTCGAGTTTTGGAACAATCGCGAGCCGTGCGCCGTGGACCTGCTCGGCGATCGCGATGGCTTGGGGCAGGGATTTAGAGGCCAGGAACCGTCGGAGTTTAGCCGGGGGCCGGGCGTTGCCGTCCCGGCGGGTGCTGGTGAACGCGATCAAAAGGTTCAATGCGGGAGATACGTCGCACTGCTGTCGTTGCCGGTTTGCACGCCGCGAACGGCCATCATGATTTCCTCAGGATTCGAGGAGGCGCCGAGCGCTGTTTCCAGCGTGATTTCTCCCGAATTGATCAGCGAGACCAGCGACTGATGAAAGGTCTGCATGCCGTAATACGCCCCTTGTTTCATCACCGGGCCGATTTCCGTCATCGTGTTCTCGAGGAGGTACTTGCGGATAATGGGGGTGACGACCATGACTTCGACGGCCGGGACACGGCCGATGCCGGATTGATGCGGCAACAAACGCTGGGAGACGACCCCCTTCAACGTGTCGGCCACCTGAAAACGGATTTGGTTTTGCTGGTGCGGCGGAAAAATATCGATGATGCGGTTGACGGTCTGCATGGCGTCGATCGTGTGGATCGTCGAGAGCACGAGGTGTCCCGTCTGGGCGGCCGTGAGCGCGGCGGCCATCGTTTCCAGGTCGCGCATTTCACCGACCAAGATGACGTCCGGGTCCTGCCGCACGACGAACTTTAACGCATCGGCAAAATTGAGCGTATCGGAGTGCAGTTCGCGCTGCGAAATGATCGATTGCTTGTCCTCATGCAAATATTCGATCGGGTCTTCAACGGTGATGATGTGGCGGGTGCGCGTCGCATTGATGTAATCGATCATCGACGCCAGCGTCGTGGTCTTGCCGCTGCCGGTCGTCCCGGTCACCAGGATCAACCCCCGAGGCTCATCCGTCAATTTCCGGATCACCGAAGGGAGTTTGAGCTGCTCGAACGATGGGATCTTGGCGGGTACATGGCGGAACGCGACGTTCACTAGGCCGCGCTGGCGGTAGATGTTGACGCGGAACCGGCCGATCCCCTCCACTGAAAGCGGCAAGTCGCATTCCATGCGCTCATCGAAAAGCCGCGCCTGGCGTTCGCTCATGATGCTCTTGATCCAGCGATCGATGTCTTCGCCGGGGATAGGCGCCGGAGTTTTAAAAGTCAGGTTGCCGTCTACCCGAAAGACGGCGTGCTTGTCCGACCTCAAATGGAGGTCGGATGCATTTTTGTCCACCATCAACTTCAAAAGCTCTTTGAGTTCCATAAAATGAGGGGCTGTCGCCTCAATAAGGAAGGATGCCTGATGATCAGGTTTCCGTCAATGCCTAAGTTTGTTCGATTTAAAGCGCAAAAAGGCGGGCTTTTGCAGTTCTTCTTCGAGGTTTTTACGTTTGGATGCAGGCGTCGTCTCGGACGCTTCCTGATACTCGTCTCCCGAGCCGGGAGCCCCGGGTCGGACTGGACCCCGTCGCCGGTCTCCCCCCCGCGCCTTGAGGGACCCGTGTTGGCGACCTTGCAGTCCCATCCGTACAGCAGGGAACCCTGTCGCGATCACGGTGATCTGGATCCGATCTTCCAGAGATTCATCAAAGGCGTGGCCGTAGAAGACGTGGGCCTCCGGACACGCGCTGTAGATATAGTTCATCGCCTCGCCCACCTCATGGAGGGTGATGTCGCGGCTACCGACGATGTTGGTGATGACGCCTTTGGCGCCGTCGATCGTGATGTCTTCCAGGAGCGGGTTCTTGACCGCCGCTTGAGCGGCGCGCAAGGCGCGGTCCTGCCCTCGCGCTTCACCGATGCCCATCAGGGCCTCGCCGGCGCCGGTCATCACCGTGCGCACGTTCGCGAAATCCATGTTGATCTCGCCGGGGTGCGTGATGACGTTCGAAATCGCCTGCACCGCCTGACGGAGCACGTCATCGGCGATCCGGAAAGCGTCTTCAAACCGCGTCGTCGGCTCCACGATGGACAGGAGCCGGTCATTCGGGATCACGATCAGCGTGTCGCAGAACGTTTTCATTTCTTTCAAACCGTTTTCCGCCTGGGTCAGTTTGACGCGCCCTTCGAACTGGAACGGCCGCGTCACCACCCCCACCGTCAACGCCTTGCACTCTTCCTTGGCGATTCGCGCCACCAACGGCGCGCCGCCGGTCCCGGTGCCCCCGCCCATACCCGCGGTGACAAACACCATATCGGAACCCATCAAAGCCTCTTTAATTTTCTCGGTGCTCTCTTCGGCGGCCTGCCGGCCGGTCGTGGGGCTGCCCCCGGCTCCCAAGCCACGCGTCAATCGCTCGCCCAACTGGACCATCATCGGCGCTTTGTTCCGGCGCAGCGCTTGGGCATCGGTATTGGCGGCGATGAACTGAACGTGCTTCAAGCCCGCTTCGATCATGCGATTGACGGCGTTGCCGCCGCCCCCACCCACGCCGATGACGCGGATATTGGCCGGCTGTTCGCGGATGTCCTCTGCCAGTTTAATTCGCATTAGAAAGTCTCCTCAACCCACTCTTTCAGTCGACGGCTCAGGCCTCCGGTGCGCGCACGTCGGCGCGCGGCGGCGGTGTTCCACTGGCCTTCACCGCGGTACGGGAAACTCAATAAGCCGATCGCCGTCGCGAAACTCGGATGTCCGACAATATCGCTTTTGCCGATGATGCCTTGCGGAAGCCCGACGCGCGCGGACAGTTGCAGGATACGCTCGGCGGCCTGCTCGATCCCTTTCAAAAGGGACCCGCCCCCGGTCAAAATCAAGCCTCCCGGAACGACCCGGTCGGCATAGCCCGAATCTTGAAGTTTCTCCGCGACCAGCGTGAAGATTTCCTCGACCCGTGGCTCCACGATGTCGATCAAGAAACGTCGGCTCACCTTGCGGAAGGTCCGGCCGTCCATGGCCGTAAAGCTGACCTCGCCTTCGCTTTGGTCAACCATGTTCCCCATCGCCACCCCATAGTTCTCCTTGATCTGCTGCGCTTGCGACAATGACGTGCGCAAGCCGTAGGCCAAGTCACGGGTGATCGCATCGGCGCCCAACGGAAGCTTATCAGTAAAATGCATGCTGCCATCGAAATAAACGGCCAAGTCGGTCGTCTGTCCCCCAATGTCGACCAAGAGAGAGCCGAGATCGCGCTCTTCCTGCGTCACGACGACTTCTCCGGCGCCCAAGAGACCGTAAATCGGCTCCGTGACCGAGAAACCAGCCAAGTTGATCGCCTTGAAGATATTGTTCAGGTGGGACCGCGAGGCCGTGACGATATGAACGTCCACCTCGAGCAACGATCCCTCCATCCCCACGGGGTTCGGGACTCCCTGTTGACGGTCCAGTGTGAAGCCTTGGGGGATCGTATGGATGATCTCCCGGTCGCCCGACATGTGCACGGCCTGGGCGCTTTCAATGGCTTTCTCCACATCTTCCGCTGTGATTTCCTTGTCCGTGCGGGCGATGTTCAGGGCGCCGTGGTTGTTGAACGTCTGAAGATGGTTGCCGCGGACCGCGATCGTCAGGTCCTTGACCATTTCTTTCGCGGCGTCTTCGGCTTCTTCGCAAATGCGCGTCACAGCGCGCGCGGTTTCATCGATATTGATGACCACGCCGCCTTTCAACCCGCCGGGGCATGCGCTCCGGGCTCCGCTCAGGACTTCAATTTGACCGGTTTGCGCATCGCGCCGCCCAATGACGCAGGCTGTTTTCGGCTTGACGATGACGCGTCCTTCATCAAAAAAACGTAAGTCCGCCGTTGACGCACCGCTTAAGCGCTCATGGACGTCGTTCAGGACCAGCGCCAGGCATTGCGCTTTGGTCTTCGCGGTGCGCGCGTCCGGAGCGCCCCAGGCCACATGTGTCCCGGTTTGCATGTCCAGCCACATCTCTCCCCGCGGGTCTTCCATCACCGCCACGACATGGCTCCAAAGATCACGATTCTGCGCGATTTCAGCGAGCCATCGCCCGACCACGGGCAAGGAACGGGGAGTCCGGATCAGAACCTTGGGGAGAGTCGTCCAGCTCGCCGAAGCCAGCTCAAACACCGCTCCCTCCTTATCCACACCGCGTTCGTCCCAGCGCACTAAAGGAATCCGGGGTTCCAACCGAGCGACGATGCGGTTCTCCAAAAAATGTTTCTCAAATTCGACGCGTTGCAACGCGGGGAAACGCCGCATCCAATCCCGCCGGAGCCGCCACTCCCCTCCGGGAAGCCAAAGCACAAAACGACCGGGCGGCGTTTCCTTGAGCAGGGCCAGTCCGGCGAGAGTCTCCGGAGCTTTCAATTCAAGAGACGGGGTGTGACGCTTCAGGTATTTCGGGGCCCAAGCGGTTTGACTGGCTGCGACCCGGATCAAAATGGCCGCGATCCCACAGAGGCCGGCCATAAACAAAAACCCGGACATCCGGCGATGCAAGGCGACGCGCCGTTTTGGCCGAAGAATGACATGCTGCTTCCGGATCCGTTTTCTACGTAGCAAAAGAATACTCCGCGATTTTCAAAACCAACGTGTCGAAATTCATGCCCATCGCCGCGGCCGCGTCCGGCAGCAGAGAGGTCTCGGTCATGCCGGGGATCGTATTCACTTCCAACAGAACCGGCGAATCCTGGGGCCCCACGATCAAATCGACGCGCGCCACCGCGCGGGTCTGGAGGACCCGGCACGCCGCCAATGCGAGCTCCCGGGCCCGGCGCGCCGCCCGGTCCGAGATACGGGCCGGCAGTAGATGGCGCGAACCGCCGGGCGCGTATTTGGCATGGAAATCGTAGAAGGAACGATTAGTAGGAACTATCTCGATAATAGGCAGGGCTTGGGGGCCCAATATGCCGACGGTGATCTCAGGACCTTTGATGAATTGTTCGATCAATACATCCTCATCTAACCGGAACGCTTTCAGAAGTGCGCTCTTCAACTGCCCTGGCTGCTTCACGATCGAGATTCCGAGTGCGGATCCCTGGCGGGCCGGTTTCACGACCACGGGATATCCCAAACGCCGAACCTGTGCAGCCACGTCTTTGGGAACGGGCCGTTGGATGGCAAACCCGCGCGGCGTCTTGAGCCCGGCGGCCTGAAACATCTTTTTGCTGACGATCTTGTCCATCGCCAGGGCGGACGCCAAGACCCCGGATCCTGTATAGGGGATGCGCATCGTTTCCAAGAGCCCTTGAACGGCTCCATCCTCGCCTCCCGGGCCATGCAGCGCGAGGTAGGCGACCTGGATCTTCTCGCGCCGGAGCTTGAGTGGGAGGTCCGGACCTGCATCCACCGCGCGCGCGTCGAAGCCTTGACGCCATAGCGATGCGAGGATGGCGCGCCCGGTCTTCAATGAGATGGGACGTTCTCCGGAGCGCCCTCCCATCAGGACCCCGATCCGGCGCCGCGACAGCCAACCGCGGACCGCGCCGAGGTTCACACCTCTCCCATCA
>WNFI01335283.1_pt1 | contig 15048 bp, 13 predicted proteins | sample 5400471 | NCBI WGS metagenome assembly WNFI01 (sample SAMN13153348, study PRJNA577476) | soil metagenome | isolation source: 100 cm saprolite on Douglas fir-dominated hillslope | place: USA:California | collected 2013-09-17
GCGGCACAGGCGATCGCCATTGCCGGCCTCGTGGCACCCGCGCCTGCGCAGTGGCGGCGGTTTCAGTTGTCAGGGTTGGCTGGCGCGCTCCTCCTGAGCGTGGTGGCGGTGACGATTCAGCTGGTTCCGCTGCCGACGGCCCTGCTCACCCGCGTATCGCCGAATGCGCCAGACCTCATCGTCCAGCTCGAGCCCGCGGCGCGTGCCGGTCTGACCAGCGTGCACCCGCTCTCGATTGCGCCCGCCAAGACTACGGTTGGTCTCGTGGTGGTGGCCTCTCTGGCGTTCTTGCTGGTCGGAGCGTCGCGCCTCCTGTCGATCACCGGCGTGCGAGGGATCGCACAGGCGGTCACGGTCGTCGGCGTTTTGCTCGCGCTGACGGGGATCGTCCAGCAACCGCTGTTTGCGGGGAAAATATATGGGTTCTGGACGCTGCGCATGGGGGGCAACCCCTACGGGCCGTTCGTGAACAAGAACCATTTCGCGGGATGGATGCTGATGGGACTCCCCGTTACTCTTGGACTGCTATGTAGCGGGGTGGCCCTGGGACGCCGTGGCCTAAAACCAGGGTTTCGCTGGACTCTTCTCTGGCTGTCCTCGCCAGACGCCAATCGTTTGCTGCTGCTGGTCGGCGCGTCCGCCGTAATGGCGCTGTCGCTCATTCTGACCATGTCCAGGTCCGGGATGGCCGCCGCCGCGCTGGCCGCCATCGTCACCACCGGGCTTTCGCTCAAGAGGCACGCCACTCGTGCGCGGAAGATCACCGGCGTCGCGATCGTGTCTGCCGTCACGGTCGTGGTCGTGGGATGGACCGGTGCGGACGCAATCGCTCGCCGGTTTTCTGATGCGAACTGGGGCGAAATTAATAATCGCAAGGGGCCCTGGATGGATGCGATCGGCGTCATCGCACGGTATCCCCTGGTCGGAACGGGGCTGAACACCTACGGCGTGGCAACCCTCTTCTACCAACGGCATGATCTGTCGCAACACTATGCCGAGGCGCACAACGACTATTTACAGCTCGCCGCGGAGGGGGGTGCCTGTCTCGTCATTCCCGCCGCGGTATCTGCAGTGATCTTTGCTATCGTCGTCCGCCGCCGTTTTCGCCAGGAGATCAGTACGACCACCTACTGGATACGAGCTGGCGCGGTGACCGGCCTGCTCGCGATCGCGCTGCAAGAAGTCGTCGAGTTCAGCCTCCAGATGCCTGGTAACGCGTTGCTCTTCGTCGTCCTCTGCGCGATTGCCCTCCACCGCACGCCGCCCCGAAGCACGACGAGGCGCGCAACCGATCAGGAGCGGCGGCCCTCCGAAGGGCCGGCCGCGCGCTCGACGGCGGAGGCGCTCGCCTGAATCGGCGCCTCGGCTTCGACATGGACGGCGTGCTCGCCGACTTCGCGCGGGCGTACCACGCCGTCGAGGTGCGCCTGTTCGGACCCGTCGCAGCCACCCGCGCGGGACATCCCGAGAACGAACCCGCCGAGACGCCGGGCGTGGCGATGAACGAGGCGGAAAGCACCGAGCAGCCCGCCGCCAATGAGTCAGCGCGTGAGGTGAAGAAAGCAGCGCGCCAGCTCCGGCGCCGTCACGACGCCGTGTGGCAGGCGATCCGTGAAACGCCGGACTTCTGGACCACGCTGCCAGCCACCGAGCCGGAGGCGGTGCGCCGCATCCACCAGATGATGCTGCGCCACCCGTGGGAAGTGTTCTTCATCACCCAGCGCCCGGCGACAGCGGGCGACACCGTGCAGCGTCAAACCCAACGCTGGCTGGTGCAGCAGGGATTCGATCTGCCGAGCGTACTGGTGATTCCGGGATCCCGCGGCGCGGCGGCGGGCGCCTTGAGGCTTGATTACCACGTCGACGACAGCCCCACGAATTGCGTCGATGTGAAGTCCGAATCCGGCACCAAGCCGATTCTGATCGTGCCGGACGCGGACGACACGATTACCGCGAGCGCGCGCCGACTCGGGATCGGCACCGCGCGCACCATCACCGACTGTCTCGACATCCTCGAGGAAGCGGCCAGCGCCGGCACCCAGCCCACGCTGCTCGCGCGAATTGCGGCCCGCGTGGGATGGACTTGACGTCCCGCATTCATCATGAGCGATGATGAAGCATGGCCGACCCTATCGATCCTCGCGTCGACATCGGACACATCCATCTGAAGGTCGCCGACCTCGATCGCGCGATCGGGTTCTATGCCGGCGTCCTCGGCTTCGAGCTGACGGCGCGCATGGGACCGGCCGCGGCTTTCCTGAGCGCCGGCGGCTATCACCATCACATAGGCCTGAACACCTGGGAAAGCCGCAACGGGAGTTCCCCGCCCGCGGGGACGACTGGCCTGTATCACGCGGCGATTCGCTATCCCGATCGCGCCGCGCTCGCCGACGCCCTCCGCCGGCTGACCGACGCGCGGATTCCGCTCGATGGGGCCTCGGATCATGGCGTCAGCGAGGCGTTGTACCTGCGCGACCCTGACGGCAACGGTCTGGAACTGTACTGGGACCGTCCCAGGGACGAGTGGCCGCGAGCCGCGGACGCCTCGATCCAGATGACGACCGCACGCCTCGACGTCGACGCCCTGCTCGAGGAAGCGCGGCATCCGCGGCCGGTGCCCGCGGCTGCCGGCACCTCGCCGATGTCCCCCGAGACGCGCGCCCGGCTGGCCGATCTCCGCTCCCGGCTGCTGGCGCTCCACAAGACCCTGCTGGACGACGCGAAGGTGGCGTATGAGATGGACCGCGGCCGCATTCCCTCGGCCGGCGCCCTGCTCCAGCTGGTCATCGGCGATCCCTGGTTCGCATGGCTCCAGCGGCTCTCCGGGCTCATCGTCCGCATCGACGAGATGACGGCCGCCGAGGCCAAGGCGACAGAGGCGGACGCGCGGGCACTGTTCGAGCAAGTCGATCGGCTGCTGATTCCGTCCGAGACCGGCGCGGATTTCGCGCGCCGCTATTTTGAAGCCCTGCAACGCCAGCCCGCGGTGGTGCTCGCCCACGGCGACGTGAAACGCGTACTGAAGGCCTCTTCCGTGTGAGTTGCTGAGATCTCGAACAGGCGCTCCGGCACTGCGACACCGTCGGCAATAGCGGAACGCGGTAAGATCGCCGGATTCAGCCCACCTCGCGAACATTCGATCGATCGATCGTCGAAGGGCCCATCGGGCGGGCCGTCTGGCGCCTGGCGTGGCCCACCGTGATCCAGAACATGATTGGCGGCCTGCAGGGCATCGTCGATCACGTCATGGTCGGCCACTACGTCGGCTTTACCGGCAATGCCGCCATCGGCGTCGGCTGGCAGATCTTCCTCGTTGTCGTTGTCTTCATCTCGTCGCTGTTCACCGGGATGGGCGTGCTCGTCGCGCGTTACGCCGGCGCCAACGAGCCCGACCAGGTAAACCGCGTCGTCTACCAGGCGTTCCTGACGGCGGTCGTGCTCGGGCTTGGCGTCCTGGCCCCTCTCGGCTACGTCCTTTCCCCCTGGCTTCTCGAGCTCGTGCACGCATCGCCGGAGGTCCGCGCCGCGGCGCTGCCGTACTTGCGGACGATGTTCGTGTGCAGCATCGGACAACTGCTCTATTTCATGATCGCCGGCGCGCTGCGCGCCGCCGGCGATGCCAGGACGGGACTGCGGATCGGGACGTGGATCATCGGGCTCAACGTCGCCCTGAACATGATCCTGATTCGCGGGTGGGGTCCGATCCCCGGGTTCGGGGCGCAGGGGGCGGCGCTCGGGACCGCGATCGCTTCGACGGTGGCGTCCGCCGCGGGCATCTGGCTGATGGCGACCGGCCGCGTCGTCGTGAACTTCATAGGCGTGCCGAGACGGCCCGACTGGTCGATTATCCGCGCGCTCTTCCGGTTCGGTCTGCCGGCCGGCGTGCAAGGGGTCGCGATGAACGTCGCGGGCGTATTCCTGCTGCGCTTCATGGGATCGCTGCCTTACAGTAGCGAGGCCCAGGCGGCGTACGCCGTCTGTTATACGGAGCTCTTCTCGTTCATCACGTGGACGTCGGTCGGTCTGATGGGCGCCGCGGCGGCGATCGCCGGACAGAATCTGGGCGCGGGGCGCCCGGACCGCAGCATGCGCGCCGTGCAAGTAGCGGCTCGCTTCGGACTCATCATCGCCGGCACCATCGGGGTCATCTTCCTGGCGTTCTCCGATCAGCTCCTCGCCTTCTTCGGCCTGAAAGATCCGACGGTGGTCCTCATCGGCCGCCAGTTGCTGCGCTACCTGAGTCTCTCCGGCCTCTTCATCACCGTCGCCCTGACCTACACGGGAGGATTGCAGGGCACGGGGGACACCAAGAGTCCGCTGTTCATCACGCTCATCGCGCAGATTGTGCTGCCGCTCGGACTGTGCTTCTACCTCCAGGCGACGGGCCATCTCGAGCCGGCGGGGATCTGGCAGGCCATCGTCCTCGGGCATTTCGCGCGGTGCGTGCTGTCCGCGGCGCGGTTCCACCAGGGACGCTGGAGGTACATTCGCGTATGACTTCTCTCGCCCAGCGCGCGTACACCTCGCTCCTGCGTTTGCTGAGCGCCGGGCGTGGGCTGGCATGGCACGTAGACGACGAGACGATCCTTCGGATCGACCCGCGGTGCCGGTGGATCCGGAACGCGTCGTATGAGGAGGACGTAACCGCCTACTTGCGCGCGCGTATGCGCCCGGGTCAATGCTGCCTTGACGTCGGCGCGCACGTCGGCTTCTACGCGCTCCAGATGGCGCTGTGGACCGCGCCGGACGGCCAGGTGATTGCCTTCGAGCCCAACCCCACCGCGCGCACGGTGCTGCAGGCGAACGTGGCGCTGAACCGTCTGTCCGGGCGGGTGACGATCGAGCCGGCGGCGGCCGGCGCGGCGACCGGTACCGGTGATCTCTTTCACAGCGGAGACACGAGCGGATTGAGCCGTCTCGACGCGCCGAATCCCGCCAGCGCCGGCGGGATCCCCGTGCGAGTCCCGGTGATCGCGCTCGACGAGTATTGCGAGACCCGGCGCGTCACGCCGGATTGGATTCTGGTGGACGCCGAGGGGGCCGAGCTGTCGGTGCTGCAAGGGGCCGCAGCGCTCCTCAGGAATACGCCGGTGCAGGCGGTCGTCGAGATGCACGCGTCTCTCTGGGATCCGCGCCACACGACGCCAGCAACCTTCGCAGCATTCCTGACTAGTTGCCGCCGCACCGCCGTCCCGCTGACCGGACAGCACAGCCCTTTTGCTGAATACGGCACCGTATACCTCTCGCAAATCTCTCCTTCGAATCCCTGATCCCTTCTGATCGCTCAGCGATCAGGGATTCGAAGGCGGGATTCGAGCGAAGCGAAGGTCTTGGAAGTCGAAGCTGAAGTCCGTGTCTGGCGACACGGCTTGCATCCTCACGGTATCGATCGTCCCGCCAGGAGTGAGCGCGAAGGTGACGAAGGCGTCCGCGCGCAGTTCGCGGTCTTTCCACCTGGCGACGAAGGTGTCGTGTTGCCAGTGCTCCAGTGAGCCCGACAAAAGCGGCGTCCGGTCGAACTTGATCGTCAGCCCGCCGCCCGTCGAGGCAATTGTCATGCCGCCGTACCATGCATCGCGGTACTGTCCGGCGTAGCGCTCGAGTGGGAGCGACGGCTGCGAGTCCGCCGGCGGCGTGGGTGATGAAGCGGCGGCGCTGCCGCGCTTCTCGATCGCTTGATAGGCGGCGATCCAGTCGGACACCGCTGCGCCGAGATACGCGTCCATGACGTGATCCGCGATCGCCTCGAAAGCGGCCGTCGATTCCTGGTTGGTCAGAATGGCGATCCCCAGTCGCGCGTCCGGGATCATTGCCACCTTCGAGACGTATCCCGGTAGCCCGCCGGTATGGGCCGCGAGCTTGTGGCCGCGATAATCGCGGAGCGCCAAGCCGAGGCCGTATCCATTGAAGCTCGGACGGAGCTCGCGCAATTCCGGCTGGACTGGCCCAATCGGCATGGGCGTGACGAGCGTGCTCAACTGGCGCGCCGTCGCCGGTTGAATCAGCGCGGAGCCGTCGGCGAGCTGTCCCTCGGCAAGCTGTACGAGCAGCCACTTCGCCATGTCCTCGGCATTCGAGTTGATGCCTCCGGCGGGATTCGTGTTGTCGCTGTCGAAAGGAGCGATCGCGCGGACCCTGCCGTCGACCGGCGCGTGCGGCGTCGCGACATTGCCTCCCTTCGTCGCGTCGGAGTGGCGCACGTTGCTCGACGTCATGCCGACCTTCGCGAGGATTCGCGACTGCACGAAGTCCTCCCAGGACCGGCCGCTGACCGCCTCGATCACTTCGCCGGCGACGAGATACAGGACGTTGTCATACGCATACGCGCTGCGGAAGCTCGTGGCGAGCGGAAGGTATCGCAGCCGCTGCGCGATTTCCTTGCGGTTGTAGGTCGAGGCGGGCCACCAGAGCAGATCGCCGGCGCCGAGCCCGAGCCCGCTGCGATGGACGAGGAGATCGCGGACGGTCATCTCGCGCGTGACGTAAGGGTCCGACATCTGGAACCATGGCAAGTAGTCGATCACCGGCGCGTCCCACCGGATCTTCCCTTCGTCGACCAGGATCCCGAGCGCCGTCGCGGTGAACACCTTCGTGTTCGACGCAATGCCGAAGAGCGTGCGCGCATCCACGGGGTCGGGCGCGCCCAGCTGCCGCACTCCGTAACCCTTGGCCACGACGGCGCGGCCGTCCTTGACGACCGCCAGGGACAGTCCGGGAACCTCGAACGCCGTCATCGCCCGCTGGACCCAGCTGTCCAGATCCTCAGGCGGTTTCTGGGCCGGAAGCGGGGCGGCCAGCAGTAGCAGAGCTAGGATCAGAAGTCGATTCATTGCGCCGCCTATCGTAGCTGAACCGTGGCCCGCGGGTTGCAGCAGCCCGGGTCGTGGTGAAGCTCCGGTGGTCTATCGGAATCGTCGGCGGCGTCCTGGTTGGACTTTGGATCGCCATCCTGACGCTCTCGAACGCTCCGATCCTGCGCGAGAGGCTCGTCCAGGCGCTGCACGAGAAGCTCGATGCCGACGTGGAGCTTGGGAACTTCGACGTCAAGACGTTCCCGCTGCTGCGGATTCACGGCGACCGGCTGAAGCTCCGGCTCAGAGGACAGCGGCAGGCTGCCCCGTTCATCGAGGTACGGCACTTCGAGGTCAAAGGCGGGCTGCTCGGCCTGCTGACCGGCCAGCGGCGGTTCGCGTCCGTCGAGCTCGACGGACTTCGCATCACGATCCCGCCGAAGAGCGAACACGACCGCGAAGCAGGGGACAGGGCCGCGTCGACGATGGGTGGCCCCGTGCTGATCGATCTCGTCACGTCGGGGGACGCGCAGCTGATCATCGTCCCGCGGGACCCGCGCAAGGAACCCAAGGTCTTCTCGATTCACGATCTGCAGCTCCAGTCCGTCGGGTTCAACCGCACGATGCCGTTCGTCGCCACGCTGACCAATCCGATCCCGACAGGCGAGATTGCCACGAAAGGCACGTTCGGACCGTGGGTGAAGGGGGCCCCGGGCCTCACGCAGGTGAGCGGGCACTACAGCTTCGATCGCGCGGACCTCGACACGATCAAGGGCATCGGCGGCATTCTGAACTCCACCGGCGACTTCTCCGGCCATCTCGCCGAGATCGATGTGCGCGGCACCACGTCGACGCCCGACTTCCGACTGGATGCCGGCGGCACGCCTGTGCCGCTCACCACTACGTTTCACGCGGTCGTGGACGGCACCAACGGCAATACCTATCTGAAGCAGGTCGACGGCAAACTCGAGCAGACGGCCCTCAGCGCGTCCGGTTCAATCGACTCGCTGCCCGGCGTCAAGGGGCGCACCGTGAAGCTGGACGTGAAGATCGTCGAGGGCCGCATCGAGGACGTCCTGAAGCTTGCGGTGCACGCCGAGAAGCCGGTCATGGTTGGACGGATGGCGTTACACGCCCGCCTCTTGCTGCCGCCGGGCGATGCCAAGGTGATCGAACGCCTGCAGCTCAACGGACGTTTTGCCCTGGAGAACACGCACTTCACCGATCCCGGCGTGCAGGCGAAGCTGGCAGAGTTGAGCCGGCGCGCGCAGGGGAAGAAGCCGGGCGAGCCGATCGGACGGATCGCCTCGGACATGCACGGCCGCTTCGTCCTGAAGAACGGCGCGATCCGGTTCGAGCCGCTCGGGTTTGGCCTGCCGGGCGCCGACATCACGCTCACCGGTGTTTACGGTCTGAGGAGCCAGGCGCTGGATTTTTCCGGAACCCTCGTGATGGCCGCCTCCATCTCGAAGGCGGCCGGCGGCGGCATCAAGGGATTCTTCCTGAAGGCGGTCGATCCGATTTTCCGGAGGCAAGGGAAGGGCGCCGTCATCCCCATCACGATCACCGGACCTCGCGAGCAGCCCAAGTTCGGGGTCCGGTGGCGGAAGGTCTTCGAGTAGCTACTTGGGCGTCAGGTGATCGAGCAGCGCCATCAGATCGATGGCCGACCCCAAGGGCGATTCGAAAGTCATCGGCGTGCCCCCCGCCTGCAGCGATCTCAGGTTGCGCTCCGTGTCCTTGAGATCGTCCAGCTGTTGCTGCCGTGCGCGTTCGAGCCCGCCGCCCTGGATGAAGCTGACGATCTGGTGCAGCTCGCCGGCGTCGAGAAACGTGCCGTGGCCTTTGCAGGCGTCCACGACGGTGCCCGACAGCCGCCCGAAATTCAGGCGGTTCATCAATTTTCCACAGGCCACGCATTTCCGGTAGTGCACCTCGATGGGCGCCGCCCGGTTCGCGGCGGACGGCGTGCCCTGAGCCCCAACGGCGGGCCACTGCTGGAGCACGGCGGCCTGGGCCTCCCGGTCCGCGCAGACGTGCTCGAAGGTGGCCGCATCCACCCACATCCCACGGCACCGCTCGCATTCGAGCAGCGCCGTGTCGCCGAGCCGCACTTCGCGCATGATGCCGCCGCAACCGGGACAGGGTGCCTGCCGGTCGCCGGCCGAGCGCCGGGCCCGGCGGGTGCCACAGGCGGGACAGTAAATGGCCCCTTCGGACATCAGGGCAAAGCAGGATGGACAGCTGACCGTCGCCAGCGCCGCCTTGCAGTACTTGCACGTGGCCTCCCCGGGGGCCGCGGGGCTGCCGCAATTCGGACAATGGAGAGCGCCAGCCTCGCTTGGCATCGGTCCGTTAGAATAGCCTGTATGGCGGATTTTCCCGTTCAGAAGACGGACGAAGAGTGGCGGGCGCTCCTGACGCCCGAGCAGTACCAGATCCTCAGGAAGCACGCCACCGAACGCCCCGGAAGCTGCGCGTTGAACACGGAAAAGCGGGCCGGCACCTTCTCGTGCGCCGGTTGCGGCCAGCCGCTCTTTACCAACGAGACGAAGTTCGAGTCCGGCACCGGCTGGCCGAGCTTTCACACGCCGCACCCCGGCGCGATCGAGACGACCACCGACCGCGCCTACGGCATGACCCGCACCGAGGTGCATTGCTCCCGATGCGGCGGCCATCTCGGTCACGTGTTCCCTGACGGCCCGCCGCCCACCGGAGAGCGCTACTGCATCAACGGCGCGGTGCTGAACTTCGCCCCACGCGAGTAGAATACGGCAATGGGACTAATGGACTTCATCAAGGGCGAGCTCCTCGAGGTCATCGAGTGGACCGACGACTCGCGCGACACGCTCTCCTACCGTTTTCCGGAGGAAGACAAGGCGATCAAGAACGGGGCGCAGCTGATCGTCCGCGAGTCACAGGTGGTGCAGTTCGTCTACCTCGGCGAATTCGGCGACACGTTTGGTCCCGGGAAGCACACGCTGACGACCGACAACATCCCGATCCTCACGAAGCTGAAGTCCTGGAAGTACGGCTTCAACTCGCCGTTCAAGGCGGACGTCTATTACGTCACCACGCGCCTGTTCACCGGCAACAAATGGGGAACCGCCAACCCGATCATGATGCGTGACGACGATCTCGGCATCGTGCGGGTGCGCGCCTTCGGCACGTTCGATTTCCACATCGTCGAGCCTAAGCTGTTCCTGAAGGAGGTGGCGGGCTCCGACCAGAACTTCCGCCTCGACGAGTTCGCGGACACCATGCGGTCGCGCGTCGTGAGCATCTTCGCGGATGCACTGGCGACGGCGAAGATCCCGGTGTTCGACGTTGCCAGCCGGTACACGCAGCTCGGCGAAGCGCTGCTGCCCCTGATCAATCCGGTCATCAAAGCCAAATACGGGCTCGAGATGCCGAGCTTCGTTCTGGAGAACGTGTCGGTGCCGGCGGAGGTCGAACAGGCGGTCGACAAGCGATCGAGTATGGCGGCAGTCGGCAACTTGAACGACTACGTGAAGTTCCAGATGGCGCAGGGGATGGAAAAAGGGGGCGGCGGCGCCGGCGGGCTGGCGACGGAGATGGCGGTTGGCCTCTCGATTGCGCAGCAGATGATGCAGCAGCAGGGCGGCATCCTCGGCGGCAAGCCCGCCGCGGGCGCAGTTCCCGAGTTGCTGTCGCCGGGCGATGTCGCGAATACGCTGAAGGTCTCGGAAGGCGACGTCCTCGCGATCCTCGAATCCGGCGAGCTGGCGGGAAAGAAGATCGGCTCGACCTGGCGGATCAAGCGATCCGCGCTCGACGAGTACCTCTCCAAGTAATTGGCTACCGTCGCGCTCGACAAGCATCCGTGCCCCGCGTGCGGAGCGCAGGCCGAGTGGAATCCCGGCCAGCAGAAGCTCGTCTGCCCGTTCTGCGGCACCGCGTCCCCCTACCAGGTGACCGCGAGCGGCGCGATCGAAGAGCTGGACCTCGTGCGCGCGCTGCGCGAGATGCCCGACGATCTCCGCGGCTGGCAGTCGGAGAAGCGAACCGTCCAGTGCCGAAGCTGCAAGGCGGTCTCCGTGTTCGATCCCGGCAAGGCGGTCTCCGTGTTCGATCCCGACCGCGTCGGTCAGCGCTGCGAATTCTGCGGATCGCCAGAGATCGTCGACTACCAGGAGATCAAATCACCAATCCGCCCGCAGAGTCTTCTGCCATTCCGGATCGCCGAGCCCGCCGTCCGCGACCAGATCCGGCGCTGGTACAAGAGCAAATGGCTCGCGCCCGGCAGCCTGAAGTCCCGCGCGCTGGTCGACACGGTGAGCGGCGTCTACATTCCGTATTGGACGTTTGACGCGCAGGTGGTGTGCCCGTGGGAAGCCGACGCCGGCCATTACTACTACACGACGGAAACCTACCGCGACGACGAAGGGAACACCCAGACGCGCCAGGTGCAGCACGTCCGCTGGGAGCCTGCGTCCGGCGCGGTCGAGCACTTCTTCGACGACGAGCCAATTCCGGGCACGCAGGGAGTCCCGCGGGTGCTGCTGCAGCAGGTCGAGCCGTTTCCGACGAAGGAGCTGGTGCCCTACGACACGTCGTATCTGTCGGGATTCGTCGTCGAGCACTACCAGGTCGTGCTGCTCGACGCCGCGAAAGAGTCGGAAGAGGCGATGCGGGAAAAGCTCGAGGAGATGTGCGCGGCCCAGGTGCCCGGCGACACGTATCGGAATCTTTTGATCCATCCGACGTTTTCGGCGCGCACCTTCAAGCACATCCTCGTGCCGTTGTGGCTGCTGACCTACACCTACGGCGCCCGGATCTTTCACGTCCTGGTCAACGGCGTCACCGGGCGGATGGCCGGGGAATACCCGAAGAGCTTCTGGAAGGTGTTCTTTCTGGTGGTCGGGATTATCATTCTCGTGATGATCGTTCTGCTGAAAGGTTCATGATGTTTGACAAGAAGCTCAGGATGCCGACGGCCGCGGAGGCCCTGACCGGGCGTGACGAGAAGATGCCAGTGCCGCCGAAGCATCACGTCCTCGATGCGCCGATCGCCGGGCCGTATCCCGCTGGCACCGCGACAGCCATGTTCGGTCTCGGATGTTTCTGGGGCGCCGAGAAGAAGTTCTGGCAGCTGCCGGGTGTTTACACGACCGCCGTCGGGTACGCGGCGGGCGTCACGCCGAACCCGACCTATCGCGAAGTCTGCTCGGGGATGACCGGGCACAACGAGGCCGTGCTCGTGGTGTTCGACCCGAAGAAGATCTCCTACGACACGCTGCTCAAGACGTTCTGGGAAAGCCACAACCCCACGCAGGGCATGCGGCAGGGGAACGACGTCGGCACCCAGTACCGGTCTGGCATCTATTACGACGACGAGGCGCAGCGCGCCGCCGCGGAGCGGAGCCGCGACGAGTACCAGCGCGCCTTGTCGAAAGCCGGGCTCGGCGCGATCACCACCGAGATCCTGCCGGCGCCGGAGTTCTATTACGCCGAGGACTACCACCAGCAGTACCTGTCGAAGAACCCGGACGGCTACTGCGGGCTTGGCGGTACCGGCGTCAGCTGTCCCGTCGGCGTGACCGTCGCGTAAGCCGCCGGCGATGTCCGAGCATCCGCTGAAGGCCGCGTCCGCGGGTATCCTGCTGTTCATCATCGGCCTGGCGATTGCGGGCGGCGTCGACCACGTCAACCGGCAGGAGCAGGAACAGCTGCGCGGCTGGCGGCGCGCGGACGGCACGGTCGTCGAGCTGCTCAAGCGGCCGTCCCCGAACGGCGACGTCCCGGTCCCGCTCATCGCCTGGCCGGCGGAGCGGCACTGATTCTGCTCGGGATCGGTGGATATGTCGCGTGGTATGCCAGCCGCCGGCAGGGCACCGCGCCGACCCGCTAGATCGCGCGCAACCGCTCGGCGGCGAGCTGCAGCGTCTCGTCCTTTTTTGCAAAGCAGAAGCGCAGGACGGGAGAAGCGCTCTGGTGGTAGAGGAAGGAGGAGGTCGGAATCGACGCAACGCCGTGGTTCTTCGCCAGGCGGAGCGCGAAATCCATGTCCGTCTCGTCGGTAATCGCCGAGTAGTCGAGCAGCTGGAAGTAGGTGCCGCGTGACTGCAGCGGCTTCCACCGCGAGCCGGCGATCAGCTCCAGGAACAGATCCCGCTTGCGCTGGTAGAAGGCCGACAGCTCGGGGTAGCCGCGCTTCTGCGCCAGGAACTCGGCAAGGGCGTGCTGCATCGGCGTGTTCGTCGAGAACGTGACGAACTGGTGCACCTTCCGGAACTCCGTCGTCAGCGCCGCGGGGGCTACGACGTAGCCCACCTTCCAGCCGGTGACGTGATAGGTCTTGCCGAAGGAGCCGACGATGAAGCTGCGGGCGCGGAGCGGCTCGTAGCGCGCCATGCTCTCGTGGCGCACCCCGTCGAAGATGATGTGCTCGTACACCTCGTCGCTCATGATCGTGATCGGAGAGACCACCACCGCCGTGCCGCCGCTGACCTCGATCGCTGGCACGTACGAGTCATAGCAGGGCTCGAAGACGATCACTTCGTCACCCGGATGGACGACCGCCGCGACCGCGTCGAAGATGCCCTCCGTCCCGCCTGATGTGACCGTCACCTCGGTCTCGGGATCGTACGCCGCGCCGTACAGGCCCTGATACTTGGTCGCGATCGCCTGCCGTAGCGCGGGCACGCCCTGCATCGGCGCGTACTGGTTGCGTCCCTCGCGCATGTGGCGGGCGACGGCATCCACCAGCGCCGGGTCGCAGTCGAAGTCCGGAAAACCCTGCGACAGGTTGATGGCGCCCACGTCCGCCGCCAGCTTCGACATCACGGTAAAGATCGTGGTGCCAACCGAGGGGAGTTTCGATTTCAGCGTCACGGTTGTTATTCTACCGTTCAAGAAGTTCGAAGACGCCGGTCTCGCGGTTCTTGCGGACGCGGTCCCACGGGAAATGCCGGCCGTTCATGGCGACGTAGACGCCAGGCGGCAGGACCTGCACAAAAGACAGGGCGCTCCCCAGGTTGAAGAGGCCGTCGGAGCTGCCGAAGGCGTAAGGCACCATGGCGCCGGTCAGGACGATCGTCTTGTCCTGCAGTTCCGCCGCGGCCAGGACCCGCGCGGTATCGACCATCGTGTCCGTGCCGTGGGTCCCGACGATCCCGCGCTCGGCCGCGTCGCGGCAGCGCGCCACGATGGCCGCCCGCCTCTCATCGTCCATCTCCAGGCTGTCGATCATCATCACTGTCTCGACCGCGAGATCCAGCCGCGCGCGCCCCAGACGCAGCATCTCCTGGACGTGAGTATCCTTGAAGAACAGCGCCCCCGACAGCTCGTCGTACTCCTTGTCGAACGTCCCGCCGGTGACCAGGATCCGTATCTTCATCTGCGTGGTCGGCGTGTTCCGCGGCCCGTCATTCAGCCTTCAGCCTTCAGCGTTTCTGCCTGTCGCCCCGGCCGCCCATCAGCGTGCCGCCCGGGCTGCGCGGAAGAGATCGTCCGCGGCAGAGAGGATGACTCGTCGCAGCCGCTCCGGGTAGTCCGGCGACAGATGCTCGATAAAGGCGCGGACCGTCGCTGCGGCGGCGGCCGACTGATGGCCGGCGAGCGTCGCGTCCATCCAGCGCTTCGGAAAGAAGATGTCGCCGGTCCGCTGGATTTCCCGCAGGAGCAGCAGGCTCGGCTCGATGTACTTCTCGGAGGCCGCTCCGCCCAGCGGATGGTGGAGGTAGCGCAGGCCGTCGAGCACCCACGGCTCGCGGCGGCGATTGGCGACGTCGGCGAGCGACGCGAACCACGCGTCCCGTGCGCGCGCGTCCGCCGACAGCGCCGGCCTGACGAAGGCGAACTGCGCCTTCCGATCGGGATTCTTCGTTCGCTCGTACTGTTGATCGAGGATGCTCGAGGCACCGGGTACCTTCCGGACGGCGAGATCCTGCGCCAGCCGGATGAAGTCGGTCTCCGCGAGCGTGAGCCCGGCGACGTTCTCCTCCTGTTTCCAGATGCGCGTCATCCACTCGATGGTTGCCGTCGTCTGGGCCGTGTCCCGCAGCGCCGAGAACCACGCGGACTTCAGGCTTGGGGTCGCCGCCGAGTCGAGACCCTGCCGCAGCACCAGCTCCAGTCGCGGCGCCAGGCGCGCGCGGGCGGCCGCTGATGAATAGCGCCAGTAAGCGTCCCTGAGGTAGGCCAGCAGGCGGTTCACGTTCAGCTCGTTCTTCTCGAGCGGCAGGGCGCGAAGCGCAAGAGACAGGAAGGCGTCGGGCGCGACCTCGGCGTCCAG
>WNFI01180870.1_pt1 | contig 15047 bp, 16 predicted proteins | sample 5400471 | NCBI WGS metagenome assembly WNFI01 (sample SAMN13153348, study PRJNA577476) | soil metagenome | isolation source: 100 cm saprolite on Douglas fir-dominated hillslope | place: USA:California | collected 2013-09-17
CCATGAAATAAAATAGTACGTTGACACGGAATTGTGTTGAGTCCCCCCACATTCTTAACATGCATACAACTGCCACATCCCAACCACGCAACCTCCCCATAAGACACGCGGTTTGCACACATTGTGCCCTGCTGGTGTTCGCACACCGGCACTTCACTATCGCGACAGGGAAAACATCACAACTGTTCTGAAGGAATTTCCAATGCAGCTACCTCCTGAAGAACCACTCTTACCACATTTCCCTCCACCCATGTAACTACTCGTGGGTACATATTCATTTTAATGCATTGGTGTATGTTCGAGGTTATGAAGAGATGAAGGTTTAGTTGAGATAATGCTGACCTTACTACCAAGTCCTCAACCATTTATAGATGGATCTCTATCTTATAGAAGATCTCGTTTGCAGGTGCAACAAAACCGCTTGAGCGAGGCTATTTTTTATTCGCTCTCTCTTTCGACTTCGACGGTCATTTTGCCGCGCAAGCCAGTGATGGCGGTGGTATGAGCCGGGGGATCCCATTCAAAGGCAATCTTTTGCCGTTTGATCGGGACATCCGCTTGTAGTTTGTCCCAACGATCCTCACGAGCCATACTCAACTGGACATGCTGTTCATCCACGTCGAGGCGACGTGAGATAACAGTAAGCAAATCGGCTTTGATCAGCTCCAGTAATTCTGGATTCACTTTAATGCGATCGTGGACCAGGGCAACTTTTAAGCGTTCCTTGGCCACTTCGCCAGGAGTGGGTTTTTTACGACCTGCCATAAATTCAAAAAGACCCATAACTTCCGCCTCCTTTGCAGGACGGCTATGAACGTGCCTGTTTCTCGGTCAGAGCCGGACCAAATCCAACCAGGCGCCGTAACCTCTCCAAAAGTGTTGGTGCATCCACTATAGCATCCAGGGGCACCTCTTCGCCCATCATACGCTGGGCAGCATGAAGAAATGCGCGACCTGCCCGCGAGCGTTTTTCGTAGACGATAGGTTCACCTTTGTTGGTGGCAACAATGATCATCTCGTCTTCGGGAACAATACCCAGGAGATCAACACCAAGTACTTCAAGAACGTCCGCCACATCCATCATATCACCACGTTTAACCATCTCTGGTCGTAACCGATTAAGAATCAGGCGCGGCTCAGGTTTTCCCGCGGCTTCTACCAGGCCGATAATACGATCGGCATCACGCACTGAAGCCATTTCAGGATTAGCCACGATAATGATTTCATCCGCGCCAACAATTGCGTTGCGAAAGCCTTGCTCAATACCGGCAGGTGAGTCGATCACGACAAAGTCAAACTCCTGACGCATCTGCTGACACAACTGCTCCATCTGAACGCTATTTACGGCGTTTTTATCGCGTGTCTGAGCCGCGGGCAAGAGATAGAGTTCTGGCATGCGCTTATCTTTGATCAGAGCCTGTCGTAAGCGACACTGTCCCTCTACAACATCGACAAGATCATAAACTATGCGATTCTCTAAGCCCAATACGGCATCAAGGTTGCGCAGGCCAATATCAGAGTCCACAACCGCAACTTTTTTCCCCTGCATGGCAAGTGCAGTTCCAAGATTCGCTGTTGTTGTAGTTTTGCCCACGCCGCCCTTTCCCGATGTGATGGTAATGACCCGGCTGTCCATAAAGCACGCTCCAAGCAAAGCAACTGATCAGACGCAACCACGATACGACCATTCCTGATCGCTGCCACCTCTGGACGCGGCTGGACGTCGGCTCCTTCAGGTGGTCGTGAAAGTAAATGTGCGATACGCAACTGTACGGGTGCCAGCAGTAGTGAGCAAACATACGCCTGATCATTATCAGGGTAACCGGCATGAACCATGCCTCGCAGGACACCCCAAACGATGATATCGCCACCTGCCACGATTTCTGCACCAGGATTGACATCCCCTAGTACTACAATGTTACTGGCGTGATGAATGGCTTGACCAGAACGAACAGTGCGGCGCAAAAAGAGTGTGTCATCTGATTCACGGAGATCATATTGGGCTGTTTGTGATTCATCCAGAGGACCTGTTTTTGAGAGCGCACTGAAACCAGGAGAGGTAAGCATTTCGACTTCCCTTACTTTATGTGAGGCAGAAAGGCTTTCCAGGGGAGTAACTGACATGTGATAATGTGCCAGGAGATTTTCAAGTTGTATGCGTTCGCTTCCACCCAACATACGACGACTGGTATCAACCGCCAGGGAAGCGCCGCGGAAAAAACTAGGAGCTTCTGCAAGCCGATCGGAAAGTGCATTAAGCACTTCACCAAATGGAGTTTCTGGCTCCAGAGTTAAAAGCAAGCCATTGCGTGTCCCTTTTATCGCAATATATCCTTGCACAGACTGCTTCTCCTCTCTGCCCAGTCCGCCCTCTCCTTCGGTCTCATCCTGGTCCGAAGCTTCCGCCATAACCATAAAATCCCCTATTTCACTACTGGGAGCAGATTATCTTTATTCAGGCTATTACTCGATGCATGAACATGCACCGTTACATCATACAGTATAAACTTCCAGGTAGTAAAACACAATACTTTGCGGTACTCTTGGGTGAGTTTATTATGATTACGATCATATTTGGAGGGAGGTTGTGGCATGCCACAACCTCCCTCCAAATATGATCGTAATCCTGTTTATAGCACGTGCAAGTTTATAGCACGTGCAAGAGCTTGTAAGTAGCCAGGCTGCGGGCATACAATAGGAAGAGAATATCAGGAGAACTATTGAAAAGGATGCTTGCAGATAATGGCCGATTTTATGAACTTTCCGACCGCGCGCGAACGGGTTTTAAGCAGCGGCAATACAACAATTGGTATTATCCCTGAACTATGCCTGGTCTCCCATTTTCAGGTAGGCCGGTGGCAAGTGCTTTATCGGCCAGTTGAGACAGGCAATATCAAGCGTTGGGGTCTGCCCTTGATGATTCCCAATTTCTCCCGTCTTAAGGATGGCATCTTTCAGGAGAAGCACACCTCACTGCCCATTCACGGCTTTGGCCGCAATCTGCCGTGGACAGTCATTGAGCAAGACACAATGCACCTGAGCATGCAATTGAGCAGCAGCAATGCCACGCGGCCCGACTACCCCTATGAGTTTACCTTCACTACAACGGTTGTCGCCGGTGAGGGATCGCTGACATATACGCTGGTAATGGAGAACCGCGGCGATGAGACGATGCCGATTGCGCCGGGATTTCATCCATATTTCGCCGTAGCCCAGCAGAACAAGCCGGGCTTGATCAGTGATGGACCGACCGGCTTTGCCGTGAGCGATTTTAACTGGGTGACTACGATACCGGATAATCCCTATCCCTTCCCACATCAGGTCACCATTCAGATACCTGCCAGTGGCATCCTGACGATAGCAGAATTGCCCCGCAACGACAGGTATGTGCTGGCCAATATGCAAGTCTGGTCAGAGCCGCCTACCAGGCCCGATTGTGCCTTTGTCTGCTTTGAACCTACCGTCAGCAGTGAAGATGCTCTCAACCGCCCCACTGACCGTCTGAACATTATGCCTCATAGCCAGCAAGAGCTTGCCTTGCAACTGAAAGCCGTACCATTGTGACACATCAAATTTAGGAATGGTATTGATGCGCAGTAAATTCCGTGCAATTCAACCTGTAGTACGGTATAATAGTATGTACTGTTACCTATACAATGGCCCACATACTTCCATTTTGATTGGTAGGAAGATTTTTCTGGAGCCTAGCAAGCTCAAGTATGCCTGTCGAGGCTCAGAAAGCAGGTAGTTTTGCATGGATAAACAACTGGCCAAAATGCATTGGCTACTAAATAATAACAATAATAATTCACCCCAGCGACCACCAAATCAGCCGCGACCCGATCAAAATGGTCGTCCCAATGGCAATGGGCAATCTCCTCAGGGTGGTTCACCCGTTAACCGCTGGTTATTCATTATTGTCCTGGTAATGCTGGCGATATATGCGTATTCGTACTTCAACCCGGCAAACACTAGCAATACGGCTCAACGTACCGAATTGACCTATAGCGTCTACTATAATCAAATCAATGCAGGCAACGTTAAAACCGCTGTTTTCAATGGGCAGACGGATATCACGGGTGAACTGCGTAATCCGCCGGGTCAACTCTATCATGTAGTTCAGTTGCCCAATGGTGATGACCAGTTATCAAATTTGCTCATTGCTAAAGGCGTTACCGTGAGCTCACAGCCACCGCAGGATAATAGTTTCTGGCTTAACTTGCTCATCGCTTTTGTGCCCTGGATCCTGATTATTGCCTTGTTCATCTTCCTGTCACGGCGAGCAGGCCAGGGACAGCAGGGCATTTTCAGCTTTGGCAAGAGCCGGGCCAAACTCATTCTTGAGGATAGACCCAGCACCACCTTTGCCGATGTCGCGGGCGTAGACGAGTCGAAGTATGAATTGCAAGAGGTCGTGGAGTTTCTAAAAACGCCACATAAGTTCCAACGCCTGGGTGGTAAAATCCCGCGTGGCGTTCTGCTGGTCGGTCCTCCGGGAACGGGTAAAACGTTGCTGGCGCGTGCGGTCGCCGGTGAAGCCGGGGTACCCTTCTTCTCAATGTCTGGCTCTGAATTCGTCGAAGTGCTGGTCGGCGTGGGCGCCAGCCGTGTACGTGACCTGTTTGACCAGGCCAAGAAAGCCGCTCCCAGCATCATCTTTATTGATGAAGTCGACGCGGTAGGGCGCCAACGGGGCTCAAGTATCAATACCAACGACGAACGTGAGCAGACCCTCAATCAGCTGCTGGTAGAGATGGATGGCTTTGATACGCGCCAGGCTGTCGTAGTGATCGCGGCGACCAATAGGCCCGATGGACTTGACCAGGCGCTGCTGCGGCCAGGACGCTTTGATCGACGTGTTACAGTAGATCGCCCCGACTGGAATGGCCGCCTGGCTATTCTGAAAATTCATTCACGCGATGTACCTTTGAGTCCCGACGTAGATTTAGTCACTGTTGCGCGCTCTACACCGGGCATGGTTGGAGCGGACCTGGCGAACCTGGTCAATGAGGCAGCCCTGTTGGCAGCTCGTCGCAACCTGGATAGCGTCACACAACAATGCTTTAACGAGGCCCTGGATAAGATCCTCCTGGGAGCAGAACGTCCATTGGTGCTCAGCGAAGAAGATTTGAAAGTGGTGGCCTATCATGAAGGAGGACACGCCTTAACGGGTCTACTTTCAGAGCAGGCCGATCCCGTGACCAAAGTAACGATCGTGCCACGCGGCCAGGCCCTGGGCGTTACAATGTCCACTCCCCTGGACGACCGCTATAACTACTCGAAAGATTACCTGTTGACCCAGATTGTCACTGCCCTGGGTGGACGTGCCGCCGAGCAGGTAGCTATTGGGCATATCACGACGGGGGCGGAAAACGACCTGCAACGTGTTACGGCCCTCGCGCGCCAGATGGTAATGCGTTGGGGCATGAGCGAAAAACTTGGCACCGTTTCATTTAGCGAACGCTCCAGCCCCTTCATGAGTGGTGGTGATACGGGCGCACCCTCGGATTATAGCGAGACAACCGCTGAGATGATTGATGATGAAGTTGATCGCATCGTACGTACTTGTTATGCACGTTCTATTGAGCTTCTGACTACCCATCGCGCTACGCTTGATCGTATTGCCGAGGAACTACGCAAGCATGAAGTAGTCGACGCACGTCAACTGAAAGACATTATGGAGGAGACCGGGGCCATCATTGCCTCACCGCAAACTCGTCCCCAGGGTGTGCCCCAGGTGCTAGCACCACCTCCACCTACATCACCTGTACTGCCAGAGATAAACGAGAACAGCTCTCCCAGTGAACAGATCGGCTCCTAAGTGAAAAGTCAGCGATACATGAATCACCCCAAATTTTGATACTGCTGATGAATAAGCCTCTCAAGGGCGTTCATCGTTCCAGGGCACCCGCAAGGGGATGCCCCTACTATAGACGAGGTTCCGCATATAGTAGGGGCATCCCCTTGCGGGTGCCCTTTTTCCATACACACAACCTCCGGCATGACTCAATTCATTTGCCAGCGGTCTAAAATTCGGGATGATTCATGTATCGTTCACCTGTATTGATCTACTCAAAAAAACGGCGTAACCCGGGATAGTCTTTCATCATGGCGTCTACCTTGTCATCAGGCAGAGCTAAAAAAGCCCCTTGAGCCTCGGCCAGGATCGTATTTTCATCATCTGCCAGGGTTAACATACCTGTAGCTTGCAGCATTTTACGCCGCTGCATACCCAGAAAGGCACGCACACGCAACAATTGCCCATAGGGAACATAGCGACGATACCGTATCTCAAGTCGCCCGGTCATCGTCCATTCCGGCCGCTCTGCCAGTATCGATGTGCGCCCCAGAGCCTCATCTAGTACACTGGCGACGATACCGCCATGAATGATGCCCGGGAAACCCTGGTGTTCCTCGCGCGGCTGAAAATCCGCCACAATGCTATTATTTTCAAGACGAAATACCAGGTGCAGCCCGTAGGGATTATGCTGCCCACATACAAAACAACGTTGATAATCAGTGGTGTCATTCAATTCCATGTGCTTTAATGTAACCTTTATCATTCTTTTTTGTAGAGACTTGCGGTAAGCCCCAGGTACAATCCCAGTTTCTACTACTAGAACCAATGCGTTTAGTGTATACTATGGAGTGTTACCTGGCAATGCACGAGCCTCCACAGATAGATTGAGACGAAAACTACAGGTAGCGCGTGTTTTTAACAAAGGCCTATCCTTTATCGTAAGTGCGCCCGTGAGGCACATTGAAAAATTAGAGTCAGGAGCGGAAGTTATGGCAAAAGTATTGACCCCTCAACAGGCGACTTCCAACGCTGATCAGGGGAAAAAACAACGTAAGAAGCAGGCAAAACGTGAAGCGAAGACGATGCTTGAACTTGAGCAAGCGAAAAAAAATGTGCAAAAGGCAGAGCAGAAAGTAGCGAAAACACAGGCACAGCTTGAAGCCGAGAGGACACATTTACGCGATGTAGAAGCCGAGCTGACAAAGCTACTCCATTCCCAGCAGCAGGATAACACCCCTGCAGAAGCGGAGACAGTTGACACAGCACAGGCAAATGAAGAGAATAACTTGCATGAGTTTATGCCCTCCCATGAAGTAATCTCTTTGCCACCTGTAGAAGGTCGCACGGATGCTCCTGAGAGCAGCGAAACTTCGTCTCCGGCCCAGGAGACTCCCGGCGATGCTTCTCCCTCCGCAGTAGAAACGGATGAAACTCAACAGGAGAGTGCAGGAAGTCCCAAGGCAGAAGAGCATAGCGAAGAAACCTCGGCCTCCCATAGCACACCTAAAACGTCCAAGTCACGCCGTCGTTCCCAACCAGGCCACGAAGAAGCAGACAAATAGGTACGCATAGAATATTTGCAGACAAGCCATGCCAGAATCTTGAGGCTGTAGTCCTCAAGATTCTGGCATGGCTTGTGTTACAATTGACTTGCAGTGCGTTTTCTCGTTACATTTCCTACAGACAGAGGAAAAAATGCTCAACATGCTAGTCGGAGAATAGGTTATGCCTGATGTAGAGGTTCGTGCGGCACAGCCCAAAGATCGTGAGGCAGTGCTGGCGTTTTGTACCCATACATGGGAGTGGGGCGACTATATCGAGTATGTATGGGACGAGTGGCTCCAGGACGCCCAGGGGCTACTGCTGGTGGCAACTCTGGATGGTCAACCGGTAGGCGTGGCGCATTTACGCATGTCGACAGAGAAGGATGCCTGGCTGGAAGGTGTGCGCGTTGACCCGAAATACCGCCAACATGGCCTCGCGACGGCTCTGCATCAGGCTATGCAGGTAGAAGCAATGAGGCGCGGCGCGACACATGCGCGCCTGATGACTGCATCCGACAATACAGCATCTATCTCGCTTACAGAACACGGTGGCTTTCGTCGTATGGGAGCATTGGCACCCTTCAAAGCTGAGCCTGTGACAACACCAGCCGACGATTATGGCCCGGAGATGCCAACTATAGCCACACCTGGTGATATCGAGGATATTATCGACTATCTTAACACCTCAAATATTTTTCCCGCTATCGGCGGTTTCTATTATCATAGTTTCATAGCTTATCCCATTACAGATACGCTGCTCGAGGCGAAAGTTGCTGCCCAACAGGTGTATATTTTACGGCGTTGGCAGCGCCTTGATGGACTGGCGATCGCCGAACCGCGTGTCAGCCACCAGGGACGCCAGCTCTCCATAGGTTATATTGATGGCACAACCGAGTCCATCAGCCTGATCGCCTACATCCTGCGTACCCGGCTCATAGCGATGGGCTTAGACAACGTCTACGCCTATGTTCCCGATTTGATGATGGTACGCGATGCATTTGTGGGAGCTGAGTACGAGTGGAACAACAGCATATTTTACACATACGAAAAGGCCCTGGCGTAACCGTAGGGGCAGACCTGCCCCTACGATTGGGTGTGATTTATGCTGGATTGAGGACAGCATCGGGATGCTTCAGATCGTGGAAGCGGAGCAGCCAGCAGCCATAGTTCATACCACCGCCGACGGCGGGGAGGGCCATCCACTGGCCTTCGTGGAGCCGTCCCTGGCGCAGCAACTCAACAATGGCGGTGGCAATACTGGCATTTGAAAGATTGCCATAGTAGCGGAAATTATCGACGAGTTTATCCATCGTCGAGGCAGGCCAGCCATAGTCGTTGATCAGTAGTTCTCCCATGCGGCGGGTAATGCGCGAGTTAGCCTGGTGGGGGATGATATAGGCCAGTTCACCGGGATCTAGCTTGGCATGACGGCACAGGGCATCAACCGCCTCAGCCATGGCACGAGGAGCCTCACGAAAAACCTCTTTGCCATTCATCTTAGTATAGCCGATCAGGTATTGAGAAAGAACCTGGTTGAGTTCTTTGCCTTTCCCTTCCTTGAAAAGCTGCTGCATCTTCAAGTCGACCTCAGCCATCTCGACGACATCTTTGCGGAGGGGAGTTTGATAAAAAAGCGAAGGACCTTGATTAGCATCAGAGCCATTGATAACAAACGTATCTTCGTTACTGCGCTCCAGCAAGAAGGCGGCGGCTCCCTCACCAAATAACGAACTTGTTTTCCAATCCAGGACATTCATGATATTGGGTAACAGCCCCTCGCTGGTTACCAGCAGCACCAGTTTCGCAGAACTGGCGAGCAGCACCTCACTGGCAACCTGGAAGGCCTCAGTTTGAAGCGCGCAGGCACCTTTGAGCATAGTAGCACGTATAGGCCCGAGACCGAGGCGCATTTGGACCTGACCGGCTATCGTGGGGAAAGCATCGTTATCTGAGGAAGAGGCTCCAATCACTGTATCGATTTCAGAAGCATCACGGCCAGCGCTAGCAAGGGCACGCTTTGCGGCAACGACGGCCATGTCTACCAGGGTTTCGTCTGGGGAGGCATCTGGGCCATCAATCAAGCCTGGAGCATCGGCCCCAGCCATATGGCGACAAAGCGCCAGGGTACTGGCACGTACATGTCGTGTACTCAGACCGGTCACGCGTTCAAGGTCATCAGCACTGCGGGGATCGCCCAGTCGCGTAGAAATATAGGCAAAAAATTCGTTGGTAATAGTGCCCGAAGGGACGTAATTCCCTAAGCCGATGAGACGTACCCCTGCTTTAGTATAGATCTGGGGCACAATATACGTGTAATCAGGCCATTGGTCGCCTTGGAGCTGTGTCATAAAAAATAGTCCTCCATGCCCGGGTGAGATTTTAAGCACTGCCCAAAGTATAACATATTCGAGCAAGGGAGGTACGTGCCACATAAGCGCGGACTTTAGGGCCAGGGCACCCGCAAGGGGATGCCCCTACTATACACGGAGCGGCTTACCATGCCCGTGTATAGTAGGGGCGGGGCTTGCCCCCGCCCTGGAACACTCCTAAAGTCCGCGCCTATGGGGGCGTGCCATGAGGCCACGAGGTTGAGGTAGTACACAAGGTGGCAAGCCTATAACAGGCTTGCCACCTTGTGTACTACCTCAACCTCATGATTTTTGCGTTTACCAGCGATCCCGGTTATCGCGCCTATCGCGCCTGTCACGACGATCACGGCCACCTCCACCATAACCGCCACCACTGTTGTCATAGCCACTATAACTGCGTGACTCTTCCCGGCGTGGACCACGCGAGGCGCGTTGGGCCTGGAAGCACTCGTTACAATAGACAGGACGATCTTCACGGGGAACAAATGGTACGGAGGTTGGACGTCCACAAGTCGCACAGGTGGTCTCATAATGTTCAGTACTAGTACTACGAGGGCGGGATCCTGATGCTTGCCCACCACGCCGAGCTGCTCGGCAACTGGGGCAACGACCAGGTGTGTTAGTTAGTCCGCGACTGGCATAAAACTCTTGTTCGCCAGCAGTAAATGTGAAGTCTTGACCACAGTCACGACACGTGAGGATACGGTCTTGGTATCCCTCATTGGACATCATGGGTAATATTTCCCCTTCTTTATGTTCGTTCCACCGACAACTTTACTTTGATCCTAAAGATGCGCTAGATCGAGCAGGGTAACTTTGTTAAAACATCTAACACAGCCTACACCTGACGGTGGTTGCCAGGTAGTTTTTTCCTCGGTACCGGATGGCGGAACGAAACCGGGGCTCGGATATCATACCCAGGGGATGCGGCATCCCAAAACCACATAATCATTGTAACATAAATACATTAAAAAAACAGCGTTTCTCTTGACCAAAGTGATACCATAGGGAAGAATTGTTCTACAACAGCTGGAGGGTAACGTTGGACGCTGCTTCAGAGAACGCATCCATTTCGGCACAGGCTGCTCAATCATTACGCCAGGTCCACACTATTACGGATCGCTTTTCCATGGCAAATACATTTCTCATTAATGACCAGCGTATAATACTCGTTGACCCTGGCTCAGAATTGAATGCGCGCCTGGCGTTAGACTATTTACAACGCTTTCTACACCGCACGCCAGCCGATATCGACTTGATTGTTCTGACCCATCTCCATCCCGATCACACGGCAGGCGTCGATTTTTTACGCCGGACACGTACGCTTCCCGTTGCTGCCTCCGTTGTCGCGCGGCAATTTGCTATGGCAGAAGCTCAAAGCAGCCGGGTGCTGCCAGGTATAAGCCACCTGGCCGGGCAGGTTTTGCCGTGCACTCTCCACCACCTGGACCTTTTCCCCCCTCACTATGCCAGTCAAATAAAAATGATTGATGTATGGCTAGAAGATGTAGCAGGGCTGCCCTACCATCCCAACTGGCGCGTCATCGCCAGTCCCGGCCATACGCCAGAAAGCCTCTGCCTGTATAATCCCTTCACTTACGAATTATTATGTGGTGATACTGTGATTACTATCGAAGGTGGAGGGCCCCTACTGCACGGTGCAACCGATCGCCGCCAGTTAGAGGAGACCGTGCGCACCTTGCGCAGCCTGGAGGTTTTCTATCTTTATCCCGGTCATGGACGGCCAATCCTCGCAAAGCGTCCACTATCAAATGTCTCTGTCGAGTGATAATGGCAAAAATTTTAACTCGTTTTTGGCTTGCTGGGTAAGCGTAGCGGTACCGGGTTGCTGTTGTGTATTGGGTAGCTTATAGGCGGCGGCGTGAAAGAGGGGGGCATGGGAGTACTGGGTTCAGCGACTTCGTTGGAGACGGGCGAGTAGGCAAGTTGAATGCTCCCTACACAGACAATATCACCTGCTTGTAGTCGCTGGGGAGCATACAGCACTTCATCATTGACCTTCGTACCGTTGCGACTGCTCAGGTCTTGCACATACATACCATTGGCCTGGCGCAAAATTTGGGCGTGCACGCGTGAAATGGAAGCATCGTTGATGACGAAATCGCACTCAGACCCACGACCGATGGTGATAAGCGCACGATCCAGTGAAAAACACTGGCCAGTATTTTCCCCGTTGCAAATTCTCAGTACGCCACTCAGTTCGTCAGTTGGGGGTAGCGCAGACACAAGGGTCATTTCAGTTGTCTCTTGCTCCTCGATGGTCAGACCTTCAGCATGGAGTGGAGACAACACATGTGTTGTTTGCTTACCAACTTCGTTATCATCCTCCTCGCGCCCGGGCAGTTCCGTCATGGGCATTTTTTCGCTATCGGGCTGTAAAGCTGCCGCGGAGTGCCAGACATGGCGCAATAGTGGATCATCCTGCTCATTGGCAGCCCCGGATCGTTCAGCCGACACAAATAGCAAGCGATGTGAACCTATCTCCACCAGATTACCCGCTGTGACCATAACAGTGCCACGTATACGCTTTCCATTGAGCAAGACACCATTCATGCTATCACAGTCTGTCAGATACACCTGCCCCTTGTCCCAGGCGAGTTCGGCATGATTGCGCGAAGCCATATCATCATCCAGCCAGATATCGTTATCCTCACCGCGCCCAATGGTGACGACTGAACGTTTCAGGGCCAACCGCTGTCCCTGGAAGCGTCCGCTGCGATACTCGAGCCAGCCCCAGGGCGTATCATCACCAAAAACATAGGGGGCCTCAACGCCTGCCTGATGCCTGGGAGGATTGAGGACAGTAGTAGTATTGGCACGCGTGGTACGCTTTTGCCGGGGAATATGTAGTGAAGTCGTAGAGGTACGAGGCAAAGCAAAGAGGCAATAGGAAGCAGTAACACTTAAGGGCAAAAACCAGCCGAAAAGAGCCACGTAGACGAGGGCTAGCTCCACTTCTGCTGTGGAGATTGCTGCCTGCTCGATACTAAAGCGCATGTTATACCAGACCAGGGCAGGCAACAACAACAGTGCAGCAATGACGCAGGTCACTATCGCACCCGCAAGTTGACGGGTCGTTCCACGTCTGCGTACTGTAGTATAGAGGGCATTCACAGCAATAGCGAACATACAGCACGCCAGGCCACTATAACAGCCCAGGCTAAACCAAGTGGGAAAATCTACGTTGCCCGTCGTCATATTCCTCCTTCATTTCCTGATTAGAGCATGGGATTGATATTTGCATTGCGTGCATCACTGATCATAATAGTATCTACAATGGTATGCTGCTGCTGATTCTGTTGGTAGACGGCATCTGTAGCGATATTGGCCGAGTCACCTGCTACATTGGCATTCACCTGCACAGCATCCCAATATTCAAAATGCTTATTGTTGGGTGTCACGGCAACTCCAAGAAAGGCATGGCCCGGAATTATTACAATCTCGGGGTGCAGCCCAATGCGCTCTACAGCAGAGGCCAACAATAAGGTGAGCTCGATACACATACCACTGTGCTGCTGCAATATCTCGGCCGGTAATTTGATATTTTGCGTGGCGACTATACTGCTACCTGGACCGCTATAGGGAACGCTGGCTTGCAGGTAATGCATAGTATAGTCAAGGCGCAATGTATCATACAGCGCATCAACCTGGGCAATAACCTCTTTACGATTGGCCTTGTTGTAGCCAATCATGGCGCTTGGAATGGGTGGAGGCTGCACAGCCAGGTGTTTGCTCGCCTTGAGAACCAGGGCGCTGACTGCCGGGTCATTGGGCGTTACCCATGCGCCAATCTTTAAGCGATTGGCTGCTACCCATTGCATGAGCCAGCGCGAATGGAACAAGATAGGGATGTCGCTCATATAATACAGGTGCTTAGCGGTATCCGTCACCTGGACATGCAGAAAGGTATGATATTCAGATGTGAGCTTACGAAAATTCTGGTTCAGCATGGGCGGTATAATACTAACGGACTGGAGAGTAGGCGTGGCATTGATGATCTGTGACTGCACCTGGCTCAAGCCGACCACACTCACATTAGCAATGAGCGTGAGAGAGCTGTTGCTGCTATAATCCAGCGTAAAAAGGGGAAACTGATTTGAGACATAAGCGGGGTAAAAAGCGCTAAAAATCTCGGCAGGCACCCGTACACAAATATGGACGGGCGGCTGATCACCACAATGTTGCTGATTTGCAAAACTGCTCTGCTGGTAGCGAGCGTATGCCTGCAATCCCCCCACCACATAGCTACCAGAAATTCCTACTAACACGACTAGCGTGAGGAGCAAAATCAGAAGTTTTTTACGCATCGGTTCGTTCACTTGCCTCTCGCACAGGCTTACATTCTCACAATAGTCGAGGAATATTCGGTTGCAATTATATCATTCTGTATCATCTCAGACAAACATATGGGACTTGTGGGGTATAATCCCTTCAATTCACACATTTCAGCAAAAAATTATGCAACCTGTATCTAGCTCATTCGTAGATAGAATGGCTTTTAAACTATACTAAAACATTTGCTATCTACAATATGCAAGGAGATGGTAACCATGTTCAATCCATTTGGTTTCTTTTCCATCGGCTTCAATGGCATTGCAGTATTCGCAACACTATTCTGGGTGTGGGTTCTTGTAGACTGTCTTACGAAAGAACCATCCGAAGGCAATGATAAAGTTGCCTGGGTGCTGATTATCTTGTTTGCCCCTTTGATTGGCGCGCTTCTCTACTACTTCGTCAGGCGACCCGAGCGCATTAAAGTTGTAGGACACTAAACATACCCCTGCCATCGGCACCAACTTAAGATGATTGAAAGGTGAAAAGAGGCCAGGGCACCCGCAAGGGGATGCCCCCATAGGCGCGGACTTTAGGGCAGGCGAGCCAGGGCACCCGCAAGGGGATGCCCCTACTCTACACGGAGCGGCTTACCACGCCCGTGTAGAGTGTATAGTAGGGGCGGGGCTTGCCCCCGCCCTGGAAGACCGCCTATATCTCCTAAAGTCCGCGCCTATGGGGGATGCCCCTACTATACACGAAAGCGCCTCTCACGCCGTTTCGTGTATAGTAGGGGCATCCTTTTGCGGCCAATACATATCACATAAGCTGCAGAGGTGGGAAAAGGCACGGAAGACGCTGTAGGGGCAGCTCTTGCGGCTGCCCAGCTCGGCGCGCGAGCAACGAACGTGCTGGCGTACGCACCGGGACGAGGGGAGCCGCAAGGCTTTGCTCAAACAGATAGTCTATATATCCGCAAGATATAGCTGTAGTTTTGTACATAGTTTTAACCAGGCTAGAGGATTATAATTGGCCCATCCT
>WNFI01182424.1_pt1 | contig 15047 bp, 7 predicted proteins | sample 5400471 | NCBI WGS metagenome assembly WNFI01 (sample SAMN13153348, study PRJNA577476) | soil metagenome | isolation source: 100 cm saprolite on Douglas fir-dominated hillslope | place: USA:California | collected 2013-09-17
GCCTTCTGGCAGGCGCTGGCCCAGGTGCCGGCCGGCCTGCCCTGTGCCCGCCCCGAGGGGGCCAACACCCTGGCATGGCAGTCCAGCGTCGAGCTGCGGCTGGACCGCGAGCGCACCGAGGCCCTGATCAGCCGCGCGCCGGCGGCCTACAGGACGCAGATCAACGACATCCTGCTGGCCGCCCTGGGGCGCGCCCTGTGCGCGTGGAGCGGGCAGCAGCGCATCCTCGTGGACCTGGAGGGCCATGGCCGCGAGGAGCTGTCGGCCGGCGTGGACGTCTCGCGCACCGTGGGCTGGTTCACCAGCGTCTTCCCGGTGGCGCTCGATGCGGGCACAGGCCCGGGCGACGCGCTCAAGCGCGTCAAGCAAAGCCTGCGCGAGGTGCCGCTGCACGGCCTGGGCCATGGCGTGCTCAAGTACCTGGGCACGGCGCAGCAAAGGCAGGCCATGCAGGCCTTGCCCCAGGCCAGCCTGGTCTTCAACTACCTGGGGCAGTTCGACGCAAGCTTTGACAGCGCGGCTCAATGGCTGCCGGCTGCGGAGGGCAGCGGCATGCCGGCCGACGCCTCGGCGCCGCTGTCGCACGAGTTCACCATCAATGGCCGCGTCTACGACGGCGAGCTGGTGATGACGGCCGCCTTCAGCACGGCCCGCCACGACACCGCCGATGTGCAGGCCTGGATGGGGCGCTACCGGCAGGAGCTGGAAGGCCTGATCGACCACTGCCTGAGCGGCGCGCAGGGGGTGACGCCCTCGGACTTCCCGCTGGCGCGGATCACGCAGGCGCAACTGGACGGCCTGGACCTGCCTGCGGGCAATCTGGCGGACCTCTATCCGCTGTCGCCCATGCAGTCGGGCATGCTGTTCCACAGCCTGTCCGATCCCTCCGGGCTGTCCTATGTCACCCAACTGCGCATCGACGCGCATGGCCTGGATGCCGCGCGCTTCCGAAAGGCCTGGCAGGCGGTGCTGGACCGCCATGCCGTGCTGCGCAGCGGCTTCCTGGCCGATGCGTCCCTGCCGCTGCAATGGGTGGCCAGGCAGGTCCTGCTGGACATCACCGAGCATGACTGCCGGCACAGCGAGGATGTGGCGGGGGCCCTGGATGCCCTGGCCGCCGGGCAGTTCGCGGCCTTCGACCTCAGGAAGCCGCCTCTGATGCGGCTGGCCCTGGTGCGCGTGTCCGATGGCAGCCACCACTGCATCTGGACCGCCCACCACCTGCTCACGGACGGATGGAGTTCATCGAGCCTTCTGGGCGAGGTGCTGCGCGACTACAAGGGCATTGCCGTGGAGCCCGTGGACACCAGCTACCGCGACTACATCGCATGGCTGCAAGGCCTGGACCACGGGGCCAGCGAGGCCTACTGGAGGCGCCTGGTGCAGCCGCTGCACGAGCCCACCTTGCTGGTGGATGCGCTTGCCCGGCCTGCTGTCCGGCCTGGTGCCTTGCCTGCAGCCCGGCAGGGGCACCACGAGGCCGGCGCCGCGCTGGATGCCGGTGCCACGCAGCAGCTGGTGGAGTTTGCCCAGCGCGAGCGCGTGACGGCCAACACCCTGGTGCAGGCCGCATGGTCGCTGGTGCTGGCGCGGTACACGGGCCAGGCCACGGTGGCCTTCGGGGCCACGGTGGCAGGCCGCCCGCCCGAGCTGGCCGGCGTGGAAAGAATGCAGGGGCTGTTCATCAACACCTTGCCGGTGGTCGTGGCCTGCGACGGCGCGCTGGAGCTGGGCCCCTGGCTGCGCACGCTGCAGGCACAGAACCTGGCCTCGCGCGAGCATGAGCAGACGTCGCTTTCGGACATCCAGCGCTGGGCGGGCAAGGGCCAGCGCGGCCTGTTCGACAGCATCCTGGTGTTCGAGAACTACCCCATGGATGCGGTGCTGTCCGCGCACGACGACCCGCATCTGCGATTTGCGGTGACGCATGCCATCGATGTGACCTCCTATCCCATGGACCTGGAGGTGCGGCTGGGCGATGTGCTGTCGCTCAAGATGATCTATCAGCGGAGCAGCTTCGGCGATGACGCCGTGCAGGCCCTGCTGCGGCAACTGGTGCAGGTGCTGGCGTCCATGGCGGGCGAGGGCATGCTGCGATTGTGCATGGCGCTGGTCATGGGCGAGCAAACCATCAGCCATGGCGAGCTGCAGGCGCGCAGCAACCATTTCGCCAACCGCCTGGTGCAGGCCGGCGTGGGGCGCGGCGCCATCGTCGGCATCGCCATGGAGCGTTCGCTGGAAATTGTGATCTGCCTGCTGTCCGTGCTCAAGGCGGGCGCGGCCTACCTGCCCTTGGACCCGGCGTCGCCGGCCGAACGCCAGAGGTTCATGCTGGCAGACAGCGGTGCATCCCACCTGATCGCCCACAGGGCGGCGCTGCACAAGCTGGGCACGCCCGCCGTGGCCCATCTGGTCGTGGCCGAGGAGGTGGACTTCACGCAGGCCTGCAACGCGGCGCCAGCCCATGCCGTGCATGAGCGCGACCTGGCCTATGTGATCTACACCTCGGGCTCGACCGGGCAGCCCAAGGGCGTCGTTGTCGAGCACGGGCCGCTGTCCATGCACTGCGCGGCCACGGCCGGGATCTACGGCATGCGGGCGAACTCGCGCGAGCTGCATTTCATGTCCTTCTCCTTCGACGGCGCGCACGAGCGCTGGCTGACGGCGCTGAGCATCGGCGCCGGCCTGGTGCTGCGCGAGCCGCAGATGTGGACGGCGGAGCAGGCCTGGGAGGCCCTGCGCCACCATGGCATATCCAATGCCGCGTTCCCGCCGGCCTATCTGGCGCAGATCGCGGACTGGGCCGCAGAGCAGTCGCAGGAGCCGCCGCCGGTGGAGTTGTATGTCTTCGGTGGCGAGGCCATGCCCAAGGCCGCCTACGACAAGGTGCGCCAGAGCCTGCGCCCGCGCCTGCTCATCAACGGCTACGGCCCCACCGAGACGGTGGTGACGCCGCTGATCTGGAAGGCCGAGGCCAGCGAGACCTTCGACTGTGCCTACGCCCCCATCGGCCGGCCGGTGGGCGAGCGCACGGTGCACATCCTGGATGCCGACCTGCACCGGGTGCCGCACGGCGTCGTGGGCGAGCTGTACATCGGCGGCTATGGCCTGGCGCGCGGCTATCTGTCGCGCCACGGCCTGACGGCCGAGCGCTTCGTCGCCGACCCCTTCGACGGCGGTGGCGGCCGCCTCTACCGCACGGGGGACCTGGTGCGCGAGATGCCGGACGGCAACATCGAGTACATCGGCCGGGCCGACCACCAGGTCAAGATCCGGGGCTTTCGCATCGAGCTGGGCGAGGTCGAGAAGGCCGTCCGGGCCGTGCCCGGCGTGGTCGATGCCGCCGTGCTGGTCCAGGATGCCGGTACAGGCAAGCAGCTGGTGGCCTATGTGGTGGGGGAGGAGGGCACCGCCGCGCAGACCCTGGTCCAGCGCATCCGCCAGCAGACAGGCGAGCACCTGCCCGACTACATGCTGCCGGCCCATACGCTGGTCCTGCCCGCCTTGCCAAGACTGGTCAGCGGCAAGCTTGACCGTGGTGCGCTGCCGCTGCCGCAGGCAGATGCCGGGCGGGTTCACGTGCCACCGTCCACAGCGTCGGCCATGGCGCTGGCCCGCATCTGGCAGGAGGTGCTTGGCGTGGAACGCGTGGGCGAGACCGACAACTTCTTCGAACTGGGCGGGGACTCCCTGCTCAGCCTCAGGATGCACGCCAAGGTGCGCAAGCTGGGCGATCCGCAGCTGGACTTCAAGCTGCGCGACCTGCTGCAGCGGCCGACCATTGCCGGCCTGCTGGAGCTTCGCTCAGCCGGCGCCGGTGGAGCTGGGGGAGCTGGAGGAGTCGTGGCGCTCAACGCCGTGTGTGAAGCCGCACCACCGCTGTTTTGCGTGCATGCCGGGTTCGGCACGGTGTTTGACTACCAGCCGCTGGCGCGGGCATTGCAGGACCGGCGCACCGTCCACGCCATACCCTGCCGCAGCCTGGGCGATCCCGGCTACCGCGACCGCTCGCTGGAGCAGATGGCCGACGACTACTGCGCGATGGTGAGGCAGGTACAGCCCGCCGGCCCCTACCACCTGCTGGGCTGGTCCCTGGGCGGCAGCCTGGCGGCCCTGATCGCGGCCCGGCTCGAAGGCCAGGGACAGGCGGTGGGTTTCCTGGGACTGGTGGACCCGTTCGTACCTGCTGGCGATGCGGCCGGGTCCCCGTCGTGGTGGGATGACTTCCAGCTCTTCGTCTCGCAGATGCTGCCCTTGGCGCGCATCGAAGACCTTGCGGACCTCGATGCATCGGCGCCGCCCCGCGCCGATCTGCTGGCTGCCGCGCTGGGCCGCGAAGCGTCAAGGCAGGGACCGGGCGGACCTAGCGGCCATGCCTCCATGGACGGCGCCGATCTGGCCCAGGCCTTTCTGACGACCCTGCACCTGAAGCACCTGGCGCTGCAGGCGCAGGCCCTGGCGCCCGTGCGAGCGGCGGCAAGCCTTTGGTGGAGCGATGAAACGCCTGCCGCGCACCGGCTGCGGCTCGCGTACCAGCTGCGCCAGGAGGGGGCCGAGGGGGTCGAGAGTGCCGGGGGGGCGGTGATCCGCGCCGACCACTACGCCATCATGAGGAACGAGGGGCTGACGGCCGAAATCCTCGATGCATTGGCGCTGGAGTACGCGCTGGACTGACGGGCGCCGGGGACGGGGGCAGGACGCCCCCGTCCCATCCCGGTTTTTTTCGTGAAATCGGGGTTACACCTTGTCTCCATTTTTCTGCGCAGAACGTCTTTGGAATGCACAACAACCAGCGCCGAGGTCCGCGCCCGGTTGGTAACCAGTCTCATTCAATGCCTTTGGAAATTCTTCAGCCATGCGTTCCTTGCCCCGTCAACATCTGCTGAGCCTGGCCCTTGCCACGGCCTTTGGTTCCGTCTCGTTCTGGAGCACCGGGGCGGTGGCCCAGGCCACAGGGCAGGAGGCTGCCCAGGTGTTCGATATCCATGTGCCGGCCCAGGCCCTGGCTTCGGCCATCAACGAGCTGTCCCGCCAGACGGGAACCCAGATGTTTGCCGCAGGCGAACTGGTGGCCGGGCTCAGTTCCCGCGCCGTCAACGGCCGCCTGACATCGGAGCAGGCCTTGCGGGAGCTGCTGGCCGGCACGTCCCTGGAAGCCACCAGGACGCACAACGGAGGCTTCGCCATCCGCCGTCCCGCAGCCTCCGGCGCGACCTTGCCGACCATCAACGTCACGGACAGCGAAACCGCAGCCGGCCCCGTGCAGGGCTATGTCGCCCGGCGCAGCTCAACGGGCACGAAGACCGATACGCCCATCCTGGAGACACCGCAGTCCATCACGGTCATCGGTGCCCAGGAGATCGAGACGCTGAAGTCGCAAAGCCTGCAGGATGCGCTGGGCTACGCCGCCGGCGTCACCCGCGCCGAGGGCCTGGACCGGACCTCGGACAGCCTGTACCTGCGCGGATTCCGCACCACGGGCATGTACCGGGACGGCAGCCTGTTCACGGCCAACATCTACGACGGACGGCAGGAGCCCTACGGCCTGGAGCGCATCGAGCTGCTCAAGGGCGCCTCTTCGGTGATCTTTGGCTCGGTCTCCCCGGGCGGCGTGGTCAACACCGTGAGCAAGCGGCCCACCACGGAAAAAATCCGGGAATTGAACATCGACGCCGGAAGCTTCGGGCGCAGGCAGGTCTCGGGTGATTTTGCGGGCGCCCTGGACGACGAGGGCAAATGGTCCTACCGGCTGGTGGCGCTCAAGCGCGACAGCGACAGCTTCATCGACCATGTGCCCGATGACAGAACCTATATCGCCCCGTCGCTCAAATGGCAGCCCGATGCGAACACCTCGCTGACACTGTTGGCCGAGGTCCAGAAGGACCGCACCGCCTACGTCTACGGACTGCCCGCCTACGGCACCCTGCTGCCCAACATCAATGGACAGATTCCCCGCAACCGCTTCATCGGAGAGGCGGGACGGGACAAATTCGATCTGGACCGCTACTCCATCGGCTATCTCTTCGAACATGCCTTTTCCGAGAAGCTCAAGCTCAGGAACAGCATGCGCTACTACAACGCAAAGAGCAGCTACTTCAGCACGGACGGCTGGGGCCTGTCCGCCGACCAGCGCTCGGTGGTGGAGCGCTACTTCCAGCCGCGCTGGGACCGCTCGTCGGCCTTCGTGACCGATACCTCGCTGCAGTACCAGCTGGACCAGGGCCGCGTCAAGCACACCATGCTGGTGGGCTTCGACTACGCCCTGCCAAAGCACGAGACCGAGCGCTATGAACAGCAGGCCGCCGACCTCGATGTCTTCAACCCGGTCTACGGCAAGCCGGTGGGGCCTGTCTCCCCCTACTACCGCTCGTCCTGGAAGAACGACTACAAGCGCCTCGGCATCTATGCGCAGGACCAGATCAAGATCGATGACAAGTGGGTGGTTCTGCTGGGCGGCCGCTATGACAAGGTCCGCTTCAACGAGACGAACTTCTTCACCGGGGACGTGAGCGCGGCCAATGAGAAAAGCTCGGCCTTCACGGGCCGGCTGGGCGTGGTCTATCTCGCCGCCAATGGCCTTGCCCCCTTCTTCAGCTACAGCGAATCCTTCGAGCCCACCCAGGGCCAGGACCGCCTTGGATCACGGTTCAAGCCGACGACGGGGCAGCAGTACGAGGCTGGTGTCCGCTACCAGCCCAGCGGCTCCCGGGCCATGGTTTCGGCGGCGGTCTTCCAGCTCACCCGCCAGAACCTGCTCGTGCCCGACCCCCAGGACGCCAGCAGGGCGTTCAACATACAGGCCGGGGAAGTCCGTTCCCGCGGCTTCGAACTGGAGGCACGAAGCTCCATCGGCCGCAATGTGAACATCATTGCCGCCTATGCCTACACGGATGCGCGCACCACGCAGGCAAGCCCCCTGCAGCCGGACGAACTGGGCAAGCGCTCCATCGGCGTGCCCTACAACCAGATATCGCTGTGGGGCGACTACAGCTTTGGAGACTTCGGGCTTGCCGGCCTCAAGGTGGGCATGGGCGCCAGGTACCTGGGCCAGACACGCGGCCTGGCCTATGGCGTTCCCGTCTCGCTGCCGGCGTTCACCCTGGTGGATGCCATGGTCAGCTACACCACCGGACCCTGGCGCTTCGCCCTGAACCTCACCAACCTGACCGACAAGACCTATATCGCCAGCTGTTCCTACGGCTGCTTCTACGGCGAGCCCCGCAAGGTGATCGGCACGGCCACCTATCGCTGGTAAGCGGGCATGGTCCATGGGCCACGGCTGGAGCGATCCGGCCGTGGCCTTTTCTTTGTCGGGGAACCGAAGGCGCCGTTCAGAGCGCCTGCAGCTGCACGCCGCCACCGGCCTGCGGGCGCACCCTCAGCGGAAGGATGGACGGCAGCACGGCCAGCAGGCCGGCCGAGTCATTGGCGCGAAAGCGCCCGGTCAGGCGCAGCGCGGCCACGCGCGCATCGGCGGCTTTGATGGGCTGGGTGCGGTAGGCGTTGACGGTGGCCAGGGCCTCGGCCAGCGGGGTGTTCTCGAAGACCAGCCAGCCCTCGCGCCAGGCGGACAGCGTGGCGGCATCGGCCTGGCGCACGGCCTCGGCCTGGCCGTTGCGGATGTCCACGATCTGGCCGGGCAGCAGGTCCAGCGTTGCCGCCGCCGGGCCCGTCGCATCCTGCGCATCCCTGCCCAGCACCCGGACCCTGACATGGCCATGCTCCACGCCCACGGTGACGGGGCCGCCGCGGTCGCGCACGGTGAAGACCGTGCCCACGACCTCGATGCGCGCCTCGCGCGTGATGACCTCGAAGGGCCGGTCGGGATCGGGGGCCACGTCGAATCGCACTTCGCCCCGGGCCATGGACACGCTGCGGCGCTGGCGGTAGAGCGTCACGGCAATGGCGCTTTGGGGCGCCAGTTCCACCAGGCTGGCCTGCAGCGGCAGCTTGCCGTCGGCCAGAGTGATCTTGAGGATCTGCGAGTTGCGCGTGGCGTAGGCCGAGGTGTGTATGGGCTGCTGCCAGTACCAGTAGGCGCCCCGGCCCGCCAGCGCGCCTGTGCCCAGCAGCCCGGCGAAGGACAGCAGCAGCTTGCGGCGCCGGACGGCCTGGGTGGAGCGCGAGGCCCGGTCGGCCAGCAGGGCGGTTTCCTGGAACTGCTCGCGCAGGCCGCCGGACATGCCGCCCAGCAGGTTCCAGCGCAGGTGCGCCTCGCGTGCGGCGGCATCGTGCCGGGCTGATTTCCCGCGCCATTCGCCCAGGGTCAGGCGGGCCTGGTCGGCCACCGGGTCGGGAGCGATTTCGCTTTGAACGATCAGCGTCAGCGCATGCTCGACCATGCGCTCGCTAGGTGCACTTGCCATGGAAAGGGGGAGTCAGGATGCGTCGTCGGTCAGTGTACTGTTGTCGAAATCCATGGCGCTGCCCAGCGCATGGTCCTCGATCAGTTCGGAGCGCAGCTGGGCCAGCACGCGCGAGCAGTCCAGCGTGGCGCGCACCATGTGCTTGGCGACGGCCATTTCGGTGATGTTGAGCTGGTCGGCGATTTCCGCGCGCGTGTAGCCATGGGCGCGAAAGAGGATGAAGACTTCGCGCCGGCGCGGCGGCAGGCCTTCCAGCGCCTGGACGACGCGGTTCAGGATCTGGCGCTGGGCGGCCAGGGTTTCGCTGGAGGGCGCACTGTGCTGCACCACCATTTGCTGGCGCGTCCATTCCTGGGCGGTCTTGCGCTTGCGCGCATCGTCGATGCACAGATTGCGTGCCACGCGAAACAGCAGGGCGCGCGGGGATTCGATGCCGGCGTCGGGCAGGGTTTCGGCCTTCTTGCCGCTGCGCAGGCCCAGGGCGTGCACATAGACCCGCTCGAAGCTCGATTGCGCGATGTCGGCCGCATAGTGCGGATCTCGGAGATCGCGCGTGAGCTGGCGGCGCAGATCGCCATAGTGAGCCACGAGTTCCTGGATCAGGTCACGCATCCGGATACCTGCCTTTCCGCAAGGGCGATGGGTTGGAACCCCTGGGTCCGTACAGAGAAGGGCCTACCGGATGCTGCAACCCCGGCCAGGGCCGGGGTTGCAGCAGCGGGTATGGGATTCAGCGGCGCAGGTGATTCAAGTTCAAATGCAAATGGTTTGCATTCAAATTATGGCATGGGAGATCCCTGCGCCATCATGCCCTGTGCGATCTTTCAGTCCTGCAGCGCCAGCTGTTCTGTGCGCGCAACATCGGGTCTTTGGGCTTGCGCTGCCAGCAGGGCTTCACCGATTTCGCCGGTGCGCACCGAAGTGACGGACAGCAGGGTGTCGCTGAGGCCGTGGGAGCCCTCGCAGGCGCCCTGCAGGAAGATGGCGGGGCGAAAGTCCGGCGTGGTGTGCACCTGGTAGTCGCGGCTCACGGAGAAGTCGCCCAGGTAGGGGGCCAGCGGGTCCAGCAGGGTCTTGTGGTGCTCGCGCGCATAGCCGGTGGCCAGCACCACCACGTCGTAGCGCGATGCATGGTCGATGCCGCTGTTGAGATCGCGCAGCCCCAGGTGGATGCCGTCGCTGGCGGCGCGCACGTCCTGCACCTCGTGGCGGCGCAGGAAGCGGTGGCGCGTGTCGCCGACGACCTTCTGTTCATAGAACACCTTGAAGATGCTCTCGATCAGCTCCAGGTCGGGACAGGCGTAGTTGGTGTGCCAGAACTCGCGCAGCAGGGCGCCGCGCTCGTCGTGCGGGCGGCTGTAGACATGGTCCACGAAGTCGGCGTTGAAGATTTCGTTGACGAAGGGGCTGTCGTCCGAGGGGCGGATGGAGCGGGCGCGCATGACCAGGTCGATCTCGGCGGCGGCGTAGCGGCCGTGCAGGTCCATGAAGATTTCCGCTGCGCTTTGGCCCGCACCGACCACGGCGATGCGCAGCGGCCGGGCATGCTCGGCAATGCTGCGCAGGTAGGCACTGGAGTGGAAGACGCGCGCGTCGCCGCGCAGGGGCTTGAACTGCTCGGGAATGCTGGGCGTGCCGCCGATGCTCATGACCAGGTTCTGTCCCAGGCGCTCATGCACGTTGCCGGCCGCATCGCGCGAGCGCACGCGCAGCAGCTCCACCTTGCCGTCGCGTTTTTCAGGCAGCACCTCGATGACTTCCTGGCCGTAGACGCAGCGGTCCTCGAACTTGGAGGCGGCCCAGGCCAGGTAGTCGTTGAATTCGTGGCGGCTGGGAAAGAAGGTCTTGAGGTTGATGAAGTCCTGCAGCCGGCCCTTCTCGTGCAGGTAGTTGATGAAGGTGAAGCGGCTGGTGGGGTTGCGCAGCGTGGCCAGGTCCTTGAGGAAGGACACCTGCATGTGGGCCTGCTCCAGCAGCATGTCCCGGTGCCAGGCGAAGCGCGGCTGCTTTTCGATGAAGACGGGGTGCATGGCCCGCGCGGCGGTTTCGCGCTCCTTGAGGGCGATGGCCAGGGCAATGTTGGAGGGGCCGAAGCCGATGCCGATCAGCGGGTGGGTTTGCATGGAAGGTCCTTTCATTGGGTCGATGCGTCCAGTGCGTCCGGCGCGGCTGCGTCGGTCTGCGGTATCCACAAGGCGTCTGCGAAAAAGCGTTCCCTGAGCAGGACTCCCAGCACGGCGCGCTTGTGCGGGAAGTCGAATTCCTTGACCAGCGCATAGCCGCAGCGCGGCAGGCTTTTGCGCATCTTGCGGTTGTCGGCGCGCGGCTCCACGACGATGCGCTGCGTGCGGCAGTCGTCCAGAAAGAGGTAGTGCGACAGCGAGGGCAGCCAGGCCGTCAGGTAGGGCTGGCCGCGAAACCGTGCCTCACCTACCAGCGCATGCCAGCCCCGGTCATGGTCGCCCGCGTCATAGAAGGGGGCGATGCGGTCTTCCTTGGCCCAGTAGGCCTCGAAGTAGCCGAAGGGCTCGCCGTCGAAGCAGCCGATGAGGCCGAGCGCATGCGGGTCGCCGGCCATGCGCTGCAGGTAGGCGCGGTGGTGGGCAAGGTCGCCGCTTTCCTCCCAGAAATGCGCGACGACCGGGTCGTTCATCCAGCGGTGGATGAGGGGCAGGTCGGCCTCGGGCTCCACGGTGCGAAAGCTCAGCGTGCGGCCCAGCCAGGGGATGAAGCGGCGGTAGACCTCGCCGCGCGGCTTGTGCAGGCGCACGGGGTGGCGCCGGCCTTCGCTGATCGTGTAGTGCAGCGCATAGGGTGGGCGCGGGCGGGGCAGCCACAGGGGCTGCTGCCACAGCACGCTTCTTGCCACGCACGGGGCCTGGCCCGGCTGCACTGTGGCAATGCTGTCGCGCAGGCCGGGCGGCAGCCGGGGCAGGGACAGCTCGATGGCTTGCGCATCGGGATGCAGGCCAAAGCCGGCCTGCAGTGCGGCCAGCAGTTCATCCGCTTCGGGCATGCCCGAGCAGGGGCCCAGCCATTGCAGCTGCATCAGGCCTGGCGCGGCCGTGGGCGACAGGTTCCAGAGACTGTGCTTGCCGGGCCTGCCGGCATCCACGGACCCCGAACGTTCCAGGCGCAGCCGCTGTCCATCGACGAAGACGGTGGTCGTCTCGGCGCCTGCATGGGCAAGGTAGCTGGCGCCGGAGGCGTCTGGTGACGGTGTAGCGGTGGCTTCGACTGGACGCACGTGGACTCTTTCAGATGGAGTGCCCCGCGTGCGGGACACGGGTGGGGGCTCGGGCAAGGGCACAAGGGGCACAAGGGACACAAGGGACACAAGGCAGCCTCATGACCGGGATGACGCGCAGGCGCGGCAAATGTTCATGCCAGGGCCGTTCATGCCAGGGCCGGGCTGCGGGCCGCCTGGAAGGCATGGGCCAGTGCCTTGCAGAGCCGGCCGCGCAGCACCTCGGTCTCTTCGGTGAGGGCGCCCAGCCGCGCAAAGTCATGGACCATGCCGGCGTAGATCTGCAGGTCCACGGCCACGCCGGCGGCCTGCAGCCGCTCGGCATAGCGCTTTCCTTCGTCGATCAGCGGGTCGTACTCGGCCAGCACCATCAGCGTGGGTGCCAGCCGGCCCAGGTCGGATGCCTGCAGGGGGGCAAAGCGCCAGTCCTGCCGGTCCGCATCGCTGCGCAGGTATTGGCCGAACATCCAGGCCAGGGTGTCACCTTCCAGCAGATGGCCGGTGGCCAGGCGCGCATGCGAGTCGCTGTCCTGCTGCGCTGCCGTGCAGGGGTAGAGCAGCAACTGCAGCAAGGGCTGGGGCATGCCCGCGTCGCGCGCGGCGATGCACAGGGCCGTGGCCAGCGTGCCCCCGACGCTATCGCCGCCAATGGCCAGGCGCTGCGCGTCCAGGCCATGGCGGCCGCCGTGCTCCAGCAGCCAGGCCAGGGCGTCCTGTGCGTCGAGGAAGGCGGTGGGAAAGCGGTGCTCTGGCGCCAGCCGGTAGTCGATGGCCAGCACATTGCAGGGCGTGCCCAGCGCCAGGCTGCGGCACAGGCTGTCATGCGATTCGAGCCCGCCCAGCACGTAGCCGCCGCCGTGAAGGAACAGCAGGCAGGGCGCGGCTGTGTGTCCAGGGGCTGCGCGGTAGAGCCGGGCGCGGATACGCGCGCCGTCGCGCGTGGGCAGATCCAGGTCCTCGGTGGGCAGATCGTCGCCCGGCAGGTCCAGCGCCAGCGTGGCGTTGTCGTAGGCGGCGCGCGCCTGCGCTGCCGTCATCTGGCTCATGCGCGGGCGGCTGGATGCCTGGGCGTTGGCGAGTTCAAGAAATGCTTGCAGGTCGGGGTGGAGAGCCATGGCGTCCTTCAGGTGTGCGGCAGACAAGGCAAAGCGGGCCGGTGCAGGGCATGGCGCCCGCGCTGCCCCTTCTTCGTGATGACGCAGGGCGGCGGAATTTGTTCATCGCCTGGGCGGTGAACATTTTTGGCGCACGCACGTCTTGCAGGGAGTAGGGAGCGCTCGCCGTGCGTCGCGCTCCAGGAAACGCCGGGCCGCGCCGGCATTGCAAGGTCATGCGCCCACGGGCGCCAGAGGAATCCCTTATGGAAAACGCCAGCCGACCGCCCTCCGAGGTACTGCGCCTGCTCAAGCCCTTCCTGCCGTGGATGGCGCTGTCCGTGGTCACGGGCATTTGCGCGGGTGGGGCCACGGTGGCGCTGCTGGCGACCATCAACCAGGTGCTCAACCGTCCCGGTGGGCTGGCGGGCGGGCTGCTGCTGACCTTCATCGCCCTGTGTGCCACCGTGCTGGTGTGCCGGGCCACGTCCGACATGTCGGGCAATTTCGTGGGGCAGCGCCTGGTGGCGCAGCTGCGCAAGGAACTGGCCGGCAAGATCCTGGCCGCGCCCATCGATGCGCTGGAGCGCTACCGCACGCACCGCCTCATGCCCGTGCTCACGCAGGACGTGGACATGATCAGCGACGTGGCCTTCGTGCTGGCCTCCAACGTGATCGCCCTGGCCATTGCGCTGGGCTGCCTGGCCTATCTGGCCCTGCTGTCGCCGCCGCTGTTTGCCATGCTGGTGGTGGCGCTGGTGCTGGGCGTGAGCCTGCAGGCGCTGGCGCAGTCACGCGGCGTGGCGGGGGTCTGGAAGGCGCGCGATCACGAGGAAGTGCTGCACAAGGCCTACCGCGCCATCAGCGAAGGCGCCAAGGAGCTGCGCATGCACCGCGCGCGCCGGGGCCGCATCTTCGACGGGCAGATTGGCTCCACCGTGGATGCCATCCGCAGCATCAACAGCCGCGCCATCAACACCTATGTGCTGGCCACGGCCTTCGGTTCGGCGCTGTTCTTTCTGTTGATTGCCCTCATCCTGGGCTGGGCCGCGCTGCGCACCACCGAGCCCGTGGTGCTCAGCGGCTTCGTGCTGGTGCTGCTGTTCCTCAAGGGCCCCATGGACCAGATCGCGGGCGCGCTGCCCAATCTGGGCCGTGCCAAGGTGGCGCTGCAGCGCATTGCCGACCTGTCGGCGCGCTTTGCCAGCCCCGAGCCGCACCTGCACCTGGACAGTCCACCCGGCGAGGTCCGCCTGGACCACGGCCTGGAGCTGCGGGGCGTGCGCTATGCCTTCGATGCGCCCGAAGGCGGCAAGGCCTTCGAGATCGGCCCCATCGACCTGAAGCTGGGCAAGGGCGAACTGGTCTTTGTGGTGGGCGACAACGGCTCGGGCAAGACCACGCTGATCAAGCTGCTGCTGGGCCTGTATGCGCCCCAGCAGGGCGAGATCCTGCACGACGGCCAGCCGGTCACGGCCCTGGCGCGCGACGACTACCGCCAGCTGTTCACCACGGTGTTCTCGGACTTCTACCTGTTCGAGGACCTGGTGGCCGGCGGCGAAGAGGGCCAGGCCGCCGCGCTGCCCGAGGCCGCGCTGCCCTACCTGCAGCGGCTGGAGATCGCCCACAAGGTCAGCGTGCGCAACGGCAGCTTCAGCACCATCGACCTGTCCACCGGCCAGCGCAAGCGCCTGGCCCTGGTCCACGCCTATCTGGAGGGCCGGCCCGTGCTGGTCTTCGACGAATGGGCGGCCGACCAGGATCCGAGCTTCCGCCACCTGTTCTACACCGAGCTGCTGCCCGAACTGCGCGCCAGGGGCCACCTGCTGGTGGTCATCTCCCATGACGATCGCTACTTCCACCTGGCCGACCGCATCGTGCGCATGGAGGCCGGCCGCATGGTCCTGCCGCAAGACGGGGCGCAGCCGGTGGTGGCTGCATCGGCCAGTCCCGCCAGTCAAGGCGCGCTGGCCGACATCTGAATTCCTGCTGAATCCACGAACATGGCAAAGACAAAACTCGTCTACATCTGGTCCCTGAGAAACGCCGCTGCCGACCAGGCCGGCCAGCACATCGCCTACAAGGGCGCAACGCGCTACATGAAGTCGCCGCTCGAATACCTGGGCGAGTTGCTGGACACCAGCCCGCTGGGCGATATCTACAGCCTGGAGGCTGTGATCCACGACGACGACGAGGCCTCGCCGCGCGACCGGGAAAAGATCGGCGACTACGGCTTCAGCTACCAGCCGGGTGGGCGCTGGTTCTATCCGCCGGACCTGCGCATCCAGGGGCGCAGCGTCAATGACCTGCTCATGGCCGTGCCATCCTCCTACCGGCGCC
>WNFI01227793.1_pt1 | contig 15047 bp, 9 predicted proteins | sample 5400471 | NCBI WGS metagenome assembly WNFI01 (sample SAMN13153348, study PRJNA577476) | soil metagenome | isolation source: 100 cm saprolite on Douglas fir-dominated hillslope | place: USA:California | collected 2013-09-17
CAGTTGCGCGACGAAAGCGGCAAAATCGAACTCGTGGTCGAGCAGACTCCTGCGTTGATCGTCAAGTCGGTGCACGCCACGCCTGCCGGAATTCTCATCAGCGCGCTCGATAATGTGCGCGGTCGGCTTTATCGGTTCACGCCGAGCGTCGAGGGTTGGAAGCATGACGTGATAGGATTTCCGGACAACGGAGCGCTGAACATTGCCACGACCGATGAGGAAAACGGCGACGCGGTTGTCGAGTACCAATCTTTTCTGACGCCGCCTTCGCTCTATTTTGTATCGGCGAAGAAGGCCGACCCGGAGCTTCTCAAATCGCAGGCTCCCACCTTCGATGCGTCCAAGTTCGAAGTGCGGCAATATTGGACGAACTCGGCGGACGGAACCAAAGTTCCGTATTTCGTAGTCGCGCCGAAGAATTTGAAGCAGGACGGGACTGCTCCGGTTTGGATGTTCTCCTACGGTGGTTTTGAAAATGCGCTGACGCCGGCCTATTCCGGTTCGTACGAAGATCTTCATGGCGCGTACGGGAAACTGTGGCTCGAGCGCGGCGGTGTGTTTGTGCTCGCCAACATACGTGGCGGTGGCGAGTTCGGCCCGGCCTGGCACCAGGCTGCGCTCAACGAAAACCACTACAAGGCGTTCGAAGACTTCGAAGCAGTCGCGCGAGATCTCGCTGCGCGAAAAATCACGTCGGCCGCGCACCTTGGCATCGAGGGCCGGAGCAACGGCGGATTGTTGGTATCCGCGACCATGCTGCGCCACCCCGAACTTTATGGCGCCGTGGTGTGCGGCAATCCGCTGGTCGACATGCGGCGCTACCAAAAGCTGCTGGCGGGTGCCAGTTGGATGGGCGAGTACGGCAACCCGGACATTCCCGAACAATGGGCGTTCATCAGCCAGTATTCGCCTTACCAGAAACTCCAGTCGGGGATGAAGCTGCCGCCTGTGATTTTTTACACATCAACCCGCGACGACCGGGTTCATCCCGGCCATGCCCGCAAGATGGCCGCGAAAATGGAGGCGATGGGCTATGCCGTGGACTACTACGAAAACACCGAAGGCGGCCACCACGGAAGCGTGACAAACGAGCAATTGGCCACCCGCCTGGCGCGGACCTACACCTTTCTTTGGCTACACATCATGTAAGCGCCGTTTGAGGTGGGCCGGTGCGCCCTGCGACAGCCGGCTTTGGCTTGGCTGGGATCGGGGGAAGGGGCCGTTGTTCCTAACAGCCCCACGTTGCGCGTTCAGTACCTCCAATAAGGGCGGTTAAGGACTACCTTAGCCGATTTCTCGGATCGCACTTTTGCGCCTCTGCGAGAACCCCTGAAAGTCTTTGTGCCATTGAGCTGCGATAAGGTGTGTTAGTAAGGGACAGGTCGAAAAATCGAATCTCAAATCTCCTGTCGATCTTGAATCTTCCTTCCTCCTTTTTGAACGGCATCCCGTACTGGGTAGTATACGATTTTGTAAGGTTATACGTTCCATCTTTGTAAAAATGGAATGTATAACCTTACAAAAAACATGGCCGTGGCAGTTGAAAGGAGTAGGTCAAACGTTAAAAGAATCCCATGGCTTGGCTGGGATTGAGGGTGGGGGCCGTTGTCCCTAACGGCCCTCATTGCAGGCGCGCACCGCCGCAAAATAAGGGCGGTTAGGGATAACCGCCACCACCTTTCCCGCTGTCGCGGGTTTTCCGCTTTGCGTCTCTGCACCTTTGCGCGAACCCCTTCAAAAATTTTCGCTTAGTCTTTGGAGTGTTCCACCGCAGGAGGCAGCAGGCGGATGTGGGTCGGCGCGTCACGGTCGCAGGAAAGTCGCCCGGCCTTTTCTTCAAGTTCGACGACTTGAAGCGAACTGCGGCGTTGGTCGTAGCCGTCGGTCTTCGAAGCCGGGTCCGTGCGACCGGGATGGGTGAAGTAAAAAAGGAAGGCGCGATCGCCGCTCACGACGACGTCGGCATGTCCGCCCTTGACGCCGTCATCGACACCGCGGCCCGGTGTTTCCAAGAGATTGCCGCCGGTCTGCCGTGTCCAGTTCAACGCATCGTCCGAGCGGTAAACGGCCAAGCCGTGCCACACGTCGGTGATCAACCAGTACGCGCCGCGCCAGCGAAATCCTTTGGGCCCTTCGCCTCCTTGATCTCCCACGGCCTTCGTGTGGTCGGTCCAATGAACGAGGTCGGGGCTGTCGGCGTAGTAAATCGATTTGTGATCGCGCTCATTGTTATACCACATGCGCCAGCTGCCATTGGCTAGTTGAGTCACGCTGGGATCGATCACGCGGTCGGAGGCGAGCGAGAGCACCTGAGGCTTGCGCCAATGAAAGAGGTCGTCGCTTTCCAATTGTACAATGAACCGCGGGTGCTGCCAGTTTTCGAATATGCCAGGAACGACGGTGAGAAACATGCGATGTCGGCCGTCCGGTGTGGTGATGACATCGGGCGCCCAGTGCGTCGTGTCGTTTCCGCCCATTTCAGCGGGGAGCTCAATTTCGGCTGTACCGACATAAGACCACGTCGCCCCGAAATCGGCGGATTCGGCGATGCCAATGCGCGTACCATGAACCCAGGCAACCCCGGAAAGACCGGCTGCCTTGGCCCGGCGATTAGTATAAAACATCCACCATTTTTTTTGGTGTGGATTCCACACAACAACGGGATCGGCGGTTCCATCGTAGATTGGATCGCGAAAGAGCGGCTTGGCCGCGATCGCCCCTTTGTCTGGAACGACCTCTGTTCGAGTGATCCCAATGAGAGTCGAAAGCAAAATAACCAACAGCGGGAGACGTAGGCTTAGTCTGAACGAAAGAATCATTTTGAAATGGGGAAGGTTTTGACAAGCGGCCGGCCGGGGACTTTGGCCGAGATATAGAATGGTCCGTGTGCTGCAACGGTGCGGCAAAAGCATTCTGGCCGAACAGTAAAGTAAGAGATGCCGTCAGCACGGCTTTGATGGCGTTGCGAAATGAGGGTGGCTGCAAACAAGGCTGGGGCGGCGAGAACTCGCTCGAAGGCGCTGTATTTTGGGGTGGGGCGGGACCGCTGAGACTGTCTCAAAACTCAGCAAAACGAAGATTCGATGCTTTTTGGGGGATGTCGCGGCTATGGATCGTAGCGGGAAAATCGTTTCTAGGCGTGTTTTTGAGAGGATGTTTTTTTCGCCTCCGAGTTTTGAGACAGTCTCCGCTGGGCCCGCCATCGCGCGGAAGAAGCAAACCCAGTCCTTGCTCGCGCCGATCACGCCAACTAAGCCGGAACAATGCAGACGGAAGTCACCACGAAACACACAAAATATACGAAAAGAATGCATTTTAGAGAAATCCAACGGATTTGGGCGTTCACCGATCGATGATTCGTCCCGCACCGAAATCTTTTTCTTACCTGCTTCTGCTTTCGTGCTCTTCGTGTGTTTCGTGGCGCTCTCTTCTGAAGCATTGCGACTTAGACGCGTGGCAAAAGCCGAGACCCTCCATTTAAAGAACGCAGAACCTATGAATACTCCTTCCGAATCACGCCGGCGTTTTATTACCAGCTTTGCAGCTCTCGGGCTGAGCTCGACTCTGCTTCCTGGCGTGCTCTGGGGCAAGATGGAGGAGGCGGGAACGCAAACGGTGACGGCGGATATGTTGAAAGATGCGGCGACTCTGGCCGGATTGAATTTCTCCCAGGAAGAGCGCGAGTCCATGGTTCAGGCCGTAAATCAAAATCTTTCGCGCATCGCAGCGCTTCATAAACTTCATATTCCCAACAACGTTTCACCGCCGTTTTATTTCAGCCCCCTCGTGCCGGGAATGAAGGTCAACAAGGCGCGCCTTCCGTTTCGCCTCGGCAAACCTCCTTCAGTCAAGCGGCCGAAAAATTTGGAGGACGTCGCTTTTTGGCCAGTGACGCATCTCGCGCAACTCATCAAGACGCGCGCCGTGACTTCGATGGAGCTGACCGAGATGTATCTGGCACGATTGAAAAAATATAACGAAAAAATCAATTGCGTCGTCACCATGCTCGACGATGTGGCCCATGCTCAGGCCAAGCAGGCCGATGCAGAAATCGCGGCGGGAAAATACCGCGGGCCGCTCCATGGCGTTCCCTGGGGGGCGAAAGACATCATCGCAGTCAAAGGATACAAGACCACGTGGGGATCAGGTGCGTTCAAAGATCAGGTGATTGACGAAGACGCCTCTGTCGTGGAAATGCTGCGCGAAGCGGGTGCGGTTTTGTTGGCAAAGCTCACGACTGGGGAACTGGCGGGCGGTGACCAGTGGTTCGGCGGTCGCACGAACAATCCTTGGGATCTCAATCAGGGAGCGAGTGGCTCATCGGCCGGACCTGCCTCAGCGTCGGTGGCGGGCTTGGTGCCATTCGGTATCGGAACCGAAACAGGCGGATCGATCATCAGTCCGTCTGCGCGTTGCGGTGCGACGGGTCTGCGTCCTACGTTTGGACGGGTTAGCCGATATGGCGTCATGGCGTTGGCTTGGACTCAGGATCGGCTCGGACCGATCTGCCGTTACGTCGAAGACTGCGCGCTCGTGATGAATACCATCGCCCGTCCCGATGGCCGCGATCTCAGCGTGTCCGAGATGCCGTTCAATTGGGATGCGAAATTCGATATTCGAACGCTTCGCGTCGGTTACTTGAAAGACGCGTTCGCCGATAGCGATCGGAATCCTGACTGGACAAAAAATGACCAAAAGACGCTCGACGACTTGCAAAAAATGGGCGTGAAACTGATTCCTCTTCAGGTGCCTGACTTCCCGGTCGATATTTTAAATATCAGCGTGGAAGCATCTGTCTTTTTCGACGAGTTCCTGAGGTCCGGTCGCGACAAATTGCTTACGGCGAAGACAAAAGCGGATCGGTTCCGCTCCGGTCGAATGATTCCGGCGGTTGAGTATCTGCAATCGCAACGAGTGCGGACGATGATGATGCAAAAGCTGGCGGAAGCGACCGCCGGAGTAGACGTGTACCTCGCGCCGTCGACCAACGGAAATCCCCGAGCGGGCGGTGCGGACGGTCCGCCTCCCGGCGGAGTCAACGCGCCGCAGTCGCAGAACCTGACGCAGCAGCACTACGTGATGGCGAACCTCGCCTGTTATCCAGCGGTCGCATTGCCCAACGGTTTCACCCCAGGCGGAACGCCCACTGGCATACTCTTCATGGGACGTCCGTTTGGCGAACTCGGGGCAATGGCTTTGGCCAAAGCTTACCAGGACGCAACGGGCTATCATTTGAAACGTCCTCCATTGTAGAGCGATCTGCTCGAAGGTGGGCTGGCGCGTCCTCGCGGCGGCATGGCAAGTAGGACGCACGTCTCAATCGCGAAAATGCACGCCGCAGAGACGCGCTTGATCGGGATTGGGGTAGGGGCCGTCTTTAATCAGTAGGCTTTTGGCGCGGTCAATTTCGTACATGCAATAGCGCACACTGATTCGTAGAGGATCGACGTGACGGGTTTGTGTTCTGATTGTCAGAGACTTGTGTGAGTCGCGCTGAGCCTATCGGGAACCGCACATCCATGTACCTGTCGATAGCGCCGTAAAGCGGCGGGAATTAAATTCGGGTATCGGGGTGTGCCTAGGGAACAGCGGTCCGCGGGTGCGCCGGTTCTGTTATAAGTTTCGCGGGATTCACGGAATGCATCGTTTGACAGCGAAGTTATTCGTTTGGTTTTGGGTGATCTTCGCGATTTCCCTCGCAAGTCCGAAGCGGGTGCTCATTCGCGCGATCGGTCCTTCGCTCAGTCAGTTCGGTTTGACGGGTGTGATGAGCGATCCCTTGCTCCAGCTTTTTTCGGGACAAACTAAAATTGCCGAAAACAACCATTGGTATTCAGGAGGTAACGGCGATGCGATCGCGTCCGTGGCGAAAGCGGTTGGAGCTTTTCCCTTGGACCAAGCGAGCAAAGACTCAGCTCTGCTGGCGACGCTTCAGCCGGGTGCGTACAGTGCACAGGTTTCGAGCGCGGATGGTGTTCCTAGTCTCGCGATGGTGGAAGTGTACGATTCCGACGACGCCTCTGCCAATGCGTCGATGCTGTCCGATCTCTCATCCCGCGCTTCAGTTGGAATTGGCGGAACGATCTTGATTGGAGGCGTTTCGATCAAAGGGGATACGCCCAAAGCCATTCTTCTTCGTGCGGTGGGTCCGTCGCTCAGTCAGTTCGGCATAAGCGGAACTTTAACGGATCCGTATTTACGGATCTATGACTCCAACGGAACCGTCGTTGCCGAAAATGATAACTGGAGCGATCAAATGAACGCGGATCAAATCGCATCGCAGACGCTTCAGTTGGGTGCATTTCCCTTGCCTGCAGGTAGCAAGGACGCAGCGCTGTTGATCGCTCTGCCGCCGGGAAGCTATTCCTTGCAGGTGAGTGGAGTCAGCAGCGGCCAGGGCGTCGCTCTCGTAGAGGCTTATGATACCGGTGCCGTCGCGGTTTCCGGATCATCCGGGGGCGGTAGCGCCGCGACTTACGATGTTTCCAGGTTTCTCAGCCAAGCGACCTTCGGACCGACCTCGGCGTTGATCGATCAAGTGTCCGCTTCCGGATACAGTGCATGGCTCGATCAGCAGTTTGCCACACCGCCAACGCTGTTCATGCCATTTATCAATACCGTCACCGATCGTTATCCCGATTATCAGGACGTTGAAGAAGCGTGGGTGCGTGCGGCGGTCGCTGGTCCGGACCAGTTACGACAGCGTGTGGCCAACGCACTGTTGGAGATCATGGTTGTTTCGGACAACAATGCGTATTCGGACGGCGGTTACATGGATGTGCTGCTCAACGATGCGTTCGTAAATTTTCGCCAGTTGCTGCAGGACATCACGCTTAACCCGGCCATGGGCAATTTTCTGACCTTCGAGCAAAACGATATGCCCAATCCGGCGATCAACCGTCATCCGGATGAAAATTACGCGCGTGAGGTCATGCAGCTTTTCACGATCGGGTTGGATCAACTCAACTTGGACGGGACGCCCAAGCTGGATGCTCAGGGACACAAGATTCCGACCTACGATCAATCAGCAGTGACGGGAATGGCGGAGGTCCTCACGGGCTGGAGTTATTATAAAGCGAGCGGCCTGGATTTCTTTTCACCGCCGGAGTATCTTCATCCCATGCGGCGTACGTTTCGCGTGTCGCAGCGGCCTTTAATGACAATGGGAGCGGCGTGCGTGGTGACATGAAGGCGGTGATCCGAGCCATCCTCCTCGACCCGGATGCCCGCTCGCTGTCCCTCGCGATGACGTCGACCTATGGCAAACAGCGCGAGCCGATGATTCGCATGATCAGCGTTCTTCGGGTGTTTAACGCAAAGATCAGCAGCGGTCGGTGGAAACTCGGCTTGGGCGAGAAAATGAATCAAGGGCCCTTTCTTTCACCTACGGTCTTCAATTTTTTTCGGCCCACTTATGCCCGTGCGGGTCCGATCCAACAAGCGGGACTGGTTTCGCCGGAGCTCCAAATCACCAATGAATACAGTGTTGTGTTGGCGGAGAATGCACTGCGTTCGGTTATCTATAACTATTTTACCGATAACCTGACTCTGGACTTTTCAAAGGAGCTGGCGGTGGCGACAGACTCGAGCGCGTTGATGGATCGATTGAATCTTATTCTTTTCGGAGGAACGCTGCCCAACGATCTACGGGCGATTATTCAACAGGCGGTCGACAGCATACCCACAAATAATCCACTCGGTCGTGTTCAGCTCGCGGTGCACCTCTCCATTAACTCTCCGGACTATATCATCCAAAAATAACCGCGTTAAACCGCTCCACTCATGTTACAAACGCGACGACAATTCATCCGCCAGATGGCGTGCTCGGCCGTGGGCTACGGTGCCATCTTTTCGATGTTGGGAGATCTGAGAAGACTCAATGCCGTGACGGCCACGTCTGGAGATTACCGAGCCTTGGTGTGTGTTTTTTTGTACGGAGGTAATGACGGAAACAATACGTTGGTTCCGTATAGTCAGGTGGATTACAACGCCTACGCCAAAGCTCGCGATCTGATCGCGCTTTCAAGGGATTCCCTCCTGCCATTGACACCGGCCTCGGCAGAGGGAATCGACTATGCTTTACATCCGAGCATGCCGGAGGTCCAGGCACTCTTTAAACAAGGGCACTTAGCTTTCGTGCGGAATGTCGGGACCTTGGTTGCGCCTATTACGCGTGACCAATATCTGAAAGGCGGTGTAGCCGTGCCGCCGCAACTTTTCGCCCATAGCGATCAGGCTACGCTCTGGCAGACATCAATTTCTGATCAAGCGTCCACGACGGGGTGGGGTGGACGTACCGCTGACCTGCTGGCATCGCTGAATGCCAATGCGAAGGTCTCGATGAATATCTCGGTGTCGGGTATCAACACCTTCCAAGTGGGGCGGGATGTCTTTCAGTATATTGTGTCTCCGGCAGGGCAAATCACGATAGACAAGTACACGCCCGGTGCGGGCGCCACCGATGCAGAATCGCGAGCTATCAGCCAAATTCTCGCACGGCAGAACGCCAATATTTTCGAAAATGCCTATCGTGCCACGGTGCAAAGTGCGATCGACAACAATCAGCTCATCAGCAACGCGCTCGCGGCGCAGGGACCGTTAAAGACCATTTTTCCGGCGAACGATATTGCTGCGCAATTGCAGCTCGTTGCGCGACTCATTTCGATTCGCGGCACGCTGGGTCATAATCGTCAAATCTTCTTTTGTGCGATGAATGGCTTCGATACGGACAGTTACCAACTCGATACCCACGCGAAGAATCTAAGCGACCTGAGCCAGGCTCTTAGCGAAGTTCTATGGAAAAATGCCGACGCTGCAGGTCAATGGACCGGACGACACCGGAGAAGGCCGTTGGATACCGACGGTCTCCGTCGACGAGTATTCAGCCACTCTCGCACGTTGGTTCGGTGTGAGCACGACAGATTTGCCCACGGTCTTTCCAAATCTGGGGCGCTTTGCTAATCCGAATCTGGGATTCTTAGGCTAACAAAAAACTGCGCGAAAGAATTGGGAGAAGTTTGATTCCACTCGGTCCATTTGAGGAGACGCCTCCGAAGCTCGGCAGTTGATCGCGCATTTTTTGCGGTTCCCGGCGTTATTTCCGCGAGAAGGCGATTTTGGTTTTAGGAAGCCTCGATTCTAGTTCAGCCTCTTTCTCGACGAACACGTAAGGTTCAGCGTTTTGCCATTTCCACGTTTTGCCCAAAACAAATACTTTCAACGGCCGATTGGGAGAAGTAACAATCACCTCATCCCTCACCTCGGTGATCGTTTGGGAGGCGGGTCCCGGACGGCGGTTGAGGCGAGCGACCACCCACCATTCTTTGCCGCTATCCCTGATCTCGACGATTTTAACTTTCCATCCGGCATCCGGCGCACGCAGGCTCAACGTAATGGAATAAGGTGCCGATTCAGCCGATAATCTGTCCGCGTTTAAAATACCAATAAGCGAGAAAAGAAATAAATAATGGTAAAATCGATTTAACATAGAGACGGGGCTCTCGCAGTTAGAAACTTTGCCTTCACGAATACGTCCTTATTCAATTACGTCCCTTATGCGTTTTTCGCAAATCTGCCTCATTCTTGGCGCGGGCCTTTTTTTGGGGATCACCGTTCATGCCGCTGTTCCCTTAACATCTGACGCGAACCCAACTTCGTCTCAGAGCGCTTTGGCTTACCGGCCTGGGCGAGTGCTGGTAAAATTGAAGCCGGAGGTGGTGAGCATGGGCGATACTGACCGTGAAGCAGCGTTGCAAAAGGCGGAGAGTGTGACGGGGGTTCGTAATCGAAGAGCGTTTTCGCATTTACCAGGTCAGCAGCTCCTGGAATTCGACCAGTCCAAATCCGTGCCGGATATGGTCCAAAAACTCTCCGAAACGGGGCTCTACGAGTTCGTTGAAGCGGATCATATTCGCAGGGCGAGGCTGGACCCCAATGAAGCGAACTATACGAGCGGACTACTATGGAGCCTCCATAACACCGGTAACAACGGAACGGCGGGAGCTGATATTAGTGCGGCGGCCGGATGGACGATTCAGTCCACTGCGCCTAAAGTCATCGTTGCGGTGATCGATTCAGGCGCGCGACTCACGCACGAAGACCTCGCGGGAAATTTATGGACGAATCCTAGTCCAGGAACCAGTGGTTACACGAACGACCTGCACGGGATCAATGTCGTGGCTGGTAGTGGCAATCCGTCCGACGACGCCGGGCACGGCTCGCACGTGTCCGGAATTATCGGCGCGGTAGGCAACAACAGTTTGGGCATCGTGGGCGTAGCGTGGCAGGTTCAACTGATGGAGTTAAAATTTTTGGACTCCGCGGGTTCAGGCAGTTCGGCGGATTCCGTTACTTGTATTAACTATGCCATCGCCCACGGAGCCTCGGTGATTAATGCAAGCTATGGCGACTCCTCACAGAGCAGCTCTGAACTTGCGGCGATTCAAAGCGCGGCCAAGGCAGGGATCATTTTTGTGGCTGCATCCGGGAATGACTCAGCGAATTCGGATACGGTTCAGGATTATCCTGCGAATTATCCGGTGGATAATATTGTGAGTGTGGCTTCGAGTGACTGGTTCGATCATCTTAGCTCTTTCTCGAACTATGGCTCCGGCCTGGTAGAAATCGCTGCACCCGGAGAGCAAATTTATTCGACCTACAACGGCAGCGATCACGACTACGCAACTCTTAGCGGCACATCGATGGCGGCGCCTCAAGTTACGGGCGCGTTTGCTCTTTTGAAGGCACATTTCCCGAACGATACGTACCGGCAATTGATCAACCGTTTGTTAAGTTCGGTCGACCAAAAATCTGCGTTCATCGGCAAAGTTCAGAGCGGCGGGCGGCTTAATCTGGCCAAGGCGCTATCGTCGACCAGCAGTGCACCGTTCAACGACAACTTTGCCAATCGCGCGCAACTTTCAGGTTCCTTTGTCACCGTGCGCTCGTCGAATCAATACTCAACCAAGGAAAGCGGTGAACCTGCTCATGCGGGCGTGGCCGGAGGAAGTTCGTTGTGGTGGACTTGGTCACCTCCAACGAGCGGTCTTGTTTCATTTGATACGAAGGGCAGCGCCTACGACACGGTCCTCGCTATTTATACGGGCAATTCCTTGGGGAATTTGCAGTTGGTTACGTCGAACGATGATTCCCCGAATGGCGGAACGACCAGCCGTGCAACCGCCACGCTTTCGGCAGGAACGACCTATCAGATTGCGGTGGACGGAAAAAATGGAGCGTCCGGTCTTACTATGCTTCAGATCGGAATTGTCCCGGCCAATGATGCTTTCGCTAGCGCGCAAGTGGTGACCGGCCAAAGTTTCGGTTTGACCGCGAATAACATCAACGCTTCTAGCGAACCGGGTGAACCTAATCATGCAGGTGCGGCCGGTGGACATTCACTTTGGTATCAGTGGGTCGCTCCCACCAGTGGCCAGTACCAGCTCGCCGTTTACAGTGCCGATACGGATATGCTCGGTGCGGTTTATACCGGCACGGCTCTTTCGAATCTGCAGTTGATTGCATCGAACGATGACTCGACTGTAACGAATTCCGATGCGCTCGTAACGTTCACAGCCGTTCAAGGAACGACCTATTATTTTGCGGTCGACAATTCGAACAAGTCCGGTGGTTTGCCGGGCAATTTTACGTTAACATTGGCTGATTCTCTTTGGCAATTTCCGGTCAATGCTAACGACATCACTTCATCTCCCGCGGTCGGATCGGATGGCACTGTCTATTTTGGGGGCACAGATAACTATTTCTACGCCGTTAATCCAAATGGAACGCTCAAATGGCGTTATTACGTTGGTAGCAAAATAGCATTGGCGTCGCCTGCGATTGCAGGAGACGGGACTATCTATGTGGGCGCAAATAACGGAAATTTATATGCGTTGAGTTCCAGCGGTAAGCTGAAGTGGACGGTGTCGACCATCGGCTCCATCCTCACGACCCCTGCGATCGGTGCTGACGGCTCAGTCTATCTCCATGGTGGAGATGGGAATTTATACTCCATCAGTTCTACCGGCGCGACGAATTGGACTTACAACCTCGGCGAAACCAGCTCGAGCGCATCATATTCTTCCCCTGCCGTCGGAACGGATGGCACAATTTACATCGGTTCCGCCGATAGCAATTTGTATGTGTTCACGAGCGGCGCATCGTCCGCTACGCTCAAGTGGAAATTTAACGCGAAGGGACAGATCTACACATCCCCGGCTATTGGTTCTGACGGTACTATTTATATCGGTACACTCGGCGGGGATTTTTATGCGCTCAGCCCCGCTGGATCCCAAAAATGGTCTCAATCTTTCGGCACGAGCGGCGCGATCTCGTCTTCCCCCGCATTGGCCGGCGATGGCAGCATTTATTTCGGTCAATACGACGGCAATGTTTGCGCACTGAAATCCGACGGCACGGTGAAGTGGAAGTATCTGACGGGAGTCGGAATTCGTGCATCGTCTCCTGCGGTGGGTGCCGATGGCGCGGTGTATATCGGTAGTTACGATGACAATATTTATGCGATCAATGCCGACGGTTCTCTGCGGCGCACTTATGCAACAGCGGGTCAGCTGCGTTCATCGCCTGTGCTTTCCGGAGGGCGGCTCTACATCTGCAGTCAGGACGCGAAACTATATGCCTTGCTCGTCGGGCAAAATGCCGCGGCGTCGAGCTGGCCGATGTTCCATCAGAATGCGCTGCACACCGGCTTGTTGGTTTCGTCCCCGGTCACTCTGGCCCAGGCCGATCCCAACGGCCGATTGCTGAACATCTCAACCCGCGGAACGGCGGGCAACGACGCACAGGCTTTGATTGCAGGTTTCACGGTCACAGGGGGACCTCGCACGCTCTTGGTCCGCGCGGTGGGACCGACGCTCGCTAGCTACGGTGTGTCGGGCACAATTAAGAAGGCGCGTTTGCAACTGTACACGGCCGGAGCGAGCACGCCATTTCTCGATCAATCTCAGGGTTGGACGGTCGACAACGATGCGACTACTGCCGCCAGCATTGCCGCCAAGGCACAATCGGTCGGAGACTTTGCTCTTCCGTCAGGCAGTGGCGATGCTGCGGTGCTCGTGACGCTCAACCCGGGAAGCTACACTGCAAAAATCACTCCAGCCGACGGCGTTCCAGGAATCGCCTTGGTGGAAGTTTATGACACGGGCCCATTGTCGTCGACGGCTCGGGTGACCAGCTTGTCCAGTCGTCTCACGGCAGGTGCCACAGATAGCCGAACAGCGACCGCGGGGTTTTCGATCACGGGTGGGTGCGGGTCTCGTCCAGTACGGAGTACCGGGCACACTGGCGAACCTGCGGTTGCGTCTGTTGAAGGCGGATGGAACGTTTGTCGCCGAGAATGATATATGGGGAAGCGGCAACAACATCGCGCAAATCAATACAGTCAGCAGCAGTCTGGGCGCCTTTGCTCTTCCGGCCAACAGCACCGATGCTGTTTTGCTGCTCAGTTTGCCGACTGGAAATTATACCGCTCAGGTTATTTCGCCGGACAGCACGACAACGGGTGTGATTCTGGTGGAAGTTTATGACTTAGGGAGTTGATCGCCAGCTTGTCTACGCCTTGAAGTGAGAACACTCGAAGCCTGACTTCGAGGCGAGCCGTACCAAAAATTGAATCGTTCGACGTGGTTATCCGTCATGCCGTTGTCGCGCAACCTCAGCTCGACATTTTAAACCTCCCTGTGCACCGTTTTCTTCATGATGCTCTCGAAAAACGCCCAACCATTACTTTTTAGCGAGATCCCAAGTCAGCGCCGCAAGTCCAAAGGATTTACCTTGCTGGAAATCCTCGTGGTGCTGGCCATTATTGGCCTGCTGGTGACGTTGGCGGTAACCAATATCGATAAGATTTTCGGCGAAAGTAAGACGACCATCGCGCATCTGTTCGTCACCGATAGCATGAAGACGCCTTTAACGGCTTATCGTATTCGGATGGGTGATTACCCTTCGACGGCGGAAGGCCTTCAGGCGCTCGTCACTGCGCCAGCCAATAAAGCGGACAGGTGGACAGGGCCCTACGTTGAAAATCTTCCCGCCGACCCCTGGGGCCGTCCCTATCAATATCGTTATCCCGGCACGAAGAATAAGGGAAGTTACGACCTGTTTTCGTTCGGTCCGGATGGTATCGAGAGCGACGACGATATTGGCAATTGGGCTACAACCACGCCAGGAAAGTGAACGGAGGTTTTAGGTCGCAGGATAATTGCAAGCCCGGAGCGAACTGCGTTCCGGGAAGAAGGGTGGGGAGTGGACGAAGCGGATTTACGCTGCTCGAAATATTGTTGGTCATCGCTTTGATGGCCTTGATGGGTGGGCTTTTTGTCGGAGGCACGGCGAAGCTCCTCGAAAATAACAGTACGAGTCCTTCCGATATTTTCTGGGAGTCGGTCAACAAAGCGCAGGAGATGGCAATTCGCACAGAGCACTCCGTCTTGATGCGGTACGATGCGAAGGAAAAAAAACTCCGTTGGGCGGAAGACTCGGGGACGCCTGGAAGTGCCGCATTGCCTCCCGACGCGAGCATTCAATTTTTGCAGTCGGTCAAAGGGGGTAGTTCGATCCTGATCGGAGGTCAGGCCGTTGAAACTCAGGAACGTCCCAGTGTAACATTTTATCCAGATGGCACCTGCGATCCGTTTCGGGTTCAAATCCGTTTGCCCTCCGGAGCGTCTGCAATGGGAGTGGATCCTTGGACCTGCGCGCCGGTTCTAGAAAAGAAGCCATGATTGCTGCATACAGTCGAAAGTCGAAGGGCGAAGGCCGAATGAGTCGGCTGCGTCCAGCTGTCCTGAATTGCAGCGAGGCCGGTTTTACTTTGCTCGAGGTTTTGATCGCGCTCGCAATTTTCGCCATGGCTGCGGTCGTACTGGGGGCGTCCTATGTTAACGTGCTCAACGCCTATTCCGCGCTCGAGCACAAGGGCCCTGATGCGGCGGATGTGAAATTCGCCCGCATGGCTGTGCTCAGCGAACCGACTCGATTAAAAGTTGAACAGGGCGGGGAAGTGGACCTCGCCGATGGCGGTCGCGCCG
>WNFI01677836.1_pt1 | contig 15047 bp, 16 predicted proteins | sample 5400471 | NCBI WGS metagenome assembly WNFI01 (sample SAMN13153348, study PRJNA577476) | soil metagenome | isolation source: 100 cm saprolite on Douglas fir-dominated hillslope | place: USA:California | collected 2013-09-17
TTCGATCGTGTCAATGGTGGGGGCATAGGTGCTGGGGCGGCCGATGCCGCGCTCCTCGAGCTCCTTGATGAGCGATGCCTCGGTGTACCGCGGCGGTGGAGACCGGGAAGGCATGTCCCACCTGCGGCAAACCCCTGGTCATGAGACAGAGCCGCCGAGGCGCCTTCATCGGCTGCTCCGGATACCCCGACTGCCGCTACACGGAACAGGCGGAGGGGGGAGCGCCAGGAACGGCCAACCGCCCCGAGCCCAAACTCCTGGACGAGGCATGCCCGGTCTGCGGTAAACCGATGGTCATGCGTCGTGGGCGTTTCGGCGAGTTCAAGTCCTGCAGCGACTATCCAAAATGCAAGGGCCCCGCCCGTGCCGGCACCACTTCTCGCAAGCGGACTGCTAAAAAGAGCTGATGGCGAAGAGCAAGCGGGCGGCGGCCAAGGCGCCGGCGGCCAAAACAGGCACGGCCGACGAAGCCCGATCGCGCGCCGGCTCTAAACCAGCCCGGAAATCGACCGCCGCGACCCAGTCCCGTGCCGAGTCTGCCGCTGCGGCGACGCCGTCAGGCGCGGCCGCGCCCACGACCGGCAAGTCGGCGGTGCCAAAGCCCGCATCGAAGAGAAAGGCGAGCGCAAAGCTGACGCCATTCGACCCGGAGTACGAGCGCCCGATCTCCGAGTTGCCCCCTCTGGTGTTTCCGAACTCGGAGCAATACGAGTTCCGGGTCAAGGCCGAGGAACGACGTCGTATCCGGCTGCGCAACGAGGCCGTCTTCGCTGCCGTACTCGTTGCGGTCGGACTGGTCGTCCTAGTGGTGGCGCGCACGCCCGGGATGCTGGGGCTGGCGGCAATCGCGGCGATCGCCATGGCCGCCTACGAGTTGATGGTCTCAGGGCTGGAATAGGCCCGGTATACTCGTCCAGCCCGGGAGATCCCGGGTAATTCACACGCCCGATATCGAAACCGATGGTGCCTCGCGGATGCCGCGAGGTGAATGACGGGCGGAGGCAACAACCAGGAGGTTCACAAACAAATGCCTGCAGTCACGCTCAAGCAGCTCCTCGAGGCTGGAGTGCACTTCGGCCACCAGACCAGCCGCTGGAACCCAAAGATGAAGCCGTACATCTTCACCGCGCGCAACGGAATCCACATCATCGACCTGGCGCAGACGGTCAAGCTCCTCGAGGAGACCTACCAGTGGGTCATCCAGGCGGTTGCCGACGGTGGCTCGGTGCTTTTCGTGGGCACCAAGAAGCAGGCCCAGGGGATCATCGAAGAGGAGGCCAAGCGCAGCCACCAGTACTACGTCAACCATCGCTGGATGGGAGGGATGCTCACTAACTTCGGGATCATCCAGCAGCGTTTTGCCCGGCTCCAGGATCTCAAGGAGTTGCGCGACACCGGCGGCTTCGACCACATGCCCAAGAAGGACGCCGCCGCCCTGGAAGACGATCTCGACCGCCTGGAGCGCAACTTTGGTGGCATGGCGGAGATGAAGCGACTGCCGGCCGCGGTCTTCGTCGTCGACCCGCGTAAGGAGCACATCGCGGTCACCGAGGCGCGCAAGCTCAAGATCCCGATCATCGCCATCACCGACTCGAACTGCGACCCCGAGCTGATCGACCACGTCATCCCCGGCAACGACGACGCCATCCGCGCGGTCAGGCTGATCAGCGCGCGCATCGCCGAAGCCGCTATCGAGGGCCGAGCCGCCCGGCCGCAGGTCGCCGAGCAGGATGCCGACGAGGCCGAGCCGACGGTTACCGAAGCCGAGCTGGCGGAGGCGCCGGCGGCCGACGCCACCATCGAGACTGTGGAGCCTCCGGTCGTGGCCGAGCTGGGCGACGAGGATGAGATCAAACCCGAGCCTGAGATCGCCGAGGAAGAGTTCGAGAAGGTGCTCGAAGGCCTCGACGTGCAGGACAAGATGATGGGGGACGCCTGATGGCCGAGATCACCACCGCCCTGATCAAGGAGCTCCGCGATGCCACCAACGCCGGCGTCCTGGACGCCAGAAAGGCGCTCCAGGAGAATGACGGGGACATCGAGAAGGCCAAGGACTGGCTCCGCCAGAAGGGCATCACCAAGGCCGGCGAGCGTGCCGGGCGGACCGCGGCCGAAGGCGTCATCGGCACCTACGTGCACCACAACCACCAGGTTGCGACCATGGTGGAGCTGAACAGCGAGTCCGACTTCGTGGCCCGCAACGACATCTTCAAGGACCTCGCCCGCGAGCTGGCCATCCACGTGGCAGGCACCGGCCCCCGGTGGGTCCGGCGCGACGAGGTGCCCGAGGCGATCGTCCAGCGCGAGCGCGACATCGCCCTCGCCACAGCCAAAGACCAGGGCAAGGAGGCGATGGCGGAGAAGATCGCCGAGGGCAAGCTGAACGCGTTCTTTGGTGAGCACTGCCTGATGGAGCAGAAGTGGGCCAAGGACGACAAGAAGAAGATCCAGGAGCTCGTCGATGAGGCCATCGCCCAGCTCAAGGAGAACATCGTGGTGTCGCGCTTTGCCCGCTTCAAGGTTGGCGAGGCGGCGGTAGTCGACGCCGGCCCTGGCTCCGAAGTAGCGGGCGAGGCCTAACCTGACGGCAATGGCTCCGGGGGCCGCCCAGGCGCCGAAGTACCGGCGCGTGCTTCTCAAGCTGAGCGGCGAGGCGCTCCTGGGCGAGTTCGGCTTCGGTATCGACCAGGACACCGTCAGCACGATCGCCCGCCAGGTGAGTCGGGTGCGCGACCTGCACGTCGAGGTCGCCATCGTGATCGGCGGCGGCAACATCTTCCGGGGCAACTCCGCCGGCGGCATCGACCGCACCCAGGCCGACTACATGGGCATGCTGGCGACCGTTATCAACGCCCTGGCGCTGCAGGACGCCCTCGAGAAGATCGGTGTGCCGACGCGGGTGCAGTCGGCGATCGCGATGGCCCAGATCGCGGAGCCGTACATCCGGCGCCGGGCGGTGCGACACCTGGAAAAGGGTCGGGTCATCATCCTTGCCGCCGGCACCGGCAACCCGTACTTCACCACCGACACCGCTGCTGCCCTGAGGGGCGTCGAACTGAGCGCCGACGTCATCCTCAAGGCGACCAAGGTGGATGGGATCTACAGCGCGGACCCGCTGAAGGACGCCAATGCCGAGCGCTACGGCAGCCTTAGCTACCTGAGGATCTCCTTCGCGAGGCGGAGGTGAAGATGCAGAAGTCACTCGATGCGCTGCACAAGGAGCTGTCGACCATCCGAACCGGCCGGGCAATCCCTGCTCTGCTGGAGCGGGTGCACGTGGATTACTACGGCGCCCAGACTGCGCTCCAGCAGCTCGCCCAGATCCATGCCCCCGAACCCCGGCTGCTGGTGATCCAGCCCTACGATCGCAGCTCGATAGCCGCCATCGAGAAGGAACTGCAGAAGTCCGAGCTCGGCCTCAATCCATCCAACGACGGGCAGGTCATCCGGATCCCGTTTCCGCCGCTGACCGAGGACCGGCGCAAGGAGCTGGTCAAGGTCGTCAGGCACAAGATCGAGGAGTCCCGGGTGGCGATCCGGAACATCCGCCGCGACGAGCAGCATGGGATCCAGGAATTCGAGAAGGAGCACATGATCTCGCAGGACGACGCCAAGCGCGGCCTCGACCACCTGCAGAAGATCACCGACAAGTTCATCGCCATGGCCGACGAGACCGGCGCGCGGAAGGAAGCCGAGATCCTGGAGGTCTAAGGGGGCGTTAGCGCGTCCGGCGGCGGATGCGGGGCGCAAAGCCCTTCGACCTCGACCGCCTGAGGGCGGATCTCGCTGGCGCCCAGCCAGCGTCCCATGGCCACGCTACGCGAGCAGGGGACTCCTCTGGTGACGTCACCGTAGCCTGCGTCAATGCCTACCGTCGGCCAATCAGGAGAATAAATAGAACGCCATCGAGCACCAAGGCGGAGTAGAGGGCGACTGCAACCAGTCGGCCGTTGAAGCCAAGCCGGCGACCGGCAAGTGACATCGTCGACGGAAGCGCGCCACGTAGCTGCGTGCCCATGCCTGGGCCTCGGGGCCATCGACGCGCCTGGTCGCCTCTGATGTTGATTTCCATTCTTCGCAGCCCGAGATATAGAACTCCGTAACTGCCAAAAGCTAAGGCGGCACCGACGGGAATGACGGGCGACTGGCCGCGGCTGCCCTGAGCCAGCGCGACCGCGACGGTGAGGCCCCAGCTGATCCAGAAGCCGCCCAGCCCTGAGAGGTACAACGCGGCATCAGTTCTGCGAGGAAACAGCTCGGTTGGCTCAGTCATCTTCTGAGTGTTAGCAGTGAATATCGGGTACAGGCTGCGTTAGGTCAAGTGATACTCCGACAGGGTGGCATGCCCGGCCCGACGGCGGTTTGTCAGTTGTGGAGGCGCTACTTCTTGGGATGGAGCCGAGGATGCTTCGCGGACCGGACGCTTCGATGACCTCGTCGCCTGACCCGCGTCCGTAGCCGGTGGGGTCGGCCGCTAGGTAGAGCGGGCTCTCGCGCCCGCCGAGCGGCTCGCCCACGCTGTCAGTCTTCCCGGACTGCACCAGCACCAAGAACAGGGTCACGACCGCTCCGACTACAACCAGGACCAAGACTCCTACGAGCGCGGAATACATCAGCGACGGCATGCTTGAAACGATACCGCTGCTCAAGAGTCATTCCTTCACGCTGGCGCGGTCGGGCGGGGGCTAGAACCCGGGCCTTGGGGCGAAGTCGTCAACGATGCCGGAACGTTGGAAGAAGCGCTGCTTTTCTTGCTTTGGGAAGCCATGAAATCGACCGGTCTTCAACTCATGAGCTTCCTCGAGGGGTGCCAAGGAACGATCTGCCGGCACGACTCCGAGGAGTTCAACGTATTCAAGAGCCGGCAGCTTCGTTAGTGGGCAATCGACCTAACCACGGTTCTCTTGCTGGATGCATCCCAGCTAGGCAGTGTGCTCAAGCTGACCGTTACTAACCGCTTAAGCTTCGCCAGTGGGCTCAAGTCCACGATTTTCGGCATATGGAGGATCCGCAGGTACCGGAGGTCGTGCAAGCCTGCAATTAGGTCCAACGTCTCGTCGGGGTAGGTCGCGATCTCCATCCCCTGGAGAAAGCCGAACTGGCGGACGGGGGCCAGGGTTCGATAGCGGCACTGCCAGACCCGCAGCGTCCTGACCGATTCCGGCTCGGATAGCAGCGGGAAATCGACACCCTTGTCTCGCATCAGCTCGAGGTGCATAGTCAGGCCAAATTCTGGCCGAAGGGGCGCGGACTTGGCAGGCTCAAGTGACATTTAACTACCCTCGCATGTGGGACTGCTGACCCCTCCCTACACTGGGTCTGGAACTGATGCCTCGAGTAGGGCTTTCATGTTTTCCGCTGCGGACTCAAACTGCTTCTTCGCCACTCGTACGATGACGGGCTCGGTCAGCTTGAAGAAGCCGTGGCTCTCGCCGCGATACAGGCTGGTCAGTTTCGTTCCACCGGGGATGCTCTCCACGGTGCTCTCCAGCTCGATATGGAGCGGGCCCGCCTTCGTCCTGGCGACGAACCTGCGTTTCGGGGCGTACTCCGTGTATTCCTGGGTCAGCTCGACGCTTCGGCCAAGGAACTTCCCCCGGAAGACGATGGTGCTGCCTACGCCGATGGGGCCCTCGCTCGTGGGTCGGGCTTCCACCAACCCGGCGTTCCACTCGGGCATCCGTTTGAAGTCCTCCAGAAAATCCCAGACTTCGTCGATCGGGCGGTCGATTGTGGTCACGATCTCGAACTCTTCCATGTGATCCTCCTGCCGGGCCTTGTGCCGGCGCGTGAGTCGCTGCCACCACCGTAAATGCGCCCGTGGATCCGGCCAATGGTGTGAATGCCACTGGTCGGCTGGTGCCAGCACCCATAGAGGTCGCTGGCTACGTGTCGACACCAGGAGCGATTGCCGGGTCGCGCATCATCGAGCGTCGCCTGGACTCCCTGGTGGCGTGCGATAAAGTGCGAGCGTGGCCATGTTCCTCGTTTGTCTCCGCCGCTCAGGGCCTGAATGGGACCGGCCGTGGCCAGTCCAGTGAACAGGGCGCTGCTTGAGCTCTATCGACACAAGACCTGGGCGACGCTGTGCCTGATTGAGCACTGCCAGGGGCTGCTAGACGAAGACCTGGACGCGACCATCGCGGGCACGTACGGGTCCATCCGCGAGACGCTCCGACACCTTGTCGAAGCAGAGGAGGGGTACTGCTCGATCCTGACTCGTGAGCGCTTCCCTAACCAGGAGGAAGCCGACGCGTTTGTGCCGCCGGATCCGCTGCCCGAAGGGCCCGTACCCCTGACGGAGCTCGCCAAGCGCATCCGGCGGCTGGGGCCGCGCTGGGAGGCGCTGGCTGTGGATGAAGACGTCGCCGAGCGCGACGTCACCAGCCGGGACGGCTTTGACTTTCCAGGGTGGGTGGCGATGGCGCAGGCGATTCATCATGCCGACGATCACCGCAGTCACATCATGTCGATCCTTGGGGCTCGGGGCCTTGAGATTCCAGGGCCTAATGGCCTGGACCTGTGGGGTTGGGCCGAGTCAACAGGCCAAATGCAGGAGGCATGGCCTACGTCGGATTGACCGCTAGCACCGGCCGCACAGGGGTCGGCGTGGCCACCTTGCACTGGGATCTCAGGGGTCACCGATATCCGCCTGCGGGCGACCTCACCTCCAGCGGCGCAAACGATAATCGGGGCGAGATGCAGGTCCCTCGTCACATCGCGATCATCATGGACGGCAACGGCCGCTGGGCCAGGGCTCGGGGCAAGCGCCGGCTTGAGGGCCATCGGGCCGGTTTGAAGGCGATCCGGCAGGTCCTCAGGGCCTGCGACGAGCTGGGCGTCAGCGTCCTCAGCCTGTATGCGTTCTCTACCGAGAACTGGACCCGGCCGCGCACCGAGGTCGACGGCCTGATGCGCCTGTTCTCACAGACGCTCGACCGTGAGATCGACGAGCTCAACAGCGAGGGTGTGCAGCTGCGGATCACCGGGCGCCGCGACGGCCTGTCGCCGAGATTGCTCCGCAAGATCGAGGCTGCCGAGGCGCTGACTCGGCCCAACCAGGGGCGCGTGCTGAACCTGCTGATCAACTACGGCGGTCGGGCCGAGATCGTCGACGCGGTCAAGACGTTGCTCGCCTCACCGAGACGCTCTGGCCCGACTTCAAGAAAGCTGACCTGGTCGAGGCGATTGCCGCATTCAACGCCAGGGAGCGGAAATTCGGCGGCCTCGGGGACCAGGAGCCGGCGCCCGGTGAGAAGCGTGGCGTCGCCTGAAACCATCCAGCCCGCCGCTGCGCCCACCGAGGCACTCCCAGCCGGACCGCGCCGGACGATGAGCCCGCTGATGGTCCGGGTCCTGAGCGCCACGGTCCTGGTCGCCTTGATCCTGAGCTCGTTGGCGGCCGGGCCGGCAGTCGCGCTGCCGCTCTTAACTGTCCTGATCATGGTCGGAACGTGGGAGTTCTACGTGATCACAAGGCGCATGGGCGTGGCCGCTGCGCCATGGGTGCTCTTCCCGCTGACCCTGGTGCTGCTGTTCCGCTTCCAGATTGACGCTGTCTTCCCGCAGGTGGTGCCGCTGGCGTTGACCATCGCCATCGGCGTAGGTCTCGCTGGCTACCTGGTTGCCCGGCAACCGGTGGATGGCATGAGCCGTTGGGCAATGGCGGTCGCCGGCTCGCTTTACCTCGGCTGGATGCTCGGCTTCTACTTCGCCCTGTACACCACCCACCAGCCCGACCCCGCCAGGATCGGGACGGCGCTCCTACTGGCGCTGGCCGGGTCGACCGTGCTGGGTGATACTGCGGCGCTGCTGGCTGGCACTCGGTTCGGCCGGCACCCCTTTTTCCCCGGAATCAGCCCCAACAAGACAATCGAGGGTGCGGTCGCCGGGTTCGCGGTGCAGGCGCTGGTGTTCGCCGTCATGGGCTTGCTCGCGGACATCCCGCTGGTTCATGGTGTCGTCCTCGGTTCGCTGGTGGCGGTAGCGGCTCAGGCTGGGGACCTGGTCGAATCGCAGTTCAAGCGCGCCGCCAAGGTCAAGGACGCGGGCAGCCTGGTCCCCGGCCATGGAGGCATGCTGGACCGGATCGACTCGCTAATCCTGATCTCGGCGGTTGCCTACTATTACCTTGAGTTGGTCCTGCACGTGAAGCTGCCCCAGTGAAGCACCACGGCATCGCCGTTCTCGGGGCGACGGGGTCCATCGGGCAGCAGGTCATCGAGATCATCGACGAGTTTCCCGAGCGCTTCGAGCTGGTGTCGGCCACCGCCGGTACCGACGTTGTACGGCTCGCCAAGCTGAAGGCCCGCAACTCGAAACTTCTCGTCGCCGTTGCCAATCTTCCCGATGGTCGCACGGTGGCGCCCAAGGGGATCGAGGTCGGGGAGGAGGCGATCGTCCGCGCCGCCACCCACCCGAGGGCCGACCTGGTGGTGGTCGCGATCAGCGGGTTCGCCTCGCTACGGCCGACACTGGCCGCGCTCGAAGCCGACAAAGACCTGGCACTTGCGAGCAAGGAGGCCCTGGTGGTGGCGGGCGAGATGGTGATGGGCGCGGCCCGGACCCGCGGACGCTGGGTGTTGCCGATCGACAGCGAGCACTCCGCCATCTGGCAATGCCGCTGGGGCGAGGACCTCACCACCATCAGCGGCATCACCCTGACGGGCTCGGGCGGACCCTTCCGCAAGCTCCCGCTCGAGAAACTTCGCGACGTAACTGTTGAGGATGCGCTCAAGCATCCGACATGGAAGATGGGCCCCAAGATCACGATCGACTCGGCGACGATGATGAACAAGGCGCTCGAGGTGATCGAGCTGCATCACCTCTTCGACATCCCTTATGACCAGATCAAGGTCGTCATCCACCCGCAGTCGATCGTGCACAGCCTGGTCGACTTCGTCGACGGGTCCACTAAAGCTCAGCTCGGTTTGCCCGACATGCGGGTGCCCATCTCGATCACGCTGGGGTACCCGGAGCGACTCTTCCGTCATCCCCAACCGCTGCGCCTGGAAGAGGTCGGGCGGCTCGACTTCCAGCTGCCCGACCCCAAGCGCTACCCTGCCATCCAGTTGGGCCTCGACGCCGGGCGGAAGGGGCAGACCTACCCCGCGGTGCTGAATGCCGCCAACGAGGCAGCGGTTCAGCTCTTCGTCGACGGCGCCATAACCTTCGACCGGATCGTGCCCCTGGTGGCAGATACGCTTGAGGCTCACAGTCCGCAGCCGGCCGACTCGCTGGAAGCCCTGGTGGAGGTCGATGCCTGGGCCCGGGAATGGGCCCGGAGCAAAGCCGGAGCGGTTACGGTCTAACTCTTGAGGCACAGCGTCCTGAATTGAATCTACTCGTCGTCGCCGCCGTCGTTTTGGTGTTTGGTTTCCTGGTCACGTTTCACGAGTTCGGCCACTACCTGCTTGCCAAGCTCAACGGCGTCCGGGTCCTCGAGTTCAACGTCGGGTTCGGGGCGCCGCTGATCCAGAAAACGTGGGGCGAGACGACCTATGGGATCCGGTCGATCCCTCTGGGCGGGTACGTCCGGTTGGCGGGGATGGACGATGGCGAGACCGGCCCCCGCAGCTTCACCCAGAAGCCGGTGTGGCGGCGGCTGACGATCATCGTCGCGGGGTCGTTCGCGAACCTGATCCTGCCGATCGCAATCTTTTTCGCTATCTACGTGCTCCAATCCGGCGGTCCCGTGACGGTGCAGGAGCTGGTCCTGGGCGCTCCGGCGCAGCGGGCCGGGGTCCAGGTCGGAGACCAGCTGGTGGCGATCAACGGCCACCCCATCAACTCGGTCTACGACCTCCGAGACCAGGTCAACGCCTCCGGCGGCAACCCTGTCGTTCTCAAGTTCGGTCCACCCGGGAAGCCGGCGTACAACATCGCCATCGACCCGATCAGACAGGGCGATCGATGGCTGATCGGCGTCTCGCCCAGCGGCGGCGCGATCGACCCGGTCCACGGCATCGGCGACGCGGCGCACCAGGACTGGCAGTTCATCGGCGCCACGCTGGGCGGTTTTGCGATGCTCGTCAGCGGCGCCATCCCGGGGGGCCTTGGCGGCAGCTGCGGCCCTTCGGGGCCGATCGGGATCGTCCGCGCGACCGCCGAGGCGGCCTCGGCGGGCTGGCTGAACCTGCTCTTTTTTGCCGCCTTCCTGTCCGTGAACCTCGGTATTCTAAATCTACTGCCGCTGCCGGCCCTCGATGGCGGGCGGTTGGCTTTCCTGGTCATCGAGGGAGTTCGCCGTCGACCGATCGACCCCTTGAAGGAGCAACGTGTGCACTACGCCGGGCTGATCGTGCTGCTGGCCTTCGTGGTCTTTGTCAGCTACAACGACATCGTCCGGCTGGGTACGCCATTCGGCTCGCTGCTGAGCCAGTGCGGCGGATGAGCGACGAGCTGCGGGTCCTGCCGCCAAAACACGAGGCCGGCGAGATCATGGCGATCACCGGTCTGCGGCCGCGGCGGCACACCGCGCCGGTGCGGGTCGGCGATGTGATCATCGGTGGCGCCGCGCCGATCGCCGTGCAGTCGATGACCAAGACCGACACCCGCGACGTCGACGCCACCGTTGACCAGATTGCGCGCATGGCCGATGCCGGCGCCGACATCGTGCGCGTGACCTGTAACAACCGCGAGGCGGGCGCCGCCATGGTGAACATCGTCAAGCGCTCGAGGCTGCCGATCATCGCCGACATCCACTTTGACCATCGCCTGGCGCTGGCCGCGCTGGCGGCGGGTGTTCAAGGGCTGCGGCTCAATCCTGGCAACATCCGCGACCGCGACAAGGTGATCGAGGTGGTGCGTGGCGCCCGTGAGCGTGGCATCAGCATCCGCATCGGCGTCAACGCCGGCTCGCTGCCACCGGACGAGACGACCGGGGCTGGTTACGGCGGCAGGGAGGCGGTCGAGAAGACCCAGGCCGCCGAGGCTAGCCGCAAGGAGCACGTCGGCGAGGGCGACGAGGACGGCATCGAAGACCTGATGCAGCTCGAGACCGCCCCGCCGCGGCCACCGGAGGAGACCGCCGAGCGGATGGTCCGGGCGGCCGTCGGCCACATCAAGATCCTGGAGGCCAACGACTTCGGCATGGGCATGATCAAGGTCAGCCTCAAGGCTTCGGATGTGCCCACCACCCTCCTGGCGAACCGCAAGTTCGCCGAGCTGGGCAACCCCTACCCGCTGCACCTGGGGCTCACCGAGGCGGGGCCGCCGCCGGCGGGGACGATCAAGAGCTCGGTGGCTTTGGGGACGCTGCTCGGCGAGGGCATCGGCGACACCATCCGGGTCAGCCTCACGGCGGACCCGGTCGACGAGATCCTCTGCGGCAAGGAGATCATCAAGTCGCTCTCGGCCCATCCGATCGGCCCCAACCTGGTCGCCTGCCCGACCTGTGGCCGGCTCGAGATCGACCTCTTCGCGATGACCAAGGCGATCGAGCCCTACATGGCAAAGATCAAGCGCTCGATCACCGTCTCGGTGATGGGCTGCGTCGTTAACGGCCCCGGGGAGGGGGCCCACGCGGACATCGGGATAGCCGGCGGCAAGGGCCGCGGCATCCTCTACAAGAAGGGCCAGGTGGTCAAGTCGATGGACGAGGCGGAGCTGCTGCCGGCCATCATCGAGGAGCTCGAGAAGATCGCCGCCGAGGACGCCGCCGCCGAGACGGCGAAGGTTTAGCGCAGGTTGTTACCGAGCTGAGGTCGACTCCTGACCTAGCCGGTTCCGGTCGCATCGTAAAGTCAGGAAGCCGATGCAAGCCTGGATCATGCTCGTCATTCCTTTCTTCATGGGCGCCTACGGGTTGGCGCTTCTCTTCAACCTGTTCGGGCAGGCGACTTCGATGGCGGAGTTCTACCGGGGGCGGGACGATTGGTATCCGATCCTTGATGGCGACAAGACCTCAACCCACAGGTTCGCCGGCTGGAGCATGCTCAGCTTCGCCGTGACCCTGACGTTCCTCTTCTGGCGGACAGGCCTTCTGCTCTAGCCGGGACTCGGGCCTCGGCGCTCGATCCCGAACTGGGTTTCGGCCCTCTCTCAGCCCATACCAGCAGCCGCGCCGCCGGCCGGTAAGCTAATGCGATCATGACCGCCGACGAGACGCGCCCTGGCGAGGGTGTCGAAAAGCCCCAGCCCGAATACGTCGAGCACATCACCAAAAAGTCCGACGACTTCTCCCAGTGGTACACCGACGTGGTTCGCAAGGCGGAGCTCGCCGACTACACGCCGGTACGTGGATGCATGGTCATCCGCCCCTACGGGTTCGCTCTGTGGGAGAACATCCGCGACGCGCTCGACGGCATGATCAAGGCCACCGGGCACTCCAACATGTATTTCCCACTGCTGATCCCGGAATCGCTCTTCCTGAAGGAGGCGGAGCACGTCGAAGGCTTCGCGCCCGAGGTGGCGTGGGTGACCCACGGGGGCGACAAGAAGCTCGAGGAGCGGCTGGCGATCCGGCCCACCAGCGAGACCATCATCGGCACGCTGTACAAGAAGTGGATCCGCAGCCACCGCGACCTGCCGGTGCTCATCAACCAGTGGGCCAACGTGATGCGGTGGGAGATGCGCACCCGGCTCTTCCTGCGCACCGCGGAGTTCTTGTGGCAGGAGGGCCACACTTTCCACGCCACCGACCAGGAGACGATCGAAGAGGTCGACAAGATGCTGGAGTGCTACCGGTCGCTGGCTGAGGACTGGCTGGCGATGCCGGTGTTCAAGGGTCAGAAGACCGAGGCCGAGAAGTTCGCCGGCGCTAATTACACGATGTCGATCGAGGCGCTGATGTCCGACGGCAAGGCGCTGCAGTCCGGGACCAGCCACCACCTGGGTCAGAACTTCACCAGGGCTTACGACATCACCTACGCGGACAAGGAGAACCAGCGGAGCTACCCCTACGGGACCAGCTGGGGGCTGTCAACGCGGGTGATCGGCGGGCTGATCATGTGCCACGGCGACGAGGCGGGGCTGATCATGCCGCCGCGGGTGGCGCCGATCCAGGTCGTGATCATCCCCATCTATCGGGGCGATGAGCAAAAGGCGATAGTCGACGCTGCGGTGGCGCAGCTGAAGGCGGGCCTGGGCGGTCTCCGGGTGCACGTGGACGATCGCGATGAGAAGCCAGGCTACAAGTACAACGACTGGGAGCTTCGTGGCGTGCCCTTGCGGGTAGAGATCGGACCGCGCGATATCGAGGCGGGCCAGGCCGTGGTGGTCGACCGGATCGACCGCGAGAAGACCCCCGTTCCTATCGGCGAGCTGCCGGCGCGCCTGACCGACATGCTGGAACGATTCCACGTCCGGCTGTTCGACCGGGCGGTGGCGATACGCGAATCCTTCACGGTCGAGGTGGAGACCCGGGCCGACCTCGACGCCGCCTATTCTGATGGCAAGCAGGCGCTGGCCCACGGATCGTGGTGCGGTGACGGTGAATGCGAAGCCGAAATCCAGGCGACCACCCACGGTGTCACCATCCGCGGGATCGTCAGCAACGAAGCCTCAGGGGTGTGCGCCGGCTGCGGCAAGCCCGGTAAGCACACCGTCTACTGGGCCAGGGCGTACTGAGCTCCTGACCGAGAAGATCAGCGCCGATGAGGCCCGTCGGTTGGCGCTCTGGTCGCAAGGCCTGATCGGCCGGCCACCGTCCGGTGGCGTGCCCGCGCTGCTGCGCAGGCTAGGCACAATCCAGCTCGACACCATCTCAGTGCTGGCCCGCACCCACGAGCTGGTGCCGTACTCGCGGTTGGGCGCGATCGGCAGGCAGAAGATCCACGACGCGTACTGGGGCAAACCCCCGCAAGCGTTCGAGTATTGGGGCCACCTCGCCTCTGTGCTGCCGATCGAGATGTGGCCCTGGATGGCGGCGAAGCGGCGGCGGCTGGCCAAGCTCGGATACACCCGCGGCGCCGCCAAGAAGGAGATGGCCGACGCCCTCGCTGCCCTGCGGGACCGCGGACCCCTGACCACCTCAGACGTCGGCGGCGCGCGCCAAGGCAGCGCCGGCTGGTGGGACTGGAGCCCCAACAAGCGCGCTCTGGAGGGGCTGTTCGCGACCGGCGAGGTCACCTGCGTCGAGCGCCGCGGCTGGCGTCGGGTCTATGACCTTGCCGAGCGAGCCATCCCGCCCGGCCTGCTGGCCCAGGATCCCGGCGACGCCGAGTGCCACGCCCATCTCACGGGCATTGCCGCCGAGCGCCTCGGTGTCGCAACCGCGAAGGACCTCGCCAACTTCTGGTGGAACCACGCCAACGCCACCAGGATTGCGATCGAGGCGGCCGGCCTGGTTCGAGTCGATGTCGAGGGCTGGGATCGGCCCGCCTGGGCACACCCGCGGGCGTTGGAAGCACTGTCCAGCGGGATCCGCGGCCGCCACCGAACCACGCTGCTCTCGCCCTTTGACTCCCTGATCTGGTTCCGCGAGCGCACCCTGCGGCTCTTCGGTCTGCATCTCCGGCTGGAGGCCTACACCCCCTCTCCCAAACGCATCCACGGCTACTTCGTGATGCCGGTGCTGGCCGGCGGGCGCCTCGTCGGCCGAGTCGATCCAAAGCGAGTAGGACGCACCCTCGTCGTCAGGCAGCTGTCCGCGGAGCCCGGGAGCGAAGCCCCGGTGGCCGCGGCGCTGACGGAGGCGGCCGGCTGGGTTGGGTGCGACGCGGTCGTGGTCGAGCGTGTGGATCAGCCGGGGCTGGCGCAAGCGGTAAGGGCCGAACTCGCCCAGCGGGGCGTGGCCTGAACTCGAGTTGAGGTTTCGGCGGGCCTGTCGCGGCAGATAATCCAAATATGCAGTTCACCGACCTGGTCAAGAAGGCCGACTACCTCAACGAGAAGGACCTCGCCCTTCTGACCAAGGCATACGAGACCGCCTCCAAGGCGCACCTCGACCAGAACCGGCTGTCCGGCGAGAAGTACATCCAGCACCCGCTGAACGTCGCCGACATCCTCGCCGACCTGCGCCTGGACGCCGAGACGCTGGCGACGGCGATCCTGCACGACGTCGTCGAGGACACCAATATCACATCGCTGGACCTCCAGAAGGAGTT
>WNFI01461522.1_pt1 | contig 15046 bp, 13 predicted proteins | sample 5400471 | NCBI WGS metagenome assembly WNFI01 (sample SAMN13153348, study PRJNA577476) | soil metagenome | isolation source: 100 cm saprolite on Douglas fir-dominated hillslope | place: USA:California | collected 2013-09-17
GCCGCCCGCTCGTCCGGCGCGAGGGTATCGCGCGCGTACTCGCCGAACAGCTCGTCTTCCGCGGCGAGCATCTCCTCGAACGCCTCGTCGGTCGTGAAGAACGCCTGCTCGATGCGCAGCCGTTCGTGCTCCGGCAGCGTGCCCAGCAGGTACTGAATCGTCATGTGCCGATCGGTAATGACGGAATCGGTCATTCGTTTCACCGCGCGCCCCCAACGGGCTCTCCGCCGGCCACGCACCGCTCCAGCGCCTGCCTCAGCCGGAACACCCGGATTCGGAGTGCGTTCAGCGGCAGACCGAGGTCGGCGGCGATGGCCTTGCGCGCGGCGATCTGTCCGGTCTCCCGCAGGTGATATGCGGCCACCAGCCGCCGGCTTTCGGGCGGGAGGGCGTCAAGGCACGAGGCGAGGCGATCGAGCAGCCGCTCGTGCTCGATGCGCGCGGCGGCCGATTCGGCGGCGCGGGACGCATCGAGGGCGACCAGCCGCGAATCGTCGGGGAGGATGACGTCGGCCCTGCGCGCCGGCGATCGCCAGTGCTCGCGCAGCACGTTCAGCGCGACCCCGTGACAAAAGAGGTACGCGTCGGCCGTCGTGATCGTGGCCCCGTCGCTGAGCCGTCGCGCCACCCGGTCGAACGTACGGTCCGTCAGCTCGTCGGCGTTGAGGCAGCCGCGCCACTCGAACAGCTTTGTCAGCCGCTGGCGGATGCGCTCGTACGTGTCCGCGGCACGAACGCGGTCGGCGTCCAGCGCGGCGAGCAGGTCGTCGAACGCGGGCCCCGTCAGCGTCCACGTCACCGCCACTCGCCTTGCAGCGTGAACGCGGCCCAGTAGTACGGCGAGCTCCAGGCACGCTCGCGCTGCAGCGACAACTGGGCCTGCCGCAATGCCGCCGCGGGCGCCAACCGCTCGGCGCCGAACATCGCGGCGTAGAACCGCCGCATCAGCTCCGCCGTCGCGCGGTCGTCGACCTTCCATGCGCTCGCGACGACGCGGGCCGCGCCGGCGTACATGAACCCGCTGGTCAGTCCCACGAGCCCCTCGCCGCGCACTTCGCGCCCGAGCGCGGTCTGGCAGGCGCTCAGCACGACGAGGTCCGCCGGCAGACGGAGGTTGAAGATGTCATGCAGCCGCAGGAAGCCGTCCACGGGCGTGCCACGCCGGTCGACGAGCGACAGCACGATGCCGCTCAGCTCCGGGTGGCGTGTATTCAGGAGTCCGTGCGTGGCGAAGTGGACGATCCGGTATTGTCCCAGCTCGGCGCTGGTCGCCGCCTGACGGTTCGCCTCGAAATCAAACGTCTGCGTTCGCTTGCCCGCCGGCACGAGCCGCATCAGCGCCGCAGCCTCCCGGCGCGATCCGATCAGTCGCGACAGATGGAAATCGCTGTCCCAGCCATCGTCGGCGGACCGCTTGCCGGAGGGTGTGGCGGCCGGGATCGTCGACGCGAGCACGCGTGTGTCGTCGGCCGAGAAGACGGGGTCGGCGATGATCGCCAGCGTCCTGGGCGCGCGCGGCCGCGCGGCGACGCCCTCGCGCAACACCGCCAGCGCGGAGAGGGAGGCGAGGCTGACGATCTCATGATGGAGGACGAGCGGCGCCGCGTCGGGGTCTCCCGGCGCCGGCAGGGCGCCGAAGGGCACGTACTGCAACGCGCCGTCAGCGACGACCACGAGCCGGTGGTGCCCGAGGAGTTGGGCGGCCGGCGCGAGCACGAGCGCGGCGAGCGCCTCGCCGCTCGCGCGGCGGGCGGCGGCGGGCGCGTCTGGATTTCGGAGGTGATCGTAGAACGCCCGCGCGGCCGATTCGATGCGCGCGCGGGGCGGCAACTCGTAGCCCGTGACGCCGCCCGTCGAGACGACCCAGAGATAGCTGGTATCGTCCCCCTCGGCGTACTCGAGCAAGAGCGTGTCGGCATCGAGCTGTGCTTCGAGCTCCGCGAGGGTCAGCGGAGACGGCTGCGTCAGCGCCGCGTATCGAGGGCTGTGCACGCGAATCGCCGCTTGCGCCTCGTCGAGATCGGCCTCGGCGGCGGCGAGCTGTTTCGCGAGCATCGCCGGATCGGCCGCCGGCGACTGGCCGCCGAGCGCCCGCGCCTGGCGCGCAGCCCTGGCATTGAGCCGTTGACGCGCCGCTCGCTCGCGCGCGAGCAGCGCCGGCTCGACACCTTCGCGAATGTCGCCCTGCGATTCGGTCAGCAGATCGAGCAGGGCGCGGGCGTGTGCGCGCTCGCTCGTCTGCAGCGCCTCGGCGGCATAGCCGCGGCCGGGACGTTCGCGATCGAGCCGCATCCGGAGGTCGATCGCGAGCTCGTAGTACGGCCGGACGGACGCAAAGTACGACAATCGCAGATCCGGGCTCGCCATCTTCGTCCGGAGCGCTTCGACGAGAGCGACGGCCGCGTCGATGTCGGCGCGCCCGGCGTCCAGCCGCGCGGGCGTCCGCTCCGAAGAGGCGCGGGCGTACAACGCGAACGCCTGCGACGCGCGATCGCCGGCCGCCTCGAATATCGTCGCAGCCTGGTCGAACAGGGGCATCGCTCCCGCGTCATCCCCGGTCGATGCGGTCAGCAGACCGAGGTTCGTCATCGCGAGCGCCTCGCCACGCGGGCTGCCCACCGCGGTGTACAGCGCACGCGCCCGCGTGTAGGAATCGCGCGCCTCGTCACGATGCCCGAGCGACGTTTGCCGCCGTCCGATATCGATCAGCGTCGCGGCTTCGCCCGCGCGATCGCCGACGGCGCGCCGGATCGGCAGCGCCTGCTCGTGGAACGCCAGCGCCTTCTGCGGATCACCCAGCGCCGCGTACGCGGTCCCGATGTCGGTCAGCGCCGCCGCCTCGGCGCTGCGGTTGCCGACGGCCTGGTGGATCGGGAGCGCCTCCTGGTAATAGCCCAGCGCCTGCTGCGGATCGCCCAGCCTGGCATACAGCCGCCCGATGTTGTTGAGCGTGTTCGCCTCGCCGATCCGGTAGCCCACGGCGCGCTGGAGCGGCAGCGCCTGGCGGTAGAAATCGAGGGCCGTCTGAATCTCGCCGGTGATCTCGTGCACGTTGGCGATGTTGTGAAGGGTCGCGGCTTCGCCGGACCTGTCGCCGGCGCGCCGCCACTCGACGAGCGCCCGCGCGTAGTAGCCGAGCGCCTGGGCGTAATCATCGACCGAGTAGTAGACCGCGCCGATGTTGTTGAGGGTCGTCGCGGAATCGCGCGGCTCGCCAAGCGATATCCGGAGCGGCAGCGCGCGTTTCAGGTAGTCGAGCGCTTTGTCCTTCTCACCCAGCGTGTCGTACAGCGTGCCGATATTGGAGAGCGTCGTCGCTTCGCCGCGCGCGTTACCGAGGGCCCGGTGTTTGTCGAGCGCCTCGGAGTAGTACGCGAGCGCCTGCGCGCGATCGCCCGTGTTGTAGTAGATCATGCCGAGATTGTTGAGGGTGATCGCTTCGACGCGGCTGGACGGCGCCGCGCGCGCGAGCGGGCGGGCGCGAGTCAGCCAGGCGAGCGCCGTCGGGCGCTCGCCCAGGCGATCGTAGGCGAGCGCGCCGTAGTTGAGCGCCCACGCCTCGTTCTCGCCGTCCCCCAGCGTGTCCGCGAGATCGACGGCGCGTTGAAACAGCGCGACAGCCCGCCGGCCATCGCCGAGCGCGTCGACGCTCCGCCCCAAGCCGATCAGCGCATCGACCGTGACGCGCCGGTCACCTGCCTGTTCGGCGTCGGCGAGCGCCCGCTCGAAGCCGGCGGCCGCCTGACGGATCGCGTCCGCCGTGCCGCGCGCGCGCAGCACCTCGGCTCCGGCCACTCGGGCCGCAAGGGTGTCGGCCTGTCCGGCCGCCGGCGCGATCGCCGCCGGAATGACGACCGCGCTCGTGAGCAGGGCCGTGACAAGGAGAGGTCGCAATCGCATCACTTAGCTGACGCCGAACCGTTCCGCGGCTCTTGCCTTCGCCTTGGCGGCTTCGATCTCGCGGTCGCGCGCGGGGGCGGTCGTGATCAACGAATCCATCAGCCGCCGGGCCGCCGCCGCCACCTCGTCGATGGCGCGCTCGAATGCCGCCTCGTTGGTCTTCGAGGGTTTCGTGAACCCACTGATTTTCCGCACGAACTGCAGCGACGCCGCCCGGACTTCCGCCTCGGTCACCGGGGGGTCGAAATTGAAGAGCGGTCGAATGTTGCGGCACATGGGATTAGGTTAACATCCCGGTCCATGAAGATCGCCTTCCGGCTCGTGACGGCCGTGCTCGCCTCGGCCGTCGTGTACGGCGCGCAGGCGCCGCGGTTTTCGGACACGGTCCGCGGGTTCGTCAAGATCGACGCGCCCGTCGTCGCGCTGACCAACGTCCGCGTCATCGATGGCACCGGCGCGCCCGCGAAAGAGAACCAGACGATCGTCCTGCGCGGGGGCAACATCGCCGAGATCGGCGACGCTGCGCGCGTGAAGGCGCCCGACGGGGCCACGACGATCGATCTCACCGGCAAGTCCGTCATCCCCGGCCTCGTGATGGTGCACGAGCACCTGTACTACCCGACGGGTCCCGGGATCTACGGCCAGCTCGGCCTGAGCTTCGTCCGGCTGTATCTGGCGGGCGGCGTCACGACGATGCGAACGGGCGGAAATGTGAACGGCTTCATGGACCTGAAGCTGAAACAGCTGATCGAGCAGGGACAGCAGCCCGGGCCCGCCATCGACGCGACGGCGCCCTACGGCCTCAAGATCACCGGCCACCTGTGCTCGGTGACGTACGCCGAAGCGGCGGATCTCGGCATCGACAATCTCGAGCACGGGTTTCTAGCCTCGACCGACTTCGTCGCGGACAAGCAGCCGGACGTCTGTCCGGGACAGACCGCGAGCCAGCGGACGATCGCGGCCCTCGACGAGAACGGCGAGCCGTTCAAGGCGCTGGTGAAGAAGCTCGTGGAGAAGAAGGTAGCGCTGACGTCCACGCTGACCGTATTCGAGACCTTCACGCCAGGGCGTCCGATGCCACCCGGGCTCGAGGTGCTCCTGCCGGAGCTGAAGCAGCAGTTCGCGCAGAACTATCAGCGTACGGCGCAGAACGAGCAGTCGGTTTACAAGAGCCTGTTTCCGAGGGCGCTCGCGCTCGAGCGCGCCTTCGCGCGCGCCGGCGGCATGCTGATCGCGGGGACCGATCCGACGGGCGGCGGCGGGGTCGTCCCCGGCTACGCGAACCAGCGCCAGCTCGAGCTCCTCGTCGAGGAAGGCTTCACACCGGTGGAGGCGATCCGCATCGGCACGCTGAACGGCGCCGCTTATCTCGGAAGGGCTGCGCGCGTCGGCTCGATCGCCCCCGGCAAGCAGGCGGATCTCGTCGTCATCGACGGCGATCCGTCGAAGACCATCGCGGACGTGCGCAAGGTGGAGACGGTCTTCAAGCAAGGCGTCGGGTTCGATCCCGCGAAGCTCGTCGCCTCGGTGTCGGGAAAGGTAGGGTTGTGGTGATGGCGATGTTTCAGGGAAAGGCGAAAACGGTCACCGAATACCTCGCGTCGCTGCCCGCGGAGCGTCGCGCGGTCGTCAGCAAACTACGCGCGTTCGTGAAGAAACGCGTGCCCAAGGGTTACAAGGAGCAGATGGGCTGGGGCGTCATCACGTACGTAGTGCCGCTCACGACGCTGCCCGACACCTACAACGGCGAGCCGCTCTGCTACGCCGCCATCGCGGTGCAGAAGAACTATTACTCGCTGTATCTGATGTCCGCGTACGGCAAGCCGGCGCAGGCGAAGTGGATGGCCGACGAGTTCAAGAAGCGAGGCAAGAAGATCGACATGGGCAAGTCGTGCTTGCGGTTCAAATCCCTCGACGATGTCCCGCTCGACGTGGTCGGCGAGGTCATCGCCAGCACACCCATGGACAAGTATGTCGAAGCGTATAAATGGACTCGTGGTGCGCAGGGTGCGCGACGTGCGCGTCAGCGCGCCTTGATTCTGTAAGTGCCGTCGTCGAGCCGTTCGCGATAGGTGCCGTGGCAGCTCGAGCAGGCGCCCTGCAGTTTGGGGACGGCGGCTTTCACGGCGTCCCAGTCCCCCTTCGTGGCGGCGGCCTCCAGGGCGTCGCTCGCGGCCCGCGCCTCCTCGGTCCACTGGATCGCATTGGGGTGCCCCTGCGTCTTCCAGAACGCGGCGGCCTCGCCGAAATGTGTCTTGAGCGCCGCGGCCTGCGCGGCCGTGTCGGCGGCGTTGGACGCCGCGACCGCCTGGCGCACCGCGGTGAACGCGGGGCCGATCTGCTTCATGACCTTGCTGAGGGCGATGTCCTCCGGCGACATCGGGCGCGGGAGGGGCCTGGCGAGGTCCGTCATCGCGCCGTTGATCACCGAGGTCGCGATGATGGCCGGGCGGCCGCGGTACTTCGCGACGATGTCCGCGGCCAGGACCGGCATGGCGGCCTTCATGCGCGCCGCGGCGTCGGCGAGGTCGAAGCGCACCACCTCGCCGATGACGGTCACATAGGCGTTCGGCTCGACGGGCGCGTTCAGCAGGGGCGCGAGCACCAGGACGTCCTGGCCGGCGCTCTTCGTCCTGTCCTGATCGACCGAGAACGCCGTGCCTCCGTAGCGCTGATCGATGGCGGCCGTGACCGTCACGGTCATCCCCACGAATCGGTCGGGATTTGCGGCCAGCGTGCTCGCTGCGACCGGCACGACCGGCTGCGGCCCGCGAGCCGCGCTCGTCGGGGGCGGCTGCGTGGCCTGGGTGCTGGCCAGGGAAACGGCGCGCGCAGCGAGGCGGGGAAGTCAAGGGGGCCCCACCGGGCGAAGTGAATAACGTCGAATTTGAAATGATGACGTGGCCGGAGGTGAGAGCGGCGCTCGAGGCCGGCAAGACCACGGCGCTCGTGTATACCGGAGGCACCGAGCAGCGGGGTCCGCAGAACGTCAACGGCGGCCACAACCTGATGGGCCGCGAAACGGTCAAGGCGATCGCGCTCAAGCTGGGGGATGCGATCGCGTTGCCGGTGCTCCCTTACACGCCCAACAACGCGAGCGCGGCGCTGCCGGGAACGATCGGCCTGACGAACGATCTGCTGGCGGCGGTGCTCGAGCGCATCAGCGAGCAGGCGATCGTCACCGGGTTCAAGAACGTCATCCTGATGGGCGATCACGGCGGCGGGCAGCCGGACGTCTACCACGCCACCGCGAAAAAACTCGACGACAAGTACGCGCCGAGCGGCATCCACATCTATTACTGCGACGAGGTCTACTCGAAGCAGATGGCGGACTTCAACGCGTACCTGAAATCGCAGAACCTGCCGTCCGGCGGCCACGCGTCCATCATCGACACGTCCGAGATGCTGTATCTCGGCGGCGACAAGGGGTGGGTCCGGAAGGAGCTGATTCCGACGGCCGTCGCGCTGCCCGCGCCGGCGGAGGGGGCACCCCGGGTCAGCAATGGCATTTCAGGGGATGCCCGGCCGTCCACGGCCGCTCTTGGGAAGCGCATGTTCGACATGAAGGTCGAGTACGCGGTGCGCCAGATCCAGCAGCTCGTCGGCGCGGCCAAGCCGCCGCTCTGAGCCATCGAATCCCATAACGGCAGGCATCCAAAAACCGTATACTCACCGGAGGTTACGGGCTGCCCGCGCGTCCCCAGGGCCCCTTCGCCGCATGCGGAAACCGCTGGTCATTCTGCTCGGGAGCGCCGCGGTGATCGCGGCGGCGATGGCGAGGCCCTCCGCCCAGCCCGCGGCAGCCCCGCTCGCCAGCGTGCGCCCGGTCCCCGCGCACGGCGGAGCGCCGGCTCGCGGACGTGCCACGAAACCCGCGCCGGCCTCGGCGGACAAGGCCGTGATCGAGCAGTACTGCCTGGAGTGCCACGACAGCGACAAGGCCAAGGGGGACCTGGTCCTCGAAGACTTCGATCCGGCGAAGGCGGATCGGCGCGCCGACGTCGCCGAGAAGATGATCCGCAAGCTGCGCGCGGGCATGATGCCGCCGCCCGGCAAGGACCGGCCTCCCGAGGCGGCGCTCGCCTCGCTTGCGGCCTCGCTCGAGACGAAGCTGGACGCCGCCGCGGCGCTCCACCCGAATCCCGGCCGCCGATCGTTCCAGCGGCTGAACCGCGCGGAGTACGCGGCCTCGATCCGCGACATGCTGTCGCTCGACGTCGACGTCGCGTCGTTCCTTCCCCCCGATACCATCAGCCACAATTTCGACAACATCGCGGACGCGCAGTCGATGTCCGCCACGCTGCTCGAGGGCTACCTGCGCGCGGCCTCGCAGGTGAGCCGGCTCGCGGTCGGCGATCCCGATGCCAGTCCGAGCTCCACGATCTACAAGATCCCGCGGCTGGCCTCGCAGCTCGCGCACGTCGACGGCGCTCCCTTCGGCACACGCGGCGGCATCTCGGTCGTGCACAACTTCCCGGCGGACGGCGAATATGTGTTCCGCATGATGCTGCACTCGATCCCGACCGGCCAGCTGTACGGCAGCATCGTGCGCGGCGAACAGCTCGAGGTCTCCGTCAACGGCCAGCGCGCGGCGGCGATCGAGATCAACCCGCGCATGAGCGAGGCGGATCCGAGCGGGATGAACCTGCAGACGCCGCCCATCGCGGTCAAGGCCGGCCCGCAGCGCGTCTCGGCCGCGTTCATCCAGCGCTCCGAGGCGCCGTTCGACGACCTGCTCGCGCCCGTCGAGCAGACGCTCGCCGACACGCAGATCGGCAGCGCGCTCGCCGTCACCACGCTGCCGCACCTCCGCGAGCTCGCCGTGGTCGGCCCGCAGCGCGTCACCGGCGTGTCGGATACACCCAGCCGCCGCAAGGTCTTCTCGTGCCGGCCGCTCGCGCCGGAAGAAGAGATCGCCTGCGCGTCGCGCATCATCTCGTCCCTCGCCAGGAAGGCGTATCGCCGTCCCGCGACGCCAGCGGATGTCAACGGCCTGATGAAGTTCTATTTAACGGAGCGCGAGACGGGCGGCTTCGAGATCAGCATTCGCACCGCCCTTCAGGCGATGCTGGCGAGCCCGCATTTCATCTTCCGCCTCGAAGAGGCGCCGAACACCGCGCGCGCAGGCCAGGCCTACAAGATCAATGACCTCGATCTCGCCTCGAGGCTGTCGTTTTTCATCTGGGGCAGCGCGCCTGACGACGACGTGATCGCGGCAGCCAGCCGTGGCGCGCTCGGCACCTCCGCCGGCCTCGACCAGCAGGCGCGCCGCATGCTCGCCGATCCGCGCGCGTCCGCGCTCTCGACCCGCTTCGCGTCCCAGTGGCTGCGGCTGCAGGACCTCGACAAGATTCACCCGGACGCGCGGCTGTATCCGCAGTTCGACACGACGCTCGCCGAGGCGATGGTCAAGGAAACCCAGCTCCTCTTCGACCACATTGTTCGAGAAGACCGCGACGTGCTCGAGCTGCTGAGCGCCGATTACACGTTCGTGAACGAGCGCCTCGCGCGGCATTACGGGATCCCGAACATCAGCGGTCCGGGGTTCAGGAAGGTGTCGCAGGCGGATCCCAACCGCCGCGGCCTTTTCGGACAGGGCAGCATTCTGACGATGACGTCCGTCGCGGATCGGACTTCGCCCGTCCTGCGCGGGAAATGGGTGCTCGAAGTGCTGCTGGGCATGCCGCCGCCCCCGCCGCCGCCGAACGTGCCGGGCTTCGAGGAGACCATGGCCGCCCACGGGACGCGCCTGCTCTCGGTCCGCGAGCGCATGGAGGAGCACCGCGCCAACCCGGAGTGCCAGTCGTGCCACCGCGTAATCGATCCGATCGGCCTCGCGCTGGAGAACTTCGACGTCGTCGGCATGTGGCGCATCCGCGACGGCGGCGCCGGCATCGACGCGTCCGGGCAGCTGTACGACGGCACGCGGCTCGACGGTCCGGACGGCCTCAGGAGCGCGCTGCTGAAGCGCAAGGACGTCGTGCTGCGGACGTTCACGGAGAACCTGATGGCGTATGGCCTCGGCCGCCGCATCGAGCCGTTCGACATGCCCACGGTCCGGAAGATCGTCCGCGACGCCGGCACGGCGCAGAATCATTTCTCCTCGTTCGTGCTCGGCATCGTGAAGAGCCCCGCGTTCCGAATGAGCCGAGTGGATACGACGACGCACTAGCTGGAAGCTGGAAACTGATATGTATCTGACCAAAAAGCACGTCAGCAGGCGCACGGTCCTCCGCGGCATGGGGGCGACCGTCGCGCTGCCGTTCCTGGAGGCGATGGTGCCGGCGCGGACGGCACTCGCCGGGACCGCCGCCGCCGGGCGCACGCGACTCGCGTGCATCGAGACGGTGCACGGCGCCGCGGGCAGCACGCAGGTCGGGCTGGCCAAGAACCGATCACTTCCGCTCGAGCGCCGTGTTCCTGACACAGATGCATCCCAAACAGACCGAGGGCTCCGACGTCCGCGTCGGCGTCTCGCTCGACCAGATGTACGCGCAGCGGTTCGGGCAGGACACGCCCATCCCGTCCATGCAGTTGTGCATCGAGAACGTCGATCAGGCGGGCGGCTGCGCCTATGGGTACGCGTGCGTCTACACCGACACCATCAGCTGGCCGACCCCGGCCTCGCCGCTCCCGATGATCCGCGATCCGCGCGCGGCCTTCGATCAGCTCTTCGGCATGGGCGCGACGCCGTCGGAGCGCGCGGCGAACCGCCGCACCGATCGCAGTATTCTCGATTGGCTCACCGGTGAAGTGGCGCGCATCGCGAAAGCGCTCGGGCCCGACGATCGCCGGCGCCTGGATCAGTACCTGACTGACATCCGCGAAATCGAGCGGCGCATCCAGCGCGTCGAGTCGTACAACGCCAGCGGCGAGCCGCGCGATCTGCCGGGGGCGCCGATGGGGGTGCCCGACTCGTTCAGCGAGCACGTGAAGCTGATGTACGACCTGCAGGCGATCGCGTTCGCCGCGGACATCACCCGCGTGTTCTCCTTCAAGCTCGGTCGCGACGGATCGTCGCGCGTGTACCCCGAGAGCGGCGCGCCGTTCCCGTTCCACCCGGCGTCGCACCACGGCGAGAACGAAGCACGCGTCCAGAGCTTCGCGCAGATCAACAAGTACCATGTCGGTCTCGTGCCGTACTTCCTGGAGAAGCTGAAGAACATCCAGGAGGGGGACTCGAACTTGCTCGAGAAGACCCTGGTGATCTATGGGTCGCCGATGGGCAACTCGAACACGCACAACCACAAGCGCTGCCCGCTGTTCCTCGCGGGCCACGCCAACGGCAGGCTCAAGGGCAACATGCACGTGAAGGCTCCCGACGGCACGCCGATGGCCAACGCGATGCTGACACTCATGCACGGCCTGGGACTCGACGATCAGCCGTCGTTCGGCGACAGCACCGGCACGCTCGAGCTGAATGCCGTCCCGACCACGGTTGTGTAGGGACGGTTCTACGGTTCTACGGTTCTACGGTTCTACGGTTCGGAATACCAGACCCCGCGAACTTGAGCTACCCAAACCAAAACCAGAACCAGAACCATAGAACTCTAGAACCTTAGAACCTTAGAACTTTAGGACCATGCCTTTACGCCTCTTCACGACCATCTTCGCGCTGGCGCTGTCGGCTCTGCTCCACGCGGGCACCGATGGCAGCCGCGTGGCGGACGCGGCGATGGCTGGAGACCGCGCCGCCGTGCGCGCGCTCCTCACGAGCGGCGACGACGTGAACGCGGCGCAAGGGGACGGCATGACCGCGCTGCACTGGGCCGCGCGGCACGGTGACGTCGATTTGATCCGGATGCTGGTGGCCGCGGGCGCCAACGTGAAGGCGACCACGCGGCTCGGCAACCACACGCCGCTGCTGATGGCGTGCGAGATCGGCAGCGCCGGGGCCATCGAAGCCCTCCTCGCGGCCGGCGCCGATCTGAAGGGGACGACGGCGAGCGGCGTGTCGCCGCTCATGTTCGCGAGCGCCGCGGGCCCGGCCGACGCGGTGAAAACGCTGCTCGCGCACGGCGCCGACGTGAATGCCGCCGAGCCCGCGCGCGGCACGACCGCGCTGATGTTCGCCGCGGCGAACCGCCGGACCGAGGCGATCGGCGCGCTGCTCGCGGCGGGCGGACTCGGGCGCCGGGCCGGGAGCGTTTGGCGGTCGCGGCGTGGTGCCCGGCATCGGGGGTGTCACGCGGCAATTCACCTACGCGGAGCTCGCGAGCGGCCAGGGGGGCCTGACGCCGCTGCTGTTCTCGGTGCGCCAGGGACATCTCGAGGGGGTGACCCTTCTGGTCAACGCCGGCGCGGGCGTCAACATCGTCAGCGGCGCGGACAAGACGAGCCCGCTGCTGATGGCGGTCGTCAACGGCCACTTCGACATCGCGGACTACCTGCTCGAGCACGGCGCGAATCCGAACCTCGCGAGCGAGAACGGCGTGACGCCGCTCTACGCCGCCCTCAACGTCCAGTGGGCGCCGCGCGCGCTGTATCCGCAACCCCGCGCCTATCTCCAACAGAAGTTGACGTACCTCGATCTGATGAAGCGCCTGATCGACCGGGGGGCCGACGTCAACGCGCGTCTGAACAAGAAGGTCTGGTACTCGGAGTACAACTTCCCGCTGTCCGGCGTCGACGAGATCGGCGCGACGCCGTTCTGGCGCGCCGCCTACGCGAGCGACGTCGACGCGATGCGGCTCCTGGTCGGGCGCGGCGCCGACCCCAACATCCCGACGATCAAGCCGGCCGGCCGGCCGCGGACGGGGGACGCCGCCGGACGCGAGACGATCGACGACGTATCGGGCCTGCCGCCGCTCCCAGTCGGCGGTCCCGGGGTGCCGCCGATCGTCGCGGCCGCGGGCACCGGGTTCGGCGAAGGCTTCGCGGGGAACTCGCACCGCAACGCGCCGAGCGGCTTCCTGCCGGCGGTGCGGTACCTCGTCGACGAGCTGCACGCCGACGTCAACAGCCGCGATCACGAAGGCAACACGCCGCTCCACAACGCCGCCGCGCGCGGCGACAACCCGATGATCGAGTACCTCGTCTCGAAAGGGGCCGACGTGAAGGCCGTCAACCGCGCCGGCGAAACCACCGCCGACATGGCCAACAGCCCCGTCTCGCGCATCGAGCCCTTCCCGGAGACGATCAAGCTGCTCGTGAAGCTTGGGGCGAAGAACAACGGCAAGTGCAAGGCGTGTAGTTAACAGCTTCCAGCTTCCAGCTTCCAGCTGCCGGCTTTCCGCGTGTTCCGCGGCTGAAACTGTGGCACTCTGGGAATGCCAGCGCTGAGGGGAGACCCCATGGCGCCCGTTCGTCTTCCACGTTTCGCCGTCGCGCTTGCCGTTCTTGTCTCCGTCGCCGCCGGGATCGCGTTCGCCGGGTGGCGTACCCCAGCCGTCCATGCGTCGTCCTTCGACACGGTCACGCTCGCCCCGGGAGCCGCAGTCCACCTCGCCACTCCAACCTTTCTACTCGTCGGGAAGCGTTACGCGTTCACGTGGCCCGGCGGCGGCCCGCCGCAGACCTTTGTCGTCAAATCGATGCGAGCCGACGGCTGGATCCTCGTTGAGGTCGCCGACGAAAACATCAAGCCCGAGCTTTACATCCCCGCTTCCGCCTTCCGCCTTCTGTCTTGTAATAGAGTGTCGCGATGCGACGCACTCTCCTCGCTCTTGCGGTTGTGACAACCGCGGCCTTCGGGCTCCTCCAGGCCCAGCCGCGGTCCCAGGATCGCGCGCCGTCCGTTCCCTCCATGTCGAGCGTCGATCCCGCGCTGTTCAAGGGCATGAAGTACCGGCTGATCGGCCCGTCGCGGGGCGGTCGCGTGACGACGGTCACCGGCGTCGCGTCGCAGCCGCGCACGTTCTATATGGGCGTCGCCAGCGGCGGCGTGTTCAAGACGAGGGACGGCGGGGCGAATTGGGTCCCGATCACCGACGGCAAGGTCCCGCTCGGCTCGACGGGATCCATCGCCGTCGCGGATTCTGACCCGAAGATCATTTATCTCGGCACGGGGTCCGACGGCGTGCGCAGCAACGTCTCCACCGGGCGCGGCGTCTACAAGACGGTCGACGGCGGCGAAACGTGGCAGTCCATGGGCCTCTACAACGTCGGCCAGATCGGCGCCGTGCGCATTCATCCGGCGAACCCGGACATCGCGTGGGTGGCGGCCGTCGGGAACGCGTTCAAGTCGAACCCCGAGCGCGGCGTCTTCAAGACGACCGACGGCGGGAAGACGTGGCGCAAGGTGTTGTTCGTGTCGGACGGTGTCGGCGCGATGGACGTCGAGATCCAGCCGGGCAACCCCAACGTCGTCTATGCCTGGATGTCGCGGCTCGAGCGGAAGCCGTGGACGATCATCAGCGGCTCGAAGGACGGCGGCTTCTACAAGAGCACCGACGGCGGGGATGGATGTCGCGGCTCGAGCGGAAGCCGTGGACGATCATCAGCGGCTCGAAGGACGGCGGCTTCTACAAGAGCACCGACGGCGGGGAACACTTCACGAAGATCACGGCGGGCCTTCCTGCCGATCTCATCGGCAAGGCAAACCTCGCCGTGACCGCGGCGAAGCCCGATCGCGTCTACGCGCTGATCGAAGCGAAGCCGGGCGGCGGCTTCTATCGCTCGGACGACAGCGGGCAGACGTGGACCCTGATCAACCCGCAGCCGTCGCTGCTGCAGCGGCCGTTCTACTACACGACGCTCGGCGCCGACCCGACCAACGCGGACGTCGTGTACGCCGGCGCGGAGAGCTTCTTCAAGTCGACCGACGGGGGAAAGACGTTCTCCACGATGCGCACGCCGCACGGCGACAACCACGACATCTGGATCAACCCGAAAGACGGCAACACGATGATCCAGTCGAACGACGGCGGCGCGAACGTCTCGTTCGACGGCGGCCGCACGTGGTCGCCGCAGATGAACCAGCCGACCTCGGAAATCTACGGCGTGTGGATGGACGACCAGTTCCCCTACAAGGTGTACGGCGCGCAGCAGGACAACACCACCCTCATCATCTCGAGCGCGGCGGATCCGAATAACGTCGCCGACTGGCGCGTCGGGCCGGGCTGCGAGACGGGGCCGATCATGCCGCATCCGAAGGATCCGGAAATCGTCTATGGCTCCTGCAAGGGACAGTACGGCGTCATGGACC
>WNFI01188304.1_pt1 | contig 15045 bp, 16 predicted proteins | sample 5400471 | NCBI WGS metagenome assembly WNFI01 (sample SAMN13153348, study PRJNA577476) | soil metagenome | isolation source: 100 cm saprolite on Douglas fir-dominated hillslope | place: USA:California | collected 2013-09-17
CTCTCCCGGGTCTGGAACTACCGCGTCGACCTCAACCTCAACAGCCGCACGGTGGATACGCACGTCACCCGCCTTAGGCGCAAGCTGCAGAAGGCCGTTGGGACCGACGCCTCGGTGATCGTTGCCGTGGCCAAGATCGGGTACAGGTACTTGGGGCAGGCAACCGCCTGACCGGTAGCTTGATCCGCGCTGACTTACCAGACGTTCGCGGAAAGTGACCACTCAACAGCCGCTGGTTTGGAAACGTGCGGCACAACCGACTAGGTCGCCTTTCGCCGCCGCCGACGACAGAAAGAGCGAAATGTTGTGACGTTAACATTCGGAGCGGTCCGATTGCATTGCTCGTCCCGCTTGACGACCGCCCGGAAGCGGCGTACGGTACACGCCTTGATGTTGCCCATGACCTGTTGCTGTCGTCCCAAAGGTCCGTTCGAACGAATGGCGACGTAACACGTTCATCCAGCCGTATCGAATCAGGACCCGAGCGAGAAGCCGGGTCCTTTTTTGTTTGTACAGAAATAGGAGGAGGAAACCATGCAGCACGGAAAAATCTACGACAGCATCACGGAGCTGATCGGCAACACGCCGATGGTGCGACTGAGGCGCATCGTCCCCGAGGGCGCGGCCGAGGTGGTGGTCAAACTCGAGTCGTTCAACCCGCTCTCCTCGGTCAAGGATCGCATCGCTATCAGCATGGTCGAAGACGCCGAGCAAAGCGGCGAGCTCAAGCCGGGAGGGACCATCGTCGAGGCCACTAGCGGCAATACCGGAATCGGCCTGGCCTTCGTGGCCGCCGCAAAGGGCTACAAGGCAGTGATGGTGCTTCCTGACACCATGTCGGTCGAACGGCGGAAGCTGCTCGAGGCGCTCGGAGCCGAGTTGATCCTCACGCCAGGACCGAAGGGGATCAAGGAATCGCAGCGCCTGGCCGAGGAGTATGCGGCGAAGACCCCCGGAGCGTGGCTCTCGAAGCAGTTCGACAACCCGGCGAACATCGCCATCCATCGCCGCACGCACGCACAGTCCTCACAAGCTGCAGGGGATCGGTGCCGGCATGATTCCGGCCATCTACAACGCCAAAGTCGTCGATAGGATCTTCGACGCCACGTGGGAGCAGGCCTCGTCGACGTCGCGTCGTCTTGCCAGGGAAGAAGGGATCTTCGTCGGAATCTCCTCGGGAGCGATCGCCGCTGCCGCGATTGAGCTGGCCAAGGAGCTCGGTACCGGCAAACGCGTCGTGGTCATCCTTCCCGACACGGGCGAGCGTTATCTGACGACGCCGCTCTTCGAGTACACGGATCTGGTGAATCAGCCCGCGACGACGCCGGCCATGTTGGCGGCACAGCAGGCGGCGGCGCAGGCTGCCGCATCGCCCGCTCCGTGAGTGCCCGGGCGCAGGCGACGCTCGCATATGCGACCGCGGCGATGCACATCGTCGCCTCGGTCGCCATGCTCGTCGTCCTGCGCTACGGTCTTCCCGGCTATAGCTCTGAGGAGCGGCTGGTCTTCATTCACTCGCACGAGACGGCATGGCGCGCCGCGTGGCTTCTCTGGCACGTCGCGGCCATGCTCGTCGTGGCCCTGTTCATCGTGCTCGCGATTCGTTTTCGGGCCTGGTCGGCGATCATCGTGTCGCTGGCAGCGATCGCCATCGACCTCACGTCCGAGCAACAGTACATGCGCGTGCTTCCGCTCCTGGGCGGTGGAGCGTTCGTAACTCTGGATCGCAGGCTCGATGTCCTGATCGGCACCGCCGCGAACGGCCTCTACACACTGTCGATGGTCCTGATCGCGATCAGGGGCTGGCGCGACCTGCCCTCGCCGATCGCCATGCTGGTGTTTCCAATCGCGACCGCGGGCATTGCGCTCGGCATCGCTTCGTTCATCCACAGTGCCTTGGGCGCGACGATCGCTTCGGCCATGCTCTTTCCCCTCTTCACGATCTGGACGCTGATGGTGGGACGTTGGCTGCAACGAAGCGCGTGATCGTCGCAGGGGCGAACGGCGTTTTCGGCAGACTGCTCGTCGCTCAGCTTGCACCCCACGCGGACGTCGTTGCCGCATCACGAGCGATGCTTGATCTGAACGATCTCGATTCGGTCTCGAGCGTCGCCCGAGGAGCGTTTGCGATTGCGTGCACCGCCGGCCCGTTTCAAACGCTCGATCGGCGTGCAGTGCATGCGGCCGTTGCCGCGGGTGCTCATTGGCTGGACATCGCCGATGATCCGGGCTGGTTCTTCGATCTCATGGACGACCGCGAGCTCGATGCGTTGGCGCGGTCGCGAGGTCTGGCCGTGATCTCGGGTCTGTCATCGATGCCGGCAATTTCCGGTGCGCTGGTGCGGCACTTGGCGCGTAGAACGGGGACCAAGGGCGAAGGGCTGATCACACTCGGGATCGGGAACCGAAACACCAAAGGAGTCGCGGCGGTCGCGAGCGCGCTGGCCTCCCGAGGAGGCGAGCTCGAGACCCCTGACGCGCGCCTTCTGGAAGCGGAAGGATTTCGCATCGGTTGCCGCGTCGCATTTGAGGCCCCGGGCGCCGGACTGGCGATCAGGATGCTCGCCGCGCTTCGCCTCTCGTCATCAAACCGATGGCGCGCGGCTAAATGGATCACTGTTGCGGCCAAGGCCTTTCAACGCTTCGGGTCAACCTATGGCTATCTCGAAGCGAGGCTCGCAGGCGGGACGGCAATGATCCGCGGCGAAGGGCAGAGGATGGCTATTCTTCCGATTGCGCTGGCCGCTTCGATGCTGTTCGAGGGGAGGCTGACGAAGCGCGGCTGTCTGACGCCGGCGCAGGCAATCGATGACGACACACTGCTGGGGTTTCTCGGAGCAAACGGGATCGTCATCACCGATCGCTGATCGTCGCTAATCGCCGATCACTGATCACCGATCACCTCCCCTGGCCGAGCGCGCTACCCGTAAGTTCTCCCTCCTGGCATCCCATAGGTAGATCGCGAAGGGAAGCCACCAGATCAGATCGTTCGTCAAGCAAAGGACCGCACTTCTCATTGGCCAGACTCCCGTCGCAATCAGTCGGACCAGCCCGATCGGTCCAAGAATCTTGCCGAGGAGACCGACCGCCGCGATCAACCAGCCGCTTTCCGGGCGCCGCGCCACCTCCCAATAGAGGATGCCGTAGACACCGACGACCATGCCGAGGCAGGCGAAGATCTCCGGGTGGTTGGACAGGGGCATGCCCGCGAAACGAAAGAGCCATTGCGGATCGACGGCGGCGTATAGACCCCAGGTCAGGTTGTAGGTGCCGGCGAGCGCGAAAGTGACTCGATGAAGTCTGCGGCGGCGCATGAAGTTGCGAGCCTCGATTACACGCGGCTGCTGATACGGTCGAGCTCTTCCTCGGTCACGTGATGATTGATCATTCGGATCAGATCTTGGTGTACTCCGGGAGGGGCACCAACGATGTTTCCCCGCTCGAGCCAGCGGTCGCCTCCTGAGAAGTCGCTCACCTTGCCCCCTGCTTCGGTAACGATCAACGACCCGGCAGCCACGTCCCATGGCGACAGGTGCATCTCGAAGAAGCCATCGAACACTCCGGCTGCCGTGTAGGCGAGATCGAGAGCCGCGGAGCCGGCACGACGGACGCCCTTCGCCACCGTGATCACGTCCCGAAAGATCTTCGTGTAGGTGCCGACGAACTGCTGGGCGCGAAAGGGAAAGCCCGTGGCAAGGAATGAGCCTTCGACCTGTGCCTGATCGGAAACGCGCATCCGAGTCCCGTTGCGAAAGGCGCCGGCGCCGCGCTGGGCGGTGAAGAAGAGCTCGCGCAGGGGCTCGTAGATCACGCCAGCGATCATCTCTTCACCCTGTCGCAATGCGATGGAGATCGACCAGACGGGAAAGCGCTGAAGGTAGTTCGAGGTGCCGTCGAGAGGGTCGACGATCCACGTCCGTCCCGATGCCCCGGACAGCGCTGCGTTCATGCCCGACTCCTCGCCAAGGATGCGATCGCCTGGACAACTCGCTTGCAGATGCTCGAGGATCGCGGCCTCGCTCTCGCGGTCCGCACGCGAGACCCAGTCGTTCCGCGCCTTCACTTCGGCGTCCGCTTTCCCGAGCTGCTCCCAGTACTTCAACAGCACAGCAGCCCCTTGCCGAGCGGCATCCATAGCGATCTCGATGTTCTGCATCGCGGCGCATTCTAGCCGAGGGTCGAGGGGCGTAGACCGCTGATCGGACGGATCGGACGGATCCGTCCGATGAACGTCGCAGGATTCACTCGACCCTCAGAGGCTGTTTCACTGCTCTCAGTGGTGACCCTTGACCCTCCCGCCCGTCGATTACAATCTCCGGGCGCATGAAGCATCAATCTCTTCCTGCTGGTGTGTCTCGCCAGGCACTGGTCGACTGGTTTCGCGAAGGGCGGCAACGAACGAAGGAGATCTTCGCGATTCCGACGGCCGACGCGTACTACGACCGTCCGATCCCGTTACGCAATCCGATTGTTTTTTACGAGGGCCACCTCCCGGCGTTCTCGATCAACACGCTGATCAAGCTGGCGTTTCAAAGGGAGGGAATCGACGAGCAATTCGAAGTTCTATTCGCACGCGGCATCGATCCGGACAGCCCGGATGCGGTCAAGGACCCGGCCAGCGTCTGGCCGGCTCGGGCAAACGTTCTCGCCTACGGTGTGACCGCCGACGCGTTGCTCGAACATGCTCTGATGCATGGAGAGATCGAGGACGACCGAGTCCCTCAATTGCGTGGCGGAGAAGCAGCCCTGGCGATTCTCGAGCACGAGCAGATGCATCAGGAGACGCTGCTCTACATGCTTCACAACATGCCCTACGAGAGGAAGAACGCACGGCACCCGCTGGTCGACGCGCCAGAGCGCCGTTTGACCGCGGCGGGACGCGGCAGCGTTTCCATTTCGGCCGGTTCGGTGACCCTTGGTGCCGATCGGGCCGAGGATCCGTTCGGATGGGACAACGAATACCCGAAGCAGCGCGTCGGGGTCGACGCCTTCACGATCGATCGCTGCAACGTCACGAACGCTGACTACCTGGCGTTCATGCACGCAACGGGCGCGAAACATCCTCATTTCTGGATACGCCGCGGACGCCGTCAGGCGAAGAACGCTGCCAACCGTGGGGCGATGAGCTGCCGGACGCGACTCGTGGCAACTTCGGGTTCACGAGCTGGGAGCCGGTACCGGTCGGATCGTTTCCGGCCGGAGCAAGCGCCTGGGGCGTCCTCGACCTGGTGGGAAATGGCTGGGAGTGGACGTCAACGTTGTTCGACGGCTTTCCCGGCTTCGAGCCCATGCCGTCGTACCCGGTCTACTCGACCGACTTCTTCGACGGCCAACACTACGTCTTGAAGGGCGCTTCGCCGGTCACTGCCCCGCAACTGATTCGTCGCAGCTTCCGCAACTGGTTTCGACCCAACTACCCGTACCTTTACGCCACGTTCCGTTGCGTCGGGTGACCCGGTGACCCAACATACGATTTCGTAACCCGGACACGATCACCCAGGCTGCGAACCGGTGGTTGTCTGCGCCTGCGCCAGCAATTGCAGCCCTCGCTTGTACACGTCCTGCAGGTCGCCGGCATGCTCGAGGCTCGGGAGCGCGCGGAGAAGTTGCTGCCTCGCTTCCGCCTCGCGATGCTGTTCGATCAACGTCTCGGCGAGATCGACTCGGATCCAAGCCGTGTATTTATGGTCCGGGCCACGCACCCTCTCGACGATAGCCAGATCCTTGCGCAGAAAGTCCTCGGCCTCCGGCCATCGTTTCTCGGCCATACGCAAAGAGGAGAGGTCATCGTAGCTGCGCGACGTCACGTAGTGATCAGGCCCCATCGCCTTCATGCGAATGGACAACGCGCGCTGCAGGATCGGCTCGGCGCGGGCGAGCTGTCCTGACTCGATGTAAACCCGCCCCAGACCGCTGAGGCTGGCCGCAATCACGGGATCTCCCGGCGACAGTGCCTTCTCTCGAATGGTCAGACTTCGCAGCAGCATTCTCTCGGCGTCCCCAAATGCCCGGCGCCGCCTGAGGATGTCGGCGAGATCGGCGAGGGTGTTGGCAACGTTCAGATCGTCCGGACCGAAGCGCTTCTCCCGGATCGAGACCGCTTCGCGCAGGTAGCGCTCCCCCTCGGCCAGGTCATACCGCTGTCTGAGCACGCCGAGTTGAACCAGCGAGCTGGCCACCAAGGCATCGTCCGGGCCCAGCGCTTTTCGCCGGAGCTCTAATGCTTCACGGAGGAGCGGATACGCCGCATCGTCCTCGCCCTGGTGAGCGAGCGCGGTGCCGATCGACGACAGCACCTCAGCGCGCGCCACGGGCGCATCCTTGAGCTTCCCCTCGATCTGTGCAGCCCCTTCCTTCAGGAGGTCGCGCATCGAGATGTCGTTGCCCTTGCCATTCCATGGATTGCCCTCCGAGAAGAGGCTGGTCAGGAACCGCGTGACCAACTCGGCCTGCTGCCGGGCTTCGCGCGCCCTCCGGGCCTGGATCGCGCTGGCGATGATTCCTCCCACCAGAGCGAGAGCGACGAGCAGCGCGGCCGCGACCGCGCTCCGGTGGCGGAACGCGAACTTGCCGAGACGGCGGAAGGTGCCGGGCGCGCTCGCTTCCACCGGTTCGTGAGCGAGGAAGCAGCGGATGTCTGCCTGCAACTCGGTCGCGGAACCGTAGCGCTGCTCCCGGTCCTTGACCGCGCACTTGAGAATGATGGCCTCGAGATCGCTTCGCAGCAGACGCTCGAGGGCCTGCTCTGTCGTGGCGCGCCTCCGGGCAATCGTCTCGCGCGCCTCAGCGTTCAGCTCGCGATAGAACTGGCGCGGCGTCGTGATGTCGACCTTGGCGATGCGCAGCATCCGGTCGAGCAACGGCTCGTCCGCTTCGTATGGCTGACCGCCGGCCAGGAGCTTGTAGAGCACCAGACCGAGCGCGTAGACGTCGGCCCGCGTGTCGAGGTCGCTTCGCGTGCTGCCGGTCACCGCCTCAGGGCTGAGATAGGCAGGCGTCCCGACGATGCCATCACCGGTCGGCATCGTCGTGTCGACCAGTGGACTGTCGAGCGCCTTCGCCACGCCAAAGTCGATGATCTTCGGAATCGGCCGTCCGTCGATCTCCACGACCAGGATATTCGACGGCTTGAGATCGCGATGAATGATGCTCTTCTGGTGCGCGTGCTGGACGCCGTCACAGACGGCGAGAAAAAGCTCGAGACGTTGCTCGATTGGCAGCGAGTGAAGATCGCAGAAGTCCGCAATCGATTCGCCATCCAACCATTCCATGACGAAAAACGGGTAGCCCTCTTCCGTCGTACCGGCTTCGAACATCTGCGCGACGTTCGGATGCTGCAAGCGGGCCATGGCCTGCTGCTCGGCCTGAAATCGGATTCGATCTTCAGAACGCGAGAACGGCGAGCGGATGACCTTGATGGCGACAGTGCGCCGCACCGGCTCGTCCTGCCTGGCCAGGAAGACCGCACCCATCCCGCCTTCTCCGATCGGTCGGAGAAGATGGTAGGGACCAATCCTGCGGAGTGACCCAAGCGGCGAATCGCTGTCGATCGCTCCACTTGTCCTTTGGCCTCCGAAGGGTCGGTTTCGAATGGTCGGTTCGTCGCCCATCGGTTTGTACTCAGTCAAGGTACTCCAGCGACCCCTCCCAGGGTCTCTGCCGCAACGACGCGATTGCGTCCAGCCTGCTTGGCAACGTACAGAGCCCGATCGGCAGCGTCGATGAGCTCCTCACGCGAGTGACGAGTTTCCATTGAAGCGAGTCCGATGCTGATCGTGATCCGGCAATCGAACGGAAAGGGCTCATTCTCGATCGTGCCGCGGATCCTCTCGCAGAACTCCTCGGCCTGTGCGTGGCTGATCTCGGGCAGGACGAGCGCGAACTCCTCGCCACCGACGCGCGCGAAAAGCTGTTCGCGCCGGACCGCGCGCGCGATGGTCGATGCGAGCCTCTGCAGCACCTCATCGCCGGCTGGGTGACCGTGTCCGTCGTTGATGCGCTTGAAGTGATCGACGTCGAGCATGGCCAGCGACAGTCGCGAGCCGTAGCGAAGGGAACGGGCTGCCTCGCGATCGAGAAAATCGTGGAAGTAGCGCTTGTTGGCGATGCCGGTCAGGCCGTCGAAGATCGTCAGGCGGTAGATTTCCTCGTGGAAGAGCGACTCGACGTTCCCGCCGGCGATGTACTTGAAGATGGCGCCGCCGATGCGAATCAGATCGCCGTTGCGTAATTGCATGTCGGCGCGAACGTCCGTACCGTTCACCTGCGTGCCGTTCATGCTGCCGAGGTCCGCCACCGACCAGCCAGCCTCGGTGGCGAAGAGCGACGAATGGCAAGGCGCGGCGAGTGGTCTCCTCAGGCACGCGGCTGGCTCCTCAGTTGTTGGAGGCGCAATTATACGAGGAGCAGGCCGACGCCCGCGCCGGGCTCAGGCCGCTCTTCGTAAAGGAATACCGCTCACGACGCCAAAGACACCACTTGCCAGCAGGACGAAGGCGATCGCACCCGCCGGTTTCGCGAAACCACCGCTCATGACATCGACCACGAACGAGCTGACACCAAAGGCGCCGCCGAGCGCGATGGCCGAAAGGCTGACCCAGTGCGCCACGTTCAAACGAGACCGCCGCAGCACGAAACGCTGCGCCAGGCCCAGCACGGCGCCTGCAAAGAGGCCAAGAACCATCAGGCTCAGAGCACGAACACCCGGCGAAATCTGAAAGAGGTGGGGCCGATGACCCAGGATGGCGATGCCTGTCTGCTCGATGAGAACTACCCCTCCAGCCAAACCGGCCGCCAGACCGATACAAGTCGCGATCACCCACAGCATTGGCTTCTCGAGTAAGGATCGCAGATACAAAGCCTGACTCAGTCCGAGCACGCAGCCGACGATTCCGGTGACGATCGGGGTGACGAGCATCATGCCGACGACTGCTTCGATCGGGCGCCCGAGCAGAAGCCCCGCGGCCAGCCCTCCGGCCAGCCCGACCATGGTTAACGTCGTCCAGGCAATCACGTTCCAGCTTCTCGGCTTCGTGCTCATAGACCCCGGCGCACAACATATAGCCCAGCGGGCCGGGCAGTGTGTCGGTTTTGGAACGTAGTCCAGGGCCTCATGACCATCAGCGAAGGGCACGGCCCGCGTAGCGGTCGGCAAACGTTGGCTTTACTCCGGAACGACCCCCTGGACGACTCACGAAACATCATTCCGTAGCGCCGAACTATCCAGGGGGCGGAAGCCTCGAGAGAACCCGACGCTAATCCTTATGCATGTGGCGCCGAGGCGTCTCGGGCGGTGGAGTGGCTTCGGCAGTGGCGACCGGTGGTGGCTCTGTCGTCGGTGCCGTTATCGCCGGCGGCTCGCTCGCCGGCGCGGGAGTCTCGACCGCGCTGGCCATAGCCGGTGTCTCGACCGTGGTGCCCGGCGTTTCCGTCACGACGACCGTCGACGCCTCAGCAGGCGGCGGAGTCGGACCCGCCTGTGGCGGAGCTGACGTAGACCTTGCCACTGGCGTCTTGCACGGCCGGACCGGGCACCGCCGACGTCGACGGATTGTCAGGCCGGATCTCGCCCGACACCTGTCCGTTCGACGCAGTCTCGGTGCTTGAATTGTTGTGCGCACAGGCGCCGGCGAGACACAGCGTCGCCGCGAGTGCGCTCGCGAACATCGACTTGCGAATGCTCATGTTCCATCTCCTTCAGTTGCCCGGTCCGCCTCGGCGAACCTCAACCGTCTGTAGAGCAAAGGGCTTGCCTGAACCGGTTCTCGGTTCTCAGTTCTCAGTTCTCAGTTCTCAGTGCGTGCCCGTGAATCGGACCGATCCGTCTGATCGGTCCGATTGGTCCCAAGAGGGCAACGAGCTGCGCTCTGGGAGAAGCCAAACCCTCGCGCCAACCGAGAACTGAAAACCGAGAACTGAGAACCCGAAGCCCACGCCCAAGCGGAGTCCACTCGCCCCCCATGACCACCCGCGTCTGGCAAGTGAGCGACCTGATCCGGCAGATCAATCTCGATCTCTACCGTTACAACGACCTTTCGGTCGAAGGAGAGGTCACGAACTTCACTCGCTCCACTGCCGGGCACTGCTACTTCTCGCTCAAGGACACCAAGTCGCAGATCCGCGTCGTCTTCTTCGCGACCAATGCGCGCTTCCTGAAGTTCCGAATCGAGAACGGATTGCAGCTCGTCGTTCGGGGCCGCCTGACTCTTTACGAACCAAAAGGGGAGTTTCAGTTGAGTGCGGTCAGCGCCGAGCCGGCAGGCCTCGGTGCGCTCCAGCTCGCATTCGAACAACTCAAGAAACAACTGGCCGAGGAGGGATTGTTCGACCCGGCCCGAAAGAAACCGATCCCAATGTTGCCGCAGCGGATCGCCGTCGTGACAAGCCCGACCGGAGCCGCGATCCGCGACATCCTGAACGTCCTCGGCCGCCGCTACGAGGGTCTGCTCCTCCAGATCTACCCCGTCCGAGTGCAAGGGGCGACCGCGGGCCGTGAGATCGCAACCGCGGTCCGAAACCTTTCGCGTTGGGAGCTTCACGACGTGATCCTCATTTGCCGCGGCGGAGGCTCGCTCGAAGACCTCTGGCCGTTCAACGAGGAGGTTGTGGCGCGGGCGATCGCCTCATGCACGATCCCGACGATCTCAGGCGTCGGTCACGAGACCGACTTCACCATTTGCGACCTCGTCGCCGATCTCCGCGCGCCGACCCCCTCGGCCGCGGCCGAGATCGTGATCCGGGCCAAGAGCGAGATCCGCACGCAGATCGATCACGCCGTGCGTCGAATCCGACAGACGGTCGAGACACGCGTTCGCAATTACCGTCACGAGCTGCGGCATCTGGCGTCGTCTGATCGTCTGATGCGTTTTCCGCGCCGCGTGGCCATGTGGCGGGAGCAGGTTGAGCGCCACCGCACCCTCCTGCATCGGCAGCTCGAAACGCAAGCGCGCATGCTGCGTCAAGCAGCCCTCTTCGAGCCGCGAATCGCCTCGGCGATGGCGACACTTCTGGCGCGCGAGCGTCATCATCTGGCACGAACGGCGGCCACGCTGCAGGCTGTCTCACCGCTCTCGGTCTTGTCGCGCGGCTACGCCATCGCTTTCTCTCGCGTCCGCAATCGGCGCAAGCCCATCCTCGATTCGTCGGCCGTCAAAGTAGGCGATGCAATTGAAGTTCAGCTCAAGAAGGGAGCGCTCTCGTGCACGGTGGACGGGCAGACTCTCGGCATCGAAAGCGTCTGGCCTGTCGTCAGCGGCCCTTCCGCCGACGGCAAGGGTGAGATATAACGCCGCCGATGGCCCGCGCCCGCGCGAACGAGTTCGAGAAAGCGTTTCAGCAGCTCGAGAAGATCGTGCAGCGGCTGGAGGGGGAAGAGCTGCCACTCGACGAGGCCCTCCAGCTTTTCGAAGAGGGCATTCGGCTCTCCCGATTCTGCAATCAGAAACTGGAAGAGATCGAGAAGAAGATCGAGTTGATTCTTGCCGACGCAAAGGGCCAACCGATGATCGAGCCATTCGAGCGGGAAGCCGCCGCCGAGCTGGAAGACGACGTGGCAGACGAGGGACCGTGACGTTCAGCGACTACTTGCAATCGCGTCGCAAACTGATCGACCGCGTCATCGAAGAAGGACTGCCGCCGGCCGTTACGCCGCCGGCCGTCATCCACGAGGCGATGCGCTACGCTGTTCTCGGCGGAGGGAAACGCCTCCGCCCGATCCTGGCCATCGCCGCCGCCGAGGCCTGCGGGGCGGAGCCGCAACCGCTGCTGCAGCACTTTGCGGCGCTCGAGCTGATCCATACCTACTCGCTCGTCCACGACGACCTTCCGGCGCTCGACAACGACGACCTTCGACGCGGTCGAAAGACCACCCACGTCGTCTTCGGCGAAGCGATGGGGATCCTGACCGGTGACGCCCTGTTGACCGAAGCCTTCGCCTGGCTGGCCGAGCCCATCGAAGCACTCGATGCCGGGCGACAGTTACGTGCCCTGGCCATGGTCGCAAGCGCCGTCGACTCTCGCGGCATGATCGGCGGCCAGGTCGCTGACCTCATCGCGGAGCGCGCGCAGGAAACGTCTCACGATCATGCCGAGCTGTCGCGGCAACTCGAATTCATCCACACGAACAAGACCGGTAAGCTGCTCACCGCCTCGGTCGTTCTTGGCGGAATGCTGGCCGGCGCCGATGATGAACAAATTGAAGTGCTTCGCCGCTACGGCAAGGCGATCGGCCTGGCCTTCCAAATCGTCGACGATCTTCTTGACCTGGAAGAGGACGCCGCCACCCTCGGCAAGACCGCGGGAAAAGATGTAGCGCAGGGGAAGTTGACATACCCGGCGCTGGTCGGCGCTCAGGCCGCCAGGGACGAGGTCCGCAAGCTCCTGGCCACGGCCACGGAGAGTGCCGACCGGTTCAGCGGCCCCATGAATTATCTCGCACCCATCGCCGGTTACGTCTGCGATCGCCGCTCGTAAAGGCGTGATCGGTGATTCGTGATCGGTGATCAAGAGGGCCGTCATTCCCTGGCTTTCAACAACGAATCACTGATCACCGTTCACCGATCACTTGCTTGAAGCCATTCGTTTGCGGAGACATGCACCCATGACTCGACTGTTGGATTCCATTGAGACACCGAAAGATCTTCGCCAGCTGGACCGGGCCAAGCTCCCGGTCGTGGCGCAGGAGATTCGCGACCAGATCATCGACGTGGTCTCGAAAAAGGGCGGGCATTTCGGCGGCAACCTCGGTGTCGTCGAGCTGACGCTCGCTCTGCACTACGTCTTCGACACGCCGCGTGACCAGATCGTCTTCGATACCGGCCATCAGACCTATCCGCACAAACTGATCACCGGGCGCCGCGACACGTTCCACACCATCCGCCAACACAACGGCATCTCGGGGTTCTGCAAGCGGGAGGAGTCCGAATACGACGTCTTCAATGCCGGCCATGCCTCGACCTCAATCTCGGCGGCCCTCGGCGTGGCGGTGGCCCGCGATTCCCGCGGCGAGGACTACAACGTCATCGCCGTGATCGGCGACGGCGCTCTCTCGGGTGGCATCGCCCTGGAAGGACTCAACCAGGCCGGTCACCTCAAGCGCAAGTTGATGATCGTCCTCAACGACAACGATATGTCGATCTCGACCAACGTCGGCGCCATGTCGGGCTACCTCAATTCCATCATCAAAGGACAGCGCTACAACCAGGTCAAGGATCTTGCCAGAGGGGTGATGGACAGCATTCCACTCGTCGGCGGAAAGCTTCACGGTCTGGCCTCGGACATGGAACAGCTCTTCAAGCACATGATCGTGCCGGGCACCCTGTTCGAGGAGCTCGGCTTCAAGTACCTGGGGCCGTATGACGGCCACGACCTCGACTTCCTCATCGACCTCTTTCAAAAGAACAAGGACTACAACGGCCCCCTCCTCCTTCATGTGATCACGAAGAAAGGGAAAGGCTACACGCCGGCCGAGAACAAGCCGATCTGGTCGCACGGTGTCTCCCCATTCGAGATCTCGTCGGGCGAAGTCCTGAAAGGGAAGCCGGCACCGCCGTCGTACACCGCGGTCTTCGCCGACGCCTTGATCAAGCTGGCGGAGCAGGACCCGAAGATCGTGGCTATCACAGCGGCGATGCCGGACGGCACGGGGTTGGACAAGTTCGGAAAGGCTTTCCCGGACCGGATGTTCGACGTCGGCATCGCCGAGGAGCATGGCGTGACGTTTTGTGGCGGGATGGCCACGCAGGGGATGAAGCCGATCGCGGCGATCTACTCGACCTTTCTGCAACGAGCGTTCGATCAGGTCTTCCACGATGTGGCGATCATGGATCTGCCAGTCGTCTTCGGCCTCGACCGGGCCGGCATTGCCGGTGCCGACGGGCCGACGCATCACGGCATTTACGACATGGCCTACTTGCGTGTGTTCCCGAACATGATCTGCATGGCGCCGAAGGACGAGAACGAGTTGCGGCACATGCTGAAGACGGCGTTCGAGACTGGTCACCCGACGTCGCTCCGCTATCCGCGCGGCAACGGCTACGGGGTGGCGATGGATGCCGAGATGCATTCGTTGCCGATCGGCAAAGGCGAGGTACTACGCGATCCGGCTAAGCGAGATGCCACCATCTTCGCGATCGGCAATGAAGTCTGGCCGGCGATGGAAGCAGCCGAGTCCCTCGCGAAAGAAGGCATCGAGGTCGCGGTCGTGAACGCACGATTCATCAAGCCGCTGGATGATGAGCTGATCGCGAAGTACTGCACGCCCGGCGCGCTCGTCATCACCGCCGAGGAGGGATCGCTGGCGGGCGGCTTCGGCTCGGCGGTCATGGAACGCTGCGAGGATCTCGTTCTTCGCGCGCAGTACGACCTGCACGCGGCTGGGATCGCCCGACGTGTCGGCGAATTCGTTCGTGATGCCGACCGGGACGACCACGTCGTGTATGGTATCCGCCGTCAGGCAACGTGACGCGGGCCGATTTAGTCGAACGGTTCCCTCAACTTGGAGATCGGTTCGGACCGCGGCCGCTCGATCTCCACCTTTAGAGCTCCAAGCGTTTCGAGGAACTCCCTTGTCCAGTCGTCAGTCGGTTCGAGAATCACTCGCTTTCCAACGCGACGGACTAACACTTCCCGCTGGTCATCCGGAAACCGGCACGACTCTGGAAGGCGAACCGCTTGGCTTCCGCGGTATCGAAAGATCCTCGCGCGTGACTGCATCAATATAGTATCGACGCTCGTAACGTGGGTCGCAAGCGGCCGCGGATCACTCCTGCCCGGATGCAACACATTAGAATCACATCTATGAAGTTCCGCGACCTCGGCAACACAGATCACGGGGATGTCTGACGACGCCGCGCTCCGGACGCCAATCCTGCCCGACGGGGAGCGTCTCCGCACGTACTTCTTCTGGTCGCTGTGGGTCGGGGTCGCCTTCTTCGCTGTTTATCCGACGATGAACTGGATCACGTCGTTGCGATCGGCGCCGCTCCACCTTTACGTGCCGGCTGAGCTGGCCATCCCATTCGTCCCGCAGTTCATCTGGGCCTATTT
>WNFI01659780.1_pt1 | contig 15045 bp, 18 predicted proteins | sample 5400471 | NCBI WGS metagenome assembly WNFI01 (sample SAMN13153348, study PRJNA577476) | soil metagenome | isolation source: 100 cm saprolite on Douglas fir-dominated hillslope | place: USA:California | collected 2013-09-17
ATTGCGGCTATTCTCCGTGCAGCCGGTTATGAAATTGTGGTCGATCCGGACTTCGGAGAATTAGAATTGCCCCCCATTTCCGAAGCGATCAAAGACGCACCTAAGCATTGGCCATGAATGGCCTAATATGGTTAAGCCAAAAAAGCCGCCCGATTTGATTTACGTCGATTTTCCTCGGCGGGTGAAACGGCTGGGCTTACCCGAGCGCGAAGTTGAGGCGGAGGCCGCACCGGAAACGCCAGAACCGGAAGCGCCGGAAGCACCGCGGGAAATGCGGCCGCGGGTTGGGGCCGCCAATCGGACTGTGCTCTGTGTGGATGTTGGCACGATCTCGATTGCGACGGGCGACGTGTTAACGATCCAGATCGATTATCAAACCGGGCAGTTTTCGATCCTGAATTATGGGCCAGGCAATATCTGGATTAATTTCGATCCGCTGACTGATCCGGTGGTAGGAGCCGAAAGTTGCATGTTGCTTAATGTGGGGGTGAGCAAATTTTTTGAAGGGCAACGCCCTGGCCCGACCTTATCAGTCATGAAGCTGACCGCCGACGCATACACCACAGTTACTTTTGCTAAATTTTAGAAAGGATTTTTAAATTGGGAGGTTTCGGTTCCATTGGCGGTGCGGGTTCGGTGCTGGTGAAAAATCAGGTCGCCATTGGCACGATTGACGGTTCGACCGGTCTTTGTCATTTCAGTGTCTTTACCGGGATTGCCGATGGGCCATTACCACCGGCCGATATTTTGCGGGTCAATGATTATGTGATTTGCACCAAGGGCGGCACGGTGCCGAGCGGGCCGATTGCCGGCATGGATTTAAATCAAGCGGATTGGGTCTTTTGTGATCAGAGCCCGCAATGGGTTCGGATCGCGATCGGGGGAGCACCAGTAACCGCCGCCAATGTCACGGTGGTACCGCAAATAGTCGGTCAGGATAATGTGCAAGATGCGCTCTCGCTCTTGGAAGGAACCAAGCTCGAGCGCAGCGGCGATACCATGACGGGCCTGCTGGTGCTTTCGGCTGATCCGATCGATTTGCTCGGTGCGGCCACGAAAGGCTACGTTGATATCGCAGTACTGACGGCCACTGATCCGACCAAAGTGCTCAAGGCTGGCGATACCATGACTGGCCCATTGCAGGTGCCAGGAGGGGACCCCAACACGGCCGGATTGGCGCTCGGTTCACTGGATTATGGGCTCATGCGTGTGGGCAACGCACTTTTTGTGCTGATTGGTGCCGGCAATACCAAGTTACAGATTGATAACAATGGACTCACTTGTACGGCGATCAATCTGGGTGGTACTGGGCGGATCACCGCGCTGAGTAATCCAGTTAATCCGCAGGATGCTGCCACCAAGAATTATGTCGATAGCAGTCTGACTCTCGACCCTCTGCATGTGAAGAAGGCTGGCGACACGATGACGGGTGCTTTGAGTATTCAGAATGATGCTCAACTCAATCTTTATGGTTCGGGAGTAGCGAATCAATCCAATAACGGCATCGTGTTACGTAGTGCCGATGGCCGTCCTCTAGCTCAGCTTACTGCAATTTGGGATGGCAATATTGTTGGTGGAAGCGCGGAAGGAATTTTCATACTTTATACTTGGAACGGCGGTTATGGTCAGCGAGAAATTTTCCGTACTGCGATAGCTTCACCTCCACAAACGATTTGGGCCGGTCAAATTAATGCTCCAGCGGTACTCTTAGCGGCTGATCCTATAGCTAATTTGCAGGCTGCAACTAAACAGTACGTTGATATTAAGGTACTGAGCGCAACTGATCCCACCAAGGTGGCCAAGGCTGGCGATACCATGACCGGTACCTTGATTCTAATCAGCACCACTGCTGCTGATGCTCTGGATATCACTAACGGTTCTAGTGGATATGCTATCGCTGTTACCGATAATACAACGACCGATGCGGTGTCGGTTACTAACAATAATGGCGGAATCGCGGTGCATGTTGCGGGTACTGGGGCCGAAGCGTTCCAGACCGATATCGATGGCCAGGGACTAACTTGCAACGGTGGAGGTAGGTTTTTTAAGAAGGTTGGTACCGGTCTGACCATTCGATGTCATTCGGGAAATACTCAGCCCGGTATTGAAAACAATGATGGCAGCAATCGGCGCGATATTATCGATACGATCAACGGGGATGCTCGCTACGCTACTGCTGCGTCTGTCGCCACTAAGGTAGCTAAGACTGGCGATAATATGTCGGGACCGTTATCTATTACCGCTGTCACTTCAGCGAACGCCCTGACTATTAATAATTCTGTCGGTGGCAATGCGATTGATATTACGGAAACTGGTGGCGGCGCTGGTTTGTCGATTAATGCCGGAGGTGGTATAGCCGCGAGTCTGAACGACAGTTATCTGCGGATTTACAAAAGCAACACCACGGTCGGACAAGATTGGCCCGCTATTCGATTTGCTGTTCCTAGTGGGCGGGATGCGGCCGCTAATGCGGCTATCATCGTTCATCAAGTAGGTCCTTACAGTTATTACGGTACCGTGACGGCTTTCGAATTTGCATGTGGTAATGCGGGTTATGGTTTACAGACCCAATTCAAAACCGCTCCCGGTGGTGATCTTCAGGTCACAAGAGACGTTTATGCTAATGGAGTAAAATTGACTTCGGATGCTTCGCTTAAAACCGATATTGCGCCGGTTGACCCGGACGAAGCTGCTGTTGCGTTCGAGGCTTTGAAGCCAGTTCGCTTTAAATGGGCGCCGATCCCAATCGATAACCCCTTACAAGCTCCAGCTGGTCGGGTACAGATGCCTGATCCAGATATTGACCGGCTTCATTTCGGCTTCCTTGCAGATCACGTTTACGAGGGAATGCCTGATGCGGTGTACGAAAATGAAGAGGGAATAAAAAGCTATGACATGGCCGGAGTATTGGCGATTGCAGTGGCCAAAATTAAAGAACTCGAAGCGCGCATTGTGGTATTAGAAACTCGATTAAACCAAAGCAACTAATGCGGTTGACCGATGGAATTTGTGCTAGATAGCATTTTTGTGCGGACCATGGGCGAAGATGGCCACGGGTTGAAACCGGGCGAGGTGATCGACGGGCATACACATTTATTCGATCACACTTCGATTTTCTTTTGCGGCAATTGGCACATCAAGAAGTGGACACCAGAAGGAAAGCTGGCTTATGACTTTGAGCGAGAAGGTCCCTTTTTTGTACTGATTGAAGCCGATTCTAAGCACGAGTTCACTTTCTTGGGCGGGGCTCCGATCGGTTACGCCTATTGTGTATTTAGCCACCGCGAATCGACGGGAGAGGTTTCGCACAAGTATACTGGCTGGTTACCAGCTTACGCGGCTAAGGGGTAAAGAAAATGAGCTTAATTTATCTGCTACCTCCAACCCGGGCACCGGCCAAGGTAGTTGAACCATCTCCGGTTGTACCCAGACCGGCGGCCGCCCTGGTGCCCTTTACCAAGGGGAATCTGCATCGGATCCGGCGTTATGATGCAGCGATCCCGTCCAATACGCAGAGCGATTGGTTGGCCTGGGCTACGAGCGGCAACTACGAAATTCTGCATGGCTGGCGCCGGACTTGTTTTTTGGCGCGCGATCTCGAGCGCAATAATCCGCATGCCAAAGCATTCTTGCGCGAGCTCTGTTCCAATGTGTTGGGAGCGACCGGGATCAAATACCATTCCAAGGTCAAAAATCTCAAAGGGCCAAATTACAACGATAAATTGAATAAAACCTTGCAGGATGGTTGGAAGGAATTCCGGCGCCGCGGGATTTACGATGTGACCGGCCAGAATAGTGGCCTAGATGCGGATCGATTAATTCTGCGGGCCTTAGCTCGTGATGGGGAAGTGCTGATTCGTCTGATTCGCGGCTTTCGAGGAAATCGGTTCCGATTCGCCGTTCAACTCTTAGAAGCCGATGCCCTCGATATCTGGTACAACGCGCTGCTAACGGAAGGAAAACGCGTCTCTCTCGGGGTTGCGCTCGACAATTACGGCAAACCGACCGCGTACAATTTACTCGATTATTTTCAGCAAGACGTTTTTGCCGCCAATTCCTACACCGCGCGCCGGATCCGGGTTGAAGCGAGCGATGTGGTTCACGTCTATTTGCAGGAACGCATCACCCAGGTCCGCGGCATTACCTGGTTTACTCCGGTCGAAACCAAGTGCCGGATCCTAGAGCGTTACGAGGAAGCGCTGGCGGTTTCCAATCGGATTGCCGCTTCCAAGATGGGGTTTCTTGAGCGGACCAAAGACGCTCCGAGATATGAGGGTCAAGGCCAGGCTGAGACCGGCGAGATTATCGAGGAAGTTAGCCCGGGTGAAGTCGTGGAATTGCCGCCGGGCTACAGTTTCAAACCCTTTGATCCTTCGAACCCGACCGAGACTTATGCTGATTTTCGCAAAAATACGCTGCGCTCAATCTCGAGCGGGCTCGGAATCCAGTACAACACCCTGGCCAACGATTTGGAGAGCGTCAATTACGCGAGCGCTCGCTTTGGCCAAAGCAAGGAAGTGGAATACTGGCGGGAGTTGCAACGCTTCTTTAGCGAGCATGTGATGCAACCCATCTTTGAAGCCTGGTTCGAAACTGCAATCTTAGCCGATGCCTTACCGGACGTTGGTTTCGATCAATTGGAACAGATTGGCTCAAGCGCAATTTGGAAACCGCGGGGTTGGGCGTTTGTCGATCCAGTCAAAGATTTGCAAGCCAGTTTGGGCGCGATCGATGGCGGCCTATCGACCCGGCGCCGGGAATTGGCCGAGCAGGGGCTTGAGCTCGAAGATGTGATCGAGGAATTAGTCCAAGAAAAAGAATTGATCGAAGCGGCCGGCCTCGATTTCATCAATCCGTTCAGCAAAATGCCGGCCGTTGAACCCACCCAGGAAGGCGAAGCACCGGAAGCCGGGACCGGCCCGACCGGGCTTAAACCGGCCGCTAAACCCAATGGTGCGAAACCCGTAGTCAAACCTGTAGCGAAACCGGTGGCGGTATCTAAAGAATTAAATGGATACGGAGAAGATCCCAACGCTGCCGCCGAAAGCATTGATTCAAACCCGCGGTTGTGAGGTTCGCAGCGAGGATGTGGACGAAGAAAAACGGGAAGCAAAATTTTCCTTTTCCAGTCGCACTTTTATCCCGCGCTGGTTCGGCCATGAATCCCTTTCCCACGAGAAAGGGGCCATTGTTACGGCTCGGCTCGATCGGGGAATGGTGCCCTTTTTACTGGATCATGACCGGTTCAATTGGCGAAGCCAGATCGGGGTAATTAGCGAATACAAGTTTGAAAACGGCAAAGGCTACGCCACCGCCAGATTTTCTGAAACTGATCAGGTCCGCGAAATTTTACGCGACATCAAGGCTCGGATCCGGACCAATATTTCGGTCGGTTACATCGTCCACGATATGCGCCGGCTTAAACGGGACGAGCTCGATGACCTTTTGGATGAAGAAGAAAAACCGGATGAAGACGAAGACGAAGATTATTTTACGATCGAACGCTGGGAACCGATCGAAATAAGTCTGGTTAATATCCCGGCCGATACCAATGTCGGCATTGGCCGGAGCGAAACTTTGCAAGGTTATGAGGTCAGAGTTTTTAATCCGCGCGAGGAAGTCACTCCCGAACCACCGGTATCTACTCCAATGAATCAAGCGCCATCTATGGAACCCCAAATCGAAGTCAACGAACAAGCGATCACTGATGCTCGAAGTGCCGAACAACTTCGGGTTCGCGATCTCATGAGGTTAGGGGATTTTTACAAACATAAAACCGACGCCGATCGATTCGTGACCGAGGGCCGAGCGGTCGGTGAATTCCAGCGCTTTATTCTCGATGAACAAATGAAGCGCGGCGAATCGACGATTGTGCCGGCAGTACCGCAACCGGTTAACGTTTCCCAGCGCGATATTGGGCGCTATTCCCTCTTAAAAGCGCTTCGAGAAGGTCAGGAAGGCTTAAGCGGACTTGAGCGCGAAGTCAGTGTTGAACTCACCCGGCAACTTGGGCGGCAACCCGCCGGATTTTTCATGCCCGATTTCGCTTTTACCCGGCAACTCAGTGCCGGGGTGCCCAGCGCCGGTGGTCTCACGATTCAGAATACGATTGAACCGAGTTTAATCGAACTCCTTCGCAATTTGGTCATTACGGGCAAAGCCGGTGCCACCATGATGGGTGGCTTAGTCGGCAATCTAAGTATGCCGCGCCAAACCGGTGCCGCTACCGCAACGTGGGAAGCGGAAAATGCCGCGATTGCACCGAGCGCTCAAGCCTTTGATCAAGTGCCCCTGGCCCCGAAACGTTTGGCCACCCAAACCGCTTATTCGAAACTACTCTTGGCTCAATCCTCGCTCGATATCGAGGTCATTGTTCGCGACGATCTCCTTCGGATTATTGCGTTGGGCCAAGATTTGGCGGCGATTGCTGGCACCGGTCCCGGCGCTAATCCGCAACCGACCGGGATTTTAACGGTGGGCGCTAATGTGAGCGGAGTTGGTAATTTGTACAATCCAGCTTTGCGCTCGCCGGATCAGACCTTTGGCGCCGCAGCGACTTATGGCTCGGTGGTCAATTTCGAAGGTGCGGTCGAAGATTCCAATGTGCAATTGGATGAAACTGCGGCTTATCTCACGACCCCGCATGTGAAAGCGAAATGGAAGGTTTTGCCCAAGGCGGTCAATTTCCCAAGTTACCTTTGGGAACCGGATAGTGAGGTCAACGGTTACCGGGCCTTTGCCACCAAACAGATCCCGGCGGATCGGGTCATTTTCGGGAAATGGAGGGAGTTGATGATAGCGACTTGGAGCGGGCTCGATATCGTGACCGATCCCTATAGCTTGGCCCAAAATTTCCAGATTCGGGTAATCATGAATTTGTTGACCGATGTTGCTTTCCGGCACGCGATCGCGTTTACCGCGTCGACCGATGCCGGCAACCAATAGCGGTGCCAGAACAAAAGCAGAAATTATTAATTGTCCGCACCATTTCTCCTCATTTCAAGGCCGGCACGATTATCACGGTAGAAAGGGAAACGGCCGCCGAACTGATCCGGGACGGTGCTGCCGTAAAATATTATCCGGCCCTGATTCATCTGACTGATCCGGAAACCGATCTCCGAATTGATGAGCGATCTACCAGAGGTTCAAGCCCAATTCGCTGAGTCATTCGATGTGCCCCTTGATTATGATGGCACCTGGAAAACTTTCACCTTTAGCGATGGCAAAACGCCGGCCGGCCGGATCCAGGCAAAAATTCATTGCCTCTGGATAACGGATCAATGGCGCGATGTCCGGACCCATAGCCAGGGCCTCAATTACATCGTTCACCAGAATCAATTTACTTGCCTGTTCCGGGCGACCGATGTGCCAGAAAACGCGCTGATTTTTTCCAATGCTTATCTGGACGTTGATGGGGTCAGTTACCGGATCGATGTTTCGATTCTCGAATATGGGCTCTGGCAATTGACCTTAATGCTTTTGGGGAGCGACTAGGAGAATGGACGTTAATATTGCCCTACCCGATGCCGCAGAGCTGGCCGCCCGCTTAAGAACGGTCCCTGGGGCCGCGCAAACGGCCCTGGCGCGCTCGATCAACGATGCCCTGGACATGGGCCGCACCGTCAGCTCAAAAGCCGTCACAGAGCGCTACAACGTCCTTAAACGGGATATCACCGAGCATATGCGGCTCTACAAAGCCAATCCCGGCAATCTGCTCGGGTTTATCCGGGTCCGGTCCAAAAAAATTCCGCTGATCTATTTCCGGGCCCGGGACATTAAACCCGGCGGGGTCCAGTTCACGGAGTTGGTGCGCAAACAAAGTGTTTTGCCCCAGGCTTTTATTCGCACGATGCCCGGCAGATCCTATCAAGGGGTTTTTTCGCGGATTGGTGCGACTCGGTTACCGATCCAGGAGATGACCGGATTATCGATTCCCGAAATGATCGGGAAATCCGAGGTTTTGGAACCGACCAGTGCAGCAATGAATGAAGAATTAGCGGGCCGGCTTGAGCATTACGTCAGTTTATTTCTTGCCTGGAAATCGACCAAGGCGCCGCCAAAATGAAAAATGCGTTTCTCCCCCTCGATCTGGAGCGGCTGCTAGTGCGTGACGTCAAGGTTTGGGTCCAAGATTTTGAGCTTAAAAGTCCGGAAGATCGGGGCGCTCATCCGATCCCGGTCCAAGTCGTTCAGGGGTTTGTGCCGAGTTTCCAAGCTGGTCCGAAGATGCCAGCCCAGAACAAGGCGCCGGTGATCGCAATTCGTGCGGTCGGCGGTTCCTATATTCGCTTAAAAGGGGAATGCGATATTCACTTTTTTATTCTGACCTGGGACGATAATCCTGACCGGAGCGGGTACCGGGACTCGATGAACCTCTCAATGGTGCTGGTCCAACGGCTCTATGAGGCCGGCCTAGTGGATAAAAGTTTTGTGCTCCTCGATGATCCGGTTCACTGGAATTTAATCGAAGATCTCTCGAAAGATTATTTCCCTTATTTTATCTATCCTTTGAAACATGGCGCGAATCATCATTTACACCGGCCCGAAGCGAAATGATTTAGCACTTTATCCCCATAAAAAATGGGTCTTGGAAGCGGGCGAAGAGCTACCGGATCTGGTCAAAGCAGCAATGGATGCGAGTCCAGCCTTTGCCAATCTGTTCCAAGATTTTAGCGAATTCTCGAGCGGTGTTCCGCCCGGTGCACCGAGCGAAAGAGTGCCGGTCGAAGCGCCCCCAATCCGACTCCCGGCCCCCATTAGGAAACGCTAATTTATGGCAATCACTAAGCGCGGCGTAATCGTTTCCGATGTTCCCACCAGTTTATTGCCGGTTATCCGAGCCGATTCCGGCGCGATTGTGCCTTGTGGGACCGCGCCGGTCCACTCTTTGCCAGGGTTTACTTTCATAGCCGGCGGTTACAAAAGCGTGGTTAACCGGCCGATTCTTTGCGAAATCGCCAGCGATTTTACCACTCAATTGGGCGAATCGACTGATTGGGCCAGCTACGATTTGATGGAGGTCTACGATGCCGCGATGATCGAGAATTCGGTTTCGCCGCTTATCCCGATCAATGTCTATGATCCCTTTAAACATTCCCGAGCAATCAGTATCGCGACGGCAGCGGTTACGGCCAAAAAACAGGTCTTAATTCCCAATGAAGTGATTCTGGCTTCACTGGTGGTCACCGGCACCGCTGGCGTGATTTATAAGCAGGGGATCGATTTTTCCTTTGCTTATGATGATCCCAGTTTAAAAACCGCGACTCTCTCGATTTTTACCGCTTCACCGATGGCGTCCGAACTGACGGTGAAACTTGATTTTTCGACTCCGGATCTGACCCTGATTACCAATGTCGATATCATCGGTGGAGTCGATATTAACGGCAATTATCTCGGACTAGAAAATGTCGAAAAAGTTTACACGATCACCGATATCGTCCCGGGCACGGTGATTTGTCCCAAGTACGAATTTGATCCGGCGGTGATTGCCGCTGGTAATGCCCGGGCCCAATCGATTTCCAATGGCCGGTTCCGTGGAGTTTCTTGTTGGGGTGCCGATACCACGACGGTCAAAAAGTACGAGGATTTGTTGGTTTGGAAAAATTCGAATAATGTGGTGAGCGCATTCGAATTTTGTGGTTGGCCGCTCGGTGGTTTAGGCACCGCCAAGAAATATCATTTCTCGACGATTCTGGCGGTCGCGATGCTAGTGACCGACGCCAAATTTAACAACATCCCCTACGTTTCTCCTTCCAATAAAGGGATCTGGGTTGATCGGGCAATTTTAGCTGATGGCACCCAAATCGATATGGATTTGGCCCAGAGTGATGCCATCGAAAATTGGGGCTTGGTCAATATCGTTAATTCCAATGGTTGGCGTCTGATTGGTGATTTTACTTGTGCTTATCCGGTTGATACCGACGTCCATGATATGTGGATTCCGCTGCGCCGAATGTTCAATTGGCTAGGGAACAGCCTTGGTCTCACCCTGGCCCAAGATATCGATTTACCCGGCAATAAAACGACCTTAGGCAGTATTGGGTTAACCATTCAGCAATTTGGCAATTCGCTGGTGCAAGAAGGCGCCTGTAACACGTTCCGGGTCCGCTGGCTACCAGCAGAAAATTTGGCCGCGGATGTGATGGCCGGTATTTACAAGTTCCATATTTTGTGGACCCCGCCGACTCCGATCAGAACGCTCGATTTACTCCTGGAATATGATGTCGCCGGATTGACCGCGTGGATCAGTCAAATCACGATTTCTAGTAGTGAGAGTATCTAGCTATGATTTATCCAAGCGTCGTCAAAAATTTCAATGTCTATCCGGGCCGGTCGGGTGGGGGCCGAGCGATCGGACTAGCCGATATCGTGTTACCGAAACTGGTTTGGGAAAGTGATACGGTTAAGGGGGCTGGTTTGGCCGGCAGTTTGAAACTCGGGGTCATCGGCAATCTGCAACCGATGGAAACGACCTTGAGCTTTCACGCCAATACGGTCCAAAGCTTGGAAATGTTTATTGGTCAAACCCAAGACGTTCGTTGTCTCTCGAGCGTGCAAATGTTTGATACCAATTCCGGCCAGTTCGACGAATATCCGGAGGAAATCGATATGCGACTTTTGGGCGCGTCTTATGATCCCGGGCGCCGCGATGCCAGCACCAAAGGCCAGATCACAATGGTCTTCGATTGTTTAATTCTGACGCTTATTTTCGGCGGCAAAAAATACTGGGAATTGGATCCGTTCAACGATGTTTGCGTAATTAACGGAGTCGATCTGAACCAGGGCACCCGAGCTAATACCTAGCGATCTAGGAACCATTGCTTGGCTTTTTCATGGCCTTTGAGGGCTTCGGCCAATGTCGTGTAGCGCTGACAGAAAATCTCTTTCCCGATCGAAGGAATTCGATCCGTGATCAGGTTAGGTTTCCCATCGCTACGTTCAAAGATCATGGTCTCAAACCAGTGAGGTGGTCCGACGGGATCCCAATTATGGTCTAATCCGAGAAAGACGGTCGAGAGCCAATGGCTACCGGGGAGATCTTCCTGGGCTAGGATTCGCTGGGCGCGGCTCTTTTCGAAGTAATGCGACCAAGTCCTCGAGTCGCATTCCATAACTTCACCATTCCTCGGTCAAAACCGCGTATCTAGATTTGGCCATTGGTTCCGCGCTGTTCTCGGAATTGGATCATTTAAGGCTTCCAATGCTGCAATATGAATGTGATCGCGGTCCACTGTGCGCCAGCAATCACCCCTATTAATGTTACTTGTAGAGCAATTACTTTCCACAAGAGGGCGGTTTCTCGATCTAGCACAAATTCGCGTAACTCGCGGATTGCTAATTGTAGATCGGCTTTGGTGGCAGGTTGGTCTGATTGAGTGCTCATTTAAGGTACGACCAAGGTTGAACGCCAATACGGGTTCAAGATAAAATAGGCGACGCTGTTTTCGGTAATCACCATTGATCCATTCGAGAGAATGACCGTATGACCTGGCACGTAATGGGCGCGCATCCACTCAAGTTTATCATCGCGTTCCCGGGCTCGGCCGGCATTGTGTTCGCGGACGGCATGAGCTGGTTGGATCCCGTCATATTCACCAGTGAATGAATTGAAATCGCCGGCGTTAAGTATGGCCAAAAGGCCAAGGAGAATGGCAAAGATTAAAACTGGGATCGTGATCGATCTTTTCATTTCGAATATTGGGCCGAAAGCGCTAAGCAAGTTTTGACCTGATCAGCGAGAAATGGGCAAGCAGCCAATAACCAGAAAGCTAGGTAATTATTGGTTTCGGCGCTTATCATCATTCCGGCGATTGCTGCTAGAGTCACAAAATTTTTCATATCCACTTGAATTAGACCCAGAATCTTGAATAATGTTCATTCTAAATCAAGTGAAAAAGAAGAAATCGGAAAATTGGGGTGGAGCACGACCAGGGGCGGGTCGACCGAAAACCGGGCTAAGTAATGCTCATCATATTCGTGTGGCGATTCCGTTCCAATACATGGAAATCTTGATCCAGTTAGCCAAAAAAGAAGATGTCTCCTTTAGCGAAATCGTCCGGCGAGCAATCGCTTCTTTTCTTGTTGGCAAATAGCCTCTGTATTTAATAGGTGTGGACGAAACACCAATTGCGAGCGCTAATGGCGCTGAAGATCCCGAGAGTTATTACGAACTAGCCGAACCGATCCAGGTCGGCAATCGCACGATTGAGAAGCTTCTCATCGATTCCCGGAAACTTAGCGGGCTTAAATATTTCCCCATCAACGAGACTTTTCGCCGGATGTATCCGGATGTTTGGCGGACAACCAGCAACAAAAATAAGGAAGAAGAGTATATCAGTCTGGTCATTGCTGAGCTGAACCAGATTGCTCCGGAAGATCTGCGTAAATTACAGTTTACTGAACAGACGCTTCTATTCATGCGCGCCCAGTCTTTTCTCTATTCGGGGGGGACGAAAAAGACTTAGAGGATCCGCTCGACATGATGCGGAAACTCTATCTCGGTCTCTCCCACAATAGCCATACTTCGATTGAGTACTGGCTTCGGCTTCCGATTGGAGAAGCGATTGCTTGGTCACGTTGCTTAGGAGAAATGCTTAAGCCATCAAAGGAGGATTGACATGCCCGAAACCAAAACCCATGGGCTGGATATCCAGATCGGTGGCTCAGTTGCGCCATCGCTCAAAGCGGCAACTGGGTTGACCGAGAAAGAAATCAAACGCTTGAGCGAAGCTTCCCGGGTAATGAACGGGATCATTCGGAAGCAAACCACGCAAACTTTCGATGCAATGAAGCATGAGAGTCATGCCGCCGGCGAACACGTCAAACATGAGTTTGAAAAGATGCGTGAATCCGGCGAGAAAGCGGCCGAAGCGATTCATAAACGATTCGAGAAACTCTGGGATCGGTTCAAAGAGTTTTCAGGAATTTCTGCCCTTTTCGGCGCGCTTGGAACTGGCGCCGCGGCTTTCGGTGTAGCCGAATTAGGTAAGGAGGGCGTCGCAATCTACAACGCGCGCCAGAAACTGATCGAACGCCAAAACGCGATTGTTGGTGCGCAACGGGCTCGTGAGTTGCGGGAACAGATTGAACGCACCGAAGGGCGGACTGGTTTTGGGTTCGAACAACAAATGGCTGCTGCGACCAAGATCTCCGGAGCTCGGCCTGGTCAAACCGCAGAACAAGTGGCGACCACCTTGCAGCATTTGCAAGACCTCGCTGGGGTGCCCGAGAAACTTGACCAAACAGTAAGTGCTTTCACCAACGTCTTCGTCCGCGGCCAACTCTCGCCTAGAGCGCTCAAAGGCTTCTTTGATGCCACCGGAATCAATTTGCGCACCGAGCTCGCCCGAACCTTTCACGTCAGTCCAGACGAGATGACCAAACTTATGGGGAAGAAAGGCTTAGCGCCCAGTGTACTCATTGCCGGACTCGAGAAAACCATTGCTCGATTAACGGCGGTGGGTGGCGCTTTTCATGGGCGAGCCGAAACGTTCTTGAAAACCTTCGAAGGGATCCAACTCCGGTTCAAATATCTGTGGGAGAATTTTGCCAGCGGGTTTGGGCATGTGGTTGAGAATTTGATTACCCCGATCGCCAATAATCTGCTCGATATCTTTTCCAATGAACGGATGGGGGAGATGTTCAAAAATCTTCAAGACTGGGCCACTCGGATGGGTTACGCCGTCAGTTTCCTGATTGGCGAAATCCAGAAAAGCGGGATTGAAGTTCAATTTCAGAAAATCGGGCAAGCGATCTCTCAGCTCTTTGGCGGTTTTAATCTGAATACGTTTTTCAAGGACGTATTTGTCGGGAGTGATATCAAACGGGTGCTGACGGCGACCGGCGAATTTTGGACGACCGGATTAGCCAAAGCCATGGATACCGTCGCTGAGATTGTGAAGAAACTCGGTGATGTCATGCGCTTCATTCTCGATCACTTCGAGCAGGTTAAACAAATCATGATCGGGATTGTGGCGCTGCTCGTGGCTGAACGGGTGGCGATCATGGCCACCAATATCGGTAAACTTTTCGGAATAGGTGGAGTCGCTACCGGAGGTGCTGGTGCTGCCGGAGCATTAGGTGCGGCCGCTGTGCCCGGACTCCTCTTAGCTCAACAAACGGCAACCGATTATTCGAATCCGGAAAGAAAAGCAGTATTACAAGCTGAATTCAAAAAGGAACAACAAGCGGCCCGGATGGGTGATACCCAAGAAAAATTGAATCGGGCGCTTTTGCAGGCGCAAGACGCGGCTTTGGCAGTTTCTTCGACTCAGAACAATTTAGCGACTGCGACTGATCTGCTGACCGAGAATTTCTCAAAACTCAATAATACGATCGCTGGCGGTGGTGGTAATGGTGGCGGCGGCGGTGGCGGCGGCGGTGGTGGTGCTTTTCGCGGTACCCATATTCCCTACCGAAAAGGTGCCGGTGGTTATCCCACCGATACCACTCCGACCGCCCAAGGTTATCGGATTTTAGAGGAATACAGTTACGAAGGCCGTAGCTCGCAAATTGGACCGCGCGGTAACGTGATTAAAACTGGGGAGATCGGACTCGGGCACGAATTAGAGAAGCAATACAATATCAAACAAGGGGATTGGGTGCAGACCAGCGGGCATGGTTGGCGCAAAGTAACTGAATCATCTAATTCCGCTTACGGGATTGAATATCATGCCGATAAACCCGGCCAATTTGCCGGCGGGAGTGAACGGGAAAAGATTTTATCGGTTCGCCATGCCAACGATGTAATGGCCTCTCACGCTTTGGGCGGGATCTTTAACGTGCCGCATATGGCCTCTATTGCCGAGCGCGGGCTTTCCGAGGCCGTGATACCCCTGCAACGCAGCGCGCGTTCCTTGGGCTTGCTAGAAGCCGCAACGGGCATTCTAGGCGGTGGGCGCGGCGGCGGTCATCAACTCTCGGTCGATTATTCGCCCGTGATCAATATTTCGGGCGGCGATACCGGGTTTAACTTCAAAGCGGCACTTTCTGAGCATATCGATCATATGGTCGGCGAAATCCGTAAGGCGCTCGAACTCGAGAACG
>WNFI01099196.1_pt1 | contig 15044 bp, 12 predicted proteins | sample 5400471 | NCBI WGS metagenome assembly WNFI01 (sample SAMN13153348, study PRJNA577476) | soil metagenome | isolation source: 100 cm saprolite on Douglas fir-dominated hillslope | place: USA:California | collected 2013-09-17
GCAGCCGGCAAGGCGAAGGAGTTCCTGTGGGGCGCATTTGGCGAGATCATGTTGCTCGACCACTTTTACTACACCGCGCTGACGGTGGCGGCACTCTATGAGAAGGGTTCTGCCGACGAGCAACAAGGGTGGCGCGACCTCCTGACGGCGCACCGGAAGAAACTGCGCGAGTGGGCCGAAAACTACCCGCCGACTTTCGCCGACAAACACGCACTGGTTTCAGCCGAGCTTGCTCGCCTCGAAAACCGGGACCTTGATGCCATGCGGTTGTACGAGGAGGCGATCCGGGCGGCGCGCGAGAATGGGTTTGTCCAGAACGAGGGCCTCGCCAATGAGCTGGCAGCCCAGTTCTATCTAAAGCGTGGCATCGAAAAAGCGGCGCATTCCTACCTCCGTGACGCGCGCTACTGTTATCTGCGCTGGGGCGCACTGGGCAAGGTACAACAGCTCGACGAGCGCTATCCTGCGATCGAAGATCAGGCCTCTTTGCGCCCTACCAGCACGATCGGCACGTCGGTTGAGCAACTGGACTTGGGAACGGTAATGAAGGCGTCGCATTCGGTTGCTGGGGAAATTGTGCTGGGGAATCTGATCGAAACTCTAATGGTCATTGCACTCGAACACGCTGGTGCCGAGCGAGGACTTCTGATCCTGCCGCTTGGCGAAGAACTTCGAATCGCTGCGGAGGCCAGGACCGGCCGCGACGGGGTCGACGTCCAACTGCAAGATGCTTTGGTGACTCCCTCTGACTTGCCCGACTCGCTCCTTCGCTATGTAATTCGAACTCAGGAGAGCGTAATTCTGGATGACGCCTCGGTCCAGAACCTGTTTTCGGAGGACGAATATGCGCGTCAGCAGCGCCCCAGATCAATCCTCTGCCTGCCGCTGGTGAAGCAGGCCAAGCTCATGGGCGTGCTCTATCTGGAGAACAAATTGGTGCCCCGTGTGTTCACGCCCAAGCGGTTGGCGATGCTTGAGCTGCTGGCCTCTCAGGCCGCGATCTCTTTGGACCACGCCAGACTCTATGCCGACCTCGGTCGATTGAATTCGGAGTTGACGCAAGAAAACAGCGATCGAAGGAAGGCTGAAGAAGCTCTCCGAGCCGGTGAAGAACGCTGGCGTAAGCTGTTTGAGACCTCGTCGGTCGGCATTGCGTTGCTTTCTCCGGACGGCCGCTACCTTGCCGCGAATTTGGCTCTCCAAAAAATGCTCAGCTATACAGAAGCGGAACTGCAAACGCTCAGCCCTTTGCAGTTGACCTATGAAGAAGACCGTCCCGCCACCGAAGCGATTCTAGCAGAGTCCGCTGAAGGGCAGCGACGAGATTACCGAATCGAGAAACGCTACCGGCGCAAGGACGGCAATGTGATCTGGGCGGACGTTAGCAGTACCCTGGTCCCGGCGACTGGAAGCGTGCCGGCGTTTTTTGCGGTCGTCGTCGTAAACATCTCTGAGCGCAAGCGGGCGGAAGAAGAGCTGCATCAAAAGGAAGTTTCCTTGCGCGAAGCGCAAACCGAACTGGCTCATGTCAGCCGGGTAACGACGATGGGAGAATTGGCGGCGTCCATTGCCCATGAAGTCAATCAGCCGCTGGCGGGCATCGTAACGAACGCCAACGCCGGCCTGCGCTGGCTGGCAGGTGAATTGCCCAATCTCAACGAAGCTCGTGAAGCTATGCGTCGCATTGTTCGCGATGGAAGTCGGGCCGGCGATGTGATCTCCCGGATGCGAGCCCTCTTTCAGAAGGCTCGCACGGCAAAGGAGCGGTTAGATATAAACGAGGCCATTGAAGAAGTTGTTATCCTTACCCAGAGCGAAGTGCGGAGAAACAAGGTGGTATTACGGACGGAACTGGCCGCTGATCTCCCTTCGGTAATGGGCGACCGAGTACAACTACAGCAGGTGGTAGTGAATTTGATCCTGAACGCCATCGAAGCGATGAGCACCGTGGAGGACCGTCAGCGAGATCTGGTAATCCGGACCCAACGCGGCGAGGGCGATGAGGTCCGTGTTGCCGTGCAAGACTCCGGAATCGGCTTTGATCCACTGAGCGCACAACGAATTTTTGACGCTTTCCATACTACCAAACCCGGCGGCCTGGGCATGGGGCTATCGATCAGTCGTTCCGTTGTCGAAAGTCATGGCGGACGGCTCTCGGCCGTATCGAACGACGGTCCCGGCGCAACCTTTCAATTTACTCTTTTCGAAGGTTCGAAGAATCGTCCCGACTCCTCGAACGCCTCCTGAGCGCTCGCCGAAGGGATGCTCGCCGAAAGGGCACAAGCTCATCGCCACGACGCGCAACCCCGAGCAGCTCACTGATCTGGTGGAGCGCTAGGTGACCAGGCTTGCGCATTGCCCTCGACGTGACCGATCAGCACGTGGCAGGCAACGCCCGCTCGCCCCGAGAAACAAGCCGGTGATTTCATCGGAAAATTAGCTGCCAATCTGGCAATGGGTTCCATGGCAGGCAAGCTCGAATTCGGCATTACGCACTCTCAATGAACAAGGCTATAACTGAACGTCACAACGTTCTTGTGCTTAATCATCTCCAGAGCTGCGCCACATCATTGAGCTCGTGCATGGAGGTGCGTACGACTACATTCTGGCTAAGCTTGCAGTATTGTTCGTACAACGTGTCATAGGGCATAAGCGCTTCTGCACGCGGCCGGTAATACAGGCGGTCCTTGGCGCTCCACCGACGCGAGCCTTCTGCATAGTCTGCCACCACGCCAGCCGCCACGGCTCCGTGAATGGCGGCACTGACTGCGGTCACATGGGCGATCTGCGGCACCTGAATATCGCGTCCGAGGATGTCGGCCATGAGTTGCATAAGAAGCACGTTGCTTCGCGAAAGCCCACTAGTCAGAATCACTTGCTCGATCGGCGCGCCGCCGGCAGCGAGGTGATCGATGATCGATCGTGCGCCGAAGCAAAGGGACTCCAGCAAAGCTCTGTATATGTCCGGCCCGCTTGTCCGCAGATTCATTCCGAGAAGAAGGCCGCTCACGGAAGAATCCCCCAATGGAACGCGGTTGCCGTTCCACCAATCAAGCGCCACGAGATGGTTCTCACCGGGACGCAAGCCGGCGGCAGCTGCGTTGTACAAAGCGAAGTTCTCGTCGACCCGCTCGGCACGAGGAAACGTCCGGACGAACCACGCCAAAGTATCCCCAAAGCCAGCCTGTCCGGCCTCGTAGCACCAGAAGCCGGGTAGCACTCCGTCACGAGCGACGCCCTCGATCCCGGGCGGCAAAGGCCGCTGTTGATCATCAAGGAGGAGGAATACCGCCGAGGTGCCGAGTGCGCCCACGAGGGTTCCAGTCTCGACTGCGCCGGCAGCTGGCATCACGACGTGGGAGTCAATGACCGCGATCGCAACGATCGCTTTCCCTCCGATTCCCGTCCGCTCGCGCCATTCGGTGGTGAGCGATCCGGCCGCTGTACCAACCGGTTTAGGTTCGCCCAACTTCTCGATAAGACCAGGCACGACGTCGTGCGGGTATCCGATCCCTGGCTGATACTGTGCCTTGTACGCCGCAAACCCAAGGCTACGATTTTCCTGGCCGGTTAACTGCCAGACCAGCCAGTCGCCGGCTTCGATGAAGCGATCGGCAGCGCTCCAAAGGTTAGGCGCCTCCTCAGCAAGCTGCGCGGCCTTGGCGAGCAGCCACTCGCCCGAGACCTTCCCGCCAAAGTTCCTCAAGAACTCGCCGCCGTGAGCGTTGATCCGATCCGCCCAGGGCTGCGCCGATTGATGTTTCCAGAGCTTCACGTAGGCGTGCGGTTCGCTCGGATAAAGCATCGAAAGTGGCGTGCCGTCGGCGCGCGCCGGGAGCGGTGTGCTGGCGGTAAAACCAAGACCGATGCCGTCAATTTGCTTATCGCGGCCGAGCGCGCCGAGTATTTCTGCCGCGGCCTCTATGTAGTCAGTGGCAACCTGCAGAGCCCAGGCCGGAGGTAACGGTGTACCCTCCGGTAGGGCTCCGGTGATGACGCCGTGCCGGTAGACATGCGTGTGGCTCCTCTCGATGGTGCCGCTTTGCGCGTCTAACAGAACGCCGCGCGCGGATTCCGTTCCGTAGTCGAGTCCGATCAGATAACCCATGGATACACAACCACAATCTTCGGTTTGTCGGCCGTCGATACCAGGATGGCAGTCGCCCCGAAAATGAGCGAAGCCAATATGGTCCTTTTCCAATTGCTCATAGATTCTATTCCAAATCGCGCTTTATCTTCGCGTCGCTCGTTCGACGTGTTTCGGCATAGAGACGTTTTAGTTCGCTTAGGTACCAAGGAAAATGCGTATTGATTCCGAGGAGCGGCGGATGTCTAAAAGCGTTGCAGGCTTCAGGATCAAGCAGGTGCGACAATCACCTCGACCCCTGACTCTGATAGAGCTTCTGCCAGGTCGTCGGGTGGCGGTGAGTCGGTTACGAGAATATCTATCGCACTTAGCGGAGCAAAATAGCCGAATGCGCTACGACCAAACTTGGAGGCATCCGCCAAAACAATAACGCGACCGGCCGCGGAAATCATATCTGCGAGCATTGATGTTTCTTCCAAGACGGTCGTAGCAATGCCTTTGCGCGCCGTCACACCGCTAATTCCAAGAATCGCAGTGTCGACGCTGATATCGCCAGAACGGAATCCTACGGCTCCGATAGTAGATACCAAATTTACCTTGTATTGGCCCCCAAGGACGTAAATTTCTTGGATTGCCTCCGCCGACAAGATGGAAGGGATAGCAAGATTGTTAGTAACAATCGTCAGGTTGCGACGCAAACCGAGACTCGTTGCGAATGCAAAAGTGGTGGATCCGCCGTTGACGATCAAAGTTTCGCCGTCCGAGATTAGTTCCGCCGCCACTTTTCCAATCCGGCTTTTTGCAGCGGCCTGTGCTTGACCTCGAATCGAGAACGAAGTCTCACGATGAACAAGGTATCCGGTTGAGACAGCTCCACCGTGTGTGCGCAGGATCATCTTACGCTGCTCTAAAATCTGAAGATCACGCCGAATCGTGTCATCGGAGACGCCGAAGTGTTCGGCGAGTTCGTCGACAGTAAGCTGACCCCTTCTAGTCAGGAATTGCAATAGCTCCTGATGGCGACGGGCTGGGGGCGGGCTATTTCGCTCATCTGCGGCCACGTTGTTCAATGGAGGGTGAAAAGCTGAAGGTAGCACTCTCTGCGGTAAAAATGCAAGTGTTGGCTGAATAGCTCGTATAGAATGCGAACTATTGCTTTTAAAATGCACCATAGTGCGTAAAATCCGGGAGTTTCGATCGATCAGGTGATTGACTCGGTCGCCCTCAGACCAACTCATAGCCTAAAGCCGTTGCTAGAGGAACTGCAAGAAGAGGCGCGCGGACCTCGCGGCACTTACGGCAGTTACCTTTGGCTGCTTAGATCGAAACCGAAAAAGAACGGTAAAAAACAGATTCTACAGATGAGTTATTCTTCTAACGCTCCATTAAAAGATAGGGTGGCTATTGTCACTGGGGGAAGCGGAGGGATCGGTCGAGAAACCTCCAAAGCCTTACTGGAAAACGGCGCGACGGTCGTGATGTCTGACAGAAATCCCGAACGTGGACAGAAGGTTGCGCATGAGCTCGGACTGGAGTTTTTCCGTGCCGATGTGACGCGGCCGGAAGAAATTCACAACCTTGCACACCATGTTCAAAGCCGATTTGGCAGAATCGATATCGCCTTTAATAACGCCGGGATTGCCCGTTGCGTCGCATCCGAAGAATGCACCGACGAGGTGTGGCAGAGCGTTATCGATACCGACCTGAGCGGCGTGTTCTACTGCTGCCGCGAGTTTGGCAAGGTGATGCTAGCCCGGGGGAAGGGTACCATCATTAACATGGCTTCTATGTCCGGACTTATTTCGAACGTTCCCCAGTCTCAGTGCGCGTATAATGCGGCCAAGGCCGGCGTTATCATGCTGACGAAGTCGCTGGCTGGAGAATGGGCTAAGCGTGGAGTTCGCGTCAACAGTGTCTCTCCCGGCTATGTTAACACGCCGATGACACCGAAGGACGAGATCAGGAGAGATTGGTATGATCACTGGATGACGTTTTCGCCCATGCGGCGAATTGCAGAACCGCAGGAAATCGCTCCGGCCGTTGTCTTTCTTGCTTCGGATGCCAGCAGTTTTGTGACAGGGAGCAACCTGGTGGTCGATGGAGGCTATTCGTGCTGGTGATGCGCTCCTGGCTTTGAAGACCTGATTCCGACCTTTCCGCCTGTATACTCGGATTTCTTTCCCCCTGGTAAGCAACAATACGACATTAAAAATATATCAGCAGTTAACATAAGTCTCTGATGAAACCACCTCGACGCAACATCACTATCCCCTGAACAAATGAAAACAACGACTATCCTGAGTGCGTCTTCCAAAATCCTCCTTAGTGTTTGCTTTGGCTTGAGCTCCAGTCTACCGGCGCTTTGGCCAAAGCCAAAAACTTCAAAGCGTGGCGCAAGCGCAACGGCAAGATTGCTTTATCGTCGGAGTGGATGGTTCGCCAGGCGTGGTGCCTTCGCTGAAAGACAAAGATAGTTTGATCGCAGCAAGTGCGGCCCAGGATCCTTATAGAATGGCCGGGAAAGCAGTCGAGATTGGTTACGACATCATAAATGGTAAGAAACCGGCTCAAGAACTCACTCTCATCCCTGTCGACCTGATCACCAAAGACAATGTCAACCAGTACAAAGGCTGGACCGAGTAGTAACGATCCGCGCGAGCAATGCCAGCGGTTCGCCGGGGCGGCTGAGGTCCGCTCCTATAGTTTCGGCGTCGCGCCCCGTCTGTTTGATTTCCCGGGCGACGGCTTCTGCACGCTCGCGGCTGGAGCCGTAGTGAACAAGCACCGTCGAATTTCTCAGCCACCAATCCCGCAATGTCTTTGGGCATCGTCAAAGTACAAATAATCGCAACCGAAAGGCCGGTGATGAGCGCCTCTCCAAATTGTGCGACAGCCCGCCCGAATGCTTGAGAGGCAGTCTCGGCCTTCAGTTCCTCCGCTCGCCAGTCGATAGTGAGTAAATGCTCATAATCGATCCACCCCGGATTTCACTGGAAGTCTTCAGAATGAAAACAGCGTTCTTTCTCCATCAATGGAGAGTCCAAAGCGGAAACGGATCTCCTACGCTAAGGCCGGGGTTCTGATGGTAGATCAGGTCAAGCCGGCCATCCTTAAAGGAACCGCTATGCGGTTTGGTCTCTCCAAAGGCAAAGGTATTAAATGAGCCTCGATATTTCGGACTGATTTGAACGATCACTTGGTACTGGTCACCTCGTTTCTCGATCGCGGTAACCTTCGCAAGAATCGGTTTCATCCCTGGAAACCTTTCATATAGCTTCTAGGCTATAGCCAGACTACTTTTTTACCCCCAGAATCGCGTCCTTTGCGACCTTGGCGACTCGGAATTTGACAACGGTCTTGGCTGGAATCTTGATCTTCTGTTGCGTCTTGGGATTGAAGCCGGTGCGAGCCTTCCTCTTCTGTTTTACCAGCTTGCCAAAGCCAGGCAAGACGAATTCGCCGTTCTTTTTGATCGCTTTGTAGGCGAGGTTACTAAGCGTATCGAGGAATACTCCAGCGGTTCTTTTGTTGGTCTGCGTGGCCGCAGCGAGTGCGATTTGAAGTTCAGTCTTGGTCATCTTTAGCCCTGGTTTATGGCAGCAGAACCGAACGATTTCAAGGAATCGCAGTTGCAGGCTATAGGAAAATTAATTCACTGGAGACGCACGAACACTTTCTCGGCAAGCTTTTTAACACCTCGCCAGTTTCCCGGAGCAGGGCAAATCAACAATAACAAGGCGCGACTCTACGCGCCCGTCGGTCAGGCGTTGATCGAGGCAAAGCAGAGCGCAGATCCGTTTTCCCAGATCGAGAAGCTCATGACTTGGGGCGTTCGAGACCAGCGTAGTTGAAGCAGCAAAGCTTGGACGCGCCGAAGAATTTGATCATTTGGCGCTCGTCACCCAGAGCTATCTCCAACTGCGCCGTTACGCGCCGCAACTACTGGAGGCGTTTGAAGCTTCGGCCAACTCACCCGCTTTAGCCAATCGATCCGATCCACTCGCAAAAATTCGGCAGCCAGCTGCTTATGGCGCCGTTGGAAATACGCGCTGCAATCGGCATCGACAGCCAGGCCGGAGCTCGGTAGTCTTGCAGTTCCGGAGTGGGGCCGAGTCGAGCTTCAGTTGGCGTGTTCCACCGCGCCGCCTCACGCATATTGTTTGTTGGGAGACTTGCTGGTCTCCTTGGTCAGTCCAAATGCTCGTTCTACCAGATCGGCTGCTGCAGAAAGTCCTCTCGTCTCGGCAATTCTCTTCTGAAGATAGCGTGCGTTGTCCCGATAAGTAGAGTTGTGAAGTATCTCATCAAGAGCCAGTGAGAGACGAGCAGCGGTTAACTCTTCTGATGGCACAACCACTCCGGTCTTTTTGGCAGCTATTCTCGCAGCCACACCGGGCTGATCGTGAGTAACCGGGATCGCGACCTGCGGAACACCTTGGGCTAAAGCCTCAAGCACTGTATTTAATCCTGCGTGCGTGACACAGACAGAGGCACGCTTAAGAATTTCCAATTGCGGTGCGCTTTTTACCAGGATGGTGTTGCTCGAGAGCGGCCCAATCTGTTTCGGGTCGAGGTTATGGCCAACGGAAAGGACCAGTTGCACATCTTTGTGCTTTGCTGCCGCTACCACAATCGCGCGAAAGACATTTGCCAGCCCGTTCTGCACTGTTCCCATCGACGCATAAACGAGGGGCTCTCCGGTTAGTCGCTCCCAAGGGAAATCGGTGTCTATCCGGCCGGCACCATCGTGAAATGGTCCGGTATGGTAGAACTGCGGTGGCCAGTGAGAACTTTCAAAGTCAAACTCCTTCGGAGTTTGAGTGAGCCAAGCAAGCTTCGAGATGGTAGCATAAGGGTTGCCCCAATCGATCTTGAGTCCGACGCGCTCCGCATAGGCTTGAGCTCCGGTGTTAGCTCGCGTCAGCATCTCGATAAAATTGGCCACACCTTTTCGATTTCTAACCAGGGCTTCAGGGGTAGTCTCATGCGGCCACTCATACATACAGAGTGGTGTATATCCGGAGTAGTCGAAATGCAGCGCGTTTGACACGTGCACATAGGGGATGCCAAGCCGCATCGGTGCTAATTCGACATAAAACTGATAGGTATCGATTACCAGAGCTTCAACACCTGCTGCCGGTAGTATTGTGGGCAACGAGTTCAACATCGCTTCCGTTATGGCCCCCACCACACCGATGGTGAATTGCCTAGCTTCCCCCCCATGTAACTTGCTCAGCTGAAGTAGAAGTTCTTTGCCGCGATCCTCGGTAAACTCCTTTTCACCGCAAGGGACAAACGGTAAATGAGCAGCCCGAACGGCCGGGCCAGCAAGCGGCAAACCAATGTATACAACGTCATGGCCGCGTAACTGAAGCTCACGGGCCAGCGTAGTCATTGGGTTGAGGTGACCAGGAACGCTAGGAGTGGTGAAACCGATTCTCATAAATAGTCGGGTTAGAGATTTGTTCAGAGCGCCGAGGAGATAATTCTGGTCCGGCGCGTTGAGTTCCTTGTACTAGACGCCAGGAATGAGGACCCGGACGGCTCTCTGTCTCAGTTGCCGCTATCGTTGTCCCAACTGCCGCGTTGCACGCGGAGCAGGCCTGCCGAGCACCCTACCTAGAAAGGAGTAAGGCAAGCCCCTTCGAGGCGATCGTTGAGCAGTTCTGGATGGTGGAAACCGTATGTGAAGGCCCGCTCACGACCGGCAACCCCCGTGCGAGCCTATGCAAGATCGGTTCCGATTATGCCCAGCGTGTGCGATAAAAGAGAAAGGGAGGGAAACAGGGCCGGAATGAGATTCTTATACCGGATGTCCCGCTGGCCATGGTTGCGGCGCGCGCAAGCGATAAGGAGCCATGGCTAGACTCCCCGAGTTTCTGATGTGGACACTTTTCGCGACATCGGTGGGCTGGCCGAATGCTTGGATCTGGAGTGCTTTCATAGCTGCTCTCTCCACGGACCGGCCCGGACCGCTTACGCCTGGGTGAAAGAGGTCCGTCTCGGCCCCCTGGATTTTGGTATACTGGATTCGCCCCAGTCGGCGATAGCGCGAATTACGGGAGCGAGTTTTTTGCCTTTGTCGGTCAACGTGTAGGCGAAGCGCGGAGGGTGCCGTTGGTAAAGAGTCGCCTTAATTAGGCCAGTACTTTCCAGCAACTTTAGCCGACTCGAGAGGACGTTGGTCGGGATGTTCTCCGGGGACGCAAGAAACTGGTGAAATTTGGAGCTGCCGGACAGCATGTCTCGCACAATCAGCAGGCTCCAACGATCGCCAATCAAATCTAAGGTGCGAGCTACCGGACACGGCGATCGCCACGGTTCGACCTGTTTTTCGTCATTCATGGTCCCTACAAGATATCAATAAACAATTCACTTGCAAACACGAAGTCTGTCGATTATCGCTTGTATAACGATAGTTACTTGTATTTAGCAAGCATCACAAATTCAGCAATCGTGCCGACCTATGAACTCCCCCTTTTTTTTGCAGTTTGAGCTCGGCCGGGCCCAAGCCCAGCTCGCGGAGTCTTGGGCGAACCGGCCGGCTTCATCTCTCGTCGGTGCGGAGACAGCGAGTTGTAATGCTATTGCTCCACCAGGCCGGAGGCATCTGCTGAAACGTGGTTTTGCTAACGCCGCCAACCGACATGGCTTTGAGCGCGCTCGTCGGCCGGGTTGGCCAAACATTCGATCCAAGACCTGCTGATCGGGACTCTTACGAGGCTACCGATTAAATGACAACTAAGGAAAAATAGATGGGTAAGCTGGAAGGAAAAATTGCGCTGATTACTGGTGGCAATGGGGGCATCGGCCTGGCCACGGCGAAGCAGTTTGTGAACGAAGGCGCATATGTCTTCATCACGGGGCGTCGTGATTCGGAATTGGCTGCGGCCGTCAAGGAGATCGGCAAAAATGTGACCGGCGTACAAGGAGACGTGTCGAACCTTGGCGATCTTGATCGGCTCTTCGCGCAAATCAAGCGGGAGAAGGGCAAGCTTAACATTGTGTTCGCGAATGCCGGTGTCGCGAAGTATGCGAAGTTTGGGACGATCACTGAGGAGTTCTATGACTCAATCTTCAATATCAACGTGAAAGGACTCCTTTTCACGGTGCAGAAGGCCCTTCCGCTGCTGTCGGATGGTGGCTCGATCATCCTGAATGCGTCCATCGTCGCGAGCAAGGGGCTTTCGGCAAATAGCGTTTATAGCGCCACCAAAGCCGCCGTGCGTTCGTTCGCCCGGACCTGGACAACGGACTTGAAGGACCGCCGCATTCGCGTGAACGCAGTGAGCCCAGGCTCGACCGATACACCCGGACTCAGCCAACTGTTGGCTTCCGCAGAAACGGGCCAGCAACGCTTGAAGATGATTTCCAACACTGTTCCGCTCGGCCGCCTCGGCACACCCGATGAGGTCGCGAAGGCTGTGGTTTTTCTCGCTTCTGAGGACAGCAGCTACATTACGGGAACGGAATTGTTTGTAGACGGTGGTTTCGCGCAAGTGTAGCCATGAATGGCGGAGGAGTTTTCTTATTTAAGGGGGAAAATCCTGGTCAAGTTCGGCGCCTACTACTTTTGGGTCTGATATGCCTTCAGAAAGACTTCTATCGCAGAGTTGATCCGCTGATTCCTCTCTCTGGCCAAGCCTCGCGCATGGGGATAGCGCTGGTATTCAGCTCCTTCGCTAACGCGACTTTTCGCAACCGCTGACCGGGCGTATACCGACCCTATAGAATCGGCTCGAGAAAGTGCTGTTTAAATCGGTCTTTGCGAATATCGCCGCTGGACAGGCATACTGTTCTTAATCGCTAGGTTAAGATATTCTATTGAATTGCCTGAGATGCTCCCAATATGGATCGGGCCAGATAGTCGGCATTTGGGTGGAGGCGATGCCACCGATTGAGCTCCCGCTGGAACTCTGTCAGTACCGGATTTGATCTGTCCATGCGAGCATTAATCAACCATTTCTAAAGAGAAGACAAAAAGAGGTTGACCGCTCAAAGATACTATATACTATAGAATAATCAGCGATGAATAGCCTGGATCAGCGAACCAAAGTAAGCGGGAGAATGTTTGAGAATTGGTCGCCGAAACTTTGGCGAGAGCTTGAGCCTGCGAATAGTAACGGGCAGGTCGGTACTCGCTTGCTCTCCGAATGTGACGTGGCGCGGATCTGGGAGGTTCGGCTCAAACCGGGACAGCGACTTTCATTTCACCGACACGTTTTAAACTACTTTTGGACAGTCCTCAACGGGGGAAGAGCGCACTCCCGTACCGCCGATGGAAGTACGCAGGAAATTGAGTACTACCGTGGGGATACGAAGAATCTCCGGTATCACAAAGGAGAATGCATGACGCACGATCTGGAGAACGTCGGCACCACGGAGCTGCTCTTTATCACGGTAGAGTTTCTCGATAGCGAGAATAGTCCACTGCAGTTGCCCCTCCGTAAAGTCGACATAACCTAATGAATCGCAGGACGTTTATCACCACGAGCACCGCAGCCGCCATAGGCTTGGGAATCAACTCAATCCGCACAAGCCGCGCTCAAGGAAAGGACACTATGACAAACTCGACGCAAAGCTTCTGGCCCGACCAGGCCCGACTGGTCATCTCGATCTCCATGCAATTTGAAACCGGCGCTCAACCGGATCGCGGAGCCGGCAGTCCCTTTCCGACCATTGACCCGAAATACCCCGACTTACCGGTGCAGAAGTGGTATGAGTATGGTTTTAAGGAAGGCATTCCTCGGCTGCTTGATCTGTGGGATCGGGTTGGCATTAAGGTGACGTCTCACATGGTCGGTCAAGCGGTCGAAAGACACCCTGAACTGGCGAAAGAGATTGTCGATCGCGGCCATGAAGCGGCCGGGCACGGCCAGACCTGGGAGCCGCAATATTCCATGACTCCCGAACAAGAACGCGCCGGGTATCAGGCCAGTATCGACACTATCCAGAAGGTTACGGGTACTCGTCCGATTGGGTTCAATGCGTTCTGGCTGCGCGGCACACCGAACACCTTGGGAATTCTTCAAGACCTGGGCTTCATCTATCACATTGATGATATCAGCCGGGACGAGCCGTTCAGGGTGACGGTAAAAGGCAAACCCTTTGCCGTCGTACCTTATACGATTCGTAATAATGACATCGTGCGCTTCGATTCACCGGCCACGACAAACGCAGCTTACCTGCAAGATCTGAAGGATGATTTTGATGTCCTCTACGCGGAGGCTGTCTCCCACCGTCGGATGATGTCGATCAGCACGCATGACCGGATATCCGGGATTCCGGGGCGCGTTAAACTGATCGAGGAGTTTGTCAAGTATGCTCAAAAACAGAACGGCGTCGTCTTCCTGCGCAAAGACGAGATTGCTAAGTGGGCTTTGTCCGCTTCCAACGTACCTCAGGAGAGCTGAGACATTCAGGTTTTGCGTCACGGATGGGCACCAACAGTCTCATGAAAACAGCCAAAAAGACGACAAACGAGCAGGAAGGAAAAGAGATGTCCACGAAGAACGTCGTTTTGATTGCGGGTGTCCACGGTGTGAGCGGCCGCGCCGCCGCCGAGCAGTGGACCTCCCTCCCCGGCACTCGCGTCTATGGATTGTCGCGCCGCTCCGCGCCTTTGCCGGCGGGCGTGGAAGTCATCAGCGCGGACCTGCTCGACCGGGACGATCTGCAAGGAAAGCTCGGAAAGATCAGCGGGATCACCCATATCGTGTTCGGCGCTTATATCGAAAAGCCGACTGCGACCGAACGAAGCGAGGCCAATGTGGCTATCCTGAAGAACCTGCTCGATGTGGTTGAAAAGACTTCTCCCTCGCTGCGACACGTCACGTTCTACCAAGGCGGAAAGGCCTATGGCGCCGATCTGGGCCCCTTTAAGACGCCGGCCCGCGAAGACGACCCGCGGCTCATGCCGCCGAACTTCTATTACGACCAGGAGGACTTTCTCCGTGAGCGACAGCAGGGGAAGGTGTGGCGTTGGACCGCGCTGCGCCCGGAAGCGACAACCGGCTTTGGTCTTGGCAACCCGATGAATCTTGGGATGTCGATTGCCGTCTATGCCGCCATCTCAAAGGAACTCGGCCTCCCGCTGAGGTTTCCGGGCACGGAGAAGACCTATGGGATTTTATATCAAATCACGTCGGCAGAAATTCTCGCCCAGGCGACCACGTGGGCCGGCCAGTCCGAGGCGGCCAAGAACGAGATTTTCAACATCACCAACGGCGACTATTTCCGTTGGAAGTACCTTTGGCCGCGCATCGCCGCGATGTTCGACATGCCGGCGGCCGATCCCGTCCCGACGCCTCTTACCGTGTATATGGCCGACAAAAAGCCCGTGTGGGAGGAGAACTCGAATCTCCAATCCCCGGGAAACTGCTTCCTTCTCCGTCAATCCGACATGCGCCAATTCAGGATCGGTGAAAAGAGTGGAAGGTACGTACCGATCACTTCTCGAGCGGGAACCATTCCCAAAAACGTTGTCGCGAAGAATCCGAAAGTCGTCCAGGGACGCGTGGGTAAATTGGGGTCCGCCACTCACATCCCCAATCGCCCAGATGCCTGAGACATTTGTCTCCAAGCGGTCGTTGACTTTAATAAAACCCCTGGGGTTCGTTTCCACCTCTGCAGCGGGTAAATCCAGATCCTTGGTAACGGGAGTACGCCCCAGGGCGACTAACAGGTGGGATCCCGTCCATTCCTGTTTTCCTTTGGGCGTCTGGAAGGTGACACCCACTTGACCGTCAGAAAACCTACGAGCCTTTTCTACTGCCGCATTGAGCTGGATCTCGACCCCTTCTCCTCGCAAACAGTTCGCTAGTGTCTCGGCAATCTCGGCGTCTTCACGACTCAAGATTTGTCCACCTCGCTCAAGAACGGTGACCTTGCTCCCGAACCGATGCATCATCTGAGCAAACTCGAGACCAATGTATCCCGCGCCGAGCACCAGCAGGCG
>WNFI01273783.1_pt1 | contig 15043 bp, 11 predicted proteins | sample 5400471 | NCBI WGS metagenome assembly WNFI01 (sample SAMN13153348, study PRJNA577476) | soil metagenome | isolation source: 100 cm saprolite on Douglas fir-dominated hillslope | place: USA:California | collected 2013-09-17
GTGCCCCATTTCTCGCGTCCTTTGCGAGAAAGCCTGCCCTGAGCGGAGTCGAAGGGTGGGGATTTTCGCACCCTCTGTCAAGCCCCTTGAAAATATTCTTACCCCTTCCCTTGCAACAAGTTGAAACCTCCGCGCGAAAGAAACCTCGCATTGAGATGTTAAAATTAAACTCTAGTGGTTAGCGGCAAGCCATTCCGAGCGTCTATCTGGACGGCGGAAAACGGCTCCCAAAATAACCGAGCTAACTCCTTATTCCGCAATATTTTACCCGTAACTCCTTTCTTATCAAGAATCTGGCGTCCGTTGGCCGGATCAAAGTCACGTAACTCGTTACAAACAATATATTTTAGCCAAAAGTATATATATTTTTTTCTTGGTATATACCGCAATCGACCACGATGCTCATGTGGGGACGGCCGCCCAGATGTATCGGGCCGCAGCCCCGCCACAATCTGGAACACCGACTCCACTCCAAATCATGCAACTCACAAACAAATCCCTGATACACTCCCCCGCTGAGGGTCGCTCATGCCGCACATTCGTCTCGCACCTTTCTCGCGCCGTTCGTTCCTGCATCTATCGGCCGCTGCGTCAGCAGCCGCGGCATTTCACTCTTTCACCGAAGGGCACCTCGCCGCCAAGGCGCGGGGCCCGGTTCCCAAAGACGCCATCCTCATCGACTCGAACGAAAATCCGCTGGGCCCCACGCAAGGCGCGCGTGATGCGGTGGTGGCGATCACTCCGCGGGGCGGACGCTACTGCGACAACTTGACCGAAGATCTCGTCCGCACTTTCGCCCAGATCGAAGGCCTGAATCCCGACTACATTCAGGCGTTCCCCGGCTCGACCGGACCGCTGGTCGGCAGCGTGCTCGCTTTCACTTCGCCGCAGAAAAGTTATGTCACTGCCGATCCCGGATTCGAATCGGGCATGCACGCCGCCGAGACCTCCGGCGCGCGCGTCATCAAAGTGCCGCTCACCAAGGACTACGCTCACGATGTCAAGGCCATGCTGAGCGCTGCGCCCGACGCAGGCATGTTTTACGTTTGCGTGCCCAACAATCCGACCGGCACCCTCACTTCGCATTCCGACATCGAGTATCTCATCGAGAAAAAACCGAAGGGCTCAGTGGTTGTTGTGGATGAGGCCTACATTCACCTCTCGGACGCGACTTCCGCGCTCGACCTGGTCAAGGCCGGAAAGGATGTCGTGGTGTTGCGAACGTTCTCCAAGATCTACGGCATGGCCGGACTGCGCTGCGGATTCGCCATCGCGCGTCCTGAATTACTTGAGCGCGTGAGTGCCTACGGCGGACTTACCTTCATGCCCATCACCGCAGTAGTCGCGGCGACCTCCAGCCTGAAGGATTCTCAACTCGTTCCCGAACGCAAGCGCATGAATGCCAGCGTTCGGCAAGAAACTTTTCAGTGGCTCGACCACAACGGCTACTTCTACATTCCGTCGCAGGCCAACCATTTCATGATCGATACCAAACGTCCCGGCAAAGAAGTACGCGAAGCGATGAAGAAGTACAACGTCTTCATCGGACGCAGCTGGCCCGTCTGGCCCACTTATGTTCGGGTGACAGTCGGCACGCAAGATGAAATGCGGCATTTCCAAACCGCATTCCAAAAAGTCATGAGTGGAAGTGCCAGCTAAGGCAACAAGTGGCCGCGCAGCACGTTGATCGAAGCCTTGGGCAGGACGATAGACTCCGCGCCTGGGGAAAAAGTTTTTCTGACCGGCGGCAGGTCCGGATCGGGATGCCCGTTCGGCCCGTCGGACTTCCAGGCATACTGCTCGCTGCCGAAACTGACCAGCGTCATCTCGCCAGAAAATTTCTTCGCCGATCCACCTTCGATCTCAAGCCTGATTTCGTGCGGGTTTGATTCGTCTTTATTCACCAGCAGCACCGACCAACTTCCGTCGGGACGCACGACCGCGTAGGCGGTGATCAGCGTGTGTCCAGCGGCATCTTTCAGATCGCATGCAGCGGGATAAAGTTTGTGGACTCCGGCGTGATGTTTCACCCAGTCAAGGTTGATCATCTGGCTGGCGTGGTATTGCGCAGTGAATGTCTTAACGTTGAGGTCTTTGTCGGCGACGTAGTTGCCGTAGGTGCCGAAGCCGCGGCATCCCGAACTAAGTGTCTCGGGCTGAATCGGCGAGTGGTAGTAGACAGCACCTCCGGCGGTGAGAAATGCGCCGACGCTGTCGGCCAGCCACAGCGCGGAAAAGATGTCGACCATCTGCTGCGCATTTCCGTAGGTGACGTTACTCTCGGTGTTCATCATGGGAACGTTGGAGGGAAGCCCGTCTTGCCGCCAGACGTCGAGGACATGGCTGATCAGTTCCGGTTCACGGTAGAGATCGGCCCAGACAATTTCGCATGGCGGGTAGGGATAGTGCTCGAACGACATGAAGGCTAAATCGGCGATGCGATTGCGCGCCTTCAAATACTCTAGGAAGCGACCAAGCCACGAAGTTCTTCCGTCTGCATCGGGCCAGGCTTTGATGTCTTCGTTCACTCCTTCGAACACAGGGCCGCCAAGTTTGAGGGCCGGATCGACGTGGTGCATCGCCGTCGCGAATTGCAGGTAGAGCGCGGCATAGTCTTCGGGAAGCATGTTTTGACCGTCGGGCTCTTCGCCCATTTCGACGTAAGAAATTGCATAGCCGCGCTTCTTGAGATAGGCCATCTGCGCAGCGGCATCGTCGGGAGTGCCATAGAGCAGCGAGATGGGAATCATGGCAGGAAGATTGTTGGTGATGCCGCTGGTGAAGAAGAGATCGAATCCGGTTTGGTCGCCGTGATCGTCAAGATCGGACTCGGAGTGCCAGGGATCGATGGAGGAGCAGAGGGTGACGGTCTGACTCTGGTCGGGACGATGCTGCACGAGATCGACGAACTCCCCGGCAGGCGTAAGAGATCCAACATAAATTTCGCGGATGGCGTACCCGACTGAACTTCGCGGATCTTTCGGGTCGTGGGTGGCGTTGGGACGCGAGTCAGGAGTGTTTGAAGATTCCGTCATCCAGATGCGGAGATGGCGCACGGGAAGCGGAGTGGGCGCGAGTTCTAGTGTGATGGTACCGCCCCTGGCATCGGCAATGATGCCACCGGGAAACACCGCCCATACGCCCGAAGTTGGACGCTCCATTGGATTCGAATTGTCGTTGCTCCAATACTGAACTTCATATTGGCGTGCATAGGGATCGATCCAATCGATGCGAATATGCGTGACCGGAGCAATCGCGCCGAGATCGATGACGATCCATTGCGGATGCGTGGCGTCGGGCTCGCCGGTGAATCTACTTGCGAGATAGGGATTGCTCTTCCAGTAAGAGTTGGGATTGCCGTCGGTGATGCGTGAGAAACCGTGCTCCGCGCCTCCGTTGCGGGTGGTGCCGCGATGTGGCAGAGGATATCCGTAGGAGTGGCGGATGGGCGCGGCGAGATCGGCACTGCCGGTGAAGTATCCGCGCTTGTTGGCGGCGTCGCTCCATGTGCCGTTTGGATTCCAATGCCAGGCTCCGATGGAGAGTTCCGTGTTCTGGCGGTAAGTGATCGGTCCCCATCCGGCGGAGAGGCACTGCTTGACCATGGGCTCGGTGTAGATTTTTTCGACGACGTCGTGGGAGAGGATATCCATGGAGCTTCCGAGCGCTTGGTCGGGATCGAAGAGGATCGGCGGTTGTGCAGACTTAATGCTCACGGTGGAGACGCGAGAATTCGCCGGGCTAGATTGCTGTGAGGCCGACGCTTGAGCAGCGACCAGCAGTTTTGTGGGAACGATAGCGAGGGCGGCGGTGGTGGTGACGCCACCCACAAATTCGCGGCGAGAGATACGGGTGCGGGTCATGGGATTGGCGGAAGTATAGCGGAAGACACGCTGACATGGCCGTGCGAGTTATCAGGGAAGAGCGAGGTCGGTGGTGGAAACTCCTTGTGAGGCCGCTGGGCAGGGTGGAACTGCTAGGGATCCTTCGACTGTGTATGGCGATTCGCTTCGCGAATCGCCATACTTCGCTCAGGATGACATTCTCGCTCAGTAGATGAACTTTAACGACAACTGAATTTGCCTTGGAGCATATGCTGCGTTGGGTTTGAGGAAGTTGGTTGGCAGCTGATAGTAGCCAGGATAGGGAGCGATGTTGGCCGTGGTTGAACTCTGCACGAATGTCGTAGCGTTAGCGACCAATCCGTTCGAGGTGATGCTGACACGTTGGTTGTCGCGGTTAAGCAGATTGAAGGACTCGGCGACCAAGTTGAGTTTGTAGCGTTCGGTGAGGCGAAGTTTTCGGGTGACGCGAAGATCGGTGGTGGCATAGTCGGGGCCGGTGAAGGCGTTGCGGCTATAACCGGGAAGACGGTCGTTGAGATCATTACCGTCCTGGTTGGGATCGCCGGAGACGGTGGCGTTGACGGGGCGTCCGCTGCCGTAGTTGACGACGCTGGAAAACTTCCAATCGTTAAAGAAATATCCCAGGAGTTCATGGCCGCGATGGAAGGGGTGAGGCTCGGCGGAAAAAGCCGCGACCAGACGATGGCGCTGATCGGTAACGCTGGGGCCGCGTTCGGCGGTGGGCACATAGGAATTTTGCACCGTTGCAGGTTGCCCCGCGACGAGAGCATCCTGGCCGTCGTCGATGGCATGAGCATATGTGTACGACAAGCGCAGGTAAGTTCCGCGCGCGACGCGGCGATTGATGGACAGTGTGGCTCCGTTGTAGACGCTGGAGGCTGCGCTCTGGAATTCGTTGATGGCGCCGAGTTGAGCGATGGGGCGTCCGAGCGGGCTGATGCAGGGAGGGAATGGGCAATCAAGGGTGCGTGAGAATTGCCATGTCGCGAAGGAATCAACGGTGTAATAGCCGCCTGAGAATATTGAGCCGGTGGAATCGAAGATCGGATAAGTCTGAGCAATCGGTTGGGGCAGGTTCACATCAAGCGCGCGAATGAGATGCTCACCGTGGACGTATAAGTACGAGACTGCGACGGTGGTGTGATCGGCAACTTCTTTCTCGAGGGTGACGCTGGTCTGCTGCACGCGCGGAGTCACGAAGTTGGGGGCGAAGGCGGAAACCTTGTTGGTGACGCCCTGGGTGAAGCCCGCAGGCAAAGCGCAGTTTGCGGCATAGAGCGGGCAACTCACCAGAGAGTTGGGATATGTGGGAAATACCTGATGATCGAAATACTTCGTGTTGTTGAGGAAGACCTGAGCGTCGGTGATGCCGTTCTCGGTGGCGACGACGGAATTGTAAATCTGCGGAATACGAACATAGAAGATGCCATATCCCCCGCGAACGACCAGGGGGCGCTGCTTGCCGAAGGAATAGGCAAGTCCGATGCGGGGTGCGAAGTTGAAAGGCTGGAAGGGGACTTTACCGGAGGGCGGAAAAAGTGGATTGGAAATAAGTTCGGTGGTGGAGAAAGTTTGCAGGTCCCAGCGCACACCGAGATTTACAGCTAGGCGGTCGGTAACACGAACCGTATCCTGCGCGAACGCCGCGTACTCTTTGGTGTCAGGATGCGATGTGGCGCTGCCGAAATTTTGCAAGTAGTAGTGCGGCATCTCATGGGCGTAGGCGCGCAGAGGGGTGAGCTGAAGTCCAGCCTCCATGGGCTGAAAAGTGAAGGGATTCACTTTGATTGGATAGAAGAGATATTCGCCGTTCTGCTGGCTGGGGAAAAAATCGTAGATCCAAGTAATGAGTCCATCGCCGCCGAACTTCCAGGAGTGGCGGTGGCCTTCGACGCTGACGGTTTCGGCGAGATGCAGGCGATGCTCGCGAGTCTGGCGAGGGAGCAAGTTCGAACGGCCAACGCCGTCGAGGATTGTGGGAATCTTCACTAGCACATCGCTGGTGTTCGTGTACGACTGCTGCCGGTCGCGGGAGAACTGGGCGCGCAGGTGGCTGATCCAGCGCGGCGACAAACTTGAAGTGAGCGTAAGCGCTCCGGTTTCGGTGGAGACAATTTCCTGGCCGTTGTCGCTGATGGAGTCGTAGGTCACAGGGCTGGCGGGATCCAGAAAGACATTGTTCGATCCCCAGTAGCGCGTGGTGTTCACGCGCAAGGCGAGCTGATTGCGCGGGGTGAGGTTGATGTCGAGCTTGGAATAAGAAGAGTTGCCGATCTGCGCAGCGGGATATTCTCCGGCGAGAGAAGTGAGTTGAGCTGCGGATGCGAAGACGAGGGCTTGATCGTTAGCCTCGTAGTCTCCGGGAGTGGCGGGGCCGTTTCCGGGTTCGGGAACGACTTGCGAGCTGCCGTTCAAGAATTCCACGACGTTGGGAACGCGGAAGATGTGCTGATCGAATCCGGCGAAAAAGAAAATTTTGTTGCGCTTCAGCGGACCGCCGATGGTAGCCCCCATTTGTTGCTGACGGTTGTGCGGCTTGAAGGCGAGGAAAGGATTCGAGGCGCCGAAAGAGCTGTCGCGCAGGTAGTAGAACGCAGTTCCATGGACATGATTTGATCCGGATTTGGTGACGACATTGACGACAGCGCCCCCGGATCGCCCGAGTTCAGCGCCGTAGGAGTTTGCAGAGACGCGGAACTCCTGCACCACTTCGGTCGAGAACTGGTAAGGGGCGCGGTAACGTCCGCGGGCCTGAGCAAAGAAGGCATTGTTGTAGTCGCCGCCATCGACCAGAAAACTGTTTTGAAATCCCCGAATGCCACCAAAAGATAAGTCGCCATTGGTGGCCGAGGTGAGGCTGCGCGGATCTTGCGTCACACCGGGGGAAAACAAAGCGAGATCGGAGAAGCGGCGGCCATCGAGTGGGATATCGGCGAGGGCGCGCTCGTCCAGGAGAGTGGAGACAGCGCTGGGTTTGGTATCGACAAGGCCAGGTTCACTCGTGACGGTAACGCTTTCATGTGCGCCAGCGACCGTAAGACGAAACTCCAATTCTGAGGCACCGCCAACGTCGACGTGCAACTGCGGCGTGACCTGCGGAGACATGCCGCTTGCAGTTGCGCGGGCAGAATAGTCACCAGGTGGAAGCAGGTCGAGAGCGAAGCGCCCTTCGGAGTCGCTGACAGAGGTGTGGCGTGCGCCAGTCGCCGTGTTTACGACAACGATGGAGGCTTGCGCGATTCGGCTGCCGGAGGCGTCAAGCACGGTGCCGCGGATCGCTCCGGTGGCGGAGTCCTGCGCGGTCAGATGCGCGGGGGGAGCCATCATGATGACGAAAAGAATGATCGGAACGAGAAGACGAATGCGCGTTGAAGACATGGACGAGGCCACCCCTGCGTGCGAGAGATATGCTCGGAGGGCCTCCGACGCGCGTTACCGGACGCGAGGCGGAAACTCCGCGGAGAAAGCGCGACCGCGCACCCTAGTAATGTGCGGTCGGGGAGTTCCTCCGCGGGATAAGGAGAAACAAGAGTTGTATAGCACGGCAGGGAGGGACGAGGCTGTGATGGGGAGGAGTCTTTTTCAGGAACGTTCCCGGAGTGGGAAAGGGAAAACGCCTTCCAGCTGAAAGTACCTCAGCGGCTGGAAGCCGCAGCTCAAAGCAAACAAACTATCGCAGCTCTGAAGCGCTGCGCCACCCAAAAGCGAAAGGGAAGTGGATCAGTTTCATGGTCAAACTGATCCCTGCCAGCGAGTGCGACGGATTTGCGTCGACTTGGATTGTTGGCTTGCGTTAGCTCAGTCGATCTTCTTCTCTGCGCCAAACGGACAGACCGCTAGCGCCTTGGGCGAGAAGGCTGAGGCTGGCGGGTTGCGGGTCGAAAAGTGGAGCGAGGCTCGACTGCGTAACCGACGCCGGGCCGCTGGTTTTGCCGGTGAGGATCGGCTGATTGGGAACGGTCTCGTAGGCGTAGCCGTTGAGAACCGTTCTTTGCCCCACGGTGACGTGGGCCCATCCGTAGTGCGTTTGCCTGTTTACAACGAATTTCAATCCCAGAAACGCTCCGCGATGGAGGGCTCTCCATGGACAATGTGCAGTGCCCCCGCGAGTGTAACTACCCGAGGCCTGCCACATTGGGAGATATTGCTGTTGAAAGGCCGCGCCGGAGCCGACCTTGACACCAGACGGCAAAGCGGCCGCACAATCAAATCCCTTCGCGCTGAGAACCCCCCAAACCGCGTTAGCTGCCTGCGCCGGATAGACCGCAAGAGCAGAGGCAAAACCTCCCTCGGGATGGCGTGCAAAATTACTGAAACCGTAGTAGAAAGCGAAATCAGGAATGCCGTCGTTGTTGAGGTCGAGATTAACAGCACCGTGGTTCGCGATGATAGATACATTGGCGGAAGTGTAGACGATCTTCGCTTCGGCGGATTGGGCGAGGAGGCCGACGCCGGCGGCACTGGCTGCGGCGGCGTAGGCGAGCAGATGCTTGTCGAGTTTCGGCGACAGAGGCGTCCGAAGCCGTGTTGGATTCGGCGTTGTGTCGGAAGTGTTGGAGTGAGTCATAATTTGTATCCTCAGATTGCGTCTAATTGTTTTCGAAAGCGATGCGCCGGGGTCATGGTTGGTGAGATTAGTTTTGTTGCAGGTCATCCGGTCTACGCCAGATAGCAAGCGCCGACGACCCTCTTGCGAGCAGGCCGAGGCTGGCAAAAGCTGGCGAAGGCGCTTTCATCTCTGGAAGCAATTGCCGCGACGGCTTCACAGATGGACCGCTGACCATGCCGGTCTTGATGGACTGATTGGGGACGGTTTCATAGGCGTAGCCGGTTAAAGTGACTTCGGCGTGGGTTTGCACATGCATGAAGCTGAAGCGGGCCCATCCGTAGTGAGTCAGGCCTCCAGCCGTGAATTTGAGAGCAAGATAGGCGTGGGGAGGATGGGAACCCTTCCATGGACAAATTCCTGGGCCGCTGTAGGTGTAGCTACCAGCGGAAACCCACATAGCCAGACCTTTTTGTTGGAAGGGGCTGGTGGGTCCGACCGTGACGCCGGAATTGAGTGCACCGGCGCAAAAGCTTTCTTTTCCAGAAGCGATGACTGCATTGTCGAATTTGGGCGTGATGCCGACTCCAGCGGAGTGATAACCCAAAGGAGCAAGGTGTAGTCGTGGTGTGTAGGAGCCGTTGGAAATGGTGAAGTCGGGAATACCATCGTTATTGACGTCGATCGCCAGCGTGCTGTTGACAGGAATCGGAACATTCACAGCGGTGTATGCGACTTTTGCCTCAGCGGGTTGGGCGATAATACTAACGCTCGCGGCCATGGCTGCGGCGGAGTAAGCGAGAAGTTTGCTGTCTAGTTTTGTTGGCAGGGGCTGGCGAGCACGTTGAGTTAAGTCGTTGGGGGCGGAAGTGCATGGCAAGGTCATAACAGTCTCCTTGAGAGATTTGGGGAAGTCGTAGTGAACCCGGAATGGCTGGGTTGAGGGAGGATGAGATTTTGATTCGTTGGGGGCGGGTTGTCAACAGGAAAAAGATTGCACTTGTGCGATGAAAGCTCTCAACGTATCCCCAGGTGGTCTTTACCTACATACAGCGTCAGTAGCGAGGACTGTTTGGTTGGGTAGGCCCCTTACGCGATTTATCGCTGTCGTGTTATTTTCAAGTTCCTGCCAACAACATGATTCGATCCTATAAAGGTGTGCGGCCAACGATTCCGGCTACTTGTTACGTCGATGAATCAGCGCAGATTATTGGCGACGTAGTACTGGGCGAGCATGCCTCGGTGTGGATGAATGCGGTGGTACGCGGGGACGTGCACGAAATCCGTATTGGGGCTCACTCGAACGTGCAGGACAACAGCGTGTTGCACGGAATGAAACAGCAGTACGGCGTCTATCTGGGCGAGTATGTCACAGTGGGACATTCGGTGACGCTGCATGGCTGCGTGATTGAAGACCGATGCCTGATTGGCATGGGTTCGATCATTTTGAACGGCGCAAAGATTGGCGCGGGATCGATTATCGCCGCGGGGACTCTAATTCCGGAGAAAACCGTCGTTGAGCCGGAGTCGCTGTGGATGGGATCTCCGGGGAAGTTTCGGCGGAAGCTGGAAGAGAAGGATCGGGAAGCGATCATGCGGTATGCGCGGAATTATTTGGGGTACAAAGAGGAGTATTTGAAGGAAAGGCAGTAAACGTTTCCAGCCAATGATAGTCAGAGATGTCGCGCTTCAGACAAACGGCAACATTCATAATGCTCCGCTGGAGTGGTCAACAATACCAGCGAGCCGGTATGACCTCGCGCCCGACCTCTGGGTTGAGAAGCTGCCGAGCAAAGTCTTCTGGGAGATCTACGATCATTGCGAACCCGAAGGTAAATGGCGCGGAGCGAAACCTGGAAAGCAATTCGCGCAGCTCTACACATTCGTCAGAGAAGTCTCGAATGCTACGGCGATGGATCTGAATTGGGATCGCGATAATCGACTCCATACATGTATCGCTTTGTCCAGAGTAGTGCACCCAACGACCATCAACTACAGCGCCGTCGCGCGCGTGACATATGGCGACGACGGAAGTCTGCTGGAGATTGTGCCTGGCCCAGTTAAGGGTCACCACTCAGAAGCATTTCTATCCGTCAGCGAAACCCGTGACTGGCTAGTCGTAGATGAACTAAAGGAATTGTCTGTTCTCCTCGATAGGTATAACTGGCCAGCCCTACCGGAGCGAGTCAGGCGTGCCCTCTGGACATACGACTACGCCGCATCGGATTACTTTATTGACACGAGGTGGACGCTTCTGAGCAGCGCAATCGAGGCTCTGGTGCATACCCGACAGAGGGGGTCGACCGCGCAGTTCGTTGATGGGCTGATCAAGCTCGCATCGGACGTCGGAGTCCAAGCAGTTACTGCGGACGAAGCCAATAGGATTTACGACCTCCGGTCGAGTTTAGCGCACGGCCAAGGACTGCCACAGGTTTCCGGAGAAGAGGAGCGGCTCTACGTGCTTATGGAGACGATTCTCCGCCTCGCACTGAAACAGGCGATCCTTGACCCGGCCTACGCGGAGCAATTCAGATCGGATAGGACCATCAGGGGCCACCTCGTAGAGCCTCGGACGTCAAAGGAGCGCTCCTCCTACAAACCCCGTGCGGTGCGAGGGACGCGGGATCTGCTGCCGCCGGAGACGGCGGTGTGGAATTTTGTGGAGTCGGTGGTGCGGGATGTTTTTCGCGCCTACAACTTCCAGGAAATTCGTACGCCGATTTTCGAGTCGACGGAATTGTTTGCTCGCGGTGTGGGAGAAGAAACCGACATCGTCTCGAAGGAGATGTATACATGGGAGGATCGCGGGCGGGCGGAGAGCGACAAAGGGCAATCGCTGACACTTCGTCCCGAGGCGACCGCTGGAATCGTTCGAGCCTATATCGAGCACAAACTCGGTGATCGCGGACTGAACAAGCTTTACTGCATCGGCCCGATGTTCCGGCGCGAGCGCCCGCAGAAAGGCCGCTATCGCCAGTTTTATCAGATCGATGCCGAAATCATTGGGCCGGCGTCGGCGGGGAGCGAGTCTCCGGCGCGCGATGCGGAGTTGCTCGAGATGTTGGCGACTTTGCTCGACCGGCTGGGCATCACGGGCTGGAATCTCGAGTTGAATTCTGTCGGCACATCGAGCGATCGGGCTGCGTTCAACGAAGCGCTGCGCAAGGCGCTTGATCCCGTCAAGGACAAGATGTGCGGCGACTGCCAGCGGCGCGCGGTGACGAATCCGCTGCGCGTGTTTGACTGCAAGGTGCCGGAGGATCAGTCGATCATTGAAACTCTGCCGCGCATCAGCCAGTTTCTCGGTGACGATTCGCGCAAGCACTTTGAGGCGGTGCAGGAGATTTTAAAATCCGTGGGCGTGCCCTTTACTTTGAACGACAGACTAGTGCGCGGGCTCGACTATTACACACGTACGGCGTTTGAGTTCACGCATGGCGCATTGGGCGCGCAGAACGCGATTCTGGGTGGTGGGCGTTACGACGGGCTTTCGGAGGCGTTGGGCGGACCGGCTGCGCCCGGAATCGGATTTGCCATTGGAGAAGACCGGTTGGTGATGTCTTTACAGGAATCAGCTTCGGCAAAAGACGTGGTGCGCAAACCAGATGCGTATGTGGCTCCGCTGGGCGCGGGCATGAACGCTGAGGCGGCACGGCTGGCGCGGGAGTTGCGGCAGCAGGATTTGGTGATTGACTTGGGAGACGAGACGTTCCGGCTGAAGAAATCGTTCGAGGCGGCGACCAAGGCTGGAGCGAAGTACATCCTGATTGTGGGCGAGAATGAGGTTAAGGCTGAGGCTTTTGCCTTGAAGAACCTGGCTACGGGCGAGCAGGTTTCGGTGGCACGCGGCGTGCTGGCACGAGCGATTCGAGGCAATTCTTGACTAGCGACGGATGCGAACGGGCCGATGGGTAAACTTCATCCGCAAATCGACGAGGCTCTCGAAAAGTTTATCGTGGCTCAGTCTATTTTCTTTGTGGCTTCCGCGCCGCTGGATGCGAAAGGTCACGTTAATGTCTCTCCGAAGGGGTTGGACACTTTTCGCATTCTGGGTCCGAAGACGGTGTGTTACCTCGACTTCACTGGCAGTGGAGTAGAGACGATTGCACACCTAAAAGAAAATGGACGGATCGTATTGATGTTTTGCGCGTTTCAAGGGCCTCCGAATATTGTGCGGTTACATGGACACGGGAGAGTGGTTGAGCCGGATCATCCGGAGTTTCAGGATTTGCAGGCGAAGTTCCCTTCCTACGAGAGTACGCGGTCGATTATCGTTGTCGAGCTTGACCGCATCACAGATTCTTGCGGCTACGGCGTTCCGCTGTTGCGGTATGAAGGCGAACGGCCGCAGCTTTCGGCGTGGGCCCGCAAGAAGGGGCCTGAAGGTTTGAAGGCTTATCGTCAGCAGAAAAATAGACAAAGCATCGACGGTCTGCCGGGGCTTGCGGAATAGAGATTTGAGGTTGCAGTTCTGAGAATCGGGAGATCGTGTGGCGAGGAGGGTGGTTTACATGCGATGCCGTTTGGCAGTCTTCGTCGTTATTGTTGGCGCTATCAATATCTTGGCCTTTGGGCAGAAACCCGCGCCGGAGAAGCCTCTAAGTTCGGCGGATGAGGCTGTGGCCTCTGCTGAGAAAAGCTTTATCAACGCCGCGAAGAAGGGCGACGTTGCTTACTTCAAGCGCACCCTTACCGAAGACTTTTCTTTTGTCGGTTCCGACGGGCAGTTGGGCGCGCGCCAGGATCGGATCGACGAATTTTCCGATGGCAGCGAGGACTTGCAGCCCTACAACATGAAGATCATTGCTGCCGGGGACGGTGTTGAGATCGTAACTTACGATGTGATCGTGCGGGTTCCACCGGCGGAAGACCAGGGACCGCCGCCGCGGTATCAGCACTTCAGTTCGACCTGGGTGAAGCAAGGGGACGCGTGGAAGCTGAAGTTTCAGCAAATGACGCCCTCGCATTGGGGAGACTGGTAGACGGGGAAATTAGAGTCGGATTGGTAGTACACGCGAGATCCTTCACTACGCCTGAAGAGCGGCTTCGTTCAGGATGACGCTCCTTACCTCGCCAAGGCAGATGATGGTTGACGATTCGGCGTCAGCGGTCCTAGTATCGGCGTGCTGAGAGGTGATTATGAGACGAATAACGATCTTCTTGATTCTGTGTGTAGCACTCACCGTTGGCGCACTGGCGCAGATGGAAGCGCCGAAGCCAGGTCCGGAGCACAAGAAACTGGACATGTTTGCTGGCACATGGACCCTTGATGGAGACCTGAAGCCGGGTCCGATGGGGCCAGGCGGCAAGATGACAGAGAATGAGAAGTGCGAGTGGATGGAGGGTGGCTTCTTCCTGGTATGCCATGCGGATTTCAAAAGTGTGTCAATGGGCAGTGGTTCGGGGCTGTCGGTGATGGGCTACTCCAGCGACGACAAGGCATATACCTACCGCGAATTCAACAGCTATGGCGAGTTTGAAGATTCCAGGGGCGCACTCGATGGCGATACGTGGACATGGACCGGGGACGAAAAGATGGGCGGCATGACCATGAAGGGGCGCTTCACCATGAAGGTGACTTCGCCGACCTCGTACAATTTCGGGTATGAGATGTCGCAGGACGGTACCAAGTGGACGACCATGATGGACGGAAAAGCTACCAAAGGAAAATGAAGCGTCGGCTGCACCGCGGGCGGCATCTGACAATTGTCATGAACCGGGAGTGATGAACCTCACTGGGCGGGAACGATCGAGCCCGCTACTATTCTCAAGAGTTTTGCATTCTAAGGAGAAACGAATGATTCGCAAGGCAACTTTTGTTTCGGCGCTGATGCTGCTGGCCATTTCGTCGTGGGGACAGATGGGCGGCAAACCGGGCCCGGAAGTAAAGAAGCTCGACTACTTCGTGGGCACATGGACGACCGAAGGCACGGTGCAACAGGGTCCGTGGGGCGCGGGTGGGAAGTTCAGCTCGACCGCTACGAGCGAGTGGATGCCGGGAGAGTTTTTCGTGGTCGGGCATGGGGATTTCAAGATGCCCGCCGAAGTGGGTGGCGACGGCAAAGAAACGGCCATCATGGGATACGATACGACTCAGAACGTCTACACCCGTGACGGTTTTAATAGCCAGGGCCAGCACGAGTCCTCCAAGGGTACGGTGAGCGGCGACACATGGACATGGACCAGCGAAGCCAACTATGGCGGAACCGAGGTCAAGCAGAGATTTACGACGAAGATTCTGTCGCCCACCACTTACAGTTTGAAGTTCGAAGTGTCGATTGATGGAACGAACTGGATAACGTTCATGGACGGCAAGGCGACAAAGAAGTAGTCCTCTCTACGTCAGAACATCGCCGAAATCGCTCCGGATCCTGATTGCGGAATCCAGACGAAAAGTCGCATGGGCTCGCTGATGAATCGGTGTTGCTCGTCCCCTGGTTCTTAACGCGTTGCTGCGCAAAATCTTTTATCTTGACAGTTAACTCTTGGAAGAAGAGCATTCCCCGGACAGTCGCGCAGAGTTTTCCGCATTGCCCGTCCAATAAAGGTTCTCGCTTCTGTTTTCAGGGATTCGACGCTCGCGTCCCTGCAATCATCCGGAGGCGAGGATTCTGATGACGAAAGAACGACG
>WNFI01608955.1_pt3 | contig 15043 bp, 16 predicted proteins | sample 5400471 | NCBI WGS metagenome assembly WNFI01 (sample SAMN13153348, study PRJNA577476) | soil metagenome | isolation source: 100 cm saprolite on Douglas fir-dominated hillslope | place: USA:California | collected 2013-09-17
GTGGGCGACGAGAATCCATTGGCAAAGGCCCTGGGTGAGGGCAAAGAGGGCTATACACAAATTATCGAAAGCTGCGGTTTGCCGGAATGCCTGCGGATTGTAGAAGAGAGACTGGACTGGAAGGAGAAACGCGGCAAACGTGGGAATGGCCGCTTCCGGCATGGTGTTGGTGTGGCGCTTGCCATGCATGGTACAGCTATCCCCGGCCTGGATATGGGCGGAGCAAGTATCAAGCTTAACGATGATGGCTCATTTAATGTGCTAGTCGGCGCGACCGATATCGGCACCGGGTCCGACACCGTAATAGCGCAAATTGCCGCCGAGGTCCTGGGTGTGCGCGTCGAAGACATCATTATGCACTCTTCTGACACCGATTTCACACCCTTTGACACTGGGGCTTATGCCTCCTCAACGACCTATATCAGCGGAGGGGCGACGAAGAAAGCTGCGGAGCAGGTACGCGCGCAGATGCTCAAAGTGGCCGGCCGCATGCTGAAAGCCAATCCTGAAACACTGACAATCAAAGATCGTGTCATCACTGCTCCTAACGGGCAAACGGTGACAGTTTCTCAGGTAGCTTTGCACTCTCTGCACATCGAAGAGCAGCAGCAGATTATGGGTACCGCCTCGTGGATGAGCTATGAGTCACCGCCGCCGTTTGCGGCTCAGGGTGCGGAGGTTGAAGTAGATACCGAGACAGGCGTCGTGCGAGTCCTCAAGGCCATCTCAGCGGTTGATGCCGGGCGGGTCATTAACCCAATTACTGCCGAGGGTCAGATTGAGGGTGGGGCAACTCAGGCGCTTGGTTATGGCGTCTGTGAAGAGATGGTTTACGATGCACAGGGCGCTTTACTGACTACCGATTTCAGCGATTACCGGATTTACAGTGCGCCGGACATGCCAGTGATGGAAACATTCATAGTGGAGACGAGCGATCCCTTTGGTCCTTTTGGTGCAAAGGCTATCGCTGAAATACCCATTGATGGTATGGCTCCTGCCGTTGCTAACGCAGTTGCCGATGCTTTGGGGATACGAATAAGGCAAATACCCCTTACACCTGAAAGGGTGTTACGTGCTATCCACGCCCAGGGGGCGAAAAAATAAAAGAGGAAAGTTAGAGGGGTTAAAACTGATGGAAAGTGATGAAGGAGAGAATAGAGTGCCGCATGCCTCTCCATTTGAGGCAATACGCGAGGAGGCTGAAGACGGAAGCGAGTACTGGTCAGCTCGTGATTTAGCGAAAATACTTGGCTATGCACGTTGGGATAAGTTTAAGAATGCTATCGAAAGAGCCGAAGAAGCGTGTCAGAATAGTGGGCAAGCCGTTGCAGATCATTTTTCCCAAATGGGAAAAATGATCAACCTCGGTAAAGGTGCAAAACGCAGTGTAGATGATGTACTTCTATCACGTTATGCCTGCTATCTCATTGTTCAGAACGCCGATCCATCCAAGCCAATTGTAGCACTAGGTCAAACCTATTTCGCGGTTCAAACGCGTCGACAGGAGTTGGCCGACGAACTAGCTGCGCTTCCAGAGGACCAACTCCGTCTACTTCGACGAGCTCAAATGTCCATATACAATAGCCAGTTGGCCAGGTCTGCCCAATATTCCGGAATTGTAGAATCAATAGACTTTGCTATCTTTCAAGATCATGGCTATATGGGCTTATATGGAGGGCTAAGAGCCAAAGATATCAATGCTCGCAAGGGACTAAAGAAGAGCCAGGAGATACTTGACTACATGGGGAGCGATGAACTTGCTGCTAATATTTTCCGTGCCAGCCAAACAAAGCAGAAGTTGGAACGGGAGCAAATCCAGGGAAAAGAAAAGGCCAATCAAACTCATTATGAAGTGGGCAAGAAAGTTCGCCAAACAATTGAGGAACTAGGTGGTACGCTTCCAGAAGATTTGCCGACACCGACTGAGAGTATTCAGCAACTGCAAAGGAAAGAGCAGAAGCAAATCGAAGAACGTTCGCAACCTTCACTCTTTGATGAGCCAGAGAATACTGATCAGACAAATGTTTAAGCAAAAAAGCTTTGTCTCTTGAAAGGGAGCTTCATGTGGAACCAGTAAACATACTTGATTACGAGGCGCTTGCACAGGCCAGGATGGTCCCGGCATTCTGGGATTTCTACCAGGGTGGCAGCGATGACGAGGTGACATTGCGTGCTAATCGCACTGCGTTTGAACACATACGGCTTCGCCCGCGTGTGCTAGTAGATGTCAGCGCCACTGCACTTGACATGCGTACTAACGTGCTGGGTACCCCTGTAAGTATGCCTATCTTGATAGCTCCAACGGCGCTACATTGTCTTGCCTATTCCGAAGGTGAGTGCGCAACTGCCCGGGGGGCAGGTATGGCTGATACGCTGATGGTGGCCAGCACAACTTCGACTCGAAGTCTCGAAGAAATCGCACAGGCGGCAAGCGGCCCACTCTGGTTTCAACTCTACGTTTATTATAGCCTTGGGGTTGCTGAGAAGCTCGTGCGCCGTGCGTTATAGATGTTGATGGTGATATTGAGGGGCAAGGATGGGCCGTACTTACCTGGGAAGCCGTTTCCTGGTTACGGTCGATCACCTCTCTGCCTATCCTGCTTAAAGGCATATTGACGGTGGAGGATGCACTGTTGGCGATAGAACATGGCGTGGCAGGTATCATCGTGTCCAATCATGGAGGGCGCCAGCTTGACACTGCCATTGCCAGTATCGAAGCTCTGCCTGAAATCGTCGAGGCAGTTGCTGGACGCTGCGAGGTTTACGTCGATGGAGGCATTCGTCGCGGCACGGATATTCTCAAAGCCCTGGCTTTAGGGGCGCGAGCGGTGCTGGTTGGCCGCCCAGTTCTCTGGGGACTTGCAGCCGATGGAGCAGAAGGCGTGTACCAGGTGCTGGAGATCCTGCGTAAGGAACTCAAACTTGCAATGGCCCTATCCGGTCGTCCAACGCTGGATAGCATTGATCGCACTTTACTGAAAATGTAGGACAACTTTAGCGGTTGGCTCTATTTCTTACAGGAGGTTTTATCTGATGGTTGACTGGAACAGTCGTGCTCGTATTGCCGAAAGTATCCTGGATACGGCAGGGATGACGCCAATGGTACGGCTACGGCGCGTAGTGGGTGATGCTAGACCCGCCATAGTAGCCAAGATAGAATATTTCAATCCGAGCGGCAGTGTCAAAGATCGTATTTTACCATCCCTCGTATCGGAGGCAGAAAGACGAGGTGATTTACGTCCCGGCATGTGCATCATCGAAGGCACAACAGGCAACACAGGTATAGCTACCTCCTGCGTCGGTGCTGCTAAAGGCTACCCAGTTGTCATCGTCATGCCGGATGGTATGAGCGAAGAGCGCAAGAAAACCATCCGTGCTTATGGAGCGGAGTTGGTACTGACTCCCGGTGCGGAGAGCGATGTAGACCTGGTTATCGAGAAGGTTAAAGAATTCAAAGCTGCCTCCCCTGGTAAATACTGGGAGGTTGGTCAATTCGTCAACGTCGATAACATCGAGGCGCATTATCGCACCACTGGCCCGGAGATCTGGGAGCAAACGGAGGGCAAAATTGGCGCGCTTGTCCTATCTCAGGGGACAGGAGGCACTGTGACTGGCGCATCCAAATATCTCAAGGAGCAGAATCCCAACATCAAGGTATTTGCCGTTGAGCCTGCCGAATGTGATATCCTTTCAGGCGGTGCATGGGGTCCCCATAAAATCGAGGGCATTGGAGATGGCTTTATCCCCGAAGTGCTGCACGTTGAATACCTGGATGGAGTTGTGACCACCACCTCAGATGAAGCCATTGAGATGGCCCGTCGCCTGGCGCGTGAGGAGGGTATCTTCTGTGGTATTTCGTCCGGCTGCAATGTTGCTGCCGCCATCAAATTTGCGCAACACTATCCCGATATTGGCATGATCGTAACCGTACTCTCTGACAACGGCCTGCGCTACTTTTCAACCGAACTCTGTGGCGTTACTACAGAGATAGAAGTACCAGACCGCGAACATCCCATCAGCGATGAAGACAAAGCCAAATTAGGCCGTGTAAAACTCGAAGTGATTCACTAGGGGCCGATATATATGCCTGCTGACCACATTCATCACCTACAGTGTGTTCTCTGCGGAGCCAGGTATGATACTGCAGAGGTCACTTATACGTGTCCCGCCTGTGGCGCCCTGGGTGTCCTCGAAGTCCATTATGACTACGAGCGGATAGCACGGCATATCAGCCGCGTTCAGTTGGCAGAAGACCGTAATCCAACCATCTGGCGTTATCGGGCACTTTTACCGATTTCCTATAGTCATAAGAATATATCTTCTCTGGCAATTGGGGGAACACCCCTCTATCCCGTGAAGCGCCTGAGGGAATATTTGGGAATGAAGGATCTCTGGCTTAAAGATGATACGCGCAACCCAAGCGCCTCGCTCAAAGATCGAGCCAGTTTCATTGCTGTGCTACTGGCTGAAGGAAAGACGGTGGCCTGTGCCTCTACGGGCAATGCCGCTTCGTCGTTGGCTGTGCTGGCGGCATCAGTGGGTCTGCCGTGCTACATCTTTGTACCTCATAATGCGCCGCGAGCCAAGGTCGTACAACTGCTCATGTGTGGTGCGGTTGTCTTTGCTGTACAGGGCAGCTATAATGATGCATTTGATCTCTGCATTGAGGCATGTAATGTCTTTGGTTGGTACAACCGTAATACGGGCTACAATCCTTATCTTGTTGAAGGCAAGAAGACTGTTGGTTTAGAGATTGCCGAACAACTGGACTGGCAGGTTCCCGATAGCATACTCGTTCCGACGGGTGATGGTTGTATTATCAGTGGTGTTTATCGTGGTTTTGAAGACCTTTACCGCCTGGGAATGATCGAGCGTATTCCGCACATGATCGCGGTGCAGGCTGAGGGTTCACCAGCGATTGTGCGCGCCCTGGAAGGAGATGGTATTGTGCGCCCCTATCCGGCGCAGACGGTAGCGGATGGTATCTGTGTTGGTTTACCACGCAATGGAGCGATGGCGGTAAAAAGTGTTCGTGAAAGTAGTGGATTTGGCGTTACCGTCTCCGATGAAGAGATTCTCGCGGCGGAAAAAGAGCTTGCAAGGTTGACAGGTGTTTTTGCCGAGCCATCCGGTGCAGCTGGCTATGCTGGATTGCTACGCCTTCTTGACGAGGGTAGGGTTGCACGAGATGAACGTGTTGTTCTGCTGGTAACGGGGAGCGGTCTCAAGAGTATTGATGCTGTAGTGGAGGTGGCGGGCAGTGTTGTGCCAATTGGGAAGGGTTCGGATGGGATGGAGATGGTCAAGCAGGTAATAAGGTCGGCTTAATCAATTAGAGAATGTTATCTCTAAGTTCGGAGAAATGGATGAGGTAAACCTATGGCAGATGAACTTTTAGCCAGCTTAGAGAATGTTCGTTGGCATACCGCTCTTCGTACATTTGGTAATAACCATGCAACGCTCGTTGGCTTACTGGTCGACTGGTGGATTAGTAGTGGAGAGCACCGTTGGGCATTAGAGAGTGGACCTTCATTCGGCTATCGCTCACGAGATGAAGGTGGTGGTGGTCAATGTGATGCAATTTTGGTGGAGGGAGAAAGCTCTAGAGGTGTTGTAGAAGTAGAAGGGTCACGTCATGTTTATACCATTGACAAGATTGGAAAGTACTTTGCTGCTGAGTACCAGGATTTAAAAAGTTTAGAGTTCGGATTATTTCTCGCCTATACTTACACCATTCAAGGTCGTGGTAATGAACGTAAGATTATTCCCCTACCTATTGATGAGCTAATTGAGGCTGGTAAGATCATGACCAGTAAACGCTATGGGAAACAACTTGTCATTCTGACATTAGACAAGGTATGGGACCCACAAAAATCAGGTCCACGTGCCCGAACTGAGTACTACTGGGGGCGTCCTGACCAGATTTTGGGGGTACTTATCAAAGATGGCAGGGAAATTGAGAGACATTCTATTGTACCCAAGGAGGCATAACCTGTGGTACTAAAACAGATAAAAAATATGTTCTGACGTAATGGCGTTTTACTTTGAGCTTGTAACTCCACGAATATGCAAAATTTACTAATTGGTGGGCTAAACGAGTTTCGGGGAAGGAGCGAGAATCAATGTCGGACATCCTCATTGGCAACGGGACTGTTGTCACGCTTGGTAGTGATAACCGACTCATCGAGCATGGAGCCGTCCTGATACACAATGGGCGCATCGCAGCGATCGACACTGATGCTACACTTCGCCAGCAGCATCCCGACGCCGGGTACGTCGATGCAAACGATGGTTTGATCATGCCTGGTTTCCTTTGCACACATACACATTTTTATGGCGCTTTTGCCCGTGGCATGGCTATTCCGGGTGATCCTCCACGTAATTTTCCAGAAATCCTTGAGAGCTTGTGGTGGCGGCTTGATAAACTCCTCACGCTGGATGATACCCGAGCTAACGCCGAAATGTTTATGGTCGATGCCATCCGTAACGGTACAACGTGCATGGTGGATCACCATGCTAGCCCAAATGCAGTTGATGGAAGCCTGGATGTTATCGCTGAGGTGGTTGAGCAGGCTGGCATTCGAGCCTGCCTCGCTTATGAAGTTTCTGATCGCGATGGTCTTACGGTGGTTGCAGATGGCATCCGCGAGAATGAACGCTTCATTCGCTCTCTACGCTCGAAACGCAGGCAACCGGCGGAGGCCGGGATGGTCGCCGCGAGTTATGGTCTGCACGCATCCTTTACGCTGAACAGTGCCACACTTGAACGCTGCGCTGCCGGTGGCGCTGACCTGGGAGTTGGCTTCCATATTCATGTTGCTGAAGATATCTCCGATGAGAAAGATAGCACTACGCGCTATGGTATGCGTGTGGTTGATCGTCTGGAAGCTGATCACATTCTAGGGCCGCGCAGCATTGCCGCTCACTGTGTGCATGTGCGCAGTGATGAAATTAGTCGCCTGGCTCAGACTCATACGAATAGTGTGCATAACCCCCGCTCGAATATGAACAACGCCGTGGGGCGAGCGCCAGTTGAAGAGATGGTTCGCGCGGGAGTGAATGTCGGTCTGGGCAACGATGGGTTTAGTATGAACATGATGCAGGAGATGAAAACTGCATACCTTCTTCACAAACTGGCACTCGAAGATCCACGGGCTATGCCTGCAGACCTGGTTTTGAACCTCGCATTTCAGCATAATGCTCGCATAATGGATGCTGTCTTTAGCCCGTTCTGTAATGATTTCCCGCGTGTCGGCGAACTGAGTGTTGGCTCTGCCGCTGACCTCATCTTGTTAGACTACCTGCCGCCGACACCGCTGAGCAGCGGGAATTTTCCCTGGCACCTAATCTTTGGTATGGATGGGCACCAGGTAAACTCTACAATGGTGGCTGGTCGCTGGCTGATGCGCAATCGCCAGTTGCTCACTGTCGATGAAGCTCGTATTCACGCGCGGGCAAGGGAACTTTCGCGAGCCCTTTGGAAAAGGATGTAATTTAGTATCGGGAATCATTGCTTTCATCTTGATTGTAAGTATTATTGGTCAGTTTATCTTTTCCGCGTGCTGAGTGGATGAAGACTTTTTAGGAGTACTGTTTTATGAACATCTTTGAAGCACAAATCGCTGTCCAGCAGGAGTTGATCCAGCATCACGACAATATGATCCAGTTCCTGCGTGACCTCATCGCTATCCCTAGTTTTGACAGCCAGATTGGCCCGATTGGCGATGCAGTAGGCGCGCGCATGAGCGATCTTGGCTTTGACGAAGTACGGCGTGATTCTATGGGCAACATCCTGGGACGTATCGGCAATGGCCCTCGTATATTGCTCTACGATAGCCATATTGATACGGTCGGTGTTGCTGATGCTACACAATGGCAGTGGGATCCATTTCAGGGTAAGTTCGAAAATGGCATCATCTATGGCCTGGGCGCTGGCGATGAGAAGTGTTCCACGCCACCTATGATCTATGCAATGGCTGCACTGAAAAAGCTTGGGCTGGCGAAAGACTGGACGCTCTATTATTATGGCAATATGGAAGAATGGTGCGATGGCATTTCTGGTAATGCCCTTGTCGAGCATGAGGGCATTCGCCCCGATTTCGTCGTGGTCGGCGAATCCACCAGCATGGAGATTTATCGCGGTCACCGTGGTCGTACTGAGGTACGTGTCACCTTCAAGGGGCGCAGTTGCCATGCTAGCGCGCCCGAACGCGGTGATAATGCGCTCTACAAGGCCATTCCTTTTATTCAGGGAGTCGAAAAACTGCATGAAGAGTTAAAGAGCCGACCTGATCCATTTCTTGGAGCTGGCTCTATCACCGTGACGAGTATCGGCACGCATAGTGTCTCGCTCAATGCTGTTCCCGACGCGTGTTCGATCTATCTTGACCGTCGTATGCATCCAGCCGAGACGAAAGAAGTGGTGCTGAATGAACTGCGTGCCTTACCCAATGCTCACCTGGCTGAGATAGTCGTGCCGATGTATGCAGAGCCGAGCTATACGGGCTTTGTCTTCCCCATTGAAAAAATATTCCCGGCATGGGCAATGCCAGAGGATCATCCCTACGTACAGGCTGGCAAGGCAACCTTTGAAAGCTGCTACGGTCGTCCTGCGAAGACCGGTAAGTGGGTCTTCTCCACCAATGCTACCTACTGGATGGGCAAGGCGGGCATTCCGTCAATCGGCTTTGGCCCGGGTGAGGAGCACTGGGCGCACACCGCACTCGACCAGGTACCTGCTGCTGAAGTTGTGCAATGCGCTGATTTCTACGCTATGCTGCCGCTTTTCCTGGACGCCGCCAGGTGAGCAAATTGGCGGACGTAGTAGATGGACAGAACTTAACCCGCCGCAAGCTATGGGGTTTCAACCCCAGTAGTTAGGTGGGTTTCTCGCTGGCTTTAGTCCTTACAATATGTACGCTTATGATGTATAATAGGTGTATGAAGAAACGAACCAACATGTACTTTAATGAGGACGATAAAGCATACATTGCCCTCATTAAAGAGCACTACAACTTAACGAGTGATGCGGCGGCTGTACGGCTTGCCATTAAACGTGTAGCAGAGGAGATAAAGCGCGATGTATCAGGTACGCCGCGTAAACATCGGGAAGACCAAGCAGCTCGATGAATTGGCGCATGAGTGTGGGAACCTCTATAGCCAAACGGTTATCTTCTTCTGGCGTACTGTGCGGCATAAAGGCATCTGGTTAAAACCGAAGCACCTGATGCGGCTTTTCATCTCCAAGAAGCTGCATGCCCATACTGCCGATGCCTGCGTACAAGCATTCTTTGCTGGCCTCAAAAGTTGGCGAGAACGCAAAAAGGACGGCGATCCCGATGCACACCCACCACGCAAGCGCAAGCGGTACTTTCGGATTGAGTACAAACGCTCAGCGATGGTACTCAAAGATGGGAAGCTGCGGCTTTCTAATGGCAAGGGCAATGAGCCACTGGTGCTTACCTGGCCCTGGGACTTGCCCAACACGGTGGTGATCCACTGGACGGGCACGCAATACGAAGCGATAGCCACCTATGAGCAAGAGTGTCCATACGGCCCATTCATGCCTGGGGAGGTGGCAGGTGTCGATTTGGGCGAGGTGCATATGGCTGTAGCGCATGATGGCACTCATACTCATATTCTCAATGGACGCTATCTGAGGTCTAAGGTACAGTATCGCAATAAGCTACAAGCCAAACTCAATAGCCGCATTGATGGTAGGATGAAGAAAGGCTCAAGACGTCGGAAGAAGCTCATTGCATCGAAGAAACGGCAACTCAGGAAGATCAAAAATCAAATCAAGGATGTCGAGCACAAGCAGACGAGCAAATTCATCACCGCTCTGCATCAAGCAGGAGTGCAAACGCTGGTCATAGGCGATGTGCGCGATATCCGGCAAGATAACGATGTTGGACACACCAACAACCAGAAAATTCATCAGTGGTCCCACGGCTCTGTCCGCTTTAAGCTCACCTATAAGGCGGAACGACTGGGCATGGCTGTAGCCTTGCAGGACGAGCACTATACGAGCAGGACATGCCCGCAGTGTAGATACGTGCGTAGCAAGGTCAAAGGACGGGTGTTTCGTTGCCCGAAGTGTGGGTGGACGTATCATAGGGATGGAGTTGGAGCCATCAACATCAGGCAAAAGTATCTGGGTTCATTCCCAGTAGTTGGGGCTATGGCACCCCCTATCGGTATGCGGTACAAGCCACATGCTGGTATAGCTCGTAAGGAGAAAGTGTACTTATGAGAAACGTGAGGACAGAAGCCGTTGGGCTTCAGCCCAAGCGGAGTGTCACTAAATTAGCTGTAGTTGCCATTGGTGGCAACTCTTTAATCAAAGACGATGCGCATCGAAGCGTACCAGATCAATTCGACGCAGTACGTGAGACGGCCCTACATATTACCGATATGGTCGAGCAGGGATGGAATGTTGTCATCACCCATGGCAATGGGCCACAGGTAGGGTTCATTCTGCTGCGCTCAGAACTCGCAAGCAATGTGTTACATACTGTGCCTCTCGATTCTTGTGGCGCGGATACCCAGGGTGCTATAGGCTATATGATTCAACAATCGCTTTACAATGAATTTTTACGTCGTGGCATTCAACGCCAATGCGTAACGATGGTCACACAGGTGCTCGTGGATAGTAGTGACCCGGCTATGCAGAATCCCAGTAAACCGATCGGCTCATTTTATACTGAGGTGGAAGCGCGAGCGAAAATGAACAGAGAGGGATGGGTGATGGGTGAGGATGCCGGTCGTGGCTGGCGTCGAGTTGTACCATCGCCAATTCCCAGAGAGATCATCGAGCGAGATGCTATAGACTCGCTGATTAAAAACGGGTTTATTGTGGTCGCCGTCGGAGGCGGCGGTATCCCCGTTGTGCGCGACAGCGCTGGCAATCTAGCAGGAATCGAAGGTGTCATCGACAAAGATCTTGCTTCCAGTCTGCTAGCTACCGAATTGAACGCTGACCTCTTGCTGATCTCCACCGCTGTCGAGAAAGCTGCTCTGAACTTCAAGAAGCCCAATCAACTTGACCTCGATCGCATTACACTCAGTGAGGCCAGGCGGTACTACGAAGAGGGTCATTTTGCCAGGGGCAGTATGGGGCCAAAGATTAAAGCTATCATCAGCTATCTCGAGCGAGGTGGGCGTGCTGCACTGATTACTATGCCCGAAACCATAGGCAAGGCCCTTGCAGGACAGACAGGTACCTGGGTCGTGCCTGATATGGAGGGTAATTCCTCTTAGTGCCGAGGGCGTGGACGCGATAAATCGGGTCCCTACGCCCTCGCTGTCGCTTCGCTTGGCGTAAATACGTGGGTAATGGAAAGACATAAAATATGTCCGATCCATTAGTCGCCGTTCATTCATCACATCAGCAACAGAACAATAGAAAGGACCTTCTATGAAAACCAATTTGCGTGGACGAGACTTTATTAGCACACAGGAATGGACCAAGGAAGAATTAGAGACTGTGCTGCATCTCGCTTTTGACCTCAAAATGAAATGGGGACTCGACCTACCGACGCGTTTGCTCGAGGATAAAACTCTGTTTATGCTCTTTTTCTTCTCCTCAACGCGCACTCGCAACTCTTTCGAAGCTGGTATGACACGCCTGGGTGGCCATGCCATTTTCTTAGAGCCGGACAAGATGCAAATTTCGCATGGTGATACACCCAAGGAGATTGGCAAGATTCTCTCTTCGTATGGGCACGGTATCGCTATTCGCCACTGTGATTGGGGCGATGGGAATAAATACTTAAGAGAGGTGGCGGAATATGCCAGCATCCCCCTAATCAACATGCAGTGCGACATCTACCACCCATGCCAGGCTATTGCTGACCTCATGACCTGTATTGAGAAGAAGGGAGATGTACGTGGCAAAAAAGTGGTTATGTCCTGGGCCTATGCCAAATCGTATACCAAGCCACTCTCGTTGCCTCAATCGGTTATTGAACTCTTCACGCAGTTCGGCGCTGATGTCATCCTGGCCCATCCACCTGAGTTCGAGTTGATGCCGGAGATCCTGGATACTGCCGCTGACAATGCACGTAAAACAGGTGGCAGCTTTAAAATTGTGCATGATATGGATGAGGCCTTTGTAGGCGCCGATATCGTGTATCCCAAGAGTTGGGGCCCCCTTGTCTCGGTAAAGGACCCTTCAAAGATGGTTGACACGATCCGTCACTATGAAAATTGGATTTGTGATGAGCGCCGTATGTCACTGGCAAAAGAGGATGCCATTTACATGCATTGCCTTCCAGCCGACCGTGGGGTTGAAGTAACTGACGCTGTTATAGACGGTCCCCAATCGGTTGTGTATGACCAGGCCGAGAACCGAATGCATGCGCAGAATGCAATTATGGCTCTCACAATGGGAGGGCGGTAAGCTGTCCAGAAAAATTCAACCTAGTGAATGTTTTCTGATAACCTCCTCAACGGTCCGTAGGAGCGTTTCCTCAGAGAATGGTTTGGGTAAGTAGCGGTCTGCACCTTGACGCAAGCCCCAGGTTTGATCGAGGCTCGTGTTTTTGGTGCTTACCATGATGATTGAAAGATTACGCTGTGGATCTAAGGCACGTAATTGACGGCACAATCCGAAACCACTGATTCCTGGCAGCACAACATCGATGATGACACAATGCGGGCGTTCTTGGAGGGCCTTCACCAATCCATCCTTACCATTAGATGCCGTAATCACTTGATATCCTACTTTTGCAAGTGTGCGGGCCATTAATAGACATAAAGTGGGGCTATCATCAATGACGAGAACTTTGGGTGTATTTGGCACAGATATTGACCCTCTTTCAATTTAGGTGCTTCGTACCAGTATACAGTAGTATATTCCGTAAAGTACAGTATGTGTGAGCGAACAGGTATAATGGCCTATGTCGATGGGCTAATAGTTTAACGCTCAATGGACTCGTATGTTGTCTCTAACAGGCACTGAGCAAAGAGGAGTATTTATGCGAACACTCATCACCAACGGTCACATAATCACTGCCACTGATGAATTTCGTGGAGACATACTTATCGACAATGAACAAATCGCTGCCATTGGCTCAACCGGGACCTTTGCTTCGCAGCAGAGTGACATGCTGCTGGATGCGCAGGGTAAGTATATCTTCCCTGGTGCTATCGATGTGCATACACATATGGAACTTCCACTGCCCGCAACTGTTGCCAGCGACGACTTCAAGACTGCTACGATAGCAGCCGCGTGTGGAGGAACCACCACCATCCTCGATTTCGCCAATCAGCAACGGGGGCATAGCCTGGCTGAAGCTCTCCAGTCCTGGCATCGCAAAGCCGAGGAAAAGGCTGTTATCGATTACGGTTTTCATATCACGATTACCGATCTTGCCTCTGCTCCTGAGGCCGCGATGGATGAGATGATTGCCGAGGGCGTGACGACCTTTAAATTGTTGATGGCCTACCCAGGCACTTTCATGGTCGATGATGAGACGATTTATCGTGTGCTGCGTCACTCTGCTCGCCTGGGCGGATTGGTAATGGTACATGCTGAGAATGGTATAACTATTGATTTCTTAGTACGTGAGGCCATAGCTGCTGGCCACACTGCTCCGATCTATCATGCTCTAACGCGCCCTTCTCTCCTGGAGGGCGAGGCTACGCAGCGCGCCATCATGCTCGCTACACTGGCGGAGTCACCTCTCTATATCGTGCATATCAGTTGCGCACATTCGCTGAATGCTCTTGCTGCCGCTCGCGTTAAGGGACTACCTGTTTGGGGAGAGACGTGCCCGCAGTACCTGTACCTGAATGACAGTTACTATGCTGCGCCAGGATTTGAAGGAGCGAAATTTGTATGTACCCCGCCTTTGCGCGGTGTCTCTGACAACGAAGCGCTGTGGATTGGTTTACAACGTCGCGAGCTTCAAGTGGTTTCTACCGATCATGCTGCCTTTAACTATCATGGGCAGAAAGAACTGGGATTGAACGATTTCACAAAGATACCCAATGGCCTGCCAGGAGTTGAGCATCGCGTTATCCTGCTTTATGAAGGCGTGCGCGAGGGAAAACTGGATATACATCATTTTGTGGACCTGGTCTCGACTACACCTGCGAAGCTCCTCGGGCTTTTTCCCCGCAAAGGGACCATTGCTCCTGGCAGTGATGCTGATCTAGTTATGTTTGACCCCGAGCGGACATCTACGATTAGCGCCGCAACACAGCATCAGCGGGTTGATTACACTCCCTATGAAGGCAAGCGTGTTCAGGGAGTTCCAGATACGGTACTCCTGCGTGGACGGGTAATCGTACGAGATGGTGAGTATGTCGGCGGCGAAGGTGGTGGGCAGTATTTACCGCGAAAGACTTTCACCGTTCCAAGTTAGCCAAGGTCTAGGGGTCTTCTTTTTGCTGCTCCCGTGGTGGCACGAGCTTGTGTTCGACGGCGAATGCCGCTGCCTCGCTTCGGCGGGAGAGTCCCAGCTTCTCCAGGATATGGCTGACATGATTGCGCGCAGTCTTTTCGCTGACATACAACGTGTCGGCAATCTGTTTGTTGGTATAACCACGCGCTATCAGGGTCAGCACTTCGCGTTCGCGCTCGGTGAGTTCGCTCCCTGGCATTTGTGCCAGGCGCTCCATAGCCTGTTTGGTGACAATAGCATCGATCAATGTTTGACCTGAAGCAACCAGGCGAATCGAACGTAGTAGCTCAGCCCGGCTCAAATGCTTCAAGAGGTAACCACTAGCACCAGCCAGAATAGACGAGATCACAGCGTCATCATCGGTGTAGGAAGTGAGCATAAGGATGTATACATCGGGATAGCGGCTTTTAATCTCGCGGCACGCTTCGATTCCATTCATCTTCTCCATGCGCACATCCATGAGGATTAATTGTGGATCCAGCACGGCCATTTTTGCCAGGGCTTCCGCTCCATTACTGGCTTCTCCGACTACTACGAGATCTGGCTCTGCCTCGAATGCGGTACGCATCCCGAGGCGTACGACCTCGTGATCGTCTACGATCATAATGCGTGTTTTTGTCATATAGCCTCCTTAG
>WNFI01099307.1_pt1 | contig 15041 bp, 13 predicted proteins | sample 5400471 | NCBI WGS metagenome assembly WNFI01 (sample SAMN13153348, study PRJNA577476) | soil metagenome | isolation source: 100 cm saprolite on Douglas fir-dominated hillslope | place: USA:California | collected 2013-09-17
TGCTGCCATCACCCTGAATACTTTTCGCGAAGCGGTGCGTGACCGTGTCCTCTACAACCTGATCTTCTTTGTGCTGCTTCTGGTCGCCAGCGCTCCTCTGTTCGGCCAGATATCAATCGGCCTGGAGCGGCTGATCCTGGTCAATGTTGCGCTGAGCTCGATTTCCCTGTTTGGCGTGATCATTGCAATTTTTATCGGCATCGGCCTGGTATCAAAAGAAATAGAAAAGAAAACTCTCTATACAATTCTTTCCCGTCCGGTGCGGCGCTGGGAATTCATTGTGGGGAAATACTTAGGGTTAATGGTAACCCTGGTAGTGAACGCCCTGCTGATGACGGCCGGCTTCTACGTTGCGCTCCTGGTCACGGCGAATGGCCTGAAAAGAGCGGACGCCCTCTTGCTGGTTGCCGTCTACTTCACAGTCCTGCAATTTCTGATGGTAACGGCCATTACGCTGCTGTTTTCGTCTTTCTCTACGCCCATTTTTTCCGCGATCTTTGCCTTTGCCTTGTTCGTCATCGGGACGTTTGCTGAAGATCTGAGGAATTTCGCCTCCATGTCCCATGGCGCAACCAAAGCGATAGTGACGGCTGTCGCCTATGTTGTGCCCAATTTCGCTTCGCTCAATGTGATTTCTCAAGTGGCCCATGACCAAGCAATTGGCGGCCGACTCATTCTCCTGAACACCCTTTATGCGCTGCTCTACTCCGCCGCTGTGACCGCTGGAGCAGTAATGGTTTTTGAGCGGCGCAATCTGAAATGACGGCAAATCGCACAGTAACGAGGGTCTCGGCGTGCCGGTTCCTGGTGCTGTTCGCAGGTTCCGTCTTCAGCTTGCGTGAAGTCGATGCGGTCCGCGGTAAAGAAGCAACGCTGGAGGAGGTGCTCTATTTACCGTCAGGCAAGACAGTAAAGCACCTCAGTCTGGGCTACTCCAGTTTGCTGGCCGATATTTACTGGACCCGCGCTGTGCAATATTTCGGCGGCAGACACGGCCAGTCGGCGCGGTATGACCTGCTTTATCCTTTACTGGACATCACCACGGACCTGGATCCGCATCTTATTGAGGCATATCAAAGTGGCTCGGTTTTTCTCAGCCAGCGGTTGCCGGGTGGCGCCGGCCAACCAGACAAGGCAGTTGCTCTATTGGAAAAAGGTGTCCGGGAAAATCCATTGCATTGGCGGCTCTATTTTACCTTGGGGTTCGTCCACTATATTGATCGCCATGATCCCAAGTCGGCGCAAATCGCTTTTCAAAGAGGCTCTGAGGTTCATGGTGCGCTTCCCTGGATGAAGGTCATGGCGGCGCGTATGGCGGAGCGCAGCAAGGACATAACCACCTCCATGATTCTATGGCAAGCAATCTCTGAGACTACTGTGGACAAGACTATAAGAGAGAGTGCCCAGCTTCACCTTGCCTCCCTGCTGGCCGATCGTGACATCACGGAACTCGAGCGCCTGATAAAAGCATATCGCCAAGCGAACGGCGCGCAGCCGTCAAGCTGGCTTGACCTTATTCGTGCCGGGCTTCTGAAGAGAGTTCCCTTGACTCCGTATGGAGATACTTACCTGCTCAAGCCTGGTGGCACGGTGGATGTGGGGGATGCCAGTAAGTATCCGTATTTAGGTGAGTGGCGCAACAACGTGGAGCGGCCATTCTGAATCTAAAGAGCATGTCTTCGATTTCGTCCCTTGTCGTATTGTTGTTTGGCGCATCGTTGATGCTGGGTTGTCAAGCTTCTGAAGCTCAGCAGGTGGATGTCAAGCAGCTAGCTCGTGCGGTCGATGATCATTACAACCAGTTGAAAAGCTTCAAGGCTGCTTTCACTGAGATTTACCAGGGCCCTGGCGTTTCGCGCAGCGAAAGTGGCGTGCTGTGGCTGAAAAAACCCGGAAGGATGAGGTGGGAGTATCGTGAACCCAAGGAAAAGCTCTTCTTGATCGATTCTCACGACGCATATTTTTACGTTACGGGGGAACGCCAGGCGAGAAAAACGGCGCTCAAGAACCTTGATGATCTTCGTTCTCCTCTGCGCTATTTGCTGGGCAAGACCAAGCTGGAAAAGGAACTGGAAGCGCTCTCGCTGGCGCCAGACCTGACCCCAATCGTAGCAGGAGACATTGTTCTGGGGGGCGTGCCACGGGGACTGAAGGACCGTGTTTCTGAGGTCGTCTTGGAAATCTCTGCGACCAGTCAGATCCACAGGATCGTGCTTCATGGGCTTGACGGTATGACCACGGATTTCCGCTTTTCCCAAATGGAGGAGAATGTTCCGGTCCAGGACAGCCTGTTTCGCTTTACTCCGCCACCCGGTGTAGAGACCTTTCAGGACAACCAGGTAGCTCAATAATTAATAAATTTAATCGGCAAAATGCGCAATAATAGGGGCTCCCCTTCATTCTATGAAAGTACGGGTACAAGACCCGTTAAATGCTAGACTTAAGTAGGGAGTAGGAGCTTCCTTCACATTCCCAATCCATGGCTGAATTCCTGGTCAAAATGGCGGACGAGCGCGGTCACGTGCTCCAGCAGGTGGAAGACGGTTCTTCTGCACAGGAGATCCGGGACCGCTTTGTCCAGCAGGGCTACTTGGTGTACTCCATCAAGAGCCGTAAGGGGCTTTTGCCGGCAGGCGGTTTTGGGCGAAAAAAGGGACTTAAGGCCGACCAGTTTGTCATCTTCAATCAGCAATTTCTGACTCTGATTAAAGCGGGCCTGCCCATTCTGAAGTCCCTGAACGTCCTGAGCAAGCGGCAGAAAAACCCGCATTTCAAATCCATGCTGGAGAACGTCCAGGAGCGGGTGAAGAGCGGAGAGTTGCTGTCAGACGCGTTTGCCGCCCAGGGAGAGATGTCAAAGATTTACACCACGACTTTGCTGGCCGGTGAGCGCAGCGGCAATCTGGAAGAGGTGCTGGGCCGTTTTATCGCTTTCCAGCGGATCTCGGTCATATTCCGCAAGAAGCTAAAGGCTTCTCTGTGGTATCCCGCATTGCTCTTTGTCGCGTTGACCGTGATGCTTACATTCCTGATGACCTACGTGGTGCCGCAATTCGCCGATCTTTACAGCTCCCTGAATGCCAAGCTGCCTCCGGTCACTGTGTTCATGCTGAGTATCGGCCATTCAATCCAACATTATTACTACATCATCTTTGCCGTTATGGCTGCGTTTGTACTGAGCGTGATGCTGTGGGTGCGCTCGGAAAAAGGCTCTAAGACGCTGGATTCGCTGCGTTACAAGCTGCCGATTTTTGGCGGGATCTGGATGAAGTATCAGGTGGCCATGTTCTGCCGCACCTTATCCACGCTGCTCTCCGGGGGGCTGCCGCTAATGCCGTCTCTGGAGACCGCCAGCCAATCGATTAATAGCTTTAGAATCTCAACCAACGTGGGTCAGGCCGCGCAACGGGTGCGGGAAGGGCGCGCGCTCTCCTTCAGCCTGGAAGAAACAAAGTTTTTCCCCGATCTGGCAATTGAGATGATCGAGGTGGGAGAATCCACCGGCGCGCTGGCAGCCATGTTGAACTCGGTGGCGGAATTCTATGAAGAAGACGTTCAGAATTCACTGACCGCGGCCATGCAGTTGATTGAGCCAGTGATCCTGATCTTCATGGGCGCCACGGTTGCGTTTGTGCTCATATCGCTCTATCTGCCCATCTTTTCCCTGGGGGCGCAAGTTTAATGAACCAAAAGAACCTGATTCCGGCAGCGGAGAACGCCACCACCATCAACGGGATAGGCGATGGAAGCGAGCAGCGTACCCGCGAAATGGCCGCGCGCTATCGTTGCGAGTTCATTGATCTGCGCGATTATCATCTGGACGCCGAACTCTTCAAGACCATTCCTGTCGACCTGATGTTCCGCTACAACTTTGTGCCTCTGGAGGACAAAGACGGAACTCTATGGATCGCTATCTCCGATCCCAGCAAGCTGATGATGATTGACGAGGTCGGGCATTTGCTGGGTCGCCGGGTAAAGACCAAGGTCTGCACGCTGGCCCAAATCAGCGACATTCTGAAAAAGACCGAGCAATCGCAACGCGTCCTGGAGGAAGCCAGCGAGGGCTTTGTGCTGGATGTGGTGCGCGACGAAGAAGGCTCGGGCGACGAGAACATCACCATCGGGCGCATCACGGCGGAAGCCGACATCAGCCCCATGATCCGCCTGGTGGATACCACCATCTTCACCGCGCTCCAGAAGCGCGCCAGTGATATCCACATTGAGACGGAAAGCGATTCCGTGGTGGTCAAGTACCGCATTGACGGCGTGCTCCAGCCGGCCATGGCGCCCATGGCCAAGGAGCATCACAGCACCATCATCACCCGCATCAAGGTCATGAGCGAGCTCGACATTGCCGAGCGCCGCGTCCCCCAGGATGGCCGCTTCCGGGTAAAGTACAGCGGCCGCCTCATCGACTTCCGCGTTTCCATCATGCCTACCATCCACGGTGAGAACGCTGTTCTGCGCGTGCTCGACAAGGAATCAATGAGCGAGAAGTTTCGCAACCTGGTTCTGGACGTAGTGGGCTTTGACGAAGAAGACCTGCGCAAGTTCCGGCGGTACATCCTGGAACCGTATGGCATGGTGCTGGTGACCGGCCCCACGGGCAGCGGCAAGACCACCACCCTGTATGCCGCGCTGAATGAAATCAAGACCGATGAAGACAAGATCATAACGATTGAAGACCCCGTGGAGTACCAGATCCATGGCATCACGCAGATCCCGGTCAATGAGAAAAAGGGACTGACGTTTGCCCGCGGGCTGCGGTCCATCCTGCGCCATGATCCGGACAAGATCATGGTGGGTGAGATCCGTGACACGGAAACCGCGCAGATTGCAATTCAATCCGCTCTGACCGGCCACTTGGTGTTCACCACCGTGCATGCCAACAACGTGGTCGACGTGCTGGGCCGCTTTCTCAACATGGGCGTGGAACCGTATAACTTTGTTTCCGCTCTGAATTGCGTTCTGGCGCAACGGCTGGTGCGCACCATCTGCCAGCATTGCAAGGCGCGTGTCCACTATTCCGATCCGGAACTGGTGAGCTTCGGGCTTGACCCCAAGGAATGGCGCGATGTCCCATTCGTGGAGGGGCCGGGCTGCATTGAGTGCGGCGGCACCGGTTATCACGGGCGCACCGCGATTCACGAGTTGCTCGACCTCACCGACCGCATCCGCGAGCTGATCCTGGAGAAGAGACCTTCTTCGGAAATCCGCAAGGCAGCCCATGACGAGGGGATGAGCTTCCTACGCGATTCAGCCCTGGCCAGGGTCAAGGCCGGCATAACCACGATGAAAGAGATCAACAAGGTCACGTTCATCGAGACCACACGGTAAGGATGGCACTTTGAGCCAAAACGCAACACGTCCCCGGCTGGCCTGCGAAATCACTCCGGATGGAGTGATCGCGGCGCGCGCGTCTGACAAGATGTCGCGCGTGGAAGTATTCACCAACCGGCGGCTGGCTCCAGGCACTCTTGCGCCTGGCTTGAACAGTCCGAACGTTCTTGATGGCAAAGGCCTGCGCACAGCCATCAGCGGCGCGCTGGCAGCGGTGAGCGGCAAATCCCGCGACGTGATCGTGATCGTGCCGGACGTGGCCATCCGTGTGCTTCTTCTGGACTTTGAGGCCCTGCCGTCCAAGATTGACGAGGCTGACCCTATCATCCGCTTTCGTCTTAAGAAGTCGCTTCCGTTTGACGTGGAGCAGGCAATCCTTTCTTATGAAGTAGCTCGTAGCAACGGGGCGGTGCGTGTGGTGGCGGCAATCTCGCCTCGCTCGGTCGTTGAAGAGTATGAGGCCGCTTTCCGCGACGTGGGATATTCGCCCGGAGCGGTGCTACCATCATCGCTGGCAGCCTTGGGATTGGTGGACGGGCAGCGCCCCACCCTGATGCTAAAAGTGGACGCGACCAACATTACTATCACGGCGGTTGAGCACCAGGAACTCCGCTTGATCCGTACCCTGGACAACTCTCATGCCGCCAGTGTCTCCGCCGTTGAGCTGGCGGAAGCGGTGTTGCCTTCGATTGTGTTCTTTGAAGACACATTCGGGGCCAAGATTGAAAAGATTTATATCGGGGGGATCGCTCCGCTTCAGGAGGTCGTCCCTTTGCTTCATCAGCACACTGGCGCCCAGGTGCAGGAACTGTCCCCGGAGCTGTCTCCGGAGCAGAACCTGAGCGGTGAAAGCATTCGTGCTTCCGCGATGGCTGGAATTGTGGGGGCCTTGCTCGGATAATGCGTGTCAACATCAATCTCGCTTCGCAAAAATATGAAGAAGTGCGGCAGTTCTACGTTCGCTGGGGATGGGCTATCGCGGCGACCGCCGTCCTGACTGTTCTGTTGCTGGTGTTTGCCGGCTGGAATTATTCCGACTCTTCCCAACTCAACCAGGGGAACAAAAAACTGGAGCAAGAAGTCTCCGCGCTGACGCTGGAACGCGCCACTCTTGAGGCCCTTGCCCGACGCCCGGAAAACCACGATGTTACCGAACAGAAAAATTTCTGGAACGACCAGATTGCCAAGCGATCGTTTTCCTGGACGCAACTGTTCAACGATTTGCAGCGAATCATGCCGGCCCGGGCTTACGTGAGTTCCGTCCACCCGGAGCTCACCCTTGACCATCGGCTGAAACTCACCCTGGCCATCGTCAGCGACAAACACGATAACGGGCTAGAACTGGTGCGGAGAATGGAAAAGTCTGAGCGCTTCCGAGGTCCTTTGATCGACATAGAATCAACGGAGAAAGACGCGCGTACCAATGCGTTGCTCTACAAGTTTGCTATCGTGACCTATTACACGCCCGCCGGCACGGCCCAGCCGCGCACCGGAACCAAGGAGAGCATGTAATGGACAACCTGCAAAAAATTCGAAAGAAATTCACCGTCATCCTGGGAGTGCTTGGAGTGGTGGACCTGTTGCTGCTGGGTTATTTGCTCTGGCCAGGCGCCAGCTATAGCGCGCTCCAGGAACGGCAACGAGGCTTGCAACAGCAGCGCGACGCGCTTGAAACTGAAGTGAAGCCGTTGCGCGGGATGGACAAGCAGTTGGAGAAAACCCGTGGTGACGTAAAAACCTTTTACCAGCAAAAAATCCCCAGTCATTTTTCTGAAATTTCCCAGCAACTGGACAAGCTCTTGCAGGAAAACGGCGTCACCAAGCAATCCATTCACTACTCGCCGGATAGGACCGACAAGACCGATCTACCCGACGTGCAGCGGATCAGCGTTGACACCACTGTGACCGGCGACTACGCAAAAGTTGCAGGGTTTATCAACGCCATGGAGCGGGACAACCTAGTATTTATTATCACCCAGGTCCAGCTCACCGGCCGGGACGCCGGTACGGTCTCACTGCAGATAAAGTTTGACACGTTCTTGAAGGAAGCAGCATAAATCGAGGGGCTCGAGTTTTGACATGGCGTACGAGCATAGATCTGATGAAAGGACGGTAAGTTTAAGTTGAAGATAGGGGCGGAGAACAAGACGCAACTGCGCTTGATGATTGCGCTGGTGGCTATTGCCATCCCGGTGGTGATCTACAATTTCTGGGACACGGGAAGTACCAGTTCCGCCGCGCCGCCGGCCACAACCACTGTCACGCCTACGCAGAAAAGAGCAGGGGCGTCGCAGGTCGTATACAACCCGCTTGATCCCCGGCTGCACCTTCACGAACTCGCCATCAGCCAGCAGGTGAAGTATGAAGCGGGGAGAAATATCTTCACCTGGCAGGCAGTTCCTATAGAGCCGCTGATTGCTGATGTCAAGCCGAGGGGGTTCATCGGTCCCCCCCCGGAACCCACACCGACTCCCACGCCGCCGCCTCCGCCCATTGACTTGAAGTTTTACGGCTTTGCCAACAAACCGAACGAGCCCAAACGGGTGTTCTTGCAGCAGGGCCAGGACCTTTATATCGCCAAGCAGGGTGAGATTGTTAAGAGCCGCTATAAAGTGATCCAGATCTCAAGTAATTCCGTGATGATCGAAGACGTGCTCTACAACAACCGCCAGCCTATACCGCTGACGACCAAGTAATCGGATCGAGAAACGAATTCAGGCACTGGTTTTTTTATGTTGGTTGCTTTATGAAACAAACGCGCAAGAGAATCCGCGGACAAGCAGGTTACATCCTGCTGTCAGTCATGCTTCTGGTCACCCTCATGCTCCTCGCCATGACGATTGAGGCACCGCGCATTGCCCAACAGATCAAACGGGAGAAGGAAGAGGAGTTGGTACATCGCGGGAAGGACTATGCGATGGCCATTAAGCGCTTCGTCCACAAGACGGGAAGATATCCGACCTCCCTGGAACAGCTTGAGGACACCAACCACATTCGTTTCTTGCGCAAGAGATACAAAGATCCAATGACGATTGAGGGGGAATGGCGGCTGATCCACCAGGCTGAGGCCCAGATCAACTTCACGCCCGCCGCAGGCGTCAATCCTGGTTTGCCGGGCAGCGGCAACCCCGGCTTGCAGGGCAGCAATAATCCTGGTTCGCCCAATGGAAGCACCGGGCTTTCAAGCGGTCCAACTTCTGGCTTGTCTTCAGGTGGTAGCCAGTCCGGTTTCAACCAACCAGCCCCTAATCAGCAAGGGGGCGGGCAGTCAGGGAATACCTCGCAGCTTGGATCAATCACCGTCCAAAACATCGGCACCGGTCAAGTTGGCGGCGGACCTATCATCGGGGTGGCCAGCATGAGCAAGGCAACCGCCATCAAGGTATTCAACGACCAGACTACCTACGACGGTTGGCTCTTTGTTTACGATCCGCGCCTCGAGCAGGGCGGAGGCACCGGCATTGTGGTGGCAGCGCCCAGAGGCACCGCCCCGCCCGCAGGCAGTACTGCGAATGGCTCTCAAGGTACTCCGGGAAACCCGCCAAATCCGCCTCCTGGCCCAGGCGCAACGCCGACGCCGTCTTCACAAATGCCCCAATAAAAACAAAAAGCCTCGCCTTGCGGCGAGGCTTGAATCTATTACGAACAATCAAGTGGTTACACGTTGAAGGAAGATCCGCACCCACAGGTGCTTTTCACGTGGGGGTTCTCGAACTTGAACCCGGAATTGTTAGGTTCCAGAGATTCAACGTAGTCCACCACGCAGCCGTTCAAGTACATGGCTGAAGTGGCGTCCACATATACGTTCAGCCCGTCAAAGTTATAAACCTTGTCCATGACTCCGGGCGCGTTCTCGAATGACATCCTATATTGGAAGCCTGAGCAGCCGCCGCCCTCCACGCCAATGCGCACACCTGCCGGCGAGGGATCCTGCTGGGACATAAGGTCCTTCGCCTTGGAAACCGCCTTCGCCGTGAGATTCACTGGGACATTGGGGGCGGTCTCAACATTTGGAGTTGGGGTTGGGGTTGTCGTTGCAGTGGTGGAAGCCATTTCAGTATCTCCTTGAACGTTCACTAACCTGCGGAATCTGACCTATTATACACGTTCGTCGCTGATTCTATTGGGCCTTTATGTCTATTAGATGCTATGGGGGGCCCTTCGGTCGCAGGGATATAAGCCAGATTTAGCCCCTCAGCTCACAAAAACCCTGGATTTTACAGGTAGGAGCGGGGCTATAATGCCCGCTAAGGTTCCACCTACCCTATTAGCCGTGCTCTCATGGCCGTGAGTAAGCGGAGCCGGTTCCAAGTTGAGTCGAAGGTGGTGCTCTATGTCTCTGATGGCGCTACTTGTTGTCGTTTGGGCCGGTTTGACCCTTGTTCTGATCGTTCTGCTGATCTACCGTAGCACTCTCGCAATGCATGAGGATGACCAGCTTTTTCTGGACAGCGCTGAGGCCCACATGGCCAAGGAGCAGGAAGAGTTGATCGCCAAGATGGACAAAATCCAGCCCTGGCTCCGCATCTGCGGTGCAGGATCTGCGTTGCTGATTTTGGGGATCGCAGGCAGGTTTATCTATACAAACTTCAACCGCTAGAAACTAACTCGCTGTTAGCCGGCTTCGGCCCAGACATGCCGCGTTCAGTTTTCCGGTTGGAACAACGGCGGATTTTTGTCCAAAATCTTCTCCGCTGATACTCGTTTGTTTTCCCTTCAAAATTTCCAGCCGCAGCGCCTCGCCGGAAACACGTCCGCAAACGTCCAACCTGGTTCGACCCATGGGTCTATCTTTGCTCGGGCACGACTTCAGTGCGCTCTCATCAAATCCGATTGGGAAAAAGGAGCAGTCCAAATGAACCTGCGCGTTCTATGGTTGAAGGCCGGCGTGGTTGCTATTGTTGTCCTCTTCGCGATGCTTGGAGCCCCGGCCATCGGCCCAGCGTTTTCAGCGCAGTCTGGGAAACCCGCTGCCTGCGTGGCGCCCGAGTACCGTCAGTTTGATTTCTGGGCCGGTGATTGGGACGCGTTTGAGGTTGGCGGTTCGACTCCGGTCGCGCGTACGCGAGTCGATCGCATGTTCGATGGCTGCGTCTTGCGGGAAACATATGAAGACACAAACGGGCTGAAAGGTGAGAGCTTCAGTCTGTACGACGCTTCCAGAATGGTTTGGCATCAGAGTTGGATGACAAATCGAGGCCAACTACTTACTATCGAAGGCAGATTCCAAGCCGGCGAAATGGTTTTGAGTGGCGTAGACCACGCAGCAGGCCGGGAAACTCTTGTTCGCGGAACCTGGAAGCCTGCGAACGGAGGCGTTCGTGAGACCGCAGTAACCTCCGCCGATGGCGGCAAGACATGGAAGCCCTGGTTTGATCTTGTATTCCGTTCCCACAACACGTCTGCTACCAGCACGCTAGCTATCGACGAAAAGAAAATCGTTGCTGCGCTGGATATTCAGTACCAGGCGGCCGTACAAAAGAACGATGCGGCTGCGATGGACCAGATTTTGGCTGACGATTTCATCCTAGTGACCGGCTCCGGCAAAACCTATACAAAGACTGATCTGCTCCAGGAAGCGCGGAGTGGGCGATTGGTCTACGAACGTCAGCACGATAGTGCGCAGACGGTCCGCGTGTGGGGCAATACGGCGGTTGTCACAGCCAAGTTGTGGGCAAAAGGCACGGAGAATGGAAAACCGTTCGAATACACGCTTTGGTTCAGTGACACATACGTGCGCACTCCGGCAGGATGGCGATATGTGTTTGGCCAAGCATCTTTGCCGTTGCCCAACGATGTGAAAGCAGCAGTCGGAGAATAATTATTGGTGAGTCTGATTGAGAGATAAGCTCCCGCCAGTATCAATAGCAGAAGCGCGTCTACCTAGTTCTTGGCCACAACATCCAGCTCGCTATAGAACGTATTGCCTGAAGGATCATCAAATTCAGTAGGGACAGAATCAAACAGCAAGTAGCGGAATTTGCCCAGGGAGCCACTTGAATCGGTAATGCTTACGCCGTACTGGCCTCCGCCATCGCCCTGCTTGGGCCGAGTATCAACGGCGGCAATGAGCTTCCAGCCACAGTTTCTTGGGTCGGTATTGGCATCTGGCTCGGCATTGAACCTGGGATCTGTGCCGTCGCTGGCGTATAGGTTGTACACTTGGGGACCGCGCGTGTTGGGGTGCCAGGAATACGTATTGACCCGCGCGATTTCCATGGCACTGCCCAAATCCATGAGGATGCGTCCGCCATCACTATCGGAATCAAAAAAGAAGTTTGCACCCGGTTGGTCTTCATGGGTAGGAAGAGCACCGTCAGTTAGGGCGTTCAAGCGGGCGCCATTCGGGTCTTGCTTACCCACCACCAGCGTCAGCTTCGCTTTGGCCCCGGCATCGTCCTTGGCCGGCGAAGGTACATGCTTGAATTTGAAATCCTTGGTGGCGGCGTCTCCGGTGTTATGATCGACCGTCACCATCACCTGCGCCGACGCTGCCAGAGCGAGACTCAACAGAACAGCTATTGTGTATCCCGCTCGGCTTATCTTGCGTACCACGCGGACCTCCTTATTCTCTACATCTCTACAGTCTTGCAATGCTACGGCTTGCCCTGAGTCAGCGTATCGTAGAGCGGCTGAGCTGGTCGCGCGCTACCGGATTCATTCGACACGGTGACGGCGAAGATACGGATTCTGTCATTTTCTGGCAGCGTAATTGTCTTGGCATTCGCCGGAAGATCAATCGCATAGGCAAACAGGTACGAGTAAGCATACGGCTCATCGGCGCCGGCCGCGTCGTGGCGATGGGAGGCGAACCACGCTACGTCCGCGCGCTTAATGAAACCCGGGTTCAGGCCGATCATCTCCGCGTATTCGTTGGTCCGTGTGCGCGGCGTTCCCGGAGGCAATGCTGGGGCCCCCGGCCGTTGCGGAATTGCTTGCTCTTCCCGCCTCCAGACGCGGTCATCCCATTGTCCAATAAAGCCCGTCCATTCCTGTATGGTCAGATCCACGGGCTGGTCGCCAATATTAAAGGACGCCTTTTGGTCCCCGTTGGCCGCGGCAGCCAGCAAGTAGAGACGATTAAATTTTCCCGATGGCAGGGCAATGGTTTGCCCACGCGCGGTTACTGCATTAAGCTGGCCAGCGGGCGCCAGAGTAAAGCGTATACCGGCATAGTCGATTCCGCTGGGCAACATCTCAGCGGGCAAAGCTTTGCCCTGAGGTGCAGTGGGCCGGTCAAGAGAACAATCGAAGCAGCCCTCGGTCGGTCTTCCCTGGTGGGTTGCAACGGAAGAATCGTAGTGTAACGCCACTGGCTGCGCTTGCCGGGCCGCCAGTTTCCCGGTTGCCGGAGCAAGACGCAATGCGAAAGTGTGGAGTTGAAACGGGCTGAATGAGGTGACCACTTCTCCGGCTTTTAGCGTAGCGGGGCCGACGGGTTGCTCTTGCGCGTTGACCTCGCGGGCCGCGATCACCGGGGCAGCAAAGCTGAGGTGGACGTTCTGTGCCTCTTTGCCATCCAACTCAACCAAACGGACGACTACTTCATCAGAGCGCTCGGCTTTCTTGAGGGCCAACACGCGAATCCGAGGATTCGTAAGGCTCAGCAGAGCGAAATTTTTTGCCAGCGCGCCCGCGTGCTTCGGACTTGCAAAAGCAATCAGAGGCTGGTTCAAGCGCTGCGCCTGCCAATCCGTCTGTCCCTGGCGCCAGTCACCCTCATGCGACGCAATGCCATACACAAAATCATGGTGACCCAAATCTTGTGTGGCTTGATCGGTATACCCCCCGCGAGCTCCGGGGGTCCGCACCAGGGTCAAGCGCAGAGTGTTGTCATTGGGCTTGTCTGAGGCATACTTGCAGTCGGTCAGCACCGTGACGCCATAGGCTTCGCTCTGGTCGGTGAGATCAATCCACTGGTGCGTGGGAACTTCAAATTGCCCCGCGTTCTCATTGGGCCGCTGGATGGTCCCCACATCCCAGTTATAGGTTGCCAACTTGTTTGTCGCGCTCAAAGGAAAAACAGCTTTCAGATTCGCTTCCTTAGTTTTCCAATCGATCGTGTTGCTGAACTCTACGCGATTGCCGGCATCGCCTGCGGACAAGCGGATGGCTTGCACAAACTTTGAATTTTCGCCTTCGCGAACAACCTCCACAGCCACGCGAGCCGGACCATTCTCAACTACACCTACCTTCGCGGGTCCGGCAACAAAGCTTTTCGGCGCGCGTTGCTCGTCTTCGATGTCCATGTTCCATGCCGGCCATTGGCGCGGGTTATCGGTAGAGATGGCCAAGCGAATCGGGGCGGCCAGCAGTTCTCTGGCCAGTTTGTTATCGAAGATACTGGAAACATCGCCATTCTGGTCGAGCTTGATCTTGTAGCGCGCGTTCTCCAGCGATGATTCTGACACCTTGAGATCGGAAGCAGCGCCTGGCACGTCAGCTGCCTGCACATCATAAACGGCAAAGCCAACCGAAGGAACGTTGGCCAGAAACAGCACCGTGACGGCGCCGTTACTTGCACCGGTCAATTGCGCGGGTACTTCTTTTCCGTCCGGACCGTAAACGCGGACAGCTTTAGGAGCGCCGTTAGGGAAAGACAGATCGGCTTCGACCACGTCCTCACGCTGAATGTTCAGAGGATTGTAGACAATGATGGCCGCGCCCTTGGTCTCTGTATTCATCGCCGACGCTATGCCCTCGGTGGCGCTGGTCAACACGCCAGCAAACTGGTTCATGGCCAGTACATCGTCGTTCCACGCATAGTTGTAGGACTGTGGGGTCGCCGTGCCCGCCATGATGTCGTGAAACTGACCGCCCATCACCAGGGTCCACGCGTTATTGAGCCGCTCCAGCGGATATGGCCGATTGCCCAGCCACACGGCGGCGACAGAAGCTTTTTCTGCGGCATCCGCCAGGAGTTCGTTCTTGCGGTTCCACCGCTTCTGATACGCCTGGGACGTAATTGAGCCGGCAGAGTGATTGGTCAATTCCAGTTCACCTTTGAAACGCGGAAGCCGTGCCATTTGGCTGGGCTTGATGTCCAGAAACATCTGGTCAGCGTTGGACGAGATAACATGCACGGGGCCATCGCCCACAAGCACCGGCTGACCCGGCGGAGGAGCAGGCTGTTGCTGCTGGCCGGGGCGCCGAGGTGGCGGAAGGACCGTTTGCTTCCTGGTGATGATCGACTCTAGCAACTTTACCGATGACTCTCTGGGCGCGCCGCCTACATCACCGGTTCCGTAGTAGTGATAATCAGTGAATAGCCCGCTTACTTCTCCATTCCGCTGGACACGCGCCGCCCAGTCTCCTTGATATCTCTGGAGCTCACCCTGCCGCGGGTCTCGTTGTGCTCCGGAAGAATCAGCGGGCGCAAGCGGCCTGCTGAGATCGGTCGTAATATCTGCACTATAACTGCCGGGATTGAATCCTGCGATCACGCTCTTCCCATCCGGACCTTCCCAGATTCCAACGTTGAATGGAGTGCCCAGAGGAGTGCGTTCGACTGAATCCGGTCCGCCGGCCGGCGCCGATGATCCCCAGGTCAATTTCTGTGTGGAAAAACCTCTAATGCCGGAATGGGCCAGAATGCTGGGCAGAGATGCGGGGAAGCCAAAGCAATCGGGCAGCATGTACTCAGCGCTGGCCTTGCCAAATTCACGGTGAAAGAACTCATTGCCATAAAGGACCTGCCGGAA
>WNFI01099418.1_pt1 | contig 15038 bp, 20 predicted proteins | sample 5400471 | NCBI WGS metagenome assembly WNFI01 (sample SAMN13153348, study PRJNA577476) | soil metagenome | isolation source: 100 cm saprolite on Douglas fir-dominated hillslope | place: USA:California | collected 2013-09-17
TCTTCAGCGAACCATCCTTAGGGAGCTAATGTAATTGGGCGATCAATATCCTAAACCCCCCCTCTAACTCCACCGCCACCTTCCCTTCGTTCAATTTTATTTCTCAACAAGTATACCCCCCTTTGATACCTCCCGGCAAGCAAAATGTTTCAGCTTCTATTGTACTTGACTTCTCGTGGGATTCACTCTCCCACCCCAATATTCTGTCTTACCTGCCGACTTCTCTTCCTTCCCGAGTAACCAAATCAAACCAAGCCAATCATTCATTCGTTGCAAATCTTTCTTTCCTATCCTATCCTATCCAAGCCTCTCTTTAATGACTTGTCTTTCTTGGGTTTTTCTTTTCTTTTCCCCTCAAGTCATCTCGATGACTTTGCCAGGATTCATGATTCCGCGATCATCGAATACGTTCTTGATACGTTTCATGTAATTCCTGCTCACTTCTCCTTTGGAGTATGGTAATGCGTGTGTTTTCATGAGACCGATTCCATGTTCGGCTGAGATCGAACCATTGTGTGATTCTAATGAAAGGGAGGGTGGGGAAGGGAGAAGAATAAAGTGGGTAGCGTGAGCTTTGTGTGTCGGGGGGTGGGAGGATTGTCAAAGTGACGTACGGACTAGTTCGTAGACGAAAGGTTCGAGGGCTGCTTCAATCTTGTGGGTGAACGCCTCGGCAATAATGTTGAGATGTAGATTACCTAGTGTGAAATCAAAACCAAATGCCATCAATCGACAAAACCAAACCAAACGAAAAATAAAATAAAAATTCATTCATCCATCCAACGAACTTACCATCTCCAAAGTGTCCATATCCAATCACCTCAATCACCTTCGCTTCATTTTCAGCACTAGCGTCCTTCTTCTTCTCCATCGCCACCATAAGATCCAATTCTTTCAAATGTCTCCGCACCGCATCTGTCACCTCTTTAAACTTGGATACAGGAACGCTGACATCATACTTGTACGTCTTTCCCTTCTTACCCGCCGCTTCCGGTATCAGTTCACGGAAAGACCATAACGAGTAAAAATCATCTTGGGATTGGGATTGGACGCCGGATGTGATTAGTCGTTCTTTGTTGTCGTAGATGTGTTCTAGGAAGGTTTCGAGTTTCTATTGAAGAAGGGTGGTGGTGCCGAATGGAAAGGGGTGGAGGTGGGGTGAAGTGTTATTTAGAACTGCGGTTATGAATATTAGGAGGAGAGAAGAAAGAAAAAGGAGAAAAGAAGAAGAAGAAAGGAAGAAAGGAAGAGAAAAAGAAGAGAAAAGAAGAAACGAACGTACGGCTTCGTCGTGCTCCCGTTTGCTGCCGGAAGTCTCGATAAGGACGAACGCTTCACTATCTCCTACTTCGCTCTCGTCTAGAGCTTCCTTACCAGTGTGCCTGTATTAGGTTTGTTTACAATCAAATTCAATCGATATTTTCAGCCGAATCGTAAAAGGAGAATAAACACGTACTTGCGCACCAAGTCATAGGCATTTCGGTCAAAGTACTCAAAAGCAGAGAGGATCTCCCCCAAGTTAGACTTGGTCATCTGGAAAACTTCCTTTACTTTCGAGAAGGAAGGCAAGGATAGTAGAAGAGCGGATGTTGCCTGATAACTTCATATATGAGTATTGGGAGACTTTGTATCCTTGTAAATGGAAGAGGAAAGAGAGGGGTGTAAAGACTAACAGTTGGTGCTGGTGGGGTTAGTATGGCAACGCCTGTAATAACGCCTAATGTCCCTTCTGAGCCTATGAAGAGCTGTTTGAGGTCATAGCCTGCGAACACCCTCTTGCTTAGTGACAGAATCGAAATGCCAATACGGAGGAGGGGGGCTAACTCACCGGTGTTATCTTTTCTGAGCGTTTTCAGCTCTCCAAGAATTTGGCCATTTGGAAGTACCACTTCTAGCCCTAGAACAGTCCCATGCAAGGACCCATATCGTAGCAGACGAAGACCTCCAGCATTGGTTGCGACGTTGCCACCTATCTGACAGCTATACCCGGGGTCATTAATCATTGATTTTTTTTTCCTTAAAGGGGGGAATATGCGCGTTACCTTCCCTTTGCTCCAAGATCCAGTGGCATGATGTGGTTATGTGGCTCGAGGTAATTCGAGAGGCTCTCCAGTATACAACCCGCATCAGCAACCAATACACCTAACGGACGCGTTCAGACAAGACTGCTTTGAAAGCTCCCCAATACAAATTGATTAACCTGCAACTGGGTCAAACGAACGCACATTGTTCATATTGCCCAAGTTTAGAATAACCTCGTCATCGGTTGGAACCCCTCCACCTATAAAAGATTGAACCCCAACTCATATAAGCGACACTTGGAAGCCAATATGACATTCTCAAAAAACTCGCCGACTAATCCAGTATTGCCTCCTTGAGGAACAACCGCTATTCGGCGTTCGTAGCAATGCTTCATTATCTTGCTCACCTCCTCAGTAGAACGAGGCTTCAAGACGCATTTCGACTTCCCAACATATTTATCCATCCAATCTTGATTAAACGCAACAAGGTCGTCCTCTGACGCTTTACCGGGCGCTAGAGTACTGACAATGGATGACTCTGGCAGGAACGAGTTAAAGTGCTTGATGTCATCTTCGGTAACAGAGTTCAAAGACACTCGAACAGAAGGACGAAAACTTCGGATGGTAGAGGAAAGTCTCTGCAGATGATGATAATGGTGAAAAGTCGTAACCCTGGCTGTTAGTCGTAGCATAGTATATCGGAGATGTCGGGGCCACCAAAAAGCGCGCCTACACGTGCTGGCCCTTTTATGAATTAGCTTATTGCAGATTACTCATTTAAGCGCCGGCCGGTGGAGATGTGCCAGGCACATCCATACTGATTCCAGGGACCACTAAACGCGTTGGGAATGAAAAGCTATTATCATAATTAGTGCTTTTTCAATATCTAATTTGCAACAGTTGTGGCTCATATCGGTTGAGTAGTACAAATCTAAAAAAATATCTTTTCATAACTGCTGTGCTCGCATCGTTCTTTCCAGACGCCCAAGAGCACTCCCAACCTGGCACCGATCTCGTTTAATTGTACGTTCATATAATCATTGTCAATGATTCATCTACGACATGACAGGGAAGAGTAACAAGATTAATCACGGCTAACAAAATATATCTTACAGTTAACGGTCGAAAGTTGAAGGGCCTGAATTCGAAGGCATACCACACGAGTTGTCTATTGCCACTACAACCAGAAATGGCGTTCAGCTTGTAAAATTTGGCATCGGAGTCCTTCATTTTCAGGCTTTTCGAATCATTCGCGCTAATCAGCGCTAGTAGATACATGGGCACCAGTGAATTCTGCGCAACAGCCAAATCTTCGCTGTTGTTGTGGTCACTGGTCAGGGGCGGCAATTGTCACACGTGACGTTGGAAGGCAGCGGCCGGTGGCACTGCCACAACTGCATAGTGATTGATCACCTTTGAATCCGTCTGCTAATCTCCCTTTCGCAGCGCGTCAGTCGTTAAAGCTTTAGCTGTGGATTTCGTCGCGTTTGCTGACAGTCCTTTTCTGTTGCCCTAGACCGGAATGGCCACGTTCTCCGCAACTCCGATCGTCATTGATGGCAAAGGCCACCTCTTGGGCCGTTTGGCTTCTATTATTGCCAAGCAGGTTCTTACTGGCCAAAAGATCGTTGTTGTTCGATGTGAGGAGATCAACATCAGCGGCAGCTTCTTCCGTAACAAGGTCTGTCTGTTGGACGTGTTGTGTTGTTAGGAAATGCACTTCAGACTCAATGAATGTTGGATGTTGTGATAGCTGCGGTTCCACAATTACTTGCACAAACGGCACATTGTCAATCCCAAGAAGTCTGGTCCCTTCCATCACCGTGCTCCGTCAAGAATCCTTCTGAAAGCTGTTCGTGGAATGCTGCCGCATAAGACAGCCCGTGGGGCTGCCGCTATGGAGCGCCTGAAGCTCTATGAAGGTGTTCCCCCGCCATTCGACCGCAAGAAGAAGATGGTCGTCCCTGAGGCCTTGAGGGTCTTGAGGTTGAAGCCTGGTCGCAAGTACTGCACCGTCAAGGTACATGCAGCAGGCTTCAGAATCCAATGCTAGTCCACTTACACATCCTGTATAGCGCCTGTCTCATGAGGTTGGCTGGGGCTATAAGCACGTTGTTGATCGTCTCGAGGAGAAGAGAAAGATCAAGGCGCAAGCATATCATGCACGCAAGGTTCGTCTCTATTTCGATTATGTCTCGCTCAATTACTCAAGTGCAACCTCGATCAGACGGCTGCCATCAAGCTGCGCCAAAAGGCTACTGTCGATGCTAATTCCTCCTTCCCTCGTCTTGCCGCCCTTGGATACTAGATGCCTCGTCATCAAGGTGTCCAGAGTTAGTCGTTTTGACTATTCCTTCTCACGACAATCCCCAAAGCTCTACAATCTGCGACTTAATGCACGACGTGTTTATTCTCCTTCTCATGTAAGCATTTTTCGCGTTCTGGCACATATGTGTAGCACAATATATGCCATTACTCCCGGTGATCGATCATGATTTGTTGAGGATGAATGGGCCTATTGTACCTCGAAGGCTTTATGTAATATGAATCCTATTATGAGGGCTTCGATGTCACTTTCTTATGTGACTCAGATGGAGAACTGGCTCAGCATGACTCGGGTCAGCTTACACAGCTATCCACTTCATGCCTCACTTCAGATTGTTGTTCCGCGCTGACTGGTTGATTCAGAAAACATGCTCGAAGTCCGTGGATAATTAAATTGGTATTGATACTCATTTTAGTGCTTGTTTAATTTTATGCGTAGGTGGTGATATGGAGCCTGGAGGTGATCCAGAACTCGGAAGCAAAGTCCGATATAGCGATCCTCACTATCGCCTCGTCAGTCAAGCGGACGTCAATGATGTTCCTGTACATCCCAGCCAGAAAATAGCACGCTCACATTCCCAGGGTTCCAAATCGTCTGATCGGAAATAAATGGCTCATCCCTTATCCGGAATAGTGCGGAGGGCGGTTTGGGACGACCAATCTTCGTCCGGGTTACTGCGGTTGTAGCAAGCTCGTTCCAAGCTTTCGAACACACGAAAGTAACAAGTGGAGCTGGTGTAACATGCCCGGCATGCAGTCTCGAAGGCCGCTTAACATCCTTCTGCCAGTCATCGCGGATTGCATTATGGTGTGGGCGTTCTCCTTGAAATCCAACGAGAAAGTGGTCCGCACCGGCTTGGCGCTATTAGCAATGGGTGTATATGGTTACCTCCTCATTTTTGCGACGCTAGACCATCCTGCGACTGACTACCCCATGGGAGGCTTTCTTATGACACGCATCTTATTCGTCGGTGCACTGTTCCTACTGCCCGAGGATGCACCAAAACTCCGAAATGACGAGGTCAAACATGGGATCAACCCTGATTCCTTGCCTTTTCCACGACGGCTGTTGCGTTCATGCTCTCTTCTGTGTAACCCTCGAGGAATTGGTTGGAGTCATAGTATCCCATCGGCGGTCATCCCTAAAACCTTCCCAGTCTCGCGCCGAAACTTCGTCCTATATCGTCTGCTTCGTATTTTCATTTTGGTTTTGGTCCTGGACGCGGGGGGCATGCTGCGAACCATGCATCCACTTCTCAATGCTCTTGCGCGAGCCGAAAATTGCTCAAAATTAAGGATGCGCAACCAGTCCTATTCCATCCGATGTATGATGATCGGAATATTTGGAGTGTCAGGTTATGCCGCATTGATGATCCCACCGGATGTTTTGAGTGTATTGTTCGTGGGTACTGGCTTCTCTGAGCCTCGTGATTGGCCGGACTACTTTGGTCCGCTGAGCGGGTGTTGGACTGTGAGACGTTTTTGGGGGTGAACTTCTTTCATGCACCTGGATGAGCATCTCTAATATATCCTATGTAGAAAATCATGGCATCAATCTTTACGCCCGGTGCGAGATCTTCTTTGAGCAGCTTCATGGCGTCATTGACAGGTATTCCAGTTGTTCGTCGCGTATGGTCGGTACATTTCCCGAAAGATTGGATTTGCCTCCACGTCTTTCGCGGAAACCTGGACGATGTTTGTGATCGCCTTCGTCGTTTCAGCAGCCATCCATTGTGCAGGCGATTATATGTTAACATCTACAGTCACGATCTCCCACACATTTTTCCTCTCACAGCCAATTGCGATAGCGCTTGAGACTCTGGTCTCGAACGCTTCAGCATCATGGCTGCCTCATGCCACCTTGAGAAGAACTATTGGATACGCCTGGGTTGGGTTCTGGATCTCTTGGAGCATCGGCGACATGGTGGATGGTCTGATATGCGAAGGATTGATGCGAGACCAGCCCCGGATCTCCGTGGTTCGACCTCTGATAGAGGGCATCTGGAACGGGCCTTAAACGTGGGTGTGCATCTTATTTCACGTCACTGAATTCTCGAGCTCAGGATTTTCGAGTAGTACATGGTTCCCACGACAGATTCTAGATTCACGAGTACCGTACCATTCGCGTGTGGTTGGCGTGTTTTCTAACGCCAACACAATGCAGCATTGTTAGACAGGCCCCTGAACTAAGCTAATATAATCTAGAGCTTTCCTGAATCCTGATCGAGTAAGGACACGGCCCATACAGCCCTTTCCCGTATGAAAATCAAAGGTTCCCGAGAGAGCGTGAATCGACCAGTTCTTCGGACATCAGGGAGTGAATACTCATTTACTATAGTTTGTTTTGCATGTTGTGCAGGAGACTGCCGTCCAATAAATGAAGATCAGTAATCTCATTTCTTTGGGCACATCTGGAAGCTGCAGGGATCCGACGATAACTATTTTCCATTTTAGGTTAGGAGTGCCATGGCGCCTAATTTGAATGAACAGTTCACGTGCGTGCTAACTTTGGAAAGTGCCTAATGTTGCTTAGTCTTCGATTCACCACCAGAAATCCGAGTGATGGATGCAGACGACACTTACGGCGAGTTGTTGGAGGGCCTGGGAGAAGAAGACGCTCATGATGACTTGATGGCTGATGCTGCCGAGGACCTTGAGCTAATGGCGGCTGAGCCGCCCGACTCGTCTACTCTGCTTGATTCTGCTGGCGACATGGAGGCAAGGGGACCAGCGCAAACATCGGTGAAGACCGCAATGAAGGTTGACGTCTTGTTTTCAGATTACTGTCTAGGCACATAGATTCATAATTATCATATATTTCCAATATTCTCATTCAGGCCCGCCCAAAGCAGCCCAAGAAGGCGTCAGCTGCCAAAGCAAAGTCGAAACCTAAACCCAAGAATCCCACAAGGGCTTCACAAAGGACGCCTGCCCCTAAAGCACGTGTCCAGCAGCTCAAGAGCGCCCTCAATGGCAATCGCGCCTCAGAACCTCCAACTCCTCAAGCCGAGGCAAGCTCGCCCCCAGCAGAGGAAGAGGATATATTGGGAGAGGAGATAGAGGAGGAGGTGGACACCCGACTTTACTGCATGTGTGAAACACTTTACGACGACGAGAGGATCATGGTTGCTTGCGACAAGTACGTTAGGCACACAATGTCGGGCCGCGCGAGGGAATTGAAGCGATTGATCTACAGGTGTGATGAATGGTATCATCCTCCATGCGTAGGTCTGAAGGAGCCAGATGTGGAGCTAGTGGACAAGTTTTTCTGTCCAAAATGTCATCAGGGTGAATCGTTTTCGATATTTTTTTTTTGGCACTAACATACCTACGTTGGCAGTGGACCCAAGCCTAGTGACGTCGTACAAGCCTGTTTGTGCTCGTCCCGAATGCACGCATGCTGCAAGGCCCCCGCTATCTAAGTATTGCTCAGATCAGTGTGGAATAGATGCTGTCATGGCTAAAGTCGTCGCATGGGGGGGCGATGCCGCCCGTCTGCTGGAGCATCCTGTTGTTGCGAATGCGCGTCCTAGAGAGGGAATGCTTCTGTTGTCAGGTAAGGGCGAGATATCGAGTGCTGCCAGGAACCAGTTCGAAGATGACTGCAACTCGAATGACGAAATCAAGAATCAATTGATGCGACTGGGACTGGAGCTGAGGAGAATCGGTGAGGTACGGGAGACAAATGAGCATCGCCTGCAACAACTTGAGGCCCTTGATATGCTATTGGGACGAGCCAGGGTGCGGGTTCACGAGTCCGATCAAGGGCGATGCGGGTTTGACTATCGAATGCTTATGGACGATGACAAGCTGGAGGCATGGCTCGACGAAGGAGGGCGGCACGACCTGTACTACCCAGAGGACGAGGACTATGGTGTTTATACTGCTCCGGGACGGTGGTTTTGTGAGGAGAGACGGAAATGTCCACGCCATTCAGGGTGGGCTATTTTATCGGGGTCGATTCTGCGCTCACATGCTGACTGGTGGTCATCCGGACCTTTATCACAGATGGGAGGAACTAAAAGAGGCGGATTTCGAATTGGAGCGCAAAGGACTGGCGAGTCAATTCATTTGGGCCCATTAATCGCCCCATGCCAACAACGTTTCTTGCTTTCAGAATCAAAACTTGTCTGGTCTATCCAACAAAGAGCGCCAAATCCGGAAAAAGATGGAAAATCTCGAAAGCTATCTTCTAGCACGCGAGATTGCCGTAGCGGCGGGGAAGAAAGCATCCTCCCGTGCGGAACCACAGTAGTGGTGCCGCTGTCCCTTGACAGGATTTCAATTCTAATGTGTAATTAATCCCGAATGACCACTGCTTGGGATCCATAACTCGGAATGTTTAAGACAACTAAAGAGATGGATTGATGGATCGGCGGTCGAACGACCTGTTGTCAACTTAGTGGCGTAGTTGGCGATCTATTAAATATGTTCGGCGGAGAAGCGGAGGAAACATAAAATGCTGGGCCACTTTGAGTTTCGACTTTGAGATGAAATTTCAGGTTATTAGTGTACATATCAAATCATTATTGGCTCGGTATAAGGCTTCGGGCAACCGTTGAGGGGACCCCCTGGTTTCTTTGTCGTTAAACCTTGGATGAACGACTGAATCCATTCACTAATGGATCTAACTATATGAACGGTCATCGGAACTCAGTCAGCCGTTTTGTAAATCATGTACATAGCTCGCGGCTTACATGCGACCGAAAATACTTGCCTCTCGCCTGCATGAGGCTGGACCACAATACAGATGAGTGGAACTTGAAAAAAATAAGTTGACCGACGATCTGCCCAACCTCTCTATAAAAGGGCGACTTGATCATCCAGAAGATGATGGCCCATACCTCCTCTCCTATGCACGGCTTGAAGCGCTAGCGCTTGTTTGGAGCTTTGAGCCACTTTGTCATGCTGATGTGAGCCCAGGTAGGCATCAGAACAGCATGGCTACGGCGAGAGCTTGCTGCAAGCGATAGAATTTCTGAAAGCCCTTGGCAGGGATTCGTATGTCTCTGCAGATCTTGCTGGTATGTTCCTGAGATTTCAAGGATACAATATATAACACAACGGTGCTAGTGTGATGGTGCTGTGCTCATCTCTTGTTGTTGTTCCACTGGTTTCTAGCTGTTCCAAATGTATTACTCGATGCAATAGCACGACATGTTTGGGGCCGTGGAAGTTCCCAATGATACAAGGGACCAGCGCGCCTGTCGAGCACCAAGTTTAGATAAATTCAAATAATCCTTTAATTTTGTCGCACGTTCCTCCATGACCAGAGCGGTACTAAAAATGGAAACGTGGATCCACGCCAAAGACGTCCTAAACGCCATCGAAAACTATGTGGATTCAAGTTCTTTCCCTTCGGGGAGTTTCACTCCATGAAGTCACCTGACCTGATGCGTTTGAACTATCCATGGACTCCTTGATCCCGTTTACGACTTCTGGGTCGCTTGTTGACTACGTCGATAGTGAGTAGGTCACCTATCAGTGAGGCTTGGCCATCCAATGAAGTGGTGACGTGCTTGCGTGCGCATCTGAAACGTGCTTTTCAACTTGGTTAGAAAAGATACTCGTCTTGCTGCGAGATGGGCGGAAATTAATGGGCGTACTGAGGTCCTATGACCATTTTGGCGAGTATTTGGTCCCTGTAGAAGCGTACTCGCTGATGATCCTGATGGAGGGTCACGTATGCACTGGATTTGGGCATTTGATGCTGTTCAGCAAATCTTGTACTGGAGAGCACGATCGAACGAGTGATACATGAAAATTCATACTCCGATATACCGCGTGGGGTTTTCATCGTCAGGGGGGAGAATGTTGTGTTGTTAGGGGAAATTGTTCGTTCCCAATTTGCTGTTTCGGTTCCATTCCTTGACTCAGACCCTAACCCCTCTCGGCGCGTTCTGGACTTCATTTTGGACAACAATGGTGACTCTCCACCTTAGGATTTGGACGCTGAAGACGATTTCCCATTAGCTCCTGCCGATACTCAGCTCATGTTAGATTTGAATAGACAAGATATGGAAGACCGAAAGCGGCGGGATAATATGAAGGCTTCATTCCTGTTCGACCATCTTGGGTTCTGTAAAGAGGGTGGCGAGGGTGATGGATATTAGTCTCTAAACCGTTTTATGACGAAGTCATCTGAACCTGGATGTCATTCCTAAGTACTTCTAGATTAATTTCATGTCAACCTGTAGTCACACGGATAGCAATAAAGTCATTGCACAACGGGGCTGTCGGAGAAATGCAACGATACCCGGCAAAGTATGTGCCAGAGTAATGAAATCAAGATGAAAAGCACATGTCGAAGGTAAAGCAAGGACGAAGTATTGTCACCATATTATTTTGTTATGAAGGATAGCTAAAGCAATCAAGCAAGGGATGGGAACGCAGATTGATCATCGACGTCAACAGTGCCTCCATTTCCGTTGCTCTCGCCATTACGTCCACCGCGGCCACGACCTCCACGACCACGGCCACGACCTCCACGGCCACGTCCTCCAGGTCGCTCGAAGTGCGCATCAATTTCGATGAACACTTTTTCTTCTCTCTTCGCTCGTGGTTTAGATGAGGTCTTGGTCTAAGAGGATTGTAAGCAGGACTGAAAGGAATACGTACAGAACCCGTACCTTCCCCATGAAATACACTTCCTCCTCATCGTCCCGGAGTAGCTGAACGGCTCCTTTCCATTCACCATTGTCGGCGATCTGTCTGCGTTCCGCCTTGGGGAGAATAGACGACTCTTCAACCTTTTTCTTTGCAAGGTATTGGTCTAAGGTAAGGGTGTTATCTTCCTCTTCCTCTCGTCGAGGCTTTCGTTCGGGTTTGTCCTCGGCATTGACGGCTGAAGCTTCTCCCCAGGCACCAGCGTCTGTAGTGACGGGAACATCACTCCAACCAGCACCATCAGCGGCGGCAGTAGGATTACCCCATGCGGTAGCATCAGTGGGAGGAGGAGCATCCCACCCGCCACCAGTAGCGGCCTCATTGGCGGTCTCATTCCATTCCCCCTGAGCGTCAGCTTCACCTTGAGTCTCAGCAGCGAATTCGGCATCACCCTTGTCGGCACCCCAGCCCTGCTCGATCTTCTTTTCGGTATCACTTTAGCCAGTCCGAAGGTGTAAACGAAAATTAACTGCGTGAAGTCAATCTGCACTTACACTTTACCAGTTTGGCTGTGCTTGTCATACGGACGACCACGATGGTTCTCGCCATCATCACGGCCACGTCCACCACGTCCACCTCGTCCTCGTCCACGTCCTTGACCTCGGTCGGCTGCTTGGCACAAAATGATCATGAACATGATCAGACCCCTGCATAATGGCTGGTACTCACTTCGACCTTCATTGTGATCATATCGCTCCCCGGCCTCATTAGGATTGGGTTCAATCGGTTTCTCGGAGGCTGCTGGAGCACCACCACGACGAGGATACTTCCCACTGCGAGAAGTAGTGTTCACTGGAGCACGACCACGGTTCTGGCGAGGGGCTGGCGTTTCCTCTGCAGGAACGGGAGGGGAAGGGGGAGTGGCCTTAGGCGCCTCGGGCACAGACTCCTCCTCTATTCAAGATGTCGTATACGTATCACAAAGGGGAATGGATACTCAGTATTACGTGTTACGATGTCATGGGGGCCTTTTTAGAAAAATGCGAACTAAGGGTACGTACCAGCCAGTAGAGAGAACATATTTTGGTTGACCACCGACATAGCGGGGTCCTAAAACTGACTGGTCCGAATACCAGAACTCGGTGTGACGCAACTTAAAGGGTTTTGGCGAGTTGTCGCCAATCGCGTCGTCGAAAACGAGAATTTTGAACCTCGAAATGGCTAAGTCCGAATTACGTAAACTATGTAGTACAACCCGCAAGTCCGCCATACATATTAGTCGTGTGCATAATAATAATTTTTAAGCGTTGACACGCTCCATACATACCAGTAAGCGCATACACTGAAAAGGAACATTCGGATGAAACAATCATGTTCAAGTCTCACTTCCGAACAAGCGACTCAGCAATATTTGTTCAGATCCTGTGAACGCTTCAAGGGATGGCTTTTCGCATATCGTACCAGAAACAGTCCGCTCTACATCAATTGAGCCTAATAGAGGGGGATGAGTGGACGTGCGTGAGCCCGACCATGTTCGGTCTGTGAATCTCATAGGGTAGCATTCGCCCAGATCCAACACCTTGAAGACACTGCGAACCAAGAGTGAAGACAACGATCACTTTGCCTTAAGTCCTCTGGAGCCGCGTCAAGAACGTGTGAGGCCTGAGGATGATGAAGGCAGAGAGGACCTGAAGTTCAAGTCCGATGCAATCGATCGAGAAATGACGCATGATGCTGATACAGAGTCGCAAGATACGCCAAATTGGCGCCTTAAAGTAACACGAGATGGGTTCTGCTAGAACGTTCCACTACTAGCGGGAATCTTGGAACTGTTGATGATGTTTTCCGGAAGGGGTGAAATATCCCCGCCTCGAAACAGCGAGAGAGGAAGGGAAAATGAAACTGCGCATTCGTGAAATGATTAATTGAAGTATTCCCATTGACCAGGAGCAGGCTTCTCTTCCAGAGGCTCCCACCTACTCACAGCACGGTGATGAATCAATCACTGTTACTCAGCATAAAACAGCAAACTCACGGCTTCCACTCTATCATTTCCCCTGCCAGGGACAGCTCCTTCTCTGCCGCGATAATGAGCTCCTCGATCTGCCCTTGTCCTATCTCATTCTCGATGCGAGATACATCCCCCTTGGCTGCTTCCATTATAGAAAGTTTGTGTTCCGTAGAGGCTTCAACACTCTGTCGGTAGACTGCGGCTTCAGGGATACTTTTCTTGACCAAGGCCAACGTTGAGCGGTACGTTTCCGTCAGAGCAGGTATCGGATGGGGATGTACTGTGTGTAACACAAGGGGAGTTAGGAGGGAGAAACTGCAAATAATAGTTGGTCCGCACCTTCTATGCCGACTATACCAGTTGTCAGCTTGGTTGCCTGCCTTAGCGGTCGGAACACCCTTAGCATGATTCACTTTCTCAACCACTAGGCGTGGGAATGGCGCTTGCCGGCAGCTTCACTGTTCCAAGGCGATATATAATGACATCCCTCGCTTTGGCCCAGCCTTTTGGTAGAAGGCTATTCCCTTCGTTGGAAGAGATTGCGCCTAGATTCTCATTACGGTCACTCATAATCCCATTACCTCCATTGCACCTGCGACAACCGCCACCACTGGCATCCAATGAGTCTCGACCGAAGTCACTCGTTGCGACCTTACTCGAAGATTTATTCCCATCAATCCTATTCGCTGTTCCAAAAAAGAAGGTTTCACATTCTCGGAAGTCGATGCGTAGCGCACACAAAGGCCTAAAAGACAAAACGAGTAAGTTGGTACGGTCTTCGTTATAGAATATGCTTTGAAATGTATTCTACCTAGATATCGTCTCATGTCCCGCCTGTGGACAACCGAAACTTGCACACAACCTATGTCCAGCATGTCATAGTCAACTTTCAAGGGCAAGAAAACGTGATATCGTCACCCGCCAGCAGCAACAGGAACGGCTATGATTTCAACTTATACATGGATAGACCCATAGTTACATTATCCTGTGCCCTGTAATTCAATGCAGTTGAGCCCGACTTGAGTCATCTAGCTTGTCAACTTTATGACTTGGTTGGCTTTTCCTGTTCGAGAGTGGGTAGACGCGTTAGTTACAGGGGATTCAATGCCACCTAATTGGGACTGTTCCAATATTGCGAGGTACTTCTGGGTGGAGAGGTCCGGTACCGCTCTTATGAAGTACGAAGGTTGGGGCTTAGTTGACAAAGTTGACGATTGAATGACATGTTCAATATTAAAGATTCCTAGAACATTGAGGTCTTGTTTATTCCTGAGCTGTTCAGTTTGTTTCCTCTACATAGTGAGAATGGGCAGTGGGCAGATAATTGTCGTGGGAAAGTGGGCCACAAGACGCTACACCGCCTCCAGTTTCGTTCCTCTTCGATAACTATTTGCGTTATGTACAACCAGGGCCCAGCGAGAGGACCGGCTCATCAACTGAACCAGTTGCCACCGTTGGGCACGAGCAGCAACTCTCATCCCATAGGCCATCAACGGACTTGGTTTACTTCTGCATCTACATCTTATACTCCTGGTTTTAATAATTCATATGGACCTAATCAATTACAGCTTCAAGCACATGTGCCGGGTGGCTCTAGCTATCAGACGCTGGGGCACAATCTTGTTCCTTCGATTCACCAGACGAGGCCCCACCGGTGTACAAGAGCTGGATGCTCATTCTCATCTCACTCCAAGATGGATCTCGAGAACCACATGATGGATAGACATTTCATCTTCCCTCCAGGATGGAATGAACGAAAAGGTCCCAAACAAGATGGAGATGCCGCATCGTTAGTACTCATTCTTATAATGTCTTTTCTCCTCCCAGAACCTACTCGTTGAAAAAATTAGTTGCATGTTTATACAGATGTATCGTAAGAAATTGGACACTCCTGAAGCAATTGCAGAATGGGTTGTTGAGCGGAAAAGACGCTGGCCAAGCCTGAAACGGATACAGGAGAAGGTTCGTCTCCTGCATATACCAGCATACGCCCATTCGGATTGTTGTTTATTTATGCATACGTCTAGGAGCAAGAGAGAGAAGATGCGAAGACTCGTGGAGAATTGTTCATGCCG
>WNFI01075889.1_pt2 | contig 15037 bp, 15 predicted proteins | sample 5400471 | NCBI WGS metagenome assembly WNFI01 (sample SAMN13153348, study PRJNA577476) | soil metagenome | isolation source: 100 cm saprolite on Douglas fir-dominated hillslope | place: USA:California | collected 2013-09-17
GGCGGCTGGGTGACCTGGATGTGATCCGCACAAAGTCCGGCCTGATGGGCGCGATCAAGGCCGTAGTCTCGAGCCCCATGTTCCTGCTCGGCGTGCTGTGCATGGCGCTCAGCTTCTTCACGCTGCTGCTTACGCTGTCGCGCGTTGACGTCTCACTGGCCGCGCCTGCCAGCGCTTCGCTTACGTTTATCGGCAACGCGTTCGCCGCCAAGTTCTTTCTGCATGAGAACGTCGACCGTCGCCGCTGGTTTGCAGCCATCTTTGTCTGCATCGGCGTAATCCTGCTCGCGAGGTAATCCCTACACAAACCCCAGATTATTCGCAGCAAAGCTTCCGATATTCGGGAAGATAGTCGGAAGCTGTGCCGCGCTGACCCCAAACCACTGAGCAAGCGTGGAGGCATACTGAACGCTCGCCGTAGTCGGGACCCAGCGCCCATTCGAACCGGAGTCATCCGGCCCACCGAGCGCGAGAGTCGGAAACGTTCCGTACATCTGGCCGCCCTTTACTGCGCCACCGATGACGATGTGGTGGGAGCCCCAGGCATGATCGCTACCCGTGTTGGAGTTCGGCTGGAAGGTACGGCTGAAGTCTGACATGGTGAAAGTGGTTACATTGCCTGCAACGTTGAGCTCCTGCGTGGCCTGGTAGAAGGCGGCCAGCGCGGGGCTAATCTGGGCCAGCAGAGCGCTCTGCTGCACGAGCTGGTCGGAGTGGGTATCGAAGTTTCCTATGCCGGCAAAGAAAATCTGACGCGAAACTCCTAACGCAGCGCGCACCTGGATGATCTGCGCGATCTGCTTCAACTGCCCAGCCAAGCCATTGGCTGCAGGAAATACCGTCTGCAGCGGACTGACCGACTGCACCGCATCGGAGAGCGTCTTGGCATAGCCATAGGCATTCTTTGTGATGGTATTGTCGGCCTGCACCAGCGACAGCCCTGAATCGAAGGTCAGCAGCGCCTGGGCGGTCTGCAGCTGTGCCGCGCACTCGGTTGCTCCCTCGGAGCATTGCGCACCGGCGAGGTTTCCCGGGCTCACTGCAACCGGCGTGCTGGCCTTTCCATTGCAGAAGAGCGTATCTCCCGCGACGGAGGTGACCATCGGCACCTGCCCGTTGGGGTTGTAGGTTGCGTTCAGCGTATCGGCGATGCGCCCGGCCCAGCCCGTCTGCGTGGCTCCGCTCTGCGAGGCGTTCTGCCACTCCAACTGCTGGTCGGGATGGGAGAACAGATTCGACGGCAGCGTCTGCCCGGCCTGATAGAGCGCCCGCGTCGTAGGCTGTATGAGCGTCCCTACATTCGTAACCAGAGCAGCGGCCTTGTTGTTGAACAGCGTCTGGATCTCTGGCAGATTCGGGTTCAGCGCGAAGTTCGGCGCAGCGGCTAATTGCAGCAGCTGACTCTGCGGAAGCGCAAGCGGGCCCCGAAGCGCGGCGTAGTTCGCATAGCCGGCAGTGTCGAACTGGATGAGCGTGTTGTTCGCATCGTTGCCTCCGTAGAGAAAGACGCAGACCAGCGCTTTGTAGTCCGCAGGACTCTGAGCCAGGGCGTTCAGTGCGCCAAAGGGACGAAGTCCTGCCGCGCTGCCCGCAGCTGCTAACGATGCATATCGGATAAAGCTCCGGCGATTCACGCCCATCTTGATGGCTCCCTTGTTCCATTCCATGTTGCGTTTAGTGCTCGACCTTGTACATCGACGAGGTGATCACCAGATACGTTGCCACCCGTACACGCTGCGCAGGGTCGGTGAGCGTGTTGATGTGGTTCAGGATTGTGGTCCGCATCTGCGCCGGCATCTGACCATGCAGGAAGATCACACCGAGCGAGTCGACGAGATTGCCCGGATTGCTGGCCATCATGCCCAAAGCGCTCGTCGCACTCAGGTCGACCTTGAAGCTGCTGATGTGGTTGTAGACCAGATTATCGGCAAGGGTAAGGCGAAGGATCGCAGTGGCCGTGTTCTCCTGTCCGAACTCCGGAGCGTTCAGCGTCGTGCCCGGAATGACGTAGTCCGGCGGAAAGAAGTTGAAGACGCTGCCTGAGCTGTAGGGTTTCTCACCCAGGGCAGTCGTGTAGTTTGACAGCGAGCTGTAGTATCCATTGGCATCGGTATTGACGAAACCAAGGCCGCGCGTGACGCTGGTCATGTAAAGCATCGGCTCGCGAAGGTGGCCACGAGGTGCTGGATGAGCTGTTTGCAGATGAAGGGGCCGACGTTGGGATGGTTGAAGATGTTGGTCAAGGCTCCGGTGAGGTCCTGGTCCGAGCTTTGACCGGCCGGAAGCGTTGTGCCGTTCAGCAGCACTTTGGGGTCGGTATCGTGCGCGCTCTCGAGTGCAGCCATGGGCGCGTCGTAGTTTGGAGTGTTGTTGGGAAATTTCGTGAGAGATGTACCCGCGGGCGGCGCATAGGTCCATCCGGTGTAGGCACGGGCGAAGGCCTGCACCTGCGCCTCAGTGTAGACCGGAATCGGGTTGTTGCTTGCATCGAGCTGCAGGCTTCCATCCTGATTGAGCATGAAGAGCCCTGTGGTGAATAGCTGCAGAAGCTCTCGCGCGTAGTTCTCGTTGGCGATCTGTGGGGGCGTCAGCCCGTTCTTGGGCTTGTTGCTGTTCAGCATGTTGAGGTAGGCGCCCATGCCCGGCGACAGCGTTACGTCCTTCATGACGTTGTAGAAGTTGCCGAAGGCATCATTGGCGAGGATGTTCTGGTACGGCGTTACCGCTCGCGCATTGACTGAGTTGGTCGAGATGACGAATATCTCGCTGAGTGCGAAGGCGACGCGCTGCCGCAACTGGTCCGGACCGGTGAGCACCGTCTGCCACCACTCGGACTGTTCACACGGCACCGTAGTATTGACGCACGCTGCGGGCGGAGGAGTGGTGATATCGGGGAGGGCTGTAGTGGGGGTGTTGAACTGTTCGGTCAGATAGGCCGGAATGCCGACCAGCTGCACATGCTGAATGTCAGTCAGCGTAGGGCCAAAGGTCGCCTGATCGAGCAGCCGCGCGGCGGAGGCGAGTGATGCCTTGAGCGTCTGTACCTGCGCGTTTGCGGTGACGGGAGCCGTGCTGCCGGGGTCCGGGTTGGTGACGGCGACGGGCACGGTCGTCGTACCCGAGGCGAGCGTGATCGTCGCCTGCAGCTCGGTCGCGGAGACGAAGCTGGTAGTAACAGCGGTGCCGGAGACCTGAAGTTTGCTTCCGGAGACGAAGCCGGTGCCGATGACGTCGAGCAGGTAGCTGGTGCTGCCGGTGTTGCTCTGCGTGGCCAGAGCGCTTGCCACCGTGGGGATGGGATTGAGGATGGACTCGGTCAACGAGCCGGATACAGTCGGCGTCGCCTGGCTGACAGCTGTGACGGTGACGGTGTTGGGCGAAGGAATGGTTGCGGGCGGGGTATACAGGCCGGAGGTCGAGATTGTGCCGGTGACTGTTGCTCCACCGGTGACGCCGTTGACCTGCCACGTGACTGCGGCATTGGCGCTGTTGGTGACGGTGGCAGTGAGTTGTACGGGTGAGCCGAGCCTAGCCTGATTGTTTCCGCTGACCGTTACCTGTGGGGTCATACTGGGGCTATTGCCCGAGACTCCACCCGAGCAACCGGCGACAGCCAGAAGACAGCCCGTCAACAAACCGCCGATGATGCGCCGGCTCTCGATCAACGACAGGTGCAACCTGCGATCAGGCACGCTCAACCCTCCAAACCCACGTCAGTCCTTACAGGCGTCAGTTCATTCCGAGCGTGTATGACCACCCATATTAACGCGACTTCGAAGTTTAGTTGTGTTTTTTTTGAGACTTTTTTGAATTCAACTCGTCTAACGCTCCGCAACTGAGGCCCTTCCATCCCCCAAAATGCCACATCTTCCGGTAGGTCAGGAGTTACCGGCTAAGCCAGCGCATCAGGCCACGGGCGGGGAGTTCTGGCGCCATGAAGCGGGCAGCATCGCCCATGAGCACGCCAGCAGCCAGACGGCCACTGCGGACGGCACCCTCCATGGTGGAGGGCCATTCGGTGGCGGTCCAGTCTCCTGCGAGATAGAGACCGGGCCACTCGGTGGCTTGCTGCGGCCGGAAGTTATCCAATCCTGGCGTTACGGAGAAGGTCGCGCGCGCCTCTTTCAACACGCCGCTCTTCAGGAGCTTTGCCTGTTTCGCGGCTGGGAAGAAGATCTCGAACTCCTTGAGAGCGGAGGAGAGAATCTCTTCCCTGCCCATCTCAAGCTCGGCCCACGAGGCACTGATCACCAGCTCAAGATAGCAGCCACGCTCAGCCGGCCAGCGTCGAATGCGTGACTTGGTGAAGACCCACTGGATTCGCGTATCCAGAAGAACGGCATGGTCGAGTTGCGTGACGTCCCGGTCGTACCAGAGATGAACGGTCGTGATGGGCGCGGGAATGAACTGATCGAAACCATCGCCCGGAAAACCTGGCTCATTAGGAGACGAGGGTAGCCCAGCAAGCAGTGTCCTTGTCTGCTTGAAGTCCGTTGCCAGCACTACCGAGTCGGATGAATAAACCTCCCCGCCGGCGCTGACTCTCCAGTGCCCATCCATAGTTTGTTCGATGCGTTCGACTCCTGCCTTCAGCCTTGCATCGACGCCCTGCCTCTGCGCCAGTTCCGCTACCGGTGTGAAGAACTCGGTCAGCGGGGCTGCAGGAATGCCGAGACGGCCTGCCTCCGCAGAGCGCAGAAACGATTCGTGGATGACCTTGCCGGCGTACTTTACGGAGCAGCGATCGAAGCCGTCGTTGAGCGCGCCGACGACGATCGGCTCCCAGAAGTGTCGGATCGCGCGCTCGGTCTGGCCGGTGCGCCGGAGCCAGTTGGCGAAGCTCTCGGTATCGTCTGCCGGGTAGCCCCTCAGAAATCTCGCAAGTCCTGTGGCGATGCCCGCCTTATCCCGCAGGTTCAGCATCGGAGCACGCAGGAAGCTGATGGCCTGATGCGCGGGTGCGGGCAGGCCACTGGAGCGCATGAGGCTACGGCGACCGCTGGGCTCGAGGAAGACTAATTCGTCGTACCAGCGGATGGCGTCGGACATACCCGCCTGCCGGCAGAGGTCGAGGATGTTGGTGCAGCAGCCGAGGACGACGTGCTGGGAGTCGATGGTCTCGTCGAGCGCGGGGTGATCGTAGGAGTAGGCGCGGCCGCCGATGTAGGGGCGGCGTTCGAGAAGCGTGACGTGTGCACCCGCTCCAGCCAGCGCCACGGAGGCGGCCAGGCCGGCGACTCCTCCACCGACGACGACGACATCGCGATGGTTCACCGTCATCGCGAGGCTCCACGGTTACGCAGGCCCATGACCGCGCCCTGTGCGAGGATAAGCAGCTTCTCTGCAGTCGGAACGCTGATCCGTTCCGAGAACACGTCGCCGTCGACCTTCCCAATCTTATGAAGAAGCCGGTGATAGATCGTGACAAGCACCCACAGCGCTGCGCGACTATCCGCGTCGATCATCGGTAGTAGGCGGTCAGCGGAGCTGTAGTACTTCTCTGCTCGCGATCCGAGAGTAGAGAGCATGGCTCGCTCGCCAGGCTGAAGCGTTGCTCCGCTTGCCAGGGCCTTCACCCGGTCGATGGTTACACCGAACTCGCCCAACAGGTCCAACGGGAGGTAGATGCGCCCGCGCTCGGCATCCTCTTTCACGTCGCGGAGGATGTTGGTCAACTGAAAAGCTATTCCCGTCTCTTCGGCGAGTTTTTCGGCGCGGGGATCGGTGTAGCCGAAGATGCGGATGCAGACGAGGCCCACGACCGACGCTACGAGATAGCAGTAGCGATAGAGGTCGTCGAAGGTGGCGAAGGTCTGAAGCTCGTTCGCAGGCGTCGACTGAGGTTCGAGGTCCATGGTGGTTCCCTTCACCAGTTCTTCGAGCAGGGCGTCGGGGATCGCGAACTGCTTCTGCGTGTCGTTGAGGGCGAGGAAGACGGGATCTTCCGATGCGCCAGAGACGCGGGCGGCGCGCCAGCTCTCGACCCAATTAGCCATAACGAGACAGCGCTCCTCGATCGGCATCGATTCGTCGTCGGCGATGTCGTCAGCCCGGCGCATAAAGGCATAGACCGCGCACATGGCGTTGCGCTTGTGCTCCGGCAGAACGCGGAAGGCGTAGTAGAAGTTCTTTGCCTCGCGCTGGGCTATGGCCCGGCAGACAGTGTAGGCTTCGGCAGTCGTCACCGTGTAAGACCCGCGCGCAGCTTGCCCGCTAGCGCTCCTGCCAACAGGCTCAGCTTCTTCGTCCTCGAGACTACCGGCCTTCCTCGCAGGACATCGAAATCTTCCTCGGTGATGCCGTCGAGAATCGCGTCTCCTCCCTTGCGGAAGAGGTCCAGCGTTACGGCCAGTTCCCTGTCGACGTGTGCGCTGATCTTGCCGCCCTCGTGCAACATCGCGCGAGTGCGCCCAACAAGGCTTTCAATCATGGCGCGAAATTCGGGGGTAAAGACTCGCCCCTCGATCTGGCCCTCGTCCACGCCGAACTGCAGCATCGCCTCTGCGGGAACGTATCGTCTGCCACGCTCGGCGTCCTCCACGACGTCCTGCCAGAAGTTCGCGAGTTGAAGCGCGGTGCATACCTTGTCCGACAACAGAGCGATCGACTCTTCTTTGTATCCGCAGACCCACAGAACTAACCGCCCGACGGGATTGGCGGAGTAGTGCGAATATTGCAGCAGTTCGTCCCAGGTACCGTACTCGGTCTTGACCTGGTCCATGCGGAAGGCATGCAGGAGGTCGGCGAAGAGCTGGCGCGGCACATCGCACTCGCGGATGGTCTCATGCAGGGCGACGAAGACCGGGTGCATCGACCGCTCCGGGCTGTCGTAGCACTCATCCAGCATGGAGCCCCAGGCATCGAGCAACCGCATCGCGACGGCAGGGTCGGGAACCTCGTCACCCAGATCGTCGGCCACTCTGCAGTAGGCGTAGATGCTCTCGAAGTGCGGCCTTACCTTGCGTGGCAGAAACCAGGTGGCAACGTGAAAGTTCTCGTAATGCGTCGACGCAAGCTGGCGGCACCAGGCCTGCGCCTCCTTGAGGGTTGGCCTCTCCAGTGGGGTCAGGTAGTCCGGCGGAGCGCCTAAAAGCGCGTGCTGGGATGCGCTCAACTCGCTCACTGGGGCACCCCACCGGGAAACACTGCTGTCTTGATGTCGCGTGAGCCACCCTTCCGGTTCATCATTCGGGCGAAGACCTCCGGAACCTCTTCCAGCCCTACTCGACCCGTGATGTACTCCGCACACTTGAACCGCCCGCTGGTCACCAGTTCAAAGGCTGTCCTGCAGGTTGCCGGGGTATGGTGGAAGCTGGCCTTCAGTGTGATGTCTCCATAGTGCAGCCGGTTCGTATCCAGTTGTACCTTGGTCCCACTCGGCGGTCCGCCGAAGAAGTTGACGACTCCACCTTTGCGGACCATGTCGACGGCCCACTCCCAGGTGACGGGAGCCGCTACCGCTTCGATGACGATATCCGCGCCTCGGCCCTGGGGCGTAAGAGAACGGGTTGCCGCGACAACATCCGCTACCGCTTCGGTCTGTACGACCCTTGTTGCGCCAAACAACTTGGCCGCAGCAATCTGGTCACTGCGTTTGACGACTGCGATGACATTGACGCCGGCTAGTTCTGCCGCGTGCATGAACATCAGCCCAATGGGGCCTGCGCCGATCACCACCATCGTATCGCCGGCCCGGGCTCCGCTCTCCTCCAGCCCTCGCACGACACATGCCAGAGGCTCCGTAAGGGCTGCGTGCTCGAACGGCACTCCATCGGGAATCAGCAGCGTGTTCTTCTCGACGATTCTTGCCGGGATGCGGACGAACTGCGCATAAGCCCCATTGTTGAAGAGAAGGTCCTCGCACAGATTCTGCTGGCCGTGAGTGCAGAAGAAGCAGACGTCGCAGGGTGCCGAGTTGAGGGCTACCACCCGATCGCCTTCGCGGAAGGCTGTGACCCCCTGGCCGACCTCGGCGACGACCCCGGCGAGTTCGTGGCCGAACGGAATCGGCGGCTTCAGCATCAGGGCGTGGTAGCCGCGCCGGTAGACCTTCAGGTCGGTCCGCCCATGCCTTCGCACCTTCCGGCCTCGGGCAATCGCTTCAACAAGATGTAATCCTCAGCCTTGCCCGTGCATCTGATACATTGAGCCAGATAACGACATGCCCTTCGTCTCTCCAGAGGTCTTCGCCAAACAGACGATCGCCGCCATCCAGGACTACTCTGTCCTCTCGTGGCGCGCGATCATCAACCTTTTCTCACGCCCACGCTACTGGGCCGACGTTTTTACGCAAATGGACTCGATCGGCGTCGGTTCCATGCCCATTGTGGTGCTGACGGGCTTCTTCACCGGCTGCGTTCTCGCCCTGCAATCCGCCACTTCGCTGCAGCAGTTCGGTTCCGTCAGCCTGACCGGAAATCTCGTCGCTCTCTCGATGGTGAAGGAGCTTGGCCCCGTGCTCACCGGTCTTATGGTCTCCGGCCGCAACGCGTCGGGGATGGCCTCCGAGCTAGGCTCGATGAAGGTAACGGAGCAGATCGACGCGATGCGCGCCCTGGGCACGGACCCGCTCCGCAAACTGGTCACGCCGCGGCTCTATGCGACCGTTTTTATGCTCTTCTTTCTCACCATCGTGTCGGACGCAGTCGGTATCGCCGGCGGCGCCCTGGTGAGCGTTGCGCTGCTCGGGCTGAACGCCTCCTCCTACTTCCATAACTCCTACAGGGCGCTCGCTTACGGCGACATCGTCCAAGGACTCACCAAGCCCCTATTCTCCGGCTTCATCATCGCCACGGTCGGCTGCTACTTCGGCATGAACACAAAGGGAGGAACCCAGGGCGTCGGCAGGGCTACCACCCAGGCGGTGGTCATCTCGTCGGTATTCATCATCATCGTCGACTTCATCGTGAGCCGTGCGATGATCGGCATCTTTGGCAAATGAGCCGGCCTATGCCAGAAAACGCGACCACCAGCGACCTCGAGCAACGCAGCCGCACCCCCGATTCGGCTGAGCCCATCGTGGTCTTCGATGACGTCTCCATCGCCTTCGACCTAAGGCCCGTCCTCAAGAACATCTCCTTCACCGTGCAGCGCGGCGAGACCCGTATCATCCTCGGCCCTGCCGGGGGAGGAAAGTCCGTCCTCATGAAGCTCGTCAACGGCTTGCTGAAGCCCGACTCAGGATCGATTCACGTCTTCGGCGAGGAGGTCACGGTGATGCGCGAGACCGATCTCTTCAAGCTTCGCGCCCGCATCGGCATGGTCTTCCAGGAGTCGGCACTCTTCGACTCGCTCTCCGTGGAGGACAACGTCGCATACCGCCTGCACGAAGACCGCGTTCCTGAAGAGGAGGCCCACGCACGCGTGGTAGAGGCCCTCCAGTTCGTAGAGCTGGAGCAGGCCATCGCAAAATTCCCGTCCGAGCTCTCAGGCGGAATGCGCCGCCGCGTCTCGATCGCTCGCGCCATCATCTCCAAGCCGGACCTCATCCTCTACGACTCCCCCACCGCCGGCCTCGACCCCATCACCTCGACGACCATCGTCGAGCTTGTCATCAAGCAACGCGACGTCTTCCACACGACGTCCCTGCTGATCACCCACCGCATGCAGGACGCCTTCCTTCTGGCGATGAACCGCTTCAACCCCAAAACCGGAAAGATCGAGCCCATCCCCAATCGCGGCATCGACGACAGCACCAAATTCCTCGTCCTCAACGAGGGCAGAATCGTCTTCGACGGCACCACGCTCGAGCTCGTCCGCTCCACAGATCCCTGGCTGAAGCAATACCTCGCCTGAAGCCTCAGCGCTTTCCTTTCACCCAATCCGCATACGGAATCCTCGGCATCGTCAGAAATGCATCCCGCGTCCTGACATACGATCCCAGACCATTCATCCGGCCAATTGCATGCAACTCCTCAGCCCGCACATACGGCCCTGCCGGGTCCACAAACTTGTCTTCGATATAGATCGCGACCACTCTGCCAAGGATGATCCGCGATCTGCCAATCTCCATCGTGGTGTACTCCCTGCACTCCAGGGCTGCATGAGCCTGCTCGATACGCGGCACCTTCACAATCTGCGACGGCGCAGTGGCCAGGCCCGCTATCTCCAACTCGTCGACCTCCGCCGGAAAGTCCGTGGCGCAGATGTTCATTTGTTGCGCGAGGTCCTCCGTCACGACGTTCACCACGAACTCGCCCGTGCGCCGGATATTCCGCGCCGTATCCTTCGGGACGAAGCCTCCCGTGGGCCTGTCGGTCACGCCTATGCCAATAATCGGCGGGTCCGTACAGAGATAGTTGTAGGCGCTGAAGGGCGCGGCGTTCAACCCGCCATCCTCGTTCATGCTCGTCACCAGGGCTATGGGACGCGGTGCGACAAGCCCTATCAGCAGATGGTAGGTCTCACGTGCTGTTGCATTCTCCAGATCGAACTTCATGGTCTGCGGCTCCCCCTGTCTTCTGGAGCCATCTTACCGAGGAATCTCTCAGGAGGCACATCCCAACCAGGCGCCCAGCCTAGTGCTTCACCATGCTCTGGCCCGCCACGTCCTTCGACGGCGCAGCCGCCGGCATCGTGTAGATCACTTCACCCGGCCGGGTGTAGTGCAGCTCCTCCCGTGCCTGGTGTTCGATCGCGTTAGGGTCGTTCTGCAGCCGCTCCACATGCCCCTTCAGCAGTTCATTCTCTCTCTGCAGACTGTGCAGCTGAATCTGCAGCGCCTGCGCATCCTGGCGCTTCTGCTGATATGCGGTGAGGCCATTCTGCCCGAAGATAACGTGATAGCCCATTCCCACTGCAAGCACCGCGGCAGCCGCGGTCGCGATCTTTCGCCAGCCACTGTGAGCCTGTTGGTACAGGCGCACGATGGCGGAAGACTGCTTTACCTCTACGCGCGTTGAAGTGGAACGAGCCATACGTCTCCCAGTACAAATTTCGTTGCGCGCTCCGTCAAGTGGAAAACCGCCTCATCCCTGCAGCGTACCAAGGTACGCACCTGACGATCTGCTAATCGTCGCGCCTTATTACACCTCAATATCAAGCTTTTACGCATGAATTTGCGCAAATCCTCGAGCGCGATGGAATAAGGTGCACGAAGCCTTTGCACCTTGGTATCCTTGCTAGGGCGCATGCAGATTCTCTTCATCATTTCGATTCTCTGCTTCCTTGTCCTCCTCTGGGCGGGAGTATCGATTGCTCGCCACATTCACGCCGGCCACGAGCGCGACAGCGCCCAGGCCTCACCGAAGCGCTTCTAGCGCGAAAGGACCTGCTACATGCAATCAGCTATCTCCTCCCAACGCGGTCTCACGCATACCTCAGCAACGCTCCCCGCATCGGTGACTGGCAGGATTGTTCTTGCAGTAGCCGCGACTGCTCTCGTCGCCGCCTGCGCGCATGTGTCGCTGCCGCTTCCCTTCACGCCCGTTCCGCTGACCCTGCAGAACTTCGCCGTCCTCCTCGTCGGAATGGTCCTTGGACCCGTCGCCGGTTTTTCGGCCATGATTCTGTACCTTGCCGAAGGCGCAATGGGGCTGCCGGTATTCAATCCGCAGGGTCTGGGCGGCATCGCACAGCTTCTGGGTCCAACCGCCGGATACCTCTTCGCCTACCCGCTGGCTGCAGCGGCTGCCGGGTGGGTTGTACGCTGTATGCGGCAAGTTGGATCGGCATTCACCCGCGGAGTTGTTGCAGGCATCGTCTTCAGTGTCATCCTCTTCGCGCTCGGTGCCGGCTGGCTTGCAACCGTTCTCCACCTCAGCGCACCCGCTGCATGGCATCTGGCCGTCGCTCCCTTTCTGTTGGGAGAGGTCATCAAGGTCACAGCCGCTGCTGCTGCCTTCAGCACGATTCAGCGCTGGCGCCAGTCGTAACGCAGCTCCCCTTGGGCAACCCCTCCGTTTGCTCCCTGCACTGGCCAATTGTGCCGGGTCGCGCATCCAATTACTCTTACCCCTCCCAAGGACTACCGAATCATGACCGCCTCAGGCACCGCAATTCAAGAGATCAGCATCGCCCACAGCCCGGACTCCGATGACGCCTTCATGTTCTACGGCCTGGCGACGAACAAAGTCCGCGTCCCGGGCTACAAGTTCACCCATACCCTTACCGACATCGAGACGCTCAATCAGCGGGCGATCAAGGAAGCCTTCTACGACGTCACCGCGATCTCATTTCATGCCTACCCCTACCTGCAGGAGAAGTACACCCTGATGGCCTGCGGCGGCAGCGTCGGCGAGGGCTACGGCCCGATGATCGTCTCCAGCCGCAAGCAGACGCTCGCCGCGGTCAGGAAGACCCGCATCGCCGTCCCCGGCACCCTCACGACTGCCTACCTCACCCTGAAGCTCTTCGCCCCCGAGGTCGAGACCGCCGTCGTTCCCTTCGACAAAATCATCCCCGCCGTCGTCGCGGGCGAGTTCGATGCCGGACTCATCATCCACGAGGGCCAGCTCACCTACGCCAACGACGGCCTCGTCAAGCTGCTGGACCTCGGCCAGTGGTGGCGCGAAGAGACCGGCCTCCCCCTGCCGCTCGGCGGCAACGCCATCCGCCGCTCGCTCGGCGCGGAGACGCTGCTGACCACCACCAATGCGCTGCGCGACAGCATCCAGCACGCGCTCGATAACCGCGACGAAGCTCTCGCCTACGCCATGCAGTTCGCCCGCGATCTCGACCCGACCCTCGCCAACCGCTTCGTCGGCATGTACGTCAACGAGCGCACGCTCAACTACGGAGAGGACGGCCGTCTCGCCATCAAAAAGCTCCTCGATCTCGGCTTCGAGCGCGGCATCATTCCCATCCAGGCGAATGTGGATTTCGTAGGATAAGAAACAGCTTGCAGAGCGATCTACAGCTCTGCAAGCTGTGTTATTCTTGGTGAGTCGATTGATTGCAGTCAGGCTGGTTTCAAGGCGTGTCATGGCTCTCGATGACTTTCCCCTCCTCACTCCGAGGAGTTAAACCTGGACGCGTAGCTCAGCTGGTAGAGCATTCGACTCTTAATCGACTGGTCGTAGGTTCGATCCCTACCGCGTCCACCAGTCCCTGCTGTTGCTCTTGCCGTCGTCCTTTTGTTTGTCATCCCGTACGGATCTGCTTCTGTCTTTGCCGTTGCCTGTTCTCTTCCACCCACCCCAATGATGTGTCATCCTGAGCGGAGTTGCTCGCGCTCTTGCGAGCAGCGGAGTCGAAGGACCTGCGGTTGCCGTTGTCCTTTTGTTTGTCATCCCGTAGGGATCTGCTTCTGTCTTTGCTGTTGCCTGTTCTCTTTCATCCAACCCCAAAACCAACGTCATCTCGACCGAAGCAACGGACGGTCTCACCGTCCGTTGCGCAGTGGAGAGATCCCTGTATTTCGCTTTTGCCGTTGTCTGTTCTTGCCCTTGTCGCTGCCTTGCTTCTGAGCCACCCCGAAAAACCCCAGCAAAAACGTTTGTCAAGCCCCCAAACCACCTAACTCCATGCAAACAAACCAAATATCCCTTTCACAAGAGTTGGAAGGTAGCCTATGATTGCGCCTAAGCCGCATAAGCAGTCTTATAAATCTACTTTGTGGCCATGGAAGTATTGGATGACTATAGGCATCGGTGTTACCTGCTCCGAGAAAAAGCCGAATGATTGCTTAATTCTCGCGTCAGACAAACTCGGCTCATATGGCGACGAGTTTTCCACGAGAAGACACGCGAAGCTGTTTCTTGAACCAGAACATTTATATTTTGCAGTTTGTTCGGGAGACGTTAATGCCGCTTCAGAACTTTCTGGCAAGATCATCCAACAGTGGGCATCTATCTACCCTGGAAACCGAGTTTATGGAGAACTCAGAGCGGGCATTCAGCAGGCCGCGTTTGAATACAAGAATTACCAGTTCCACTCCAAAGCGTTATTTACTCATGCAATCGGACCTAAAGATGACTGGCGCAAGATCGCACAGAATCTTGCCATTGAAGATCAACTATTAGAGGAGTGGGGGAAAACGGAACTTGGCTGTAGTCTGATCGTGGGAACATATGACACTGAAAAGGTGGCCCATGTGTTTTGTGTTGAAGCCAACGGGAGCGTCATGCCTCTGGGTTCAAGCGGTTTTGATGCCATCGGATCTGGCGGTTACGCCGCGATGTTCTGGCTCTCATTCCGCCAGCAAAGTGTTGGAATGAGCTTGCGGCGATCTGCTTTGCATGTGTTTGAAGCGAAACTGATGGCTGAGCATTCGCCTTATGTGGGAAGGGATGACATTGAAATGCTCATCGTTACCCCTGAAAGGTGGTATCACTTGACGGTAGATAGGCCGTCTACGGATGGATGTCCAGTTTCGCTCGGAGAACTCAAGGAACTTGCTTCGAAGTTCGGGCCATCAAGCACAGCCTCCCTTGGAGACCTTAAGGACCTGTGACCTATGCCGTCAACTTCTCCTATGTCAGAGAATCAGCAGTAATCATGTGCTGAAGTGTTTCCTTCTCAGCGGTTGCCATCGCGTGACGGTAGCGGTTGGAGAGATACCACGCCGTCTTTTAGCTGACTGCACAATATCCAAGATGTGAAACCTCATGACGCCGTCATTCTGAGCGCAGCGAAGAATCCCCGCATTTCGCCTTTGCCGTTGTCTGTTCTTGCGGTTCTTGCCCTTGTCGCGGCTCTTGCTTCTGAGCCACCCGAAAACCCAGCAAAAACGCTTGTCAAGCCCCCAAACCACCTAACTCCATGCAAACAAACCAAATAGAGTTGGCACAATAGTTATTGTCAATCCGCTACAATAGAACTAGATATAAAAAAGCCCCGGCCAAAGCCGGGGCTTTTCCATTAACACCCATAAACCTTTTAGAAAGACGATTTTAGCCGTAAACCCTTTAGAATGACGATCTTGCAAATCACAACACGGGTTATCTTATTGATTCAAAATAACTTACTCCCAAGATACCCCGGGGGGGAGGGGTACCTATGGCCGCAAAGCAAGGCTCGTACCAGCTACAAGCTCCTCAAAGCAGCACAAGCCCGGTCAAGAGCCTCAGGCTTCTTGCCAAAGCAGAACCGGAGGATA
>WNFI01099529.1_pt2 | contig 15037 bp, 19 predicted proteins | sample 5400471 | NCBI WGS metagenome assembly WNFI01 (sample SAMN13153348, study PRJNA577476) | soil metagenome | isolation source: 100 cm saprolite on Douglas fir-dominated hillslope | place: USA:California | collected 2013-09-17
TTGCGTAGAAGGTGCAGATGAAGCGAAAGTTGAAGCGGAGGATTGAGCGGGGAATGACAACGCGTGCGGGTCGGGCGTTAAGCATATGAGGTCTCTAAATGGTTGGCAGAAGTACAAGGCCTGCAGCACTGAATTGGCATAGCTGAAGAGGGGGAACGAAGAGGTCAGTGGTTGGGGGAAGCATGATTGCTTACACTTACCATGTATTACCGAACTGAGTGAGAATTTTGTACAGTGAGGGGGAAGAAGTGATGTGAGTTTGCGTTTCTTAACTAGCTAACAGCCAATTAACAACTCACATTCTCCATACCGAACTGCTTAGCATCTGGCCCTCCATCCTCCGCCGGTGCGAGCCCATTTCCTTTCCCATCCCCATGATGTGCACCAGAATGGCCTCCTCCATTAAGTATGGGATCAGATCCGGTACTGCCCGCATGTGTGGGGGATGATTGTGTTTGGTGAGTTGCACCCCCAGCGATCCACTTAAGGTTCTTGAGCATCACCACCCCCCTTAATACTGAGAGTGAGATGGGCACACTTTCTCACAAACAGCTAAGTATCGTCTCCTTTTTATGGTATCGCAAAGGTACGGAGCTACGCACAAACGCCAGAGGAAAGACAAGAAGCAACAGAGTCAAGGGACACTCAGCACCGCTCCTTTCTGCGTCAGTGTCCACTCAACAGGGCCAAGGACACTCCCAGATTGAAGGAGATTTTCAGAACGGAATAATATGGGTGAGTGATGTTGAACGAAGCCGGGGATATTGTTTGTTGAATCGCCACGCGATCCCGACTACGTGACTTTGTTTCCGAGCCTCATTAAAATGTGGCGGTACAGCAAGTCACTAAGCGCTTCTAAGTTCTCAAGCGCTCGATGTCGCAAGATGGCGCCTGCGTGTTCACCTCATGCCTCCTGATATAAGCTGCCTTGGTGATCCCAGAAAAACAATATCGGCAATATTAATGTCTTCCAAGCCTCTAGTGTAATTCAAGTGTAATTTACAAACGTTCCTCCCATTTGCTACTACTCAACTCCGGCAGCATACATGGGCAGGGGCGCTCGCTCTCAAAAGCCTAACGTGGTCGCCCAGACATTTGGACGCCGCGTCGATAATCGAGCTGTCAAATGTGGCCCGTCGGCGTTGCCGAGCCTCACTAGTGTCCGATGAACCAGGAAATTGGAAATAATGTACTAGGGTTCCTTCTTATAGGAGCGCAAGCGTAATCCCCCATTCCAGCAACTAGTTCTCGCCTGTTCTTTATGAGGCCCTTGCTTTCAAAAGAAAGGCCGGATCTGTAGTAGTCAATGCCCGGCCTTTTAGACATGCAAGTGTAGGCCCTCAAATGATGCCTTCTTCACTGCCAATTGCCATCTCTCCTATATTGGAAATGAACGAGGGATTCCGCATGAAGCGGGGAGGCGACCGTCGCCGCAAAAGCACGCAACTGCGGGCAACAATTCATCACGGAACTGGAGCCCTTGATCACAAGTTGAACGGGGTCGAACGGTTGTCACAGGCGGGCCATTTGGCCCACTTCAAAATAGCCTCCACCAATTGACTGGGCTGCGGGATGTTTACTGGAAGAATGGAGTGCCCAAACATGACGTCCGATTACATACGTATCGTCCCAGCACGAATGTTACAGCTGAGGAACCAGCGATCGTCAAGACATGGCCCCAAGGGTATGAATCACCATCTTTCGCGTAGGTGCTTTTCGAGGTGAGCGCATTCGATGACAGGTCAGTGTGTTGTGAGCATTTTCTCCGGGAGGATACACGCGCCACGGCGAGTCTCGAACTGAGATATAATGGACAACTAGGGCCATGTTCCGACGCGTCTAAGACCATTAACTACGAGATCTAAGGTGGGAGAGTATTCTGCAGGCTGGTCACCAGCCTCTAATAATAATAATAGACTGCAACCTCAAGAGGTAGTAACCAACACAGTCTCATGTGCCTTACCTAAACATGATAAGGAATGTAATCCAAACAGCGTAGAGGAGGGTCAAACTTCTGTGTTGCTTTCTGGGTGCAGATAAATGGCGTCGCTCTGGTGTTGACTGCGCAAATGCGCCTTGTGCTCGGCGGCGAGCGTCGATACATGGCCCCGCCGACGTCCACCACTACTACGCCGGCCGAACACGAAAGTTGCAGAAACCAAGCAGTTCCTCCGAAGCCAAACTCATGTCTTCCACCGTTCCTTGATAACATTTTGCATGGGTGATCAGACCCGAACTACTTCTCTGACTGTATTGTCCGAAAAAAGTTGAGCGGGTCAATTGTTATAAAGCAGCTGGTTACCTCTGGTTACTGTAGTCGGTCCGTCGGGCGCAGAGAAGGTACAGGAGGTACAGGTGATCAACCTCCGGAGCCCAGAGCCAATTGTTAATGCCGAGCCCGGCATACATATTCACTATTCTGATCCGTCCTCTCCTTGTTTCCCATTATAGGAGATATGAGAACAGGTCAGATTGAATTTGAAGGGGCTCAAGAACGTTATTCAATATATCGGGAATCAGATTCGGAACATGTTCAATGTTCAACATCGATTTGAACTTGATAGACCCTGTCCCGACCCGAGGCGTCGGCCCTGATGCTGTGGCTCTGTCAAACGCATATCGCAGCCTGCTTCGGACCCATGAATTGGATAATCCACGTCACGTTAATCCCACTTTATCATAATGATTAATAATCAAAAGCCTCTATAAATTCCTTCGGCTCTTGGTTCCCTCACCTTCAGCCGCCGATGAGTGACCCATCCGCAGACTTTGCCCGTACCTCTATCCCACCTTCTACTGAGCGGGCTCCCTCTGTGCCTCTGAGACGGGCGAACGGGCACTCGAACGGCGAGACGGACCCGATCTCTGAGCCATTATGGGCCTTGGCCTCTGCCAGCGGCGAACTTGCCCCTCTGGCTGCAAAATGTGATAGAGACACTCATTCAAGAGTCGTCTGCTGCAAGACCCTCAAGGGAGAAGACGAACGCACCCTCGTTGATCCTGATATTGTGCGAGACATGTGTGTTGTTGTTCTTGTCCGCACGTTATCTTTGTAGCTCAATCCATCTCTGGGGCCATTTATCACCAGAATAATTGGCCTTTCTGATGGTCTCACCGTTCCATTTGCCCTCACGGCTGGTTTATCATCCATTGGGGACTCTCGCATCGTCGTCATAGGAGGTGTAGCAGAGCTTATCGCAGGTGCGATATCCATGGGAATTGGTGGCTTCTGTATGTGAGGGACCCTAACTTCTGTCTGCTTGTTGTGACCGCTCCGAGCCTTTCAAACCGAGCTCCTTGGCCAGTGGGATATACAATTTTTGGCCATCAAATCTTTTTCATTTACACTCTCTTATTTCGTTTCGCCTCATTCACTAATTGCTCTCACCCACATTATACGCAGTGGCTTCCCAAGCGGAGCGCGACCACTTTTATTATCTACGTAGGCGGACGCGGGACCGTGTGCAGCGTTCCTGCGCTAGTGAGTTGGAGCGAGAGGTATATGCTGTCCTCGGTTCAGTTGGTGCGAGCGAGAAGATTAGCCGACAGCTTGCGGATGACCTCTTGAGCCTGGAGGACCGGGGAATTGCTGAAGTTGATGAGGCTGCTGAATATGCACGGATCGGTGAGACCACTAGTCGGAAGAAGTCGTGGTGGCGCTTGGGTTCTTCGAGGCAGGATACTGAAAGAGGGCCGGTGTGGAATGAGGAAGTTGGCTTAAGTGCTTTCTTGCTCAAGTTCGGAGAGGGGTTGGGTGAGTCATTCATGTCGTTGATTCTCCCTCAAATTAGCAGGAGCATACTGCTCTATTCTTAGAAGAAGTCCCAACGGTACGACTCTACGTTTCGGCCTTCACTATTGGTATGGGGTACGTGTCATGTGAATTCAACTGCATTTATCGACCTTCCGACTGAAGCCTTGTTAGGTACCTCATCGGTGGATTAATTCCCCTTCTCCCTTACTTTGTCATTAATCCCGCTCAGACCGCATTAATATACTCCTGCGTGAGTATATCTGTGGAATGCCTCATTATTTCGGTCACTAACTGCACGACTTCGTGGATTTAGATTATCACGGGAATCGTTCTTCTCATATTTGGAGCCATCAAACAACACTTCACTGGTGGAGAGGGGGGCATTTCCGGCTACGCCCGGGGGGCATTTAGCACACTTTCTGTGGGAGGAGTCGCGGCTGGCGCAGCATTCGCCATCGTCAGGGCTCTAGAGACCTAATCGTTCCGTGCCTTCTAAGTTATGCATCATCTAATCATATCTCTTGTGAACTTTAATACATGATCTGGTTCATTTCAATGGTTTCATTCGGCCTTTACACCCGCTCGAAGAAATATAAATAAGCCAAGGGCATGAGAGACGCAATACTCTCGTCATCAACCTTGACAACTTTCTCATCATTGAACAAAACCCAGGGCTCTCCATCTAGACCACGTTCGCGGATATGAGCTACATAATGGCCAGAATGTACGGAAGGCCCTTTGTGTGATATGAAGGCTCTCAGACGGTAGGTTGCCGGAAGCTCAGTGAAACCACCTAGTCCGTCCTTCGGACCAGATTGTGCATCAACTCCGCCCGACGGCGCCGAATCTCCTGAATCATCGGGGTGGCTGAAAAGCCAGTCGATCGCTCGTTCGGCGCTCCCATCCTAAAGGATGAGGACATGAGTCAACTCTTAGTGGAAACGAAAGGGAGAAAATCCACCGTCTCCTTCAAAGCTTTTCGGGCCTGCTTCTCCGTGAACCCCATGTCTGTAATCATAGCGATTGCCTCAGGAGATGGTTCGGGTCTGCCGACCCTGGCTGTGCTCTGCGATGCTATTGGATCGTCGATGTCTGCGAAGAAGCTGAATTACAGTCACATTAGCATTCAGAGGCATGTATCTCACCTGGATCTTCCATATGAGCAAAAAGCCATTCCATTGCGGCTTGCCCATCTTCATTTCCGGTCGCCAGTAGCGCTTTCTGGCATCGAAGAAGTGGGAAGCCCATCGACTCGAGCATGCTAAGTGCCTCCTCGTTGTATATAGGTTCACGGGTCATGGTGTTTGATATGGATGCATCTGCAAAACGGTCATCAACCGATGTTTGACAGGTTGCGATGAAGGAAAGAATGACCACGTACCTTCAGGAAGTGTCCGCTCACTCGACTGAAGGCCTTTTCCTAGATATTTGTCAAGATTGATGGTCTCCGAAGGAGGGAGTTGGACAGGAATGTCTTGTGCAGTGAATGCTTAGCTACGGCGTAACAATACATGGTCCCCATGAACAGTGCTCACCTAGCTTTTGAGGCACCCAGTTTACAAGCTGAAACTTCTTCGCGTGTATAACGAGGACCTGAGGGAAAGTGGAAAGGCTACTCTTCCTACAAATAGATTTACCACGGTCACCCTCGAGCGTGAGGGTCGAATAGAATGAATGGCTCACTTGTTCGCAATGACACCCCTTTCGCAAGCAGGGCATCTCCACTCCAATGCTTCAGGGGCAGTCAGAAGATTCAAACACTCCTCCAGCTGTACATTCTCGTATTTCACATTTCCGATCTCTCCCTTCGCAAGATCGACGGCATTCGTCCTTGCCGGCACTAGGATACTCACAACGTCGTGTTCATCTACGCGATAACGGACGCGCTTGCAGTCTCCGCATTGTAGTCTTTGCTCCATCCCATACTTGAAAACGTCAGTGGGATCCTCACTAGCTCTTTTCCTATAGTCCTGTCGCAGAACTTTAAGCAAATAAGTAAAGAATTCTTCCGAATCCTGCTGTTTCATTGTCGAGAACTCGGCATGTCCTTTGCCAATAAGCGCTTTAAACATACTCGGCTTGATGCCTTGTTGGAAGGTTAGGGGTGAGGGATTCTCTTCCTGTCTCGGGGCTAAAACTTCGGGTAATTGCGACGCGGGAATAGGAGGAGAAAAGGAAGGTGAGTGGATTGGGCGAGAGTACCTCCCAGAGAGGAGACCGTCTGCGAGTTTATACATTTGACATTCAAGGCAATTCGCAGGGGAGTCCGAGGTGCAGAACCGGAAATGCTCCTGGGCTGCAGAGTCTACTACGGAAGTGGAGGTCGAAGAAGTATAGTAACGGGAGCGGAAGGAAGGAAGGGAAAAAAGTGTTTGAATCGTTGAAGCCATATAACAGCTGTTGCCCAGATTTGACAGTCCCGTCAAGCCGGGCCCGAAAATAGGCTCGAACGCCATTCCATTTTCACTCGTCATCCTGAAATCAAAATTAAGGTTGTGCTCTATTTGCTATACGTATTTTGTCAATTGGCACGCAAGAATGGATATAACCGAAAGGTAAACATACCAATTCAGTGACCGTTTTCTCTGTCTTGATCTGCGACTGAATGTTGATGCCGAATGTGGACAAATGCAAGGCAAGTTCGGGGTCCAGCTTGGAGTCATTGCATACATAGCAGAAAATATCTACTCTGATATCTTCAGTCCTGCAGGGACGAGGATTTAAGAAAGAGGGAATATGGACCGTACCTGCGGTTCCCTCGGCAGTTATCGTTCCTAATTTCACCGCGACAGGATGCCTCGTTTCTTCCCAATGCTTCAGCCCATGTCCATTTCCTCCTAAACCCCCAAACTGCTGTCTCCCACATCCCAACAAGCCACATGTAAGGCATAACCACAGGTTCTCTGTGAGGTCACACGAGCGGCAGTGCGCCAAGCCTGCAGCTTCGATAGGCGTGGGAGCTGGGGTTTGTTGAAGGGTAAGAGTGTGCTCGCAGGCTATAATTTCTTCCTCCCAGGCCTTAACTTCTGACTGGCGTCCAGAGGACATAGAGGAAATCACGCCGTCAATGAGATATTTGACCTTACTGTTATCCGATGCTTCAGGAATAAGGATCCCATTTTCTGTGTCGTCTATCCATGAACGGAGGGTGGTCGTCCAGATGTATCTGTCTTCTTCGCGTTCTTCATAGATGGCCAACCGCTTGAGTGGGGGTTCTTGATCGTCCTTGTAACATATACAATAAGTGATTGTGTGATGCGAGGGAGAAAAATAGTCCTTACTCTTCTTGGTTTTTCACGCCTTTTTATATTTATCGACAACGAATGACCAAACTTCTTCGCGTGAATCGCAGCGTGGTTCCTCGTCTCATCCAAGCACCCTCCATTAAAACACACGAGACACACGTCAATCCCTTCTTCATTGTCCTTGTTTCGGCACAATGCACAGTTAGCCACGCCAGGATGGAGAAAGCATAGCATCGATCGTGGGTAGATGAGTCAATTGAATGTTTAAGATCGGTAAGGAAAACTGACCTGGCTATCGAAGCATTGGGTGCACTCCTCTCTGTGTACCAACTGAGAGAGCTTTGGAGGGTTGAGCGACCCGATCTCTTTGATCAATGACATTAGAGCGATCGAAGCCCACACAGTCTTTCCCACAATGTGCACGTGAGACACAAATGGAAATTTAAAGACTGTCTTCAAATTTAAGTTCAAAAAAGTCCATTCGCTACTACATGTCGACCGTATATCACCATCGGGGAACGCTCACGCAGGTATCAGTGCTCGATATGAAATTTGCATAATTGTCGCTGTTGCTGAGTCTATTCTTGCTGTAGCAAAACAAACACTTCAAATCGAGGCACAAGACTAAGGGACAATTGAAGGACTCTACTAAAGGTGATAATATATGACCTATCTCCCATATACAAGGTCTTTGCTAGTTCATGGATATACTGATGGAGTTTTTCTTGGCATTTTTACTGATAGGTCGCGTCCAGCGCCAGTCCGCGAAAGCCTCACAGAATCCTCGAAATACCGCCGCCCAGCTCCGTCAGAACCGACGCAACCTCTCCAAGCAGCTCCAGACAAAAAAGCGGGCAGAGATCATTGAGTCGAACAGGATCTTTTCTGGCGTCGATGGGACTCCAAGGATCGTAGCTGTTGTACCTCTCAGCCAGGATGTTAATGCCGCGGGTGCCTTGAAGGCAATGTTAAGTCCATTAAATTTGGGGGAGGAGATACTTGAGGGTATTCCGAGCGTCGGATCATGCAAAGTGAAGTGAGCGCCTGATTCACGATTTTGGATGACTTCTAATATTCATGTCTTAGAGTGCACCGTTTCAAAACTTCCCTTCAGGCATTACTGCTACCATACCGCTCATTCTATGCCACCCTTGATGCCGCTAAAGCCGCTGACTATGTTGTCTTCGTCCTATCGACCGAAGTTGAAGTGGATACTTGGGGCGATACGCTCCTTCGATGCCTGCAAGCGCAGGGCTTGGCTACCGTCATCACTGTTGCAGCTGATGTCAGTTGCGAGTTCCTTCGTTTCCACCTATATACTCACTTTTTTCGATCAGTCATCAGTAGACACCTCGACCTTCTCGAAGAAGGACCGCGCAGGATCCGTAAAATCCCTCCTATCTTTCATCCAATACTTCTTCCCCTCCCAGCTTCGTGTCTTCGACCTCGGGCCGGCTTGTGCCTCTCAACGCCCTCATTTGTCCACTATCCTTCACCAGAGTGAATGCCTAAGAGCATTGCGTGGCTTGTGTGAAGGCCGTCCAGTGGGATCGACTGTTAAGTGGAGAGATGGTCGTATGTGGTTCGTCGCTGATGCTAGTGGAACCTCCGTTCCTAGTGCTTCGTTAACATGGGAGGGGTATTCAGAGGAGGCGCATGGTGTAAAAGGCGACAGTGAGCCGAGAGGAACGTTAAGTGTAACTGGGACCATCAGAGGGGCGCCACTCTCTGCTAATCGTTTGGTACACATCCCTAACTTCGGTGACTTCCAGATTGAAAAGGTATGCCTAAGGAATATTCCCTTTTAACTAATTCTCACGCTTTGTGAGCAGATTTTGGATGCTTCAATCCCCCTTCGGCATTCAAAGAAGCTATCCACGGATACGATGGACGTCGAACCGTCATTGGCTCCTACCATCCTCGCGCAGCCATCATGTGGTTCTGACATGAGAGTAGATGATGATGCCGACGATGCTGACTCTCTCACTTCTCGACTAGAACCTGATACAATGGAGAATGAGCAGACATGGCCCACTGAAGAAGAAATGAGTGGAAACATTGAGGGTCAGGCTGAGGGGAAACCGGTTGTCAGGAAGGGTGTGAAGAAGGTTAGAGTCCCTAGAGGGACGAGCACTTATCAAGCAGCTTGGATTGTCGACGACAACGCAAATGGAGACGATGACGAGGAGTGGGAAAGTGAAAGCGAACAGAGCACAGAACAAAACCTCATGGAGGATGAACCGGTGGATGCTGTATTTATCAACGAAAAGGAAGAGCTAGAAGAACTCAGCGTGGAGGAGAGCAAGCGTACTGCCGCTTTCGAAGATCTTGATCGGGAAGAAGAGGAGAAACAGTAAGAGTGCTTCTAGTTTCGCTCCGCTATGCATTATTGACGGCGAATTCAGGTTTGCGTTATGGCGAAGGACCCAGGCTGATGCACGCGCTCGCCGACAAGAGGATAAGACTGACTTGGAGTTTCCCGATGAGATTGACACGCCAATAGACATCCCTGCCCAGCAGCGATTTGCTCGTTATCGGGGATTGCGATCCTTCCGCACGAGTCCGTGGGATCCTTTCGAGAACCTACCGTTAGATTACGCCCGAATCTTCATGCTGGAGAACTATAAACACATCGAGAGGAGCGTGCGACGGAGAGCAGAGGTCGAAGGTGTGCCAGTAAGTTTTGATATCGTATCCACTTCCATCTTTCTTATCAGCGCTTGAATAAGCCCGGTACACGGGTGACCGTGTTCATCAAGGATGTGCCGCGATCTCTATATCTCTCACAGACATCATTTTCGTCGCCTCTTCCATTGGTTCTCTTCGGGCTTTTGAAACATGAGCACAAGTATACCGTCACTCATTTCAATGTTCAGCGTAATACTGAGTTCACCGACTCGGTGCGCTCGAAAGAACCTCTGGTGCTCTGTGTGGGGGCGCGTCGCTACCACGTTAACCCCATCTATAGCGAGCATCGGACAGGGAAAGGCAATGGAGTCTACAAGTTCTACCGGTATCTCAGGCATGGGATTATGAGTGTGGCAAGCATGTATGCGCCAATAGCATTCGGAAAGCAGAGTTGTTTGTTGTTGAGAGAGGGGGATGGCCCACAAGGTCGGTGATTGCTTAGCAACACAGGTCACGATCAATCTATACTTCCGACACAGAACCGAAACTCGTTGCCACTGGATTGTTCACGAATGCGGACCCAAAGCGAATCATTGCCAAGAGAATTATCCTTACTGGGCATCCGTACAAAATCCATAAGAGGACTGCGACAATCCGATACATGTTCTTTAATCCGGGTCCGTATCATCGAATCTCGCATGCTTAAGTTGGGCTGACTGAATATCTTGCAGAGGACGTGAAATACTTTTCGCCCGTGCAGCTCCATACAAAGCATGGGCGTACAGGACATATCAATGAATCCCTAGGTACTCATGGCTACTTCAAGGCACATTTTGATAGACCCATCACTCAGATGGATACTATCTGCTTAAACCTTTACAAGCGAGTGTTTCCGAAATGGAGTCAGGTCTGGGTCGACCCGAGCGCCTCATCGAGTCCGGCGAATAACCTGGGTTCCACCGATATGGAGATGTAGTCCACTTTGACTCACATGTCTGCCCTACGCTTTTACAACATTGCCTTCAGCCTTGCAGGCAATAACTGAAGAAATTACAATTAGCAATCAATCCTTTGGAACTTGACGATGATAGGACAGCATTCATGCATTGAAGTATAGTTGCAGAATACTTCGTCATGACTCTGCAAGAGCTAATGAACAAAGGGTTTCCATTAAAATTTCAAATAGGTTCAATTTCAGCCGCAATATTCTCGGCGTTCTGGTCGAGGATTTGAGGAGAGTACTTGAGCGTGACGATCGAATACTTGACCTGGCGCTTTACATTTGAAGGGACGGGGAATATCTCACAATTCTGACTTTGTTGCGAGACAAACAGAGAAGCTGGTTCTGAATAAGTGTATGATCAATCCCCATATGGATTGATAGAATTTCGTGCCTATAGGATCCTATCTTACCCTGATTGAGCCTGAAGTAGCAGTGTTACAGCGCGCGCGAGCGGTCTGAGGTGCGACGATCTATCATTAATCTCTATTTTCATGCGCGTGTGGCGAGGAAGGGAAAAATGTACGCTCTGATCTGGGTTATCACCTTCAATGGGAGTGGCAGGCAACCGGACTTGGAACTGCGCGCTCGTTAATCCCTTCGCTCTTTCAGAATGTCTATGCAGCCTTGTGCAGCCTTGAGTCCCTTGACATATCACGCATCCACATTCGTGATGGTTGGATGTGTAGCTGCTGGCAGGGGATTGACATCATCCCAGGCTGAGTGAGGGAAGTCACTATACTGTACATTCCGCAATACGCAAAACCAGCGGATGCCACAAGTGCGATAACCTATGCTCTCTCTAGCCGAACCATGTCGATGGATATGAAGTTCGGTGGCGTGTTTGGGCGACGGCAGCGTCGGCAGGGCAATCCCCTCTTACTTACTATGAATTCGGCCAACTTACTTTAGTACTGCCTCGTTAAGTCTCGTGATTGAATCCATATCCAAGCATGACAGAAACAGAAACCCCGAACCCATTGTTGCCGACACGCTCAGGAGTTGATGAGGATAGCGTTCCGAGTCTACCCATAGAGTCTGTGCAGATACATTCGTTGGAGAAGGATGGGTCTTTAGAAGCCAGTGACTCCGAATCTGGACTGACACCCTCTGAGCCACAACGCAAGGGTTCCTCATCGTCACCACAGCTTACTCCATATCCAGAGCAGGCACCTCCTCAGGAAGAAGGGGCTGCTGTTCAGGCGCAGTGGCATGCCATATGGTCTCCTGCCCATGGGGCATACTATTTCTACAACCCGTCTACGACTGAGACCACATGGGTGAACCCCCTGGCTCCTGGACAACCAGTGACAGAGGAGATCACGCAAGGTACGCCAGGTCATGTTTCTGGGTCATTCATAGTCATCACTGATACATGTTATGGTGCCATCTGTGCGGCATTGTCTTTCATCTATGCCAAACTATTGAAGACTCGAGTCATACATCCTCCTCTCAACCCACACCACCCCAACATAATTCATCCGCTGGGCCTAAGTCCCTAACAACAGATGTTCTGGGGGGGATAGACCCTGAACTGGCCTTCCTCGACCCGTCCCTAGCGCAGGCCCAGCCCTCGACATCCTCTACAACACCTTCATACGTCCCCACGTTCACAGCAAAATTCTCAGCTCGTACTGGCAAGTTTTCCGGGGCCTCGTCGCGAGACCCGTCACATGTGTCAGAGTATGAGCGCGCGAAGCGCATGAGCGAGGCATATTTTGACGTGGAGGCATGGCAGAAAGAAATTACTGAACGAGATGCAGCAAAGAAGAGGGCAGCTGAAGAGGCGGAGCTGACAGATGTGAACGCGAATCAGAAGAGGAAACCAACCAAGGCTGATATTGTATGTTTTTCGGGTCTATGGAGATGGATTCCAGCAAGGATTGAAATCTTCTGCGTTTATTCAGGCAAGGTGGAAGGAAGCCAAGAAAGAAAAGAAGCTGCGGAAGACTGCATGGTTACGAGAATGACTCCTTGTATCGTACCGATTACACGCTAAAGCGATAATAATCATTACGGGTCAAGGGACCGTTCTGAATAACTGGTCCCTGGCTTAGCCCACGTCATTAATGTATGGTAGGACCGCACTCCACGCCACATGGGGTGAACTATATAACAAGGTTGGGAGATATGGCATTGATCTCAAGAACGAATCATACTTGCGGCGATGTTGGGCGACTAAGTTAAAGGATGGTTTCGCTGTCATTCATATCAAGCATGAGTGGAACATACAACAAAAGAAACCGGGGATCTAGATGGTGGTCTCGTAGCGAATGGGATAGATCGTTTGAGGGAGATTGTCGCTACCCGAGACAGTGCGAGAAAGGCGAGGTGTAGCAGGTATGCGCTTCAGTGAGATTTTCTCTGCAATCGTCAGGAACATCATCATAAATGCAAGACTCCACGTATGAATGTAGGGACTCACCGCCCTTCTCCTTAGCTAAAGCTCTCTTACGATCATTTTCCTTAACGCGTGTCAAGAACTCCTGTCTCGACTTTGAGTGCCTAACATGCTCAACCCGCAGGTTGACTCGTTTCTCGATATATCGGTTGCCAACTATCTTATTGACAATAACACCAACGGCTGATGGTGTGACGTTGTAGACGACGCCCGTACGACTTTATATACGGCATTCATATCTCATTGAGGTGCGGAGAAATGTCCTTACATACCCATGGTAGTATTTGTGGGGCATGCCCTTTTGCTGAGCAGCATTGGCCTTGATGTCGACAACATCACCCACGCGGTAGGTGGCGAGGTACGTTGACATTTTAATCGGTCCATGCTCTACGATACACATTGAGGGTTCGCTCGGATTTTTTGCTGGCGTGCTAACCTTTGAATCCCCGCTTGAACATGGAGCGCGTACGCGCACGGTAGCCAAATGAGTGAGGCATTTTGATAGTCTGGAAAGTTTAGGTGGTTAACGAGCCAACGGAGAGTACCTAAAAGAAGTGGACTAACACGTTACGGAGCACGCCGAAAGTACTACTGTGCAGTTGGCTGTGCTCTGCTTAGCTGATTTTGGAATCCGGAAGCGAGACAATTTCCTGTTCATCCCGTCCAACTCTTCAAGATGCCTAGGTGCGGCAGCGTCGACATTCACTCGTGATAATTATAGTGTTTCTGATGTCCTCCTTCATACATGAAGGGCGCCAAGGAATCACTCAAAAACGTGTGTACTATTTCTACCGGTAATTTTTGGGTTGGCTAACTTCCCCTCAGGTACAAGGTCCCCCGCCGACCTTACGAGGCTCCTCGCCTTGATTACGAACTCAAGGTTTGCATTAAGCTTTGCAGTATTCCTTCAAGGACATGAACAAGTACTGACGTGGTCACTTCATCGAACAACTTTAACGTATCACGCCGCACCATGAATTTCCGTTTTGCAAAATGCATTGAACCTTGGGTTGTGTCATTTTTGCGCGATCGTTACGTGTTTCGTGCTCTGTTATCGTCATTAGCTTGCGGGTGAGTATGGTCTCCGGAATAAGCGCGAGATCTGGCGTATCGCCCTCACCCTGTCGAAAATCCGCCGTGCTGCGCGTGAGCTGCTTAAGCTCGATCCCAAGGACCCTAAGCGTCTTTTCGAGGGTAATGCCTTGATTCGACGACTGGTCCGAATCGGTGTGTTGGACGAAACCCGCATGCGCCTGGATTATGTGCTTGCTCTTAAGATCGAAGATTTCTTGGAGCGCAGGCTACAAACTCAGGTATTCAAGAGCGGTCTTGCCAAGAGTATTCATCATGCTCGCGTTCTCATCCGCCAACGTCACATTCGGTGAGCTTCGATCTGAAACTGCCATCTTCGGTCTTCTCAGCTGTCTTCGTCATTCTAGTGTTGGAAAGCAAATGGTGAACGTGCCTTCGTTCGTTGTCCGTCTTGACTCGGCGAAAGTGGGTTCCTTCTCGTATCCTGTGTTATTGTCCTTTTAACACAATCTATAGCACATTGACTTTGCCCTCACTTCCCCATATGGAGGTGGCCCACCTGGTCGCGTCAAGCGGAAGAAAGCGAAGGCTGCCGTTGCCAGGGAGGGTGGTGGTGGTGGTGATGAGGAGGATGAGGAGTAGTTATTCGCTTGTCATGGGGGATGGGCAGAAGTGGGGTCAGTTACCCGCGACTTTGTGACACATTCGTCGCTTCCCTACTTCAACATACGGCCTTATTCCTCGACTTTATGAATGCATATCCTGGTGTTGTGTTGCTCGGGTTGAGGAATATTCCATATCAACCGGTACTGGTTCATTATATGTGCGTCTTCATGGAAGTGGGAGTTCAAACAAATACAGTTGTGTGATGACCTAGGCACAGTGGGAAGTACTCCTCGGTAAAATACTGACTTAGAAATGGTAAAATATCAACTTGTTTACCATTCAGAACAAGGTATTTTACCAGATCAGAACTG
>WNFI01257016.1_pt1 | contig 15037 bp, 15 predicted proteins | sample 5400471 | NCBI WGS metagenome assembly WNFI01 (sample SAMN13153348, study PRJNA577476) | soil metagenome | isolation source: 100 cm saprolite on Douglas fir-dominated hillslope | place: USA:California | collected 2013-09-17
GCCCGTGTCGTTGCTGCTGCGGCCGCCGGCGTCGCTCCGCGAATCATGGGCCTGGGTCCAGTCCCTGCGATACGAAAAGTTCTGGCGAAGGCAGGATTGTCGCTTGGGCAAATGGACATCGTGGAATTGAATGAAGCATTCGCGTCGCAGGCGCTTGCTGTGCTGCGCGAATTGGGAATTCCGGACGATGCGACGCACGTGAATCCGAACGGCGGTGCGATTGCTCTCGGGCACCCCTTGGGTGCCAGCGGCGCGCGTCTTGTAACCACGGCGCTCTACCAACTCTTGCGAACCAATGGTAGATATGCGCTCTGCACTATGTGCATCGGTGTGGGCCAAGGAATTGCCCTGATTCTGGAACGCGTCTAGCATCGCCTGAGCTTCACGAAGCACGCGTTACCTCGTGGTCGCCGCGAGCCGTGGCAAAATTCCTGAGGGAGAAGAAAAGCTCGATGCCCATCCTTAAGTCCGGAGAAGCTCGAATTCATTACGCTCTGGAAGGTCAGAGTGGAACATCCGTGCTGTTGTTCTCGAATTCGCTTGGGGCGAATTATTCCATGTGGGATCCCCAAGTTCCCGAGCTTCGAAAGAAGCTCCGGGTCCTGCGCTACGACACGAGAGGCCACGGGCAGTCCTCGCTCACGCCGGGCCTCTATTCGATCGAGCAACTCGGGAAAGATGTAATTGTGCTGCTGGATGCACTTGACCTGGACCGTGTCCATTTTTGCGGTCTCTCCATGGGCGGAATGATTGGCATGTGGCTGGGAGTCAACGCGCCGGAACGCCTCAATAAGCTGGTGCTCTGCAACACTGCGGCAAGGATTGGAACTCCAGAAACTTGGAATGCCCGTATCGATGCCGTTCGAAAAAATGGCATGAAATCGGTCGCTTCGGCGGTTGTCGAGCGATGGTTTTCGCCCGCATTCCGCGAGAGGGCTCCAGCGACGGTATCAAGTACTCTGAAAATGCTCGTGGGAGCAAACCCGGAGGGCTATGCGGCTTGTTGCGCCGCCGTTCGCGATTTCGATTTCCGCGAACAATTGAGCAGGATTCACGTGCCAACCCTGGTGATCACCGGAGCGCACGATCCGGCTACGCCGCCTGCGGACGGACGCTTTCTCGCACATCAGATTCCCGGCGCGCGATATGTTGAATTGAACGCCGCGCACCTCTCCAATGTCGAAGATCAAGACCGATTCAACAATGAACTTGCCGCGTTTCTGAACTCTTGAGCAGGCCTGCCGCCGGATGAGCGCCAGCGCTATGACCCAGGGGATGAAGGTGCGGCATGCCCGCTGCGAACTCGGCATTTCATCTTGCGCAGGAAGCGTTGGCGCAGCAAAACGATTACCTCCTGATTCGCCACGTCGCTGGTCCGCCCCTTGCATTCCAACTTGTGTACTGGCCTTCAAATAAAGAGTGTCTTCTGCTCCGGAGAGAGTTTTCCATCCGCGGCGGGAAAGGCTCCAATCAATACGGAAACGCGCTCCGCAACTCGACGGCCATCAGTTGTTGCTATTGCTAGGGGTCGCGCGCTCAATGAGGAATGTGCGGGTGACTAGCGAGCGGTCCGTAAGCAAGGCAGTCGCCGGGAAATGAGAGTACCGTACCCTGCGCACAAATCCGAATGGCCGCACCTTCCCGTCCTTGCTCACTTTGCATTCGAATACGACCGTGCCGCGCCTGTCGAGGATGACCATTCTGAACGGCGGACTACACTTGCGGGGTTCGCTGGGCCGGATGAAACCCATCATTTCGTCAGCCAGCCCGCCGGCTATGTTTTGGTAACTCATCGCCTGCATTGCTTGCAGCGATTTGTTCTTGATCCCCGTGCTGAGTCCGCTGCTGGTATTTTTCATTTCTTAATCTCTCCATCAGGTTTGGAGTTCGACTCGGAAGTAGTTCGATCTTGCATCCAGGCAACCCTCCCCCGGAAGACGCGAGGCGCGCAACCAGTGCCAGGCCAGCTATAGGGCCGAATTGCGGATAGCTATATAGCACCATTTTTCAGTTGTCAAGTCCTCTTCAATGCTTTATATAGATAAATGAATTGGTGAACTATAGCACCTTGGAGATTCCACTCTATAACACGATAAGTCTGGGAATCAACGCTCCGGCTTTCGGCTCTTGACGTAAAATCAGAATAGAATATCGTTCTTGAATATCGTTCTTGTCGTGAAACCGGCTTCCACCAAGGCACGCACGAAAAGGTCCCGGGCCAATTCGGGAGAGAGAATGCCAGCGAAGAACCGCAACGGCTTGCCTGCCTACCAGAGAATTCAGGCCGCTATCCGCAAGCGCATCGATGCCGGACGATTGCATCCGGGTGATCCCGTCGCCTCCGAGCGCGACCTCGCCAAAATTCATCAGGTCAGCCTCATGACCGCGCGCCACGCTCTTGCCTCTCTCGAGCGCGAAGGCATCGTCGAGCGCCGCCGCGGCATCGGAACCTTTGTCGCCGCACCAAAAATTCACTTCAATAAATTGATGAGCTATACCGAGCAGATGGCCAGCCGCAGCCTCACCGCCGGATCCAAGGTGCTCTTCGCCAAAGTGCTCGACAATGAAAACGAAGCAGCCGCGCGGCTCTCCCTTCCCCCCACCAGCAACATCATCAAACTCGAGCGCTTGCGCCATGCCGCGGGTGAACCTTTTGCATTAGAAACCTGCTATTTGAGTGCTGCTGAATTCCCGGGGCTTTTGGACGCCCCCATCGGACGGGAATCTCTTTTCGGAATTCTCGAACGCGATTACAAGATCGAACTAGGCTATGCCGACGAGGAGATTGACGCTACTGCGGCCGACCCCAGAATCGCGGAGATCCTCTCCATTCCCCGCCGCGATCCCTTGTTGCGCATTCGCCAGATCATCTATTCCACCAAAGGCCAGGCGATCATGTATGTGCTGGGCTTCTATCGATCCGATCGGCACAATCTCGTCATTCGCCGGTTCCGGTAAGGCTGACGAGTTTTTTTTCGCAAGCTCATAATCGTTTCACGGAATGGGAAAAGGACAGTTCAGAGAGGACGCCGCATGCTGGTTATCCTGAAACGCGACGACGAAGAAATCAGCCTCCAGACCGCGCAACTCATTGCCGGCGCGGTGCGCAAAAAGCCTGCATTGGCGCTTGGATTGGCCACCGGCGGCACCATGGTCGGCGTCTACAAGCACCTCGTGCGTCTGCACAAACAGGGCTCCCTCGATTTCTCTCGCGTTGTAACCTTTAATCTTGATGAATATCTCGGACTTCCCGCCGCACATCCCCGGAGCTTTCATCATTTCATGCAGGAAAACCTCTTCGCGCACATCAACGTGGATCCCCGCAACATCCACATTCCTGACGGAACCATCCGCGGCGATTACGATCAGTACTGCGCATCCTATGAGGAGGCCATTCGAAAATCCGGAGGAATCGACCTCCAGATTCTGGGTATCGGGCGCAACGGCCACATCGGTTTCAACGAACCGACTTCCAGCATCGGCTCCCGTACGCGCCTGAAGGTTTTGAGCCAGGAAACGTTGGACGACAACTCAAAATTTTTCGCTCCTGGTGACGAGAGTCCGCGCTGTGCCATCACCATGGGCATTGGCACGATCTTGGAAGCGCGGAAAATTCTTCTGCTCGCCGCGGGCACGGCCAAGTCCGCTGCCGTTGCGAAGTCCATCGAGGGCCCGATCACCTCCGCGGTCTCCGCCTCCGCCCTTCAACTCCACCCCGACGTGACTTTCATTATCGACAATGCCGCGGCCTCGCAACTCACCCAGCGCGACTACTATCACCGCGTCCTCGAAATGACCGCTCTCTTGACTCCCGATCGTCTCTCGTAAGACCAAATTCCCCGCGCTCTCGGCTTGACCCTGAGTACAATTACAGGTCAGATTTACCTTAGACTTGGTGTCGACGCTTCCGCGAGGAGCGCGCTTCGTGAACGCATGAAACCTGCAAAGCTCTTCCCCATGTTCCTCAAGCTCTCGGACCGCCGGTGCCTCGTCGTCGGAGCGGGAACCATCGCTGAATCCAAAATCGCCAGCCTTCTGGAAGCCGGCGGGCGCGTACGCGTCGTGGCGCCCGAGGCAACGCCACAAGTGTGCTCCTGGGCGCAGTCGAACACCATCGAATGGCATCAGCGCCCTTTCCAGCCGGTCGATCTTGATGGAATGTTTTTGGTTGTCGCAGCCACGTCCTCCACGCAACTTCACAAGCGCATTTTCGAAGAAGCGACGCAGCGCGGCGTGCTCTGCAACATCGTGGATGTTCCCCCTCTTTGCGATTTCTACTATCCCGCCGTTGTGCAGCGCGGAGCGCTGCAGATCGCCATTTCGACCGCCGGGCAAAGTCCAGCCCTTGCCCAGCGCCTCAGAAAACAACTTGAAGATCAGTTCGGTCCGGAATACGAAGAATGGCTCGCGCAGTTAGGTGCAGCTCGCGACAAGCTCCTCTCCACCAAGCTGGATCCGGAAGAACGGAAGCGCCTGCTGCACGAGGACGCCAGCGAGGAAGCCTTGGAAGCTTTCCGCCGAAATCGCCGCCAATCGAAACGCTCCGGTTGAGTTTCCCGCTTCTTCCTCAACCCGCCCATTTCCTGTCACTTGCTATCCAAAATTTCGATTCACAGAATGCTTTCTTTCGCGACTTCACCGGCCAGCCACAGTGTTAGTGTTTTAGTGCGGTATTAGCAGTTGGCAGCTTTTCGGCCTGCCATCGTAAGAAGCCCGCTGGCTCAAGCCAGTGGTGGGAGTGCATCCAATGCATGTGCCGACCATGAAGGGTAAAGTCTACCTGATGGGAACCGGTCCGGGAGATCCCGATCTCCTGACCGTCAAAGCGGTGCGCGTACTCCGAGCAGCCGAGGTCGTTTTGCACGACGACCTAGTCTCGCCGGAAATCCTCGAATTGGTTCCCGCCTCCGCACAGGTGCGCAACGTCCACAAACTCGGCGCCCTGCCGGGCAATCTCCAGGAAAAAATTCATTCCCTAATTATCTCAGCAGCCCGGCAAGGTCATCTGGTCCTGCGGCTTAAAGTGAACGACCCGCTTCCATCTACGCATGCTGACGAAGAGACGGAAGTTCTCGCCCAGGCCGGAGTCGAGTTCGAAGTGATTCCTGGCGCTGAAACGGCCAAGCGCGCCGCCGCAGGGGCCAACTCCCGCTGACCAGTCCGCGCGAATCTCTTCAAAACTAGTTTGCGTCAACCGGCAGAAGTAATTTCCTGCCTTTTCCGGCGAAGCAGTTCCCCGGCTTGCTCAGAAGCTTCTTTCACCAAATAGCCCATCTTCGGATGCGACGGCTCGAGATCAGCCCGAATCCCCCGCCTCTGCAGTTCTTCGGATGTCGTCGGCCCGATCGAAGCGACAATCGTGCGACTAAGACCAAGCCGCATCAGCTCTTCCAGTTTCATCTCCGCGGCAATTTGGAAGAGGTTCGCAACCTGCACGCTTGTGGTGAAGAGGACAGCACCAATCTCTCCCTCGGCAAGTGCCTTGACGGCCGCCTGAAGGGGAGCGCAGTCCGCTGGCAGCGCCCATTGATAGACCGGCACACGTGTAACCGTCGCACCTCGTTCACGCAGCCCGCTCAGCAATTCGGGATTGGATACCCCATATTCCTGGACGGCAACGCGGGCCCCCCGCAGGCGTAATTCCACCTTGGAAGCGCCGGCGTCGTCGAGCGCGAGCAGAAGCTCGCGCCAGGTATTTGGTTCGGGAACGGTGATGGCGGGAGTCACGCCGAGTTCACGCAGAACAGCGACTGGCTTCGGCCCGCGTGGGACTACTCTAACGCGTTGAAGAGCTGCCACGTACTCCTCGCGTTTGTAGGCAGTCTCGACGACGCTAAGAAGCGCCCGCGCGCCAACGCCGGTCAGGAATATGACCATGTCGACTTCGCCGGCGAGAAGAGCCGCCGCAAAAGCCAACGCTTCCTTGTTGGATTCCAGCGGCACTTCGCGCATCGCGGGCGCAACTATGGGCTGTCCGCCGTACGTTGTGATCAACTTGGCGAGCTCCGGAGCCCGGCGACTCTCCAGCGCCAATACTCGCAATCCGGCAAATCCGCTCATGACAATGAATTGTCAACTAGAACTGTCCCCGCCGCCAGCTTCATCTGCCGGTGATCCTTACAAAGCCGGCTTGGGGAAGGAGAGCCACCCGAAGCGGTCTGATTCTGTTCTGCACAATAAAGTGCATCATCCTGATGCTCAGCAGAGGGCCCGGGGATCTCGATAAGAACGATGCCCGATTCGATCCGCGTGCTCTTTTGCGCGCTCTATTAGGGGCAGTGCCATGTGTTGCTACCTAGCCTAACCGTTTATCCTCGGAAGATCCGATAATGCGAACGTGAGCTCGACGGCAGCAGGGGCATGTGCTTGAGTTATCTTGTTGGCCTTCCGTGAGGAGATTGTGGCGTGGCCGGACTTGAATGACAAACGCGATGAATTGATGCATGTGATTGAATCTTAAGAGGCAGCTCGGGAATGCACCGGCCCCAGGAAGCCGGCGCACGGCTGCCCCTCGATAAGAGCGAAGGGCACCCAGGGAAAAAATCAGCTTCGCGGGACGTGACCGACGCGGTCACTTTTCGATGGAAAATTTATAAGTCGTGATCGTGTGGTAGCGCTCGCCGGGTTTGAGGACCACGGACGGGAATTTCGGCTGATTCGGCGAATCGGGAAAGTGCTGCGTTTCCAGGCAGAACGCGGAGCGGCGCGGATAGGCCACGCCGCCCTTGCCGGCCGTTTTGCCGTCGAGAAAATTGCCGGTGTAAAACTGCACGCCCGGCTCGGTGGTCCAAACTTCCATGACGCGGCCGGTGGTGGGCTCGACAACGCGCGCGGCCAGGGATTCTACGGGATCAGCCGAGCGGCGCAAGACAAAGTTGTGGTCGTATCCGCCGCCGAGCTTCAACTGCCCGTCGTCCTGGTCGATGCGCGCGCCGATGGCCGTCGCTTTGCGGAAGTCGAACGGCGTGCCCGCGACGTCACGGAGTTCCCCGGTGGGGATCAGGTCGGCATCGACGGGAGTGAACTTCTCGGCCTGAATCATAAGCAGGTGGCCAAGAATATCGCCGGAGCTTTGACCGGCGAGATTGAAATACGAGTGGCTGGTGAGATTCACGACCGTTTCCTTGTCGGTGGTCGCGGAGTATTCGACTTGCAATGCGTCTGCGTCCGTCCATGTGTAGATCACGCTGACTTTCAAATTTCCGGGGAAGCCTTCCTCGCCGTCCTTGCTGAGGTAGGAAAGTTCCAGGGACTGACCGCCTTCGGTGGAAAGAATTTTGGCGGTCCACACGGCTTTGTTGAAGCCCTTGATGCCGCCGTGCAGGCTGTTCTCACCATTGTTTTTGGCGAGCGTGTACGTTTTGCCGTCGAGCACGAATTGCGCATGCCCGATGCGGTTTCCGTAGCGGCCAACGATCGCGCCAAAGTAGGCCTTGTCATTCACGTAGCCGCCGGCGGTGTCGTAACCGAGGGCGACATCTGCGAGTTTGCCGTTGCGGTCCGGCACCTTAAGAGAGACGACCGCTCCGCCATAGTTGGTGATGGAGGCTTCCGCGCCGCTTTTGTTCGTTAGCACATAAAGGTCGACCGGCTGGCCGTCCGGAGTTTTCCCGAAGGACTTCCTCGTTGTGGAACCGGGCTGAGGTGTTGCGCCAATCGGCGCCAGAGTGGTCATAAGCAACGCTCCCGTAGAGATCGTTAACGTCATCCATCGTCTCATTCGAATCCCCCCACGCGTAAGTCTTTTCGATTTCGACGCGCCGAAGCTCCCGTAAGTTTACTGGGTGATTTCAATGACGGCTATTATCCACGATTTGTTTTGTGTTCAGCCTGAGAGTTTGCGAAGGAAAGCCGGGGAGCGGCGGGCGCCTTGGGAGTTGAAGTTGGTTGCGGTACGCTTCTGTTGCGTATAGCCGCCGCAAGACATGCAGGCCCGGAGCATAAGTCTGAAAGCCTTTCTCTCACGACGGGTAGTGACGCCGCACGGAATCGAACCGGCGGCTGTGCTCGTCCAAGACGGACGAATCCTCGACGTTGTTCCTCCCGACCAACTGCCCGCGCAGATTTCCGTGAAGGACTTTGGCGAGGCCGCCATTCTGCCGGGGCTGGTGGACTCTCACGTTCACATCAACGAACCCGGGCGAACGGAATGGGAAGGATTCCGGACGGCGACACGCGCCGCCGCGGCGGGGGGCTACACGCTGCTTGTGGACATGCCTCTCAACTGTTTGCCAGCGACGACGACCGTGGCTGCGTTCGAAGCGAAACGCAAAGCCGCGAGCGGCAAGTGCCATGTGGACTGGATGACATGGGGTGGAGTTGTAAGCGACAACCAGGAGCACATCGAAAGTTTGGCAGCCGCAGGCGTGCCGGGATTCAAATCCTTCCTCATTCATCCCGGCATTGAGGGCTTCACGATGGTCACCGAGCGGGAGCTACGCGCGGCCTTGCCGCATGTCGCGCAGACCGGCTTGCCGCTGCTGGTACACGCGGAACTGCCCGAGCCTGTGGACAGAGCAACGCGCCGATTGGCGGAGGCGGACTGGAGCAAATACGCGACGTATCTGGAATCGCGGCCGGATGAAGCGGAGCTTTCCGCGATTCAGCTCATGATCTCCCTCTGCCGCGAATATCATTTCCGCCTGCATATCGTGCATCTGGCCACTAGCCAGGTATTGGACATGTTGCGCGCTGCGAAGTCAGAAGGCTTGCCGGTGAGCGTTGAAACTTGTCCACATTATTTGCATCTCTCATCCGACAAAATCCCGGACGGCCAGACGCTGTTCAAGTGCGCGCCGCCGATCCGCAGCCGGGAGAATTGCGAAAAACTGTGGCAGGGGCTTCAAGAAGGTGTCATTGATTTGGTCGCGACAGATCATTCTCCGTCCCCGCCCGAGATGAAGCGGCTCGCCGAGCGGAACTTTCAAACAGCCTGGGGAGGGATTTCCAGCCTCTCGCTGGCGCTGCCCGTGATGTGGACGGAGGCCAGTGGCCGCGGATTCACGCTTGCGGATATCGCGCGATGGATGGCGGAAGGTCCGGCGCGGCTTGCCGGATGTGAATCGCGCAAGGGTCGCATCGCCAAGGATTTCGGTGCCGACTTCGTGGTGTTTGAGCCGGAAGCGGAGTTCATCGCCACAGAGGAGCATCTTCCGTATCGACATCGCGTGTCGCCCTATCTGGGTGAAAAACTTCGCGGCGTGGTCAAGGCAACTTACCTGCGCGGAGACTGCGTATTTGCCGATGGGAAATTTCCTGGAGAGCCAGGCGGGCGCGAAATGCGGCGGCATCTGACCGATGGAAGCTTCAAATAGACATTTGAAACTCCTGGTCTTTCCTACAGAATGCTGCCTGCAAAAACATTTATAATCGTCTGCGATCACGATATTGCGCCCGCGGAAACCGGGCGAGGAGCTTTCCGCCGCCGCGGTCACGTCCAGCGGATTTGTTGCGCGAGAAGGTGAGGTTGGCAAGGTTGCGAGAATGTCACATCGTCGGGGCATCAGTGCCGCGCAAGGAGGGCTGGGACAAAGTCACGGGATCGGCGCGCTACGTCGACGACATGGTTTTACCTGGCATGCTTTACGGCGCGACCGTGCGCAGCAACGTAGCGCGCGGCAAGATCAAAAAGATTTCTTTTGATCCGTGCGTGGCCTGGGACAAGTATGTTCTCGTAACGGCCAAGGACGTTCCGGGAAAGAATTGTATTGCGCTCATCCTGGACGATCAGCCTTGTCTCGCCTCCGGGACCGTGAATCACGCTGAAGAGCCGATTCTCCTTCTGGCCCATGAAGACCGTCACAAGCTTCGGAAGGCGGTTGAGGCGGTTGCAATCGAGTACGAGCCGCTCCCGTCCGTGCACACCATCGAAGAAAGCGAGGAGCAATCCACAATCCTCTGGGGCACAGACAATACTTTTAAGAGCTACCTGGTTGAAAAGGGTGACGTAGACGCCGTCTGGAAACAAGCGGCGTACATCGTCGAGGGCGAGTATTTCACCGGCGCACAGGAGCAGCTGTATATCGAAAACAACGGAGTCATCGCGGCGTTCGACCCGGAAAATGGAGTCACCGTCTGGGGGTCGCTGCAATGCCCGTACTACGTTCACAAGGCATTGATGGCGCTTTGCGGCCTTCCCGAGGACAAGATTCGCGTGGTGCAAATGGAGACGGGAGGCGCGTTCGGAGGAAAAGAAGAATATCCGTCCATGATCGCGGGGCATGCAGCGCTGCTCTCGATCAAGTCGGGCAGGCCGGTGAAAATCATTTACGACCGCATGGAAGATATGGTTGCGACGACGAAGCGGCATCCCTCGCGAACGCGTCATCGCACTGCGGTGAGCAAAGAAGGGAAAATTCTCGGTGGCGAAATCGAGTTCACCATCGATGGCGGCGCCTATGCAACGTTGTCGTCGGTGGTTCTGTCGCGCGGCACGATTCACGCCGGCGGCCCTTATTTCTGGCCGAGCGTGCGCATTCGAACGAAGGCGGTGGCGACGAATACTCCGCCGCATGGAGCCTTTCGCGGATTTGGGGCGCCGCAGAGCCTCTTTGCCATGGAGCGGCACATGGACCGCATCGCCCAGGTCGTGGGGATCTCTCCGGTCGAAATCCGCCGGCGTAATTTCCTCAAGCCCGGCCAAACGACGACCACGCAACAGGTCATCCGTGAAGAAATCGACTTGCATCATTTGCTCGATCGCGCGCTGGAACTCTCTGACTACGCCGCGAAAAAAGCGCGTTTTGCGGAAGAAAATAAAAATGGAATGCGCAGAAAAGGAATCGGGATCGCGGCTTTTTTGCATGGCGCGGGATTCACGGGCTCCGGCGAACGCTATCTGAATTCGCTGGTCGGTGTGGAAGCCGGGGCAGACGGCAATGTTCGAGTGCTGGTGTCCAGCGCGGAATTTGGTCAGGGAACCAACACCGTACTTTGCCAGATTGCGGCCGAGGCGCTGGGGCTTCCTTATGAGAGCGTCGCCATCGCGCAACCGGACACGACTGTCGTGCCGAACAGTGGCCCGACGGTGGCTTCGCGCACGGCAATGATTGTCGGGAAGCTGGTTCAATCGGCCGCCACGGGAATCAAGCAAACGCTTACGAAGACCGGGCTGTTGAGTGACGACTACACGCCTGAACAATTTCGCGCCGCGTGCCGGGAGTACATCGCGGCGAAGGGGACGCTGAAGTCTTATGCGCGGTATGAAGCGCCAGGCAATGTCTACTGGGACGATGAAAAATATCGCGGCGAGGCCTACGCGGCGTTTGCGTGGGCCGTCTACGTTGCAGAGGTCACGGTGGATCTGACGACTTACAGCGTGACCGTGGATGATTTCGTCGCGCTGCAGGAAGTTGGCAAGGTCCTTCACCCGGTTCTGGCCGCGGGCCAGATCACGGGGGGAGTGGCTCAGGCGATCGGCTTCGCACTCTATGAAAAAGTGGTCTGGCAGAACGGCCGCATGGCCAACAACCAGATGACAAATTACATCATGCCGACTTCCGTGGATCTGCCGCTGATTCGCGTATTTTTTGAAGAGCTTGGCAATGTTCACGGCGCGCATGGCGCCAAGGGCATCGGAGAGTTGCCCATGGATGGTCCGGCGCCGGCGATCGTGAACGCCGTGGAAGATGCGATCGGTGTTCGATTCCGTTCGATTCCGCTGCTGCCGGAAGATCTCTTTGCAGCGCTCCGACCCGAGCCTCTTGAGCAAGATGTTCCTTCTTCGATGCGAGAGACAGCATGAATCCTTCACTGGAGACGAGCGCGAAGTGCGAAGTTTTGCTTACCGTCAACGGCGAGGCAAAGAAAGTGCTCGCCCATCCGATGGAAAGATTGTTGGACGTGCTGCGGAAGGGGCGCGAGCATCGTCACCATTGAGGGAATGTCGGCGCATGTCTTGATGAAACCTGTGCAGGAGGCGTTCCTTGAATGCGGTGGCGCGCAGTGCGGCATCTGCACGCCGGGAATGATTCTTGCGGCGGTGCATCTGCTGGAGAAAAAACCGGAGCCCGCGCTGGCAGACATACGAGAGGGACTTGCGGGGAATCTTTGCCGCTGCACGGGTTACATGCAGATTTTCGAAGCGGTGGCGAAGGCAGCGCGGCGAAGAGTTGCGAAATGAGAGCCGATCCAGCGGATTACAGACTCGTTTCGCCCGGCAATCTGCAGGCCGTACTTTCGCTGCTGGCCGGCGAGCCAACCCGTTGGCTGCCCATTGCCGGCGGGACCGACGTGATGGTTTCGTACTCGGCTGGAAAACTGCCCAACCGAAAATTGATCAACATTTGGAATATTCCCGAGCTTCGGGAAATCGAAGTTTTTCCGGATAGAATTCGCATCGGCGCCGCGTGCACCTATACCGCGCTGCGCAGGCATGACGTCGTTTCGCGGGAATTTCCGCTGCTGGCCACCGCTGCGTCCTGGACCGGCGGAATTGCAAATCAGAATCGCGGAACACTGGGAGGCAACATCGCGAACGCATCTCCCGCCGCCGATTCCTTGCCCGCGCTGCTTGTCTATGACGCCGAACTGACGCTGATTTCGGTGCGCGGCGAACGACGAGTGGCTTATGGAGACTTTCACACGGGTTACAAGCAGACAGCGCTGGCTGGTGACGAATTGATTCGAGACATTTCACTGCCGCGCCGATTCAGCGCATATGTTACGCATGCGCGGAAGGTTGGGACTCGCAACGCACAAGCCATTTCCAAGGTTTGTCTTGCCGCTTTGGGGCAAATCGCGAACGGCACGATTGGGGAAGTGCGTCTCGCGCTTGGAAGCGTTGCGCCCGTTCCGCTTCGCTTGAATGAAACAGAGCACGTGCTCACCGGAAAAAAGATCGAGCCATCGTTGATCGATACCGCAAGAAAGAGCGTGATGAAGGAGATTCGGCCCATCGACGATATTCGTTCGACGGCCCGATATCGCGCAGCGGTGGCGGGCAATCTTGTCGCCGAATTTCTTGAGAAGCTTGCCGCTGAAAGGACGAACGCGTGAGCGAGGTACTCGCTCGCTGGAACGTCTTGCCACAGGAGGAAGCTGTTCGCGAGATTTCTCCGTGCTGCGGCTCGAAAACTTGGGCCGCGAGCATGGCCTCGAAAAGGCCGATGTTTGAAGAAACTGCTTTGCTTGCGGCTTCGGATGAAATATGGCGCACCCTCAGCGAAGCGGATTGGCTGGAGGCGTTTCAAAGTCACCCGCGAATCGGAGAGGTGCAAGCGGAAAAGGCTGTTGCAGCGCAATCTTCGACCTGGTCGGCACAAGAACAACAGAAGGCTGCATCGGCCGATGACGCCGTACAGATGGCGCTGAAATGGGGCAATCGCGAGTACGAGCAAAAGTTCGGGCGGATTTTTATTGTTTGCGCGACGGGAAAATCAGCCAGCGAAATTCTGGAGATTCTGCGGCGCCGGCTGCACAATGATGAAGCAACCGAACTCCGCCAGGCAGCCGAGGAGCAGCGGCACATTATGCACATCCGCCTGATGAAATGGATCGCGGGATGAGTCGAATTTCTACGCACGTTCTGGATACGGCCAGGGGCAAACCTGCTGTAGGTGTGCCGGTGCGACTGGAGCGTCAAGATACTTCCGGCAATTGGATATCGGTTAGTTCCGCGCAAACTGATCACGACGGAAGGTGCGGTCAATTATTGCCGGAGGGTGCAACCCTGGTGGAAGGCGCGTATCGCCTGACGTTTGACACCGCGAACTACTTCACTTCTTGCGGCGCGGATGGATTGTATCCGGCAGTTGAGATTTTGTTTCGAGTTCGGAGCGGCGAATCGCATTTCCACATTCCGTTGCTGCTGAGCCCGAACGGCTACACGACGTACCGGGGAAGCTGAAGAAATGATCAAGCTGTCTGAAAATCGATATGGTAAGTCGCGCGTGCGGCTGGTGCGCGTGAAACGCCACGCGGACCGGCACGATTTCAGCGAATGGACCGTGGAAATCTTGCTGCATGGAGATTTTGCAAGCTGCTTTGAGGACGGAGACAACAGCAAGATCCTGCCGACGGACACGATGAAAAACACGGTTTACTCTCTGGCGCGAATTTCTTCCGCAGCTACGATGGAGAATTTCGCGATGGAGCTGATTGATTTCCTGCTCGGGAGAAATCCGCAGGTTTCGGAGGCGGAAGTCACGGTTCAGGAAAAAACCTGGGAACACCTGAACGTTCACGGGAAAGCGCATCCAACCACGTTTGTAAATTCGAGCGCCGAAAACCAAACGACAAAAGTTTCGCGCGCTCAGAGTGGTTCGTTCTCCGTGGCATCGGGGCTTGAAAACCTCGTCCTCATGAAAACGGCGGGCTCGGCGTTTGAGGGATACATTAAGGATTCTCTTACGACGCTTGCGGAATCGAGCGACCGGTTGTTCGGCACTGCGGTCCGGGCAAACTGGATCTACAAAGCGGGCAAGCTGGAGTTCTCAGCTCTGCGCGTCCAGCTCTGCGCGTCAGGGTCCGCGAAACTCTGCTGGAAGTATTTGCAAACCACGCCAGCAAATCGGTGCAACACACGTTGTATGCCATGGCCGAACAATTGCTGGAAAAAGTTTCCGAGGTCGAAGAGATTGAGCTGACCATGCCGAACAAACATTGCCTGTTGGTGGACCTTTCTCGATTCGGCCAGGACAATCCGAATGAGATTTTTGTGCCCATCGACGAGCCGCATGGCTACATCGAAGCCCGCGTCCGTCGCCAAGCGTGAGAGCCAACCGCGATGACCAAGGACGCGACAGAGCGCGCACGGCAAGTCATCTCGCGATGCGAGACGCTGGCGCGCTTCAGCGAAGATTTTGCCGGAACGCGGCGCACATTTCTTTCGGCGCCGATGCATGACTGCCACCGGGAAGTTTCTTGCTGGATGAAAGCTCTCGGAATGACCGTGTCGGTGGATGCGGTTGGGAATTTGCGGGGATTTTATCCGGGAACGTCGCCCGGAGCGCCGCGGATCTTGATTGGATCTCATCTGGACACGGTGCCGAATGCCGGCGCGTTCGACGGGATATTGGGAGTGGTGCTTGCAGTCGAG
>WNFI01660179.1_pt1 | contig 15037 bp, 19 predicted proteins | sample 5400471 | NCBI WGS metagenome assembly WNFI01 (sample SAMN13153348, study PRJNA577476) | soil metagenome | isolation source: 100 cm saprolite on Douglas fir-dominated hillslope | place: USA:California | collected 2013-09-17
TCTTCCACTCCCCGAAGCCTCGCCCTCTGCGAGCCATCGATCCCGTGGTCACCTTCACCTCTCCCTCGTTTGTGGCGGCCAAGTCTTCGTGTTCGGTGTACTTTAATGGCAATTGTGTCCACTCCGATGTCGCGGATGTATCTTGCACCCCCACCAAGGATGAGTCGGGGATGTTCCTCTATCGGACGGCCTTGATCCCCCAATATTGGGATCGTTTGTGCCAATCCCATGGTATGTTCCTATATTCAGGATGATCCGCATCGATTCGTGGCGTTGATGTCGAATACAGAGCCAGGGCGCTATTCAATCGTACAGGAGATCGTCCAGACAGTCCGGGGAAGCTCTCCTGATGGCGATGTCCCCCTTCAGACAACCCTGCTCACAGTTGTATATCAGCTTAATGAACAGAGGTCACCATCACCCACACCCTCTTCGTCGACCGCCTCTCCGGTCAGCATACACAATCGATATTCGTTGGCCTCATGTAATGTACGTCTTTGTGGCCTTCAGGGCCTAGTATCGACAGTCTAACGTTCTTCGAGCAGTCAGGATACATACAGGATCTCCCGATCTCACCTGTTAGTGCAACATTCAGTGAAAATGGCGACCATGTCGGGTCCTATCTCGCCTCAGATTGTATGACCCACCTCCAGGAGACGACCTACCCTCAAATTCCTTCTCTGCCTATGGAAGATACCTTCAATCATCGCTGGGGTGGATATATTCCACCTACAGCTGAACCGCTAATGTAAAACCTCCTCTCACTCGCAAGTCGACTCTCCAATCGCATTTATTGTATATCATTAAGGTGAGCCTCGAGCGTTCATTCTGCTTTACTGCGTAGCTAAATGTCTGTATTAGCCGTTCGTCTTTGGACCTTATCACCCCGTCATTGTAGCACTACATTGTCCTCAACTGCCTCGCTTGCATAACCCCCCAATCTCTGCGGGCTCCGCTGATACTTCAGAAATACCATAAAGCGGCCGTCTCATTGCTTCTGTTTCTCTACTTTGCTCTGTCTAACTCGTGCCCCTCATTGCACCCGGTTTCCTCTGCATTTTGCTTTACCATCTGCGCATTATAGTTTAGTTTACGTCCTCATGCAATTGTCATTGTCTCCATTATGTTCTGTCTGTTCTCTTTTTTATTTGTGTTCTGCATGATCCGGCTCTGCCAACGTTACCCTTTCATGTCATGCTCGTCACTCAGGGAGGAAAGAACCAATGTATTAGTTGTCTACCTCCGCAATAATAGACTGAGGAGTTCCTCTACACTCTGATACGTCCCCTCTGGGGGCGATGATGGAGAGTGACCCGCGGGGGTAATGCCCAGCGCCACGGTACACCGCAGGGTGGCACGTAAATTGATCGGTACCGTACAGCCGGTACAGCCCATCACCACCGTGGGAACGATCGGCGAGGCCTTGTATTCGTCAAGTGTCGAGTCGAGAAATCCGTGAGAAGAGCATGTGGATACGTCTATTGACACCGCGTGCTCGAACTCGCCAGAACCGCAAGTAAATGAACCTTCTAGGGGGAGGTAGGCCGTGTCCCACGTACTGGTGTGAAAGCCATCAGTGAGCTGTCTCTCAATTGCGCCGGACGCGCAGCCGGATTTTTGAAAAGCAGAAATGGGATTCCACCAATGAGAGAACGGGCGTGATCTGGCCCAATGGGAGTATTCAATCATTTCGCGTCATCTGCCGGGTGCGGCGAGAAGAAAGGTCTCCCGAAATAGTCATAATGAAAAAAGAAGCTCCAGATTCGAGTCGGGTCGAAATCTTTGTTTTGTTTAAATTTTAAATTATATATTGATGGCCTCGAGTTATTATTGGTCGTTGGTCCGGCTTCTTCCTTCTCGCGTCTCTCCCTCCCGCACGCCACTGCCGCCGAATCACAACGGGGCATGTGCTCCATCTCATCATGTCCCAAACCCAGTCAGACTTTCTTCCCGAATACTCCCCCGGTAATGATTGGAGCATATGTGTTTCCGATGTATCGCCCCGAGAGCCGAGAGCACCACCGGCTAGATGTGGGATCCCGGACCGGGGCTGTACATACCGGGAACTTTTTCGCCGGTGCACGGCCTTGACAGGTTTAAACGACTATTATTGTAACGGGAACTGGCGGTGCCCTCACAGTTGGCGCACCGAGTTTTAGAGCACATGAATAAATCACGCTTGCGCGCTGATTACAATAGCGATCCACGAGGTTCGGACTCGGCTAAGTAGTAGTATTGAGAACGTCGATCCACTGTACTGTAAATGCTGTCCATCATGTAAACAAATAAAAAGCACCGAGCAACTTGGGCCGAAGCATGTGAAGGGGAAAGAAGAGTGGGGAAGGGAGGCCAGGGTGAGGAGACTAATCGGGGACACACGGACACGGAGCTTCACTCATGGTGTGTCATATCATGATAGAACTCGTCGAATCGAATTTGTGACCGACCAACAAGGAGGGGGGGGGATTACAGTAAGCGGTCAGGGAACGTTGCGGCAAAATGGGCAAGGCTCAACTATAGGGCCATCAAGTGCAGATCGAGAATTTTTTGGGGGGGAACGACGAAGCGCGGGTAAAATTATGTGCACGTTTTTGTGAGAAATTGCTCTCACAAATTGTCTACACGTACACAGATGCCGAACTTCTTCAGCGCATGGGCAGCCAATGGCGTGCTCTAGCATTTAATTTGGGTTTTAATTGGATGGTCATAGAACGAGCAACAATCAAGGATCACGCGGCTAAGACGGGGAGTAGAATACGCCATGCCTATTTTCGTTTGGTATTTGTTGTTCTCGCGAGTTTGCCTCGCGACATGTGAATAACCAGAAGACAGCCCAGTCAGGAGGCCGCCGGCAATGTTCAAAAAGTCATGCGGCGTTATTGAGAATGAGGTGAGGTCCATGGAGAACATGGGGGATTTGACAGAGGGGGGGCGCCAGTGTGGTGTGGGATTTTAGTTTTGATCAGCTGCCTTGCGTCCTAGATGGTACTAGTACGTGCCCCTCCTGAGTAGGCAACTCAAGACGTCTCGAGCTTGTGCTCCGTGTCCAAATCTGGGCAAATGCTTAGAGAAGACTGTCTTAGAGTCAGATGGGGCCCGGGGGGAAGTGGGGGGCGGCGATGACGTCCGAAGCACGTTCCCTCCGAGTCGAAGCATTTACGCCACCCTGTTGATGAAGACGTGAAATGTTGGCGAGATGGATGCTAGAAGAACGTCAGCGCGCCATCATCGCGTCACAGATTCCGTGAGATCCACGCTGTCGGTAGCAAAATCAAGCTTTGTCTCAAGGCGCAGAGATACCCCAATCCAACGGCCATCAGAAATGTCATCCAGCTTGCTTCAATACGGCACATGTCATAATGGGGAAAGGCATTACCTCGCCGCAAGGCGCGATCATATGCGGAGTGTAACCCAATACCTTTTTGACGCAAGATAAAAATTGTCACAGCTAGATACAGAGGAGACCTACGAACAAAAAACAGGATGAACGTGTTGCAGAAAAATTATCACGTAAAGGAAATAAAGAAATATGAGAACAACAAGAGAAAGGAAAGAGAAATATCTACCTTTGTAAATCCTTTTCAATACTCCACTGCATCTTCATCATCTGCTTGCATCGCTGTAGAATCATCCTTTCTTTCTGGCTCGTCTGGTTTGAAACCATCCTGCTTCGAGTTTGGTCCGTGTCCCTCCTCGGTAGCCGCCTCATCCACATCCATCTTAGGCTCAAGTGGGGAAAGCTCGGGGACGGAGTTTCCTGTTTTTTCGGTATCATGGATGGGACTAGGATCGGCATCATCCTCCGCTTTGGCCGCCTCTCGCTCCGCCTGCTTGCGAGCCTCCTCTTCGATCACTCGCCGCCGAAGGTCCCGAATATCATTAATTGCGGTATCGCGCTCGCCGAGGAATGCACTCCACTCCTTCTCAGCAGTTTCAGCCGCCTTGAAGACCAGATTTCTGTCAATATCACGGTGACATAGTGGTGAGACGACAATCACCTCTGCTTTTCTTTTAGCAATGAAAGCCTCCTGAGAGGGGGTCAAGACCGCTGGAAGGTAATAGAGCGGTGGAGGATTTGATCGCGATGGTTCGAGCGTCCATTTGTGTGAAGGTGGAGGGCTTGAGTCATCAGAAGGAATCACATCTGATGTGAGCAGGAAGTTGGCGAGAATTGGTAGCCTCGAGCGACGGAGTCGATGCTAGTAGGGATCCAAACGGTCTTAGTTTCCAACGTCAAGACTTACGCAGAGGTGCCTCACGATCGCGTTTTTCAATTGGACCTCTTCCTCCTTTCGGTTTGCGGTATGCTTGTCTTTCTTCGCCTCTTCGGCTCTCCTGACAGAGTCAGTTTCTTTTCGGAGTCTATCCTGTAGCCTTTTATCAATCAACTGCCGTTTCTTGGCCTGAAACGAGGTCAGAAGAGGTGCAGTTGCGGATGCAGATAGACCCTCGCACCGCTTCGCTGGCGTTTCGGGCCTCGTCCTCGGTCTTTGCCTTGTTCAGAGTGCCAACGAGAAGACCAAACATACTCTTGCCACGCTTGCGCTCCCTAGGTTCGATAGTCAGATCCAATCGTGGTCGTTTCTTTGGTGCGGCTACCGCAGCTGCGGTTGCCTGAGCAGGTTGCGCATCTTGCATTGTCGCGTCCGTATCCAGAGCTTGGTCATTGCCGGAAACTTGAACTTGCCTATACACGAATACATTAGTTTAGAAGAAAGCAAAACGTGTATTTGACCGACTCGTCTGTCGACATGCCGAGGACTGTCCTTGGGAGAGGTCAAAGGGAGGGAGGGAAACAAGCGGAGTTTGAATTGACGGAGACGCGCGCGTGGACAAAGCATGGCAGGGCAGCCAGTTCCTTGTCCAACTAGTGCCATCAGATGGGGCCCAGATCCACCACACATCCCCCCAGACCACAACTGACGCAATCTAGTGCTAAGAAAAAGGTTTTACCCAAGAAGGTCATCTCGCTCGGAGACCGGGTACAACGTCTCTTCACATCCTTGTGCGCGCAAATTGAGGGAAGTCATTTCACAAACGCGATCAAGACATGCGACAAACGTATGTGCATCTCCATCTCTACCGATCTATTTTGATAACTTTGCTTTCTCTCACAAGTTCTCCGTCTCGTACCCGACGACAATGATGCCAGACAGACGAAGCTATTAGACAAAATCAAAATCGTGGAGTCCTGCATTTGGAGGCACAACTAGTACGCAGCACCTCGGCGTTGGAGGCGCAATCTGAGTTCGTCCTTTACAGAACTACAGACAAGGGAATTACCAGATTGCCCTCGACTTGTATAACCAGCTCCTCGACTCCTCTGACCCGGTAAATTCCATGACTTCGTACGCATTCTTTGGTTCGACGCCTCTAACCGTCACACAGGGCTCCGAGGAGTACTCCGACATCTTAACGAATTTTCAAGCATCGCAGAAACACCTCGATTTCTTCAATACTGACTACCTTCGCGTCCTTGATGGTCTAAGCTCAGATGTGACGGGGTCGTTGGAACATGCGCCTCCTCCTGTGCCACCAAATTCGTCCTATGGTACAGCCGTAGGAGCAGTACCGTCTGCAAATATACTTGAGGATGTTGGGGGGAAATCCGACCCAGTGCGGAAAGTTCGTGCACGACGCGTGCCCAAGGGGGTAGTACCCGGTGTAACCCCTCCCCCTGATCCGGAACGGTGGCTTAAGAAATCTGAACGATCGACGTTCCAACATGGACGAGGAAAGAGGAAAGGCGGCGGGGGTGCTACACAAGGGTTGGTGGAAAGTGTAGGCGTTCAGGTGATCATGGCCTCCTTTTTCACAGAAGTGACATGCGTGGGGCATATGTCTTTTTACTCTCGTCATAATTCTTCCGCTTTTGCACAATCCACCCTCAACACGTTAACACACGATTACACACAAATCAATATCAAACCACGCCCGTCATTATTAATCGTCACGTGGATCACTCGCATTACCTCGTTCCCCTACATGCCGACTGGTCGATTCTGTTTGCGCATCTTTCCCACCCGGGAGAAGCAAAAAATTACGGGATGCCCTGGTGCATTGTCCTGTCCGTGATCCCTGGAGAAATCTTGTCATCGACCTCATGGTTATAGCACGTCTTCGACGTTCATTTCCGGCACGTTTCATCGGCAATTAACAGGGTTTGAGTTTCGACCGAGATCCAAGCTCCGAGTAAACTGCCTGGGTTACGAGGTGAAGAATTGTTATTATGTGTAGGTTGACCATGTTATCGTGCTGCGCTTGGGCATGGAGGACCTTCCTTCCCTCAACAGTTCTGGATATCTTCCAGGGAAGTCTGATTCGACGTGGATGCGTGTTTGAGAAAGGGTCAGTCACATGGATTTCGCGTGTATGGCCATGCGAAAGCAATGTTCAGTGAGTGAAATTATGGCCAGGCTCATGTCACATTGCGCGACCGCTTCTAACTCACCCGCAGACCCACCAGTTATGAATGTCCTGGAATGCGCAAGGTAGCTGGCAAATACATATAAACCCGATCTAGTGCATGGAGGGTACCCAGACTTTCTACAGTCCTGTCCCTTCTCATACTCCTCTTCGGTCAACATGTCGCATCCCACTGTCCGCGGTGTCGTTGTAGTCACGCGCAACGGTGACCGTGCTGGCTATCACCAGGATCCTTACACGTACAACTTTGACGAATCTTCACCCAACTATATTCGCAACGTCCACACCAAACTCGTCGACCTTGACCAGGTCCACGCCCGAATCAAAAATGGCGGCGAGGGTCGTGTTGTCTTTGACTCCACCATCGCACTCCTGCAGGGCCTATTCCCTCCCACACCGGCGAACACTATCGTGCTCGCGAATGAAACTGCGATCACTGCCCCACTCGGGGGATACCAATACGTTCCCGGTGGGTGCTATATACACGAAACGGATCGGATTGTTTCCCTGACTCCGTTGCAGCTGAGACCGTCGAGCCTTCCAATGATCGCTCGCTTGAGAGTTGGACGGACTGCCCAGTATTCGCAGTTTACTTCTCTATCGTACGATCTCTGACGTGAATATTTCAGACGTTTGAGGCACATGTGAAAACGTTCTATGATTCAGCTGAGTTCAAGGACGCGGCACAACAAGCTCAGCCATTCTTCAGGATTGCACATGACTTCATCTTTGGCCGCCTTGCGAGCGATCTGAACCTTGAAAACATTGTAAGTGCCCTTTAGAAGAATAGTGGGGCTAGCACGCTGATTTTTACATCATAGGTTAACGTACGCTTCGCCCGTTCTGCCAGAGTGATTCGGCCTTACGGAGGATATTCATCTCATTTGTAGATCTATGACTTCATGTATCATCAATTGACTCATAACAGGACCTACGCGCATCGCCTTCCACCTACGCTGATCGAACAGGCGCGCTATTGGGCTAATTTCCATGAACAGGGAGTCTTCACGGATACTACTATTGGTGGCATTGGGAACAGTGCGCTACAGACCCTTATTTGTCGTCAGCAGTACCTGACTGCATTGCCGTAGTCCCTGGCCGTACGGTTCTCCAATCCATCATCAGCTCACTGGAGCGGATCGACTACGATGGCGACCCCTTGCAGTTCCTCCTCGAGTCAACCACCTACCAGCCATTCATTTCTCTCTTTAAACAGACAGAGATGGACAAGAGTGACCCCACGCTCCAAGGCATTCGTACGTGTAATCATGACTTCGTCTGTTTTCCCCGTCACGTAATAGCGCGTGTGCAGCCGATTATGCGTCAGCCCTTGCTATCGAGCTGCGCCGCGGCTCACTTCCCGACAATCGAGACTTTTTGCGCTTCAGGTTTAAGAACGGGACTAGTGACGAGTTCCGTACCATCCACGTTTTTGGCCACAAGGCCGACATCCCTCTGACCGAATTCATTTACCGCGTTGAGGTATTTGTTTGTTTGTGCGTAGACATAACAGATGCCTCAGACCACCGTTTTTCCGCAGAATGCTGCGATTGGATCTAATACGGAGTGGATGAAGGCTTGTGGCGCCTCCTCAGTGTCGAATCCGACGCCATGGGGGATGCCAGCGCTTCCTCTCTTGCAAGGGGGAGACGCCAAGCAACCGTTCGCGACCGGGTTGTACGGAGCGCTCTTTGCCGCTCTTTTCATGCTTGCGGTCCTTGCTGTTTCCAAATTCTTCAAACGCTCGCGCCGTGGCCGTATCGCTCTTCGCGCGAACGGCGTAAGTATCTCTTCGCTACGCTGTGGCCGAATATTCGGTTAATCGTTTCGCAGGATGAAGGGCCAGTCGTTCTCCCGACGGCAGACAAACGCCCTTTTCTAGGCTATTGATTGTGCCGCTCGCCTCCGACTTAACTTCGGCTGTTTGCTTTGAAATATTCTGATGGACATTTGTGTCTAAGTTAAGGGCGGCGGTGGGCCGGAGCTATGGCCTGAATCCCACCGGGCTCATGATTTCTTGCGTGTCAATGGTCTCACTGTCCAGGGCATGCAACGTGTGAAAAGGTGCACTTGTGCATTTATCTGTGTTTGTACTTAGCAGTCTTCTCTCACATCCGTGGTATTCTATTCGTTTACAACCCTGTGGGAACATTGACTACTTGCGCGACCAGAAAGCGCTTGGCTCAACCTGCAATCATGAGGCTTTACCTTTTCGCTTCCGCCTTTGTGGAGCCATTGCACGACACTAACTAGGGTGTAACATCACTTGAGTCTTGTCTAACCACTCCGAATTAGAGAGTGAATGGATCGAATTGAAACGTGGAGCGAAGTTGTTTGAGGGTGACAAGTGAGAATGGCGTTCAAGGTGTACAGATTCAAATGAGAGGAACCATCACGACTTACTCTAAATCCATGTGATGTTGGAGTGATTTAGTACTTCACTTCTCAGCTTCGCAGGCCAGCTATGGTCGTCTCCGAACCGGATATCAAGCTCTTAGGCTTGAAGCTACGTGGCACCGAATGATGACAAATCATTGGCAATGTTGGTCTCATCAGCGTATCGTTCGGTTCTTTCTTGACACGTAGCTAAGTCCATGAGGCTACCAACGAGGGACGAGAGGGTGGCTTCAACCAGTGAGACATTCATCTATTCGTTCAGAGAGCTGATAAACGGACTTCATTGTCGTTGGACTGTCGTTCGGCGAGAACAGGAGATGAGCGTCATGGTGTCAGCATCTAAGCTCCAACACGGACGCGCAGGCTACCCGCAAATTTGCTGCACTCTACCCCAAGCAAAAACAGAGAAACCAATAAGCTAATCACAGAAGAGCCCAATGTGACCGCATAGAGGAAGGTACACTACGTACTGTTGTACTCCCATGCGTGCCTTGCGACCTCGAACTTGATTGCCGCTTGCCACCAGCAACCAGTGATCATGGGTATACTTCTTGCGACCACAAGATGGCTTCTTTTGATTCTGAAATCTGAAGTCGTTGAAGGGCTGTGTGCCGCGGATTTCTCTAGATGAGTGTCCCTAAATACAGTCCAAAAAAGGGCGAGTTTGGTTGCAACAGATGATATTCAGCGCACTGGGCCGGTGCCGCTGCCATACTATGGTCACACATTCCATGCCAAGCCCGAGGATGGGTTTCTGTGAGCTGCGTCTATGACAACGTGGGACAGCCGCGGCCGCGCCACATGCTGCCTACAATATCACTCTTCCTTGTATCTTTCCTCTGTTTTTTTCTCTCCAAGCAGACGTTCATCCAGGATGCAGAGAAATGGCGCTCGTGTTTGGCTATATGCGACAGCATTCTTTGCGTTGAGCATTGCACAGGCCAAGGCACAGGCTACCCCTGTCGCCTTGAAGGGGCAGTCCCCATATCTATTGGGTCTTGGTGAGTTATTTTTTGGTGAATTCTATCCAGGGTCTGTAATTCTGAGCCGCTCATCATGGTTTTTACAGGAATTGGCGATATCACTGGGTAATGCTATCCCCACGTTCATTGTGCATATACTGAGACGATTCTTCCATGACCGTTCTGGGAACACTCGATTCAGACCTGTGGTAGAGACAAACATGATGGTACGCTTTCAGATTTTGGACCTTCGTATCATTCCTGTTTCATTCGGTATCACCCGGGTTCTCCGCTTATTTCCTGTACAATCGAACACTCGGGTCATTTGCGAAGGCTGTTTGACCAGCCGATGCTTTCGCATGAGTAGTGGGCTTTTATAGAAGCTACATGCCAGTCCCTGAGTGCGTCACTGGTTGGAGCCCCGACCGATGCTCCATCATCTCGGACTGCGACTCTCTTCGCTTTGCATTCGCGAAGAGAAGCCTATCCGGGTGGAACCAAACTTCTTTTTCGAAGAGTGACAATCAAATCGAGTGTTGACATGTTGACATCTCATCGGACCAGGGATATGCCCATCTACCCCAAACCGACTCGGGGCTCCATATGCGTCAGCGTAGCCGTGCGTTCATCGTAGCCGATGCCTCCAATTCAACGAACCGATTTGTTTTCATCAATGCCGGTCAGTCAGCCGTTTGTATCGTAACACGGGGTCTTACTCTCGCTTGACGCCACCCGTGTGCCATCACTGCGATGCGGCTTCCGGCGGGGCACGCAGACATAGCCTTCGGAGACAGCGGTATCCGGCGTTCCATCGTCTCCAGACTCTCGGAGCTCTTTCCTGGTGTCTACAGCGACAGCAATATAGCGGTCATGAGCACGCACCAGCACGCAGGTGTCGGCGGATACCCCGAGAACCTTCTCCCGCAGATCACGTCATTGGGCTATGTTCCCGAAACGGCGAATGCGATTGTACAGGGTACCGTGCTCGCTGTGCAGCGCGCGCACGCAAGTCTTGCACCTGGCTCCCTCGCTCTTGGGGACGTTACTATCAACGGTGGTAACCGCAATCGTAGCCCGAGCGCATACCTGGCGAATCCTGCGGAAGAACGAGCCCAATATGATGGCGATCAGGACACTGCGCTGAGCTTACTGAAATTTGCGGATGCCAGCGGAGCAGCGAGAGGGTTTTTGGCCTTTTTTGCTGTGCATGGGACTAGTTTGTACCGGGTGAGCCTGTTCTCCTTTTTCGGGATGATTTAGTATTGAGTATTCACCATTGGAAGAACAACACATTGATCAGTAGCGACAACAAAGGCATGGCTGCCTACTTATACGAATGTGGGTGTTGAAGAACTTGTTATTATGCTCTTTTTTTACCGCTGTCTCCGTATCACAGCTTCTGTGGAGCCAGACGCGATGCCCGGTAAGACCAACTTTGTTGCGGGATTCATTCAATGTGAGCTCTATCGGTTTTCGCTTACACGTGGGACATGCACTCTCACACTTCCTCTAGCCAATGTTGGAGACACCAGCCCTAACACGTAAGCCCTATCCTGTATCACGTGAGAACCCAATAGTCAACACCTTTTTTGAAAGTCTTGGTGCTTTCTGCGAGAGTCCGGGTAAACCTTGGGATGGGCAACCATGCGATTTCAATTCTTCGACATGTGGCGGCACTGCTCAAGACTGCCATGGACGGTACGTTTGGATGCTTATTTGATCTGTATCCGAAGGCTGAATGATGGCTAATGGCTATCCTAGGGGACCCGGTTTCCGGATCTCAGACTTCGAGTCCAATCGTATCATAGCGCAGCTACAGGTCGATGGCGCCCGCTCTCTTATGAATGGCGAGCTTCCTCTGGTGACTGGTGCTGTACGCAGTGCACACGCATATCTCAACATGTACGTTAACTACTATCGCCCACCTACCTACCGTTCAAGTTATGTAAGCAAATTCACGGCTTCTATTGGCCACTAAACGGTAGGCAGATGGGCGATAGAATTTGTTCACATTCAACAAGTATAATTTCAATTGACTCAATACTGAACATCAAGGTCCTCCTACTCGTTTACTCTTCCAAATGGGACGAAGGTACACACTTGCCCAGCGGCACTTGGTGCGGTCGATCACAGCTATTTTTCTTATTTTCTCAGGGCTGATTTGACATTTATGAAGGGTACTCGTTCGCCGGTGGAACAACGTTTGTCTTTAATTTCTGTCGCTGTAAATTTTTGTTTCTTAATTTATTTTTTCATCTTGTGTCAGTGATGGGCCTGGGGCGTTTGACTTTGTCCAGGGAGATAACGCGACTACGCCGCAGTAATTCCCTCCATCTGTCCGACGACACCGCACTGACGTTTATTCAGGAACCCGTTTTGGGAGCTTGTGAAAGGTGTGGTTCTCCTGTGGTTCTCCTCGTCATTTCGGCACAAATTGCCAATCGCTTTGATTGGCCCGGACTCTATTCAATTTCTGCTTTATCTCTTCTGCCGACAGTTTTTTTTTGGCTCATCGCGTTTACGATTCCTGTGACCTGTAGGCGCGATTACGCCCCTGCCCAATGATGATCAAGTCGCTTGTCAATTTCCGAAACCGGTTCTTTTAAATACCGTTCGTAGGGCTGCCAGCTTTCCGGAACTGACGCTCTTCCCATGCTTATTTTCTTTTTTAAGGGGTATGCGCATTTCCCGTATGACTGGTCTCCCAGCATTGTGGACATTCAGATGTTTCGTGTTGGCAACCTCGTTATATTGGTCATCCCGGGAGAAATGACCACGATGGCAGGCAGACGGATACGGTATGTCCGGAAACGCATGTCACATCTCGCTACGGGGCTATCGGAAACCTTCTCCTATTGGCCCATTTTTTTTAATACAGTGGCGCTAAGCGTTGTCTCTTTATCTGTACAGAAACGCGGTTCGGGCTCGACTCACCGCTAATGGAATAATTGGGGAAGACGCATATGTGGTAATTGCAGGGCCAGCCAATACATACGCGCACTACGTTACGACAATTGAGGAATATGGCGTTCAACGTTACGAAGGCGCTTCAACTCTCTTCGGACCTTGTAACACTTCCTATTCGTTTTTGGCTCTGCTTGTTTATATTGGGATGTTTGTAGATACCCTCGACGCATACATTGACAAGTATTCCGACCTGGTGTCCTACTTGGCCGACAATGTGACGGCCGGAGCTGTACCTCCGTCCGACCCAGCTCCTCCCGACTTGACGTCACGTGCAATATCATTGCGCGTACGTCGCGTTTTTGGCTTTCTCAGTCTGAATACTGCTGACACTAGCGATTGTTCGCCGTCGTTTAACAAAAGACTGGTGTCGTCTTCGACAGTCCAGGTATCGGCCATAACTTCGGGGACAAGCTAGTCGATGTGCCTGCAGGGTCGACATTCACAGCTGGCCAAACAGTCACTGTCCAATTCGTTGGAGCTAATCCTCGTGTGCGTATGCTCGTGCCTTCAACTGCCGTCATGATATCACCCTATAGACTGATGCTGGCTTGTATTGAAGAATAACTTGCGACTGGAAGACACGTTCTTGTCCGTTGAGCAGCTCGTCAGTGGCAGTTGGAAGGCCGTACGGTCAGACTCCCACCCATCGACTATATATCGATGGCTAAGGACAAACGGTGTAAGCCCCTCACCTAAACCTAATTGTTAAATTCTCAAATTCCAGTTATTCGGAAGTTATTTGGGACTAGCACTGTCAACATATCATGGTAAGTGGAAAAGGCTCTCTTTACAAGTCCTCTTTGACGCGTGTCTGTACAGGACTATCGAACGTGGGACACCAAGTACGCGGACCAGGCGCCTTAGCATCATGTGATTATCTAACTGATGACCCTTTCAAGGTGGAACTTATCGACTGGTATATTTCGGCGACTCTAAGCCTTTCATTGGGTCTATCACTACGTTTTCGGGGACTTCGTCTAGCTTCCAAGTTTCTTAAGCAGTCACAGAACGATCTAAATGTCTTTGTTGTACGCAGATGAATGCAACAGTCTATTTCTATTACACACTGAATTCATACACGGCAAATACTGAGCACTTATTCAGGACCAGAAACCGAACTCGGTCAGCTCTTCTATTGCAGAGGCCAAGCGGCGCTTCCTTTGCCTCAGATACTCGCGCCTTTCCCGGACCTCATCTGACTCCCGAAGGAACTCACTACACCGTTCCGCAGCATTCGCGTCACTGAATCTGAAACTCTTGCGGAGAACGATTGCCAGGTCTTGACAAGCCCCTTGGACAAGCTCCGTGTCGACAATGAGTGGAACATAGTCGACAAAGCGATGCAGAGCAACTGAGAATTTATGGTTCAGGAAAAGCTTCTATCATGCTGGAAGGATGCAATGAGATGAGACGCACCTTCAAAGCCTGCAGATGCCGCGGCCATGTCTTCGAGAGCCGGATCAGATGATTGAGAAGGGAGGAGCTTAGCGAGTTGGAGCACATCGACCCCAGAGAATCCGGCTTTTCCCAGAGACGATATCGCTGAATTGATTTGGTTGGTAAAGGGGGCACGGGGTTGAGGCCCGCTTGGAGAAGCGATGCGGTTCAAATCTCGTAGCAAAGTACTTTGTGAGGCAAGTTCGCGATGTAATTTGAAGTGAGACAAGAACTTGTCCTTGAACTTGCGGTAATAACGATCGTTACGGGTGTGTCCACTCCGCTCCAACTTGAGAAGTAGCTTTGTGGCGTCCTGTGTCCTCTCGAGGCACTCTTTCAAGTGAACGTCAATCACTCCCCTGGAAAATGTAAACATGACCATGCCCAGATTAGATGGAAGTGTGGCCTCACCATAAGTGGGTAGATAATCCACCATACGAGAGACGCCCACATCGTGCTTTGATTGCCTCCTCAATAAAGGTTCTAAGCAAGTCTCCGGCATTCTCAATGAAGTCATTTGTTGACTCAGGCCACTGCGCTGTGACAGACTTGAGGTACTCCTCCGCCACCTCACCTTGCCTGCTATCTGGGAGTCCCCGGGCAGACGAACTAAAACGCAGGGTCAATTAGCGTTACAAGCAAGGGTATACTGTCACCTCTCACCGAGTCTTTTTGCTGATCACATCGTCTAGGTATATTATCTCCCGAGTTTCCGGATCAGCAGGAGGATCACCCTCTTCAAGAAAGATATCCGGGATCGACGTGAACGATTCTGGCTGCTTGTCCTTTCGCCATGGCCGGAACTCGGGGCATGTTTCCCTGAGCTTCTTCTTCAACGTTACCGCTTC
>WNFI01099640.1_pt1 | contig 15035 bp, 13 predicted proteins | sample 5400471 | NCBI WGS metagenome assembly WNFI01 (sample SAMN13153348, study PRJNA577476) | soil metagenome | isolation source: 100 cm saprolite on Douglas fir-dominated hillslope | place: USA:California | collected 2013-09-17
CGCGGAAAATCCGCCGCGCGAGATGTGGGGAAAGTCTTGGGGTTCGATGCGGGCACATTGAACTGGCTCACGAAATTGGTTGGTGCATGGGAATGGAAAGGGCCAACCGATACATTGGACGCCAGTTTCCGCATGGCGGGTTTCGATACGAAGCATCATCGCATCGCCACCTATCTCAACATCTGCGAGCGAATGCAAGATCTCCCGCGTCATCTCGGACAGCATTCCGGCGGTATGGTGATCTGCGCGGGACACTTGAATGCGGTTGTCCCCCTTGGAACGCGCCTCCATGCCGGGGCGCACGGTCATCCAGTGGGACAAGGAAGACTGCGCCGACATGAAGATCATTAAAGTTGATCTGCTCGGCCTGGGAATGATGGCCGTGCTCGAAGACTGCCTCGAACTTGTACCGAGGCACTATGACGAGCCCCTCGGTCACCTATGCGCATCCGCTGCTGGAGCCAGTGCTAAAGCGCACGCTTGGTGTGCCGTTGTTTCAGGAACAGTTGATTCGCATGGCAATGATCATTGCCAACTTCAGCGGCGGCGAAGCTGAGGAATTGCGGCGAGCGATGGGAATGCGCCGCTCTCAGGCACGCATGCAGGAACTCAAGGCGAAGTTGCGAGGCGGCATGACCGGCAATGGCATTCTGCCGGATGTGCAAGAGCAGATAGTCAAATCGGTCGAGTCCTTCGCACTGTACGGATTTCCCGAGTCGCACGCCGCCAGCTTTGCACTGATCGCCTATGCCAGCGCCTACCTCAAATGTCATTATCTGGCGGCATTCACAGCGGCCACGCTGAACAACCAACCGATGGGCTTTTACACTCCATCCTCTTTGATAAATGACGCAAAGCTTGCCAGATTGCGCGTCAAGCCCATTGACGTGTTGCACTCCGACTGGCTCTGCACGCTGGAGCCAGAGACCCCCGATGAAGCCGGTAATCCAAATGTCAAACGATTTGCCGTGCGGCTTGGGCTGTGCTATGCCAGAGGATTGAGGCAAGAGGTGGCAGATGCTTTAGTTCAAGCGCGCAAGAACCAAACTTTTGACTCCATCCACGACCTTGCGCTGCGAGTGCCTGAGCTGCGAAAGAGCGATCTTGCAATGCTGGCGCAGATAGGCGCTCTGAATTCGCTGGGCGAAAACATCCATCGCCGCGACGCTCTCTGGCAGGTGAAATACGCTGGCTCCCCAACGGGACCATTGTTGAAGAATTTGCCGGAGCAGGACGAAGAATCGCCGCTTGCCCAGATGACCGTCGAGGAATGTCTGGCTGCGGATTTCCACGGCACCGGCGTCACCGTGGGGCCGCATCCGATTGTCTATCATCGGAATGCACTTTCCAAGATGGGCGTTATTTGTGCGCGCGATCTGGAGATGTTCCGAGATGGACGGAAGACCCGCATCGCAGGACTCGTGATTGCCCGGCAGAGACCCGGCACAGCAAAGGGGTTCGTATTCTTGAGCCTCGAAGATGAGACAGGAATTTCCAACGCGATCGTTACTCCGCGTGTCTACGAGCAGTATCGTCGCTTAGTGACCTACGGCAAGTTCTTGATAGTTGAGGGTAGGCTTCAAAACCAGGAAAATGTGGTCTCGGTGAAAGTGGAAGTCGTTCGCCCACTGGAAATCAGCGAAATGGACGTTCGATCTCACGACTTCCACTAACCTCATTAGTAGGAACTCATCGACCGACCGCGCGGCTGATTTCCCAGAACTCGACTTCTGGCCCCTTTGCACAGAAGTCGCGATGCAAGATGTAAGCCACCGGCTCGATGCGCTTGAGGTGCCGCCGGCGCGCGGCTTCCTTAGAGCGATGAACCTGAAGAAAACAGTTTGAACACAGGCTGAACGAAATCAAAGTGGGAGCACTAGACTATTAACTACACGGCACAAGTGGAGCCCGCAGCAAAGTCGCCGTTGCAGAAAATTGTTTGACGTTACAAAATCGCGGCTATTAATCCCCTGAATCTCGACGCTCATGATCGTCGGCGATAGGTCCTCCAAATATTCGTTTGCTTCTCTGCGAGGCGAGCTAGCTACCCTACCAACGGCCAGCATAGTTAAGGCTCGTCGGGTGACAAAACTGGCGCAGGCTGCGTACCGACGCCAGTCAAACGAATGAACTGGCTCCCTCCCGGTGCATTATCTGAGATCACGATTGCGGCGCTCCGGCTCCCCAGGGCCTTTGGAGAAAACGTTACGCTTATGACACAACCGGAGGCTACCGGGATTTTCCGCGGACACGTATTTGCCTGTGTGAAGTCCCCCGCATCGGTGCCGTTCACGGTGATGCCCGTGATTCGAAGGGGTGCGCTACCCGGGTTCTTCAGTGCTATCAACTTCGCCGAGCTAGTACTGCCAAGGGCGTGTTTCCCGAAGGAAAGTGCGGTCGGGAACAGTGCTATGACTCGAGTATTCAACAAGGTTGAAATCGAATTGCCGGCCCCTCCTCCAAAGTTCCCAATGGCCAGATCGAGAGCACCATCTCTTGTAAGGTATGTTGCGGTAAAGCCAAATGATGTACCGAATCCCTGATACTCATAGTCCAATAGCGTTGGGAACGTTCCATCTCCCTTCCCCAGCATCAGCGTGATTGCATTATCAAAATCATTAGCAACCGCAAGGTCCAGGTGACCGTCCCCGTTGAAGTCCCCGACGACCAAGGCTGTCAACTCTAGATGTCCTGGGTAATAGGTCGTTGGAGTTCGGAATGTTCCATCCCCATGGCCAAGAAGCACAGAAACTGTACTATCAGAATCATTGCTCACAGCGAGGTCGAGCGCGCCATCATGGTTCAGATCCGCCACAACAATTGCAATTGGCCCTTGGCCTACGGAGTAGTCCGCGTGCGTCTGGAAAGTCCCGTCGCCGTTTCCCAGGAGTATAGATACCGACCCAGAACCAACTCCTGTAACCGCTAGATCAAGCTTCCCGTCACTGTTGAAATCGCCCGCCGCAACTGCTTGTGGACCTTGCGCAGTCGCATAGTACACAGGAGACTGAAACGCTCCGTCGCCCTTGCCGAGGAAGACAGCAACGGTGCCTGGAGAGTTCCCATTTGCGACGATGACATCGGCTCTTCCATCGCCGTTAAAATCGCCTACAACAGCCGAAACGGGATAGCCGTCGACCGCATACTGGACGGCCGGCTGAAACGTACCGTCCGCATTGGCAATGAGCGCGGAAACAGATCCTCCAGATGTCGGGCATGGCGGAAAAATGAACGTGCAGCTTTCGTCCGCCACAATTAGGTCATCTCTCCCATCGCCATTCAGGTCTACGGCAACAATGGCTCGTGGGGACACTCCGCCCGGGTAAGATGTCGCCAGTTGAAATGTGCCGTCGCCCTTGGCAAGGAACACGGAGACCGTATCGTCTGCCCGGTTGGCGACCGCGAGATCCCGTTTAGCATCTCCGTTGAAATCCCCGGCCGTCACCGACATGGGGACCGCACCTCCCATATAGTCAGCTGTGCTCGGAAACGTTCCATCTCCGTTACCAATTAACACTGCGACAGAATTGGCCGCCGTCGCCATGACCAAGTCCGCTCGGCCGTCGCCGTTTATATCGGCGGACGCAACCGAAAAGGGCTGCGCGCCTGTGTGGTAATCGACATAAGGTTGAAATGTGCCGTCACCTTTTCCGAGAAGGACCGACACGGTCGGAACGGGAGGTCCGCCAGCAAAGCCATTGGACACGGCGAGGTCTAATTTGCCATCGCCATTGAAATCGTCCGCAGTCACCCACCCGTCGTCAAAACCCCCAACTGGGTAATCTACGAACGACTGAAAGGTCCCATCGCCATTTCCTATAAAAATGGATACGTTGCCACCGCCGCATGTGGCCAGATCGAGGTTGCCGTCCCCATTGAAATCGCGTGTAATCAGAAATGAAGCCACATTATTTCCCGTACCCGACCCGTAGTTGACTGGTGGTTGAAACGTTCCGTCTCCGTTTCCTAAGAGAACGGAGACTGCTGCCAGCCCGGGATTTCCAACCGCGAGGTCCGGCTTGCCGTCTCGATTGAAGTCCCCAGCAGCGATCGAGAAGGTCCCGCCATCCATCGGATATTCAATGGCAGGAGAAAAGGTTCCATCACCCTGGCCGAGCAGAATAGAAACCGAGTTGTTCGCAGTTCCGGTGACGACAGTCGAATTCACCGTCGCGATGTCCAATTTTCCATCACCATTGAAGTCTCCGCTAATGACGCCCTGCGGCGGATTCCGCGTCACAAGGATCGCACCTGTTTGAAAAGTGCCATCGCCATTCCCCAGAAGAATTGATACCGTCCGATCGAAATTATTCGCAACCGCTAGATCGAGCTTCCGATCGCCGTTGAAATCTGCGGCAACCACGGCAAGCGGAAACTTCCCGGTGGCGAAATCCCTTCTGGAAGCAAAGGTGCCGTCGCCCTTGCCGAGGAGGATCGAAACCGTGTTATCCCCCGAATTAACAACCACCACATCCGCCTTGCCATCGCGGTTGAAGTCGGACACGATGGCTGACTCGGGGCCGATACCGGTCGGAAAATCCGCTCTCCCGAAGACGTACGTCTGAGCTTCGGTTTTCGAAGCGAACATCCCACAGGAAACCACGAAAAGGACTAGATGGAAAGCGAAGATATGCCTGAGTTCCTGCCTGCCGCAGCTCATGAATACCTCAATTTAGGACCGCAGAAAGTTCGAACGGGTTCAACTCGGGGAAGTCGGCTATAAGACTGCCGAAGGCTCTTCGGTAAGACAAGCGTATCTTCTACCGGTCAGAGAAGGTTGTCAAGAGTAACACTTGGCGCAGCGCCTATCCTTGCCACTGGGCAAAACGGGCGACACGGACTCCTCATTGTCCCGGCGGGCTGTCACCTGCATACCTACTGAAACCCAAGCACTCTGACCCGCAGCGGCACACTCGCAAACGACCAAGACCCGCTCATCCAGATACAAATGCCATAGTGCCTTGGGGCGGCTTTCTTCAGGTCGCTGTATCCGAATCGTCCCTACACACATCTCGAATCCCAACTCTTCGCTCGGAGGCGCTTCAGATACAGCCTTAAGACTTCTGGGTAGTAATCCGGCGCCCATAAAGGCGGTTCATCACGCTTTCGGCGAACTTCGGCCCCTTCCAAGACTCAGTTTCATGACTTTCGGTCAACGGCCCTTCAGCTTCGGTAATTTTGAAGCTGCTTCGAAGCGTGTATACTCTTGAATCTACGGGGCTTAGAATGGGTATTCAATTCATGGCGACAGTCATTCTTGGACTCACCTTGAGCCCTGCGCCTGTTTTTGGTTGTACGTGCGCCGCACCACCGGAGGTCAAGACTGCGTCAGAATTGGCGGCGTGGACTAGAGCTGACGCAGTGTTCGAAGGTAAAGTTGAAAGTGTAGAGTTGAGATGGAGGTTGAAGGAGGCGCAAATTGGAGATGTCATATCTACCACAGCTACCGACCTTGATCGAGATGGTCCCCTAGTCCTAGTCTCGTTGGAGGTATTGCACTCCTATCGCGGTGAGCAGTGGAAGCATACGTGGATCACTACGGGCCTCGGTGGTGGTGACTGTGGATTTGATTTTGAAGTTGGGAAACAGTACCTCGTATATGCCTTCAAAGACGAGGCCGGGGAACTCTCTACAAACATTTGCACTAGAACAACGCGCTTGGAAAACGGTGGTGGGAATTCAGCCCTTGTTCGCGGGCTGCGCGTGGCACCGGCAGTGAGCGAAAAAGCGTCCTCTATTACGACCTTGCTATGTGGCCGAGTCGTTCCTACGGACGCAGCTGGTTCTATAGATAGTCAGGTTCTGCTTTTCCGTATAGGGCGTAAATCCCCGGTTCCGGACAGTGAAGGGGGACCTGATAAGGACGGCTCTTTTTGCGTCACAGACGTCAAGCCGGGCAAGTATCATTTACTTTTCGTGAATAGGATCGAGGAATCCCTGACCTCATTCGTGTACTTCCCTGGCGTCACCGACGTGTCAGAGGCAAGCACGATAGATATCATCCCTGGGCACACGCCTTCCGATCTCTTATTCAATATTCCGGCTCAAACAAGATTTTCAGTCAGCGGCACGGTGTCCAACTCCGACAGCCCCCAGTTGCCGGCCGCGGTCAAGGTGATGTTGATGAGCACGATCCAACCCTTGCTTGCGTACACAGCAGATGCAGCGACGACTGGCTCTTTTGTGTTTAATCAAGTCTTGCCAGGGGAGTACTGGGCCATTGTGACTGTCGATGCCCGCGTCGAATCGAAATGGTCGACCAGAAAAGCGCGGGTTGAGGTCGTCGGGGACATCCCTCACCTATCTTTGGAGCTAATTGTGAATTAGCTAATTGGCGCTCGCGCGATCTGGAGCACCGAAGCGGATCGCTACCCTTCACCCTGTGGGGGCGCTACACGGAATTTGACTGTATACATAGCTATGACCTTCCTGCGCCGCGTCGTAATGCTTTCTCGCAGCCGCAAGTTTGGCCCAGAGGCGAGATGGGCGAATGTCGCCTTTGGAACCATTCAAGCGGTCATCGCTTTGCTAGTGCTGTTGTCGCTGTTGCAGCCATCGCGAGCCTTCGCAGCGAATCCTGACCTGGAGACTGTGCTGACTGGCTCACGCCAGCGTATTGAGAAATTGGACTACCGCGTGACCGGGCGACTGACGCGGGTGGAGGGCAATGGCAAGCGCGCAAACTATAAATTTGTCGCCAAGGCTCGCTGGTTTCCCGATGGTCTGCGTCTACTATGCGAGATTTCGGGTCCTGGCTCAGAGAAGACGAGCCTTCTTCTGCACATGAGTGCGGATGGGCACACGACCATCGAGGCGGTACTTCCTGGCCAGAAGGCCGCCAGCATTTTGCCGTTCGAACGTTGGAACGACCCACTCGTGGGAACGGACTTTTCCTATGAAGATATGGTAGAGGGCCAGTTCTTCTGGAAGCATCAGGAACTCCTGCCTTCGGAGAAATACGGCGTACGGGATTGCTTTGTCCTTAAGAGCACGTTCGGCACTCAGGACCAGACTTACTATGATTCGGTAACATCGTGGATCGACCGCAGCATCTTGTACCCCGTGCATGTGGTAAAGACATCTCGTGGGACGAGGCCGCAGAAGGAATTTATTTACTACGGGCTGCGGCAGGTTGGCGGTGTCTGGTCTGCGACGCAGGTAGAGGCAAAGGTGCAGGGCAAGCCTGGCTCCTCGATTCTTGCAATCGAATTTGGCTCGGGAAAGGCAAATCTTGGGCGTAAGGACTTTGATCTCAGCCAGTCCAGCGCTCAAGGAGAGAAAGTGAAATAAATCGAATCGCTTAGTTAGACTGTTGCGCGGACCTGCGCTCTCACTGGAGCATCCAAGGTGTTCGCCATCATGGGATAAGTTCCTTTTTAGATGTTACCTCGGCCCCATGTAAGCCAAAGGGCCACCAATTCCAGTCTCCCGCAAGTTGCAATAGTGCCGGCCCGACAACCATCCGCACTGCTGTAGCATCGATGAACACCGCTACGGCGAGAGTAAAGCCCAGCATTTGGACGACCAGAAAACTTCCCACGGTGAATGCGGCGAAGACGGCAATCATTATTGCCGCGGCGCTCGTGATGAGCCCAGCCGTCCGCGCCAGGCCTTCGATTACCGCTGATCTCTCGGATAGACCGCACCGCCGTTCTTCGAGGACTCGGGCGACCAAGAAGACCTCGTAGTCCATGCTCAATCCGAAGACGATGGCAAACGAGAGAATTGGCACAATCGGGTATACGCTACCGGTCGGTCCGTCGAGCCCCAAGAGTTTGCCACCGTGGCCGTCCTGAAAAACGATGACTAACGCGCCGAATGCAGCGCCAACAGAGAGCAGGTTGAGCAGGATTGCTTTGACCGCCGCAAACAGAGAACGTAATCCGATCAGGAGCGCCAGCAAGCTCCCCAATACGACACCAAGGACGATCCTCGGCAACCGCTCTTTTACTACCTGGTCGTAATCTGCGTCGAATGCAGGAACACCGCCGACGCGCAGCTCAGCACCGGGAATGCCAGTTATCGCCGCCACATCGGAGGATCGCACCTCTCGCACCCATCGTACCTGTTCGTTGAACGAGAGAGTGGCGGTGGGCAGCAACTCAATCAAAGTAGCTTGGCCATCGCTGCGAAGAAAACTCTTGCGGATTGGCTCTGGCACACTGTCGACAGCATCCGCAGTGTCAGACATCCCAGTGAGGGTCGGAAGAGATAAGACCTCTTCCGCTCGATGATCGCTTTGGAAGCGCTTCGTCAAGCGGCTAACGGCAAGCCAGCCTACCGGCGAGAGTGGCGGAGACTGCGGCGGCAACTCCAGGACGACGCGCAGGGATTGCACAATACCCGACCTCCCCATGCGTTGAAGCGTGTGCAGTGCTTGCACTGATTCGGCTGCCGCCGGGAGGGAGTTATGGTCAGGAATGCCAGGAGAGATTCTCCGTGCCTGGAACGCAAGGATCAGCAGAGGAATCCCGACGACAAGTAGGGCTGTCCAGGGCCGGCGAGTTATGATGCTGCCCCACCGCACCCAGCGCTCACTCGCCGCGCATAGGCTGTCCCGCGTTTTGAATGTTTTGGGTCGAAGAAGACGCACACTGGCCGCATTGATGCGATGCCCTAGCCGACCAAGCACCCAGGGCAGAATGAATGTACAGAGCATGACACTCAAAACGGTTACCAGCAGGCCCGCTATTCCGATAGAGCGCAGTTCGCTGATGGGCACAGTCAACAAGGCTGAAAATCCGATTGCAACCGTCGTGGCTGAGATTAGCAGCGTCCCCCCGGCTTGCCTGGCAGCAATATCGGCAGCGGGGCCGGGATCATATCCCTCGTCCAATGCTTCGCGAAACCGGCTCACCATTAGCAATGCGTAATCGATGCCCAAGCCAAGGCCGAGCATCGTCGCCAGATTCTGCACCAGAATCGACAGCTGCAGATAGTGTGCGAGTAACGCAGCCGCACCCAGCGCCATCGAGATTGAGAGCACCCCAACTCCCAGCGGCAATAGCGCAGCCGTAAAACTGCCGAAAGCCAGCAACAGAAGCAAGAGAGTTACCGGCATCGCTCGTTCTTCAGCATGCTTGACGTCATCTGCACTGACCTTGCGAAGATCGAAGGTGATTGGCGTTTCGCCCGTAATCTCCAATTTGATATTGGGGTATTGCGACCTAAGCTGACCTTCCATCCAGTCTGCTCTTGCTCTTAGTTTGGGGACCAACGCCTCAACAGTTTCATCGTGCGGGTCCAACCCTACAATGATCAAGGCCCCGCCATTGTCTCCAGTAAACAGAGGATCTGGCCAGTCCAGACTCGAGACGGCGCCTGACACTCCGGGCACACTACGCAAAGAACTGGTTAAGAAGCCCAGTGCATCTGCACCTTTTGCTGAATCCGGATCGGGAACGCCGCTGATCACCAGAACTAGGCGGTGGGCGTACGGAGACTGGAAACGCTGCGCCAATTCCAGGTCAACTTTTTCGGATTCTCCGCCCTTGATGTGAACGGCTGTCTCCAGGCGACGTTCGACTTTGTAGGAAAATGGCAGCAGCGCAAATGCCATGACGAACCCCGACATCGCCAACCAGAATCGGCGGCGAGCGACGTCACGCCCAGTCTTCACGCTTGACATTCCCATGTAGGATCCACGTCGTTTCCTCGTTCGTCTGAGAACAACGAGACGACTTCAGTGATCGGGCACATCCATAATATAAGGTCAAACTGGATATTCATTGGGTTCGGCCTTGCGCTTGGTTACTGATAGATGTGGGGAACTGTCCGTTGAGCCCTTGTCAATCGAGGGACGTGGCTGACGAAGACTTCGCAGTATGATGACCTGCCATCACTTATCAAGGATCGAATTAGGAAGCTTAACGAGGATTAGTAATAAATAAACGCGCGTCGAGACCATCACTTCCAATTTCACTCACGCAGTCTAGAAACGGGCTTGTGGGAAGTGATTACCAGGACTCTGGACGGTCTGTCGGCAATTCGGAAGCTATTTCCGGAGCACTTTCTAAAACAACGTCTCTGGGGCGTATTCCTCAGCGCAAGCCGAGTCGTCGTTTTGCGCTGAGTTAACGCGGGAACTCACGCTATAGCGGCGCATGGAATCTGGTTGGTATGGTTTGAGCAAATCGAGGATGTCATCGACTTGTTTGAATCCCGGATCAAGCCAACGATCATAGTCTTCCCTTTTGAGAATCACCGGCATTCTGTCATGAATGTCGGATAGAAGTGCATTTGTCGAAGTCGTAACGATCGAACATGTTTCGACGAGTTCCCGCTGCGGGTTCTTCCATCGGTCCCAGATTCCAGCGAACGTAAAGATCGAATCGTCCGTGAGGGTAAAGCAAAAGGGAGGCTTCCCCTTGCTGAATTTTCGACCACTCGTAAAATCCGTCGGCCGGAATCAAGCAGCGGCGAGACAGCAAGGGTTCGCGGAAGGCAGGCTTCTCGGCAATCGTCTCGGCAATCGCGTTAATCATTTTGTAGCCTGCCTTAGCGTCCTTCGCCCAGAACGGGATCAGCCCCCAACGTATCAGTGAAAGCGATCGAACGGAGCGAGTCGCTTCCTGGCGGACGACAGGCACACTCTGGGTGGGTGCAATGTTGTAACGAGGACTCCAGTCATCGTCATCGCCCACATCGAAGACCTCGGCTAGAATCTCCTTTTTCCGGGCGAGGCGGTAGCGTCCGCACATGGAGATAGTATAAGTTCTGTTCCTGAGAGGGACGATCTCTCGGATCTCCGCGAAAAAACATTGGGGCTTCTCGGACTATGACTAACTGTGCAGCTTCGGATTTTGTGCTCCACCTTGGACGTTGCCACAACCGTTGTCAGTTAAGCGCCAAAGGCCAGCACACCGCCCGAATCAGGTGACGTGTTCCGACTGTAAGTGATTGAATCCAAGTGGCGGCCCTTCGGAAAGCACATCTCATAATCCGTAGGTCGTAGGTTCGAGTCCTACCGCCGCCACCAATTAAATCAACAACTTACCGGAGATCGGTCGAGAAGAACCCGTGATCGTTGCCAAACCTTCGTCCGGATTACTGCAAGGGTAAATTACTCAGTCGTGTAATTGATTTCCATCCGTTGGACTTGAAAGCTGGAAACGTACAAGACCAGCAGCGCCACGATCACAATGCCCAGGATCGCAGCGGGAGTGGAGACCGGATCAGGATTGGAGACCAGCAGAGAGAGAAGAGGCGGCGTGCCCGGAGGGGTGGGGATATCCACGGGGCACAGAGATTTCAAATAGTAAATGACGCTGAATTTCTTGAGCAGCGACGGTAGAAACGGATTCGCCGCCTCCCAAATCAAGATCGCCCCCGCCGGCAGAATCGGATTCCGGAAGAGCATTCCTGCAGCCAAAAAGAATGCTCCGTAACCCAGGCAAGCCAATGCCGTGACGCCCAAATACGCCGCGCTCTGAGCCAGGCCATGATTCTGGAAAAGGTAGAGTTCCCGCTGGCTTGGGCTGAACTTCCAAACGAAGACAATGATCTGAAGCAGTTCGCTACTGACGAAAATGATGCATGTCGCCAGCAGTCCGGCCAGGAACTTTCCCACCATCAACACGTCGCGGCGGATCGGTGCAAGAAAATAAAAATGGAGACTCTTGTCGAGGATCTCGCCCCGGAACAGATTCATGAAAATTCCAAGGCAGCCAAAGAAAATTGCAAGCCGCAGATAGAAAAACTGAAACACACCGGCGAAAACGGCAGAATCCTCGGGCAGCTTGTATTCGTCACGGACATTGATGCTGACGACTTTTCCATCTTGGAAATCGATAAAAAGAGTGCTGGTTCCATCGGAGTAGCGGAAGTCCTCATGAGAAATCTCGACGGATTCGCCCGACTCGGTTCCCTTTCGTTCCTTCCAATGAATGCGCACCGGGGGCTTCCCCAGCAGCGCGATTACCTGCTCGCTTGTCATGTCTGGCTCGACGGCGAGTATGTCCTGGCGTGTTAACTTTTTCTCGCCCTGCATTGCAATGTGATTACTTCGCCCTCGCTCGTGCGAGATCATGACGGCCTGAGCGAAAAAGAGCAGAACCGGCAGTAGTGCCAGAATGTAAATCCAGAGGCCGCGCCGCGCGAACAGCGTCTTCTTCATTTCCAGACGCACGACGGACATAATCTGCGCCCACCAAAGCTTCGTCATCGCGCGACCTCGTCGTTGCCGATCAGATATTCATAGACGGAATTCACATCGTCGTCCGCGGGCGCGACGGATTCGATCTCCACTCCACCCACGGCGATGTGGTTCAGCATCAGATAGAAGCCGTCTTCATCCTTGGTCTTGATCAGCAGCCCATGTTCATCGTTGTGGATGCGAACTTCGATGGTTTGTTCCGATTCCATCATCCTGGAGGCGAGATCCCGCGGCCGATCGCAGCGGATGAGAATCTGCGCGGGATGTTCCCGGATTTCGCTGCGCACGCTGTGGATTGGACCCTCCGCCACGACATATCCATTGCTCAGCAGGATCACCTGATCGGAGAGCGCATCGACTTCGTGAAGAATGTGGCTGGAAATAATCACATAACAGCCGTCAGCCGCTGCCGCGCGAAACACGGCGATCATCTCGGCCCGAGCCAAGGGATCGAGACCGTTCATGGGTTCGTCCAGCACCAGAACTCGCGGGTTGTGGCACAGGGCTTGCGCCAGCCGGATGCGCTGCCGCATTCCCTTGCTGTAACCCGCCACGTTGCGTTCCGCAGCTTCCACAAGATTCACGCGTTCAATCGCGCGCCATGCCAGCTGTTCGGCAGTTTGGGAGTCGTTGCCGGAAATTCGCAAGTACGAATAAATAAATTGAAATCCGGTCAGGCCCTTTGGGAAAGAGTCGAACTGCGTGCTGTAGCCGAGGATCTTGAAAAGTCTCTCTGGTTCGCCGGGGTCGCAACCGAGAACTTGGATTCGACCGCGTGAAGGGCTAACCAACCCAGTCATCAAGTTCATTAAAGTAGTTTTTCCCGAGCCGTTGGGTCCAACCAGGCTGGTCACGCCCGGCGGAATCGAAAGATTGACGCGATTCACGCCCAGGATCTCGCCGTAAAACTTCGAGACATCTTCAAAAACGATGCGATCGTTCTTCAGCACCTCGTTCACTTGATCACCTCGTAAGCCCGCACTTTTCGAACGAGGAGGGCAAGGCAAATCGCACAATAGACGAGCAAGGCGATCCAAGCATTTGCGGACGATATGTCACCTTCGCTGTCGATTCGAAAGAGCGCAGTCCAAATGGTCTTCATCAGATAGACGATGTTGAGGAAGTGTCCAGACTGGGTGCGCAATACGGCATTGATGGCTTGCGCGAAACCGGCTCCAAAGAACAAGACAGCAAGCAGCAGGGCTCCGGCAACGATTCTCCACTTCACCCATGCTGACAGCGCCATCGCTAGCAGGGACAGAATTGCAATCCAGATCAAGGAAGAAAGTACCAGGCTCCCGGCGATCCAAAGATGATCCCAAGCCCAACGAGGGCCCGACAAACTGGCCTGCACCACGAACAAAACGAGACCGGGAACCCATGTAATCTGCGAGAGCACAATCGCCAGTACTGAGGCCTTGCCGATCAGGTACTCCGCCCGAGAGAACGGACGGCAGAAGTACAGCGGCAACGCGCCATTGGCGAGGTCCGGCGAAATCAAGCCCGGTCCGGTGAAGGCGGTAAGAATAAACGCCAGCACACCCTGCACCTGAATGAACGTGAAGAAAAACTTATTGTCGATTTTGATGAGCGAACGGCCAGCGCCGCCGATGCTTTCCAGAAAACTCAGATTGTTGGCGACGTAAATAAGCAGCAGGCACGCGAGAGGATAGAAAAAACACAATACGAAGAGTCCGGTCTGAAACTTCGAGCGGAACAGCTTTCGCCTGGAATAGCGAAATAGCACAAGGCTTCGCGACCACGCCGGAGTCAGCGGACCGGCATACGACGTGTAGCTACGTCTATAGACGGCCATTTCAGCTTCCCATCGCTTTCAGAAAAATATCTTCGAGAGTGTCACGGCGGAAATTGAGACGGCGGATCCGCACATCGCGCTCCGCGGCGAGCCGATAGATGTCGCGAATCTCGATTCCGTCGGCGAGGATCATCTTCAGCCGATTTGCAGTCACGGCGCACTCGCACCCAAGCTTCTCGATTGCTTCGGTGAAGTCGCCGTTGGCTCCGTAGGTCTCTAGTTCCAGAAATCGCTTATTTGCTTTGCGTTCTTCTTCCAAGTTCGAGTAATGCGCAACCCGTCCCTGATTCAGGATCAACACTTCCTCGCAGGTGTCTTCGACATCGCGCAGCAGGTGCGAGCAGAGCACGATCTGCAATTGCTTGCTGTCGCGAATGTCGCGGATCATGCGAATCATGCGCTGACGTGCGGAGGGATCAAGACCGTTGGTCGGCTCGTCGAGGATCAGCAGCTTGGGTCCGTGCGCGATCGCCTGTGCCAGTTTCGCTAGTTGTTTCATGCCGAGCGAATATGTACCTAGTTCGCGGTATCGCGCCTCGGCCAGCCCCACGCAGAACAACGCCTCATGCGCGCGTTCTAGTGCCGCTGCTGAGGGCAAGCCGCTGAGTTCCGCCATCATTTGCACAAAGGAAACTGCGCTCATCTTCGAGATGAACGCATCGTTCTCGGGCATATAGCCGACCAGACTGCGGATGCTCCGAGTTTCGGTGCGAACGTCGTATCCCAGAACGCGGGCAGACCCGGATGACGGCTTGTAGAAACCCAGAAGTGTATTGATTAGGGTGGACTTGCCGGCCCCGTTGGGGCCAAGCAAGCCAATTGCGCGCCCGCGCAGCGAGCAGATGAGATCCTTCAAGATTTCGCGGCTGCCGAACCGGACAGAGAGGTTTTGCAGCTCGATAACCGGTGTTGGCGGAGCAGCAGCGGTTGGCTGACTAGTGCTGGCTGCTGCTCCGGGTTGGATCAACGTACTCATGAATTGCTAAATCTCGACTACTGAGTCGAGCCGGGATGGCTCATGGCGCCCAGGAACAAATGCGGTGGAAACGGGCCACCCTGGCCCAT
>WNFI01227815.1_pt1 | contig 15035 bp, 19 predicted proteins | sample 5400471 | NCBI WGS metagenome assembly WNFI01 (sample SAMN13153348, study PRJNA577476) | soil metagenome | isolation source: 100 cm saprolite on Douglas fir-dominated hillslope | place: USA:California | collected 2013-09-17
GCCGCAAGGCAACACGATGTCGCCGTTCGGCGGCCTGCAGGCGCCGCGTTAGCGCCATGCCCCGGATGATCGGACATCGTGCGCCGTCGCGGGGCGCCGCGCGCGGCTTTACGCTGATCGAGCTCGTGATCACGGTCGCGATAGTCGCGCTGCTCTCCACGGCCGCCTTCCCCATGGCCGACCTGGCCGTGCAGCGGGACCGGGAACGCGAGCTGCAGCGGTCCCTGCGCCAGATACGCGACGCGATCGACAGCTATAAGCAGGCCTCTGACGAGGGCCGGATGATCAAGAGCGTGGGGGCTTCGGGTTATCCGAAGCGGCTCGATGAGCTGGTGGACGGCGTGAACGACCAGAAAAGCGCGAAGCGCGAAAAAATCTACTTCCTGCGCCGCATCCCGCGCGATCCGTTCAACGCCGACACGACGCTGCCGCCCTCGGCTACCTGGGGCAAGCGCAGCTACGCCAGTGCGCCGGACGATCCCAGGGAAGGCGACGATGTCTACGACGTGTATTCGTTCGCGCCCGGCAAAGGAATCAACGGCCGCCCCTACCGAGAATGGTGATGCGCACGCGCCGCGCAGGAACCGGTTTCACCCTGATCGAGCTCCTGATCGTGCTGGCGATCATCGCGACCCTGCTCACGATCGCGGTGCCGCGCTACCTCGGCAGCATGGAAAAGTCGAAAGAGGCGGTCCTGAAGGAGGACCTGTACCAGCTGCGCGACGCGATCGGCAAATACTACGGCGACCGCGGCAAGTATCCCGAGTCGCTGGAAGCGCTCGCCGCGGACCGCTATCTGCGCAAAGTGCCGGTCGATCCGATGACCGAGAGCAACATAAGCTGGCTGACGGTGCCGCCGGCTGATCCGGAGAAGGGCGCGGTCTACGACGTCCGCAGCGGCGCGCCCGGCAGGGCGAGCGACGGCACCGCATTTGTCGACTGGTAGCCGGCATGCCGCGCCGCTCGCATTCGATCGTCCTTTCACGCAGCGAGCAGGGATTTACCTACCTGACGATGCTCTTCGCCGTTGCGCTCGTCGGGCTGGGCCTGATGCTCGCCGGCGAGGTGTGGCACACCACCGCCATGAGGGAAAAGGAAGCGCAGCTGATCTATGTCGGCGGCCAGTATCGGCGCGCCATCGAACGCTATTACCGCAGCGGGCCTTCGCAGTATCCGCGCGCGCTGGAGAATCTGCTCAAGGATGCACGCCAGGCGGGCACCGAGCGGTATTTGCGAAAGCTCTACCCCGATCCGGTCACCGGCAAGGACGAATGGGGCCTGGTGAAGACACCCACGGGGGACATCATGGGGGTGTACAGCCTCTCGGCCGACAAGCCGTTCAAGACCACGGGATTCGGCGACGGCAACGACTTCCGTGACGCTACGAAATATTCCGACTGGAAGTTCGTCTACGACCCGACGCAGCAAGCGCCGATCCCGTCGACGACGACTACGCAGCCTTCGCCGCTGGCGTCGCCCGGCGGCCGTTGAGCCGAAAAAAAGACGGGCATCGCTGCCCGCCTTCATGACTCGGAAAGAGCTTCAGCTCAGCAGTCCGTCATCCGCACGAGCCAGGAGAGGTCATTCTCGTCTCCTATGCGGGCGGTGGTCATGCACATGCCCTTCTTCGACGTGGTCATCTTCTGGATCATCCCTTTCTGCTTGCCCGCCATCGGCAGCCAGGAGACGTCGTTCTCGTCACCGATGCGGACCATCGCGCCGGCATTCTGCTTCCAGCCGGCCGGGATGCGCACCATCGAGTCGGCGTCCTTACACGGCGTGGCTTTCATGAGCCAGGCGAGGTTGTTCTCGTCGCCGTAGCGCGACGCGCTCAGGCAGAAGTTGCCCCCCTGGAACTGCTTGGCAACAAACTCGTGTTGCTTTCCGGTCATCGGCAGCCAGGAAACGTCGTTCTCGTCTCCGAAGCGGGCCGCGTTGCCGGACAGCGCGGACAGCGTGAGCGCGGCCGCGCACAAGGTGAGTGCAACAGGCTTCAATTTCATGCGATTCTCCCGATCAAAAGGTTGTTGGACTGCGCGATGTTCGTTTGCCTCTTCGCGCGACTTTTGGTCGACTACCGGCGCGGCCGCCTTACCCGGGGATTGGCTAAATTTTTTTCGAGCGGCGCGTAAGGAAACGGGACGTGCGACGACGGCTGCAGCTGATCCAGTGCGGGGCACTGCCCCGCATACGCGCACCGCGGCGGGGACGGCCCGCGCGAGCAGGCTGTAGGGGGTTGCAACTAAGTCAAGGAGTTAGGCTCAGCTCCCGTCATGGCATGCCTGTTGCGAATACCCGGGCGTGTCCTTCCTCGGCAACGCCATGGCTCTCCTGGCCGTGCTTGCAGTCATCGGCTGGATCGGCGGCATGCTCGGCTGGTGGGACGACACCGATTCGCTCGGCTGACGAACGCCGCCAACGGCAGCAGAACATGAAACAACCAGTCTTCGAACTCTGGTTGGTATGCGCCTTGCACTCTCATTCGCTAGAATCGCCCGGACCATGAACGCCACCCGCGTCTGCCTTGCGTCGGCCGCCTTGCTCTGCGCACTACCCCTGCACGCACGGGTAGTCTCGTTCGAGGTCGAGAGACAGTCGCCTTATGGGCGCTTCAACGGAGTGGATTTCAACCGCATCGAGGCGAAGGTACGCGGAGAAATCGCGCCCGAAGACCGGATCCCGGACGTCGAGAAGGTCATCGCGAGCCCCGCCGGGAAGGCGGCGTACGAAACCCGCGTCCTGCTCATCGCGCCTGCAGCGCGCGCCAACGGCGCGCTGCTCCTCGAGGTCCCCAACCGCGGGCGCGTCATTTCGCATGCGTTGTACAACGGCCTGCGCGAGACCGGCGTCGGCTCCACCGAGTCGGGCACCAGTTTCCTCCAGCGCCAGGGCTTCGCGCTCGCGAGCGTGGCCTGGGAATATGGCGAGGGCATGGTCGTGCCGAAATTCAGGGACGCGAGCGGCGAAGAGCGCAATGTCGAGGCCGCCGCGTTCGCCGCGATCCGCGATGTCGCGCTGTTCCTGCGCGACGCGCGCGCCGACGATGCCGGCCGGCCCAATCCGCTCGCCGGCGCGGTGGACCGGGCCTATGCGACCGGCTTCTCGCAGACGGCGCGCTTCCTCCGGACGTTCCTTGCCCAGGGCTACAACACTGTGAACGGCCGGATGGTATTCGCCGGCCTGCACTTGCACGCCGGCGCTTCGGGCCAGATGCCGATCCTCGAGGCGGGTCGCGGCGCCGCGTCGGCCAATGCCAGCCCGACGCCCAACTTCGGGCGGCCGGACATGCGCGGCGTGCAGGAGCCGCCCTTTACGTACGAAGACATCGTCGGCGCGATGCGCGCGCGCAACGAGCCGCTGCCGAAGGTCGTGGTCACGAACATGACGACCGACTACCTCAGCCTGCGGGCGTCACTCTCGCGCACGGGCGCGACCGGCAGCGCCGTCGACGTGCCCATCCCGGCCAATGTACGCATGTACGACGTAGCCGGCGCTTCTCATTCGCTCAACACGGCCGCGACGCACGCAAACTGCTCGCTGCCCCTCGCGAAGCTGGACTATCGCCCGATCATGCGCAGCTCCCTCGCCAACCTGGACGCGTGGGTGTCGCGCGGCATCGAGCCACCGGCGAGCGCGCTCATGCCGCTCACGGCGGAAACCGTGGACGACAAGGTGCTGCGCGCGCCGGCGCACCTGGCGAAGGCAATCGTGCTCGCGCCTGCCCGCGGTGCCGATGGCAACGTCGCCGGCGGGGTCCGCCTTCCCGACGTCGACGTGCCGCTCGGCGTGCACGGCGTCCAGAACTCCGTCGACAGGGACCCCTGCCGGCTGAGCGCAGGCTACGTGGCGTACCCGATTGACGCGGTCAAAAAGCGATACAAGTCGCCGGCTGAGTATGCGAAGCGCGTCGCCGCCTCCGCGGCGCGGCTCGCGGAGCGCCGCCTGATCCTCCCCGAGGATGCCGACGCGATCGCCCGCGCGGCGCAGAACGTCCGCTGGGACGACTAAGGTTTGGTAGGCCGTGGCGGATTCGAACCGCCGACCAACGGATTAAAAGTTGGCGGCTCGTAGCTTAACGCGTTGTTTATTGGCCTCACTCGCCAATACCCGTGGAGACCCGCCGAATCCCCACGTTTTCCCCACGTTGCCCGCCGTCGCACGGCGGAGAATTTCATCCCGAAACCGCGGGCGACAGACGCTGCGCGCTCGACCGGTACGCCAATGCAACCAGTGGCGAGACAATCAAGAATTGCAGGAAGGTGAAGGTGGTTTCGAGCAGCAGGAAGTCGGCCACCGACGACATGCGGTACTTCGCGGCCACCGGCAACACCGCGAACGATCAACTTCGCCGACAGTGGAAGACCTAGGCCTCGCCTCGCGCCGGATAGTTCTTGCTCACCGCGAAGTCGATCGCCGCAGCGATCTCCCCGAAGTGCGGACGGGCAAACGGCATCGTGGAAATGGATGCCCAGTAAAGGGTCTGGTCCGGCCTCACGAGAAACAGGCCAGGCTCGGCGAACAGTGCGGGTTCCTCAACGCCAGCGGACGTCTTGCCACGCCCGCTGGAGATGTAAAGACCCCAATCGCGCGCCTTCTGGATCGGCACGCCATAACCAACATTGAGATTCGCGAGCCCCCACTGAGCTTTCGCCTGCTCGGCGCGCTCTCTTGAGTCCGTACTGGTTATCACCGTCGAAACACCGCGCTTCTCGAACTCGCCGATCATGCCATTCAGCTCGCTCGTGTATTTTCGGCAGACCGGGCAGTGCAGGCCACGGTAGAACACGATCATCGAGAACTGCGCCGGTTTCTGATCTGAAAGCCTCCACCGGCCTCGGTCGAGCGTGTCGAACTCGAGCGTCGGAACCTGCTGCCTGGGTTTAAGGGACATTACCGCGGCGCAACCCAGGAAAACATCTTTTCCCAGAAAGCGCTCCCCAAGCCCACGAAGAGCGCTGCCGTGCCGAGATTCCAGAGCAAGATCATCGCCGAGGCATCTAGCGGGTGGAATAGCGATAGCGCTGTAGACGCGACGGCAGCGACCGCAAGGCTCGCAGCGATCGCCGCGGCAGCAGAGCGAAGCAGCGCGACATAGCGAAGCATGAGCAGCATCGCGAGCCAGAGCGGAACGCTCGTCAACACGAGCGTCGCGAAGCAGTCTGCCGCCTCGCCAAGACGCAGTCCGTCCGGCTGCACCGCCACCCAATCAGTGAGGCACTGGTAGCTGATCGTAGAAGCCCAGAGGGCAAGGGCAGGCGCTGGGAGCAACAGCCACAGGCGCGAACGGTCCGGAAGGCTCACGATGAACGCCGCCGCGGCGGCAAGCACCGCCGTAAGAACTGATGCGCAGATGCTCATGACGAAGGTAGGCTGCTGCAGGCGCGTGTCGATGTCCTGCCGCAGCCCGTGACTGACGGCGAGCAAGGCGACGATTGCCGTCGCAAATGCGAGCCACGATATGGCCCGAAGCACCGGCGGGCGAAGCCGCCGAACCGGTTTTGCGCCGGCGACGAGCGATTCGATCAGATCTGGCGTAGTGATCACGTGCGCCTGTTTTTGTTCGAAAAAATCTTCCGCAGGCTTTTGAGCCCGCGGTGGGTCGCCACCTTGAGTGCCGCGACCGAGATCCCGCTCGCCGCTGCCGCTTCCTTTAATGACATCTCTTCCAGCTTCATCATTCGAATGGCCTCCCGTTGCCCGGGAGGTAGTTGGTCAACGGCCTCGCGAAGCGCCCTGCCTTCGGAGGCCACCTCATGGTAGTTCGTTTCAGGTGCTGCAAAGGTTTCATGCTCCGCGTCGAGCGGCGCCTCGCGCGCTTTAGTCCGGCCGCGCCGCCGGAGCCCATCGATGATCCGCCGCTTCGCGATTGCAACGAGCCAGGGTCCAAACGGCCGCATCGGGTCGTACGTATGCCGGATCGCGTGCACCGTGAGCAGCACATCCTGCACTGCGTCCTCGAGATCACCGCGGTCCTGCAGGTATCGAACGCCGATAGATCGAATATAGGGCGCGATTTCCTCCAGCAGGCGGCGATAGGCGTCCCGATCGCCGCTCTGGGCTCGCGCCATGCAGATGGACCAGTCCAAGCTCCGGTCGGACGGTTCAGCAACGTTGCTCATCTGAGCCGTTGCTGCGTCGTCTTTGACCAAGCTCAATGCCGGCGTTTGATTCTGGCTGATCGGCACGGTCCCTCGATTCTCCCACTAGGTCGGAATTGCTTTCGGCAATTAAATTTCGTGTTGGCCGTAACCTTTGGTCGGCTCAACTCGAATTTCCTGTCACGGTCCCGATTTCCGGGCCAGACCAACAGAGGATGAGCCAATGAATCGTTACGTACTCGCTGCATCGACCCTTTCGTCCGCCCTCGGATTGGCATTCGCCATCCAGGCGGGTCCGGCTTCGGCGCAAGGCATGAAGGAGCCGCCGCAGATGGTGAAGGACAACATGGCGCGCGCCATGGCGAACAAGCTCCAGAAGTGCTACGGCATCAACGCGGTGGCGAAGAACGACTGCGCCGAAGGCGCGCACTCCTGCGCCGGGCAGGCGACGAAGGCACGCGACAACACGTCCTTTGTCCTTCTGCCCGCCGGCGACTGCGCCAAGATCCAGGGCGGCAAGACCACCGCCTCCTGAGCGGCGGACGTTTGGGCGCCGCTACTCGCTTCCAGAAGGGCTGTGATCCGATCCCGGCAAGGGCCGGGATCGGGTTGCGCTTTCGGCACCACGCCGAGGTGACGCAATCGCGTCCTCGCGTGCCATGGTTCGAGGTCCATACCGAGAACTACCTGGGTGGAGGCAGCGCGCCCGGGTGCCTGGACGCGATCCGGCGCGACTACCCGATTTCCTTGCATGGCGTGGGACTCTCTCTTGGAAGCGCTGAGGGACTGAACGCGCTGCACCTGGAACGCATCTGCGTCGCAGTCGACCGTTTCCAGCCGACGCTCGTCTCCGAGCATCTCTCCTGGAACGTTGTCGGCGGCACCTACCTCGCCGACCTCTTGCCGTTGCCGCTCACCGAGGAGACGCTCGTTGTAGTGTGCCGCAACGTCGAAGTGCTGCAGGATGCGCTGCGTCGCCGCGTCCTCGTCGAGAACCCCTCCTCCTACCTGCAATACCAGCACTCGACGATCGCGGAATGGGAATTCATTGCCGAGGTCGCCAGGCGCACCGGCTGCGGGATTCTCTGCGACGTGAACAACGTCTACGTGAGCGCGAGTAACCACGGCTGGCAAGCGTCGCACTACCTGGCGGCCCTTCCGGCCGCGGCCGTAGGCGAAATCCATCTCGCGGGACACAGCGTGCGCGAGCTCGGGGACGGCCGCACGATTCGCATCGACGATCACGGATCGCGCGTCGCCGCAGAGGTCTGGAACCTTTACGCGGAGGCGCTTGGACGCTTTGGCCCGATACCGACGCTCATCGAGTGGGATACCGACGTGCCGCCAATCGCGATGTTGATGGAGGAAGCGCGCCGGGCAGAGCAAATCGTGAAAGGGTGCGAAGTTGCACGCGCCCGGGCTGCTTGAGATTCAGCACGCGATGCGCGCGAGCCTCATCGGAGACCCGCCGCAGGAACTCCTTGCCTGCATTTCCCACAACGGCGTGGAGCCCGCTGAGCGGCTCGACATCTACCGGAATACCTTCGCGAGCGTGCTCACCAGGGCACTTAGCCTCTTGTACCCTGCCGTGAAGCGCCTCGTCGGAGAGGAATTTTTCGAAGGCGCGACCAGGATCTTCATGGAAAGCCACCCGCCGCGGACGGCCTGCCTCGACGACTACGGCGCGGAGTTCCCGGATTTTCTTGCGCGATTCGAGCCGGCCAGCTCGCTCGCGTACCTACCCGACATCGCCCGCCTCGAATGGGCGGTCAACCGGGCACTCCACGCGACCGACGCGCCTGCGCTGGACCTCGCAAGGACCACGACCGCGGCAGTGGCGAAAGACACACCCATAAGCTTCACTCCCCATCCCGCATTGTCCCTGCTCTACTCGGCGTACCCGGTCGATCTGATCTGGCGCGCAGTATTGGACGGAGACGATGCCGCGCTGCAGGGCCTTGACCTCCGGTCCGGACCCGTGTGGCTCCTCGTCGAGCGCACCCCGACGGGTATCAACGTCCAGCGGATGGCTGAAAGCCCTTGGCGCTTCACCTCAGCCCTGTGCAGCGGCCAGCCGCTGCACGCCGCGCTCGAGGAGCCAACGGACTTCGATCCCTCGGCACTCCTCGCGGACCACATTGCGAGCGGCCGCCTCATAGACATGAGTAACGGCACACCATGACAACGCGATTGGACCTACGAATGACTTCTGCCACATCCACTTTGAAATCCTGCTGGTGCTCGATGGCCCGAATGGTCGCCTTGCTCGAGTGCGTGCCATACACCCTCCTTGCCGTTCCTCTGCGGCTCGCGGTCGCGACGGTCTTCTGGAATTCAGCCATAACTAAGCTCGCCAACTGGGATACGGCAATCGAGCTCTTCACCGACGAATACAAGCTGCCATTGCTTTCCCCGCTGCTTGCCGCGTACAGCGCCGTAACAATCGAGCTCGTGACGCCGGTCCTGCTCATCCTCGGGCTCGGCACGCGGGCTGCTGCGCTCGTTCTCCTCGGAATGACTTGCGTCATCGAGCTGTTCGTTTATCCGCAAGCATGGCCGACGCACATTCAGTGGGCCGCCATGCTCCTCGTCTTGCTGTGCCGCGGCGCGGGCGCGCTTTCGCTGGATCACTGGATACGCCGCTGGACGGTTTAGAAAAGGAGAATTCAATGTACACGCTCAAGAGAAGCCTTGCTGGGTTGTTCGCCGTGCTTGCGATGCTGATCGCGCCCCTCGCCGCCCTGGCGGCACCCCAGCATCCGTTCAGCGAGCAGGCATTCCAGGCCGCCCAGGACGCGGGCAAGCCGGTGCTGATCGAGATCCACGCCGACTGGTGCCCGACCTGCAGGGCGCAGCTTCCGATCCTGAACAAGCTTTCGGCCGAAGCCGCGTACTCCGGGATCGAGCGCCTGCGCGTCGATTTCGACTCGCAGAAGAGCGTCGTCAAGCGGTTCAAGGCGACGACGCAGAGCACGCTCGTTCTATACAAGGGCAAGATCGAGATCGCTCGTTCCGTGGGTGAAACGGACGAAAGCCGTATCCGCGCAATGCTGGACAAGGCGCGCTGACCCGGGAGCGAACCGCCGCATGGCGAGCATCCTCCTCGGGCTCCTCGCGGGAGCGCTGACGACGCTCTCGCCTTGCGTGCTGCCGGTGCTTCCCCTCGTTCTTTTCGCCGCGCTGGACCAGCACCGCTTCGGTCCGCTCGCCCTCGCGGCCGGCATGGCTACGACTTTCGCCGCGCTCGGAATGCTCGTCTCCGGAGCGGGCCTCGGCATCGGCCTGTCGGGTGACGGCGTGCGCTACGCCGCTGCGGCACTGATGGGGATATTCGGCGTCGTTCTGCTGAGCACCTCGCTCCAGCAGCGATTCGCACTCCTGAGCGCTCCGCTGACGAGCTGGCTCAACTCATCGACCCAGCGCTTTGGCGGCAGCGGCATAACGGGCCAATTCGCTATCGGCGCGCTCTTGGGCGCTGTGTGGAGCCCCTGCTCCGGACCGACGCTGGGGGCCGCGGTAACGCTTGCCGCAAGCAGCGAAACGCTAGGAGAAGCCGGCGCGATCATGCTCTCCTTCGGCCTGGGGGCTTCCGTTCCGCTTATCGCCCTCGCCTACGGCTCGAGGGCCACGCTGAAATCCCGCAAGGATACGTTGCAGCGCCTAGGGCGGGTCGCCAAGCCGGTACTGGGCGGCGTGGTGCTCGCTGCCGCACTCCTTGTGCTCACCGGTGTGGACCGGGTCATCGAAGCCGAGCTCGTTCGCTCGATGCCCGACTGGCTCACCACCCTGACGACGAAGTTCTGACCGACTTAATTTTCATGGCGCAGCTCCTTTCCTCTTGGCGGGCTCTTTGATCGCAGGCCTGCAGTCGCTCGGCCGTTCGCTCGCGCGTTATCTCAGCCGCCCGGACCCCCGGTACAAACCGCTAGCCACTTCTTCGGCCGAACAGCTCGCCGCGGCGCTTCAGCCCTGTGACGTGCTTCTCATCGAGGGCAACACCCGAGTCAGCACGGCGATCAAGTACCTCACGCAGTCGACCTGGTCGCATGCCGCGCTCTATCTGGGTGTGGGTCCGTTCGCGGGCCGCCTCGAGCGGCAGCACGCGCTGATCGAGGCCGACCTCGTCGAGGGCGATCCGAGCTGCAATACGTGCTACGAGGAGATGTTGCATGTCAGGCACCATAGCCTGTTCGCGCCGCGGGACTTCGATATCTCTCCGTACTTCCAGATCGTGAAGCCGAGCCTGGAGGGTAAGTTCGACTACCGTACGCTGCCCTGGGCGGATCTCCCGGCCTCAGCCGAAACCGCTCAGAATTCCTTCGGAAAAGCGGCATAGTCCTACTCCAAGGAGCACGACCACCATGAAGATAAATCGCCTCGTTCCTGTAGTACTCCTCCTTCTCGCGTGCTCCCGCGCAATTGCCGCCGACGGACTAACCGCCACAAAGAGCGACCACTCCGCGAAGGTGACGATGGATCGACTAGAGACCCTGCTTACCCAGAAGGGAATGACCATCTTCGCGCGGGTAGACCACGCCGCCGGCGCAGCGAAGATCGGTAAGCAGCTCCGCCCTACTGAGCTGCTGATCTTCGGCAACCCGCAAGGCGGCACGCCGTTCATCGAATGCAGTCAGACTGTAGGCATAGATCTGCCGCTCAAGGCGCTCGTCTGGCAAGATGAGTCAGGCCAGGTCTGGATCGGCTACAACGATCCGGGGTATATCGCGCAACGCCACGGCGCGCCGAAGTGTCCGGCCGTAGAGACTCTCAGGAACGCGGTCTCCGGGATCGTGGCGGCGGCCGCCGGAGCTCGCTGACATGGCAGCGCTGCTCCAGTCCACCCTCACTTGCCCGAGCTGCGGTTCCCGCCGACAAGAGACGATGCCCACGGACGCATGTCAGTTTTTCTATGAATGCAAGAGCTGCGGGGCGCTCCTGCGCCCGAAGCCCGGGGATTGCTGCGTATTTTGCTCTTACGGATCGATGGTATGTCCGTCCCGACAACAGGCCGGAACTTCTTCGAAGGAATGTAGATGCTGAAAGGTATCCGTGCCTGTGTGTTCGACGCATACAGCACGCTATTCGACTACGCCTCCGCCGCGGCGGCCTGCCGCGACGCCCTCGGCGACAAGTACGATCGCCTCACTTCGCTCTGGCGCGAAAAGCAGCTTCAGTACACGTGGCTGCGGGCCGCTCAGGACAAACACGCCGATTTCTGGCGGGTCAGCGGCGACGCCCTGGATTTCGCGCTCGAAACACTCGCGATCCCAGACCCGGCGCTGCGCGAGCGCCTCATGCGTCTATACCTCATCCTGGACCCGTTCCCCGAGGTTCCCGCCATGCTGCGCAGGCTGAAGGAAGCGGGCTTCAAGACCGCAATACTCTCCAACGGCACTCCGAAGATGGGACGAATCCGCTATTTTCGCAAGGCGAGCGTGCGGCCCTCGATTTTGCTATCGCGGCTGCGTCGGTGCCTAACGGCGTGACGGACGACATGTTTGGCGATATGCGCAACTACTGGACAGAGAACCAGATCGTAGAGATTCTCGCGGTCATCTCGGTTTTTGGATTCCTAAACCGCTGGAACGACAGCCTCGGTACGCCACTGGAACCAGAACCTCTCGCCGCGGGAAAAAAGCTGCTGGCGCACCACGGCTGGAATGCAGGAAAGCACGCGCGCTAAGCGACCAACGGATTATTTCCCCACGAATTCCCCACGTTCAGAAAAAGAAAAGGGCCTAGCTTTACGCTAAGCCCTTGAAGATTTGGTAGGCCGTGGCGGATTCGAACCGCCGACCAACGGATTAAAAGTCCGCTGCTCTACCAGCTGAGCTAACGACCCGGTGTTTAGAGTGATGAGGCGCTGAAAGGCGGCGATTTTATCAGCCTTGGCGGCTGATTCGCCAGTACTGCCACTTCATCGTGGCCGCCGAACCTGCGACGATGCAAGCGAAGGTGATGATCGAGCCGAGGGCGAGCGTCGAGATCCCCGTGATCGCCTGGCCGATGGTGCAGCCGAGAGCGCAGATGCCGCCAAAGCCCATCAACAGTCCCCCGAGGATATGCATGCCGGTGTCTTCGGCGTCGCGGAAGCCTTCCCAGCGGAATTTACGTGTCGCGATGGCGTAAGCGGCCGAGCCGGCGATCACCCCGGCGACCGAGGCGATGCCGTAGGTGACGATTCTCGACTTGTCGGTCCAGAACATCAGGTAATCGAGCGTGAAGGCGAGCGGCGCGACGAAGGAGAAGGACTCCATGCGCCCTGTATTGGTCGCGACGAACGCTTCCTGCAGCGTCCTGGGGTCCTCCGCCAGGTAGCCGATATGGCCGCTCACGTACCAGCCGCCGGCGACGACCAGGCCGGTGACCACGCCGCCCAGGGTGTAATTGAAGTTGGCGCGAAATTCCTTGCCCGCGTAGACGAAGGCGACGATGCCGCCGCCGATGAGCGCCGCAAGGATTGCGAGGAGAAGGGATTTTTCAAGGTTGATGGCTGAAGACAGGAGCGACGGCAAATCCTGGCCTTGTGAAAATACAAAAGAAACCTTTTCAAGAACCCCGACCCTGAAAGCACCCAGGATGCCGCGCAGCGTCATGTAGGCGGCGATGCCGAGAAAGACATAGACGATCACCGATTTCAGGTTGCCGCCGCCGATGCGGATCAGCGTTTTCGAGCCGCAGCCGGAGCCGAGCGTCATGCCGACGCCGAACAGGAACCCGCCCGCGATGTACGACAACCATGTGAACCTCGGTCCCGGATAGATCGACTTCGACAGATCGACGGCGCCCGCGAGCTGCAGGCCGCTCGAGGCGAGCAGCGCGACCGCGATCGCGAGCAGCCACATGCGCATGCGGTTGAAGTCGCCCATGTTGACCCAGTCCGACCGTTTGGAGAAAGCCGCGAGGCGCTGCTTGGCGCTGGTGGCGGCAGAGCTGCCGGGATATTTCGAGACCAGCTCCTCCAGCGTCTGCCGCGCGGCGCGGCGGTCGCCCATCGTTTCCTGCGAGCTTGCGATGCTGAGCATCGCGTCGGACGCCTTGCCGCTCTGCGGCCAAGTCGCGAGCAGCTTCCTCTGCGCCGCGATCGCGCTCTTGTAGTCGCGCTGGCCGGAGTAGGCCATGCCGACCCAGTACTGCGCGTTCGACGCCAGCGGGCTGCCCGGATAGGTGACCAGAAAGCCCTGCATCGCCGACACCGCGAGCGGGTAGTTGCCGAGCTTGAACTGGTCGAGCGCAGCCTGGTAGGCCTTGTTTTCCGCCGGCGTCGCCTCGGCCTCGGGCGGCCTGTCGGTCGCCGCGCTGCCCTCGCGCGTCTGCTCGAGCTTGCGCAGCCGCGTGTCGATGTCGAGATAGAGGTCCTTCTGCCGCTTGTCCGCGTTCTCGGCCTGGTTGGTCAGCACTTCAAGCTGGCCGCGCATGCGGGCGACGTCGTTGCGCAGCGCCTCGAGCTGCGAGGCCAGATCGAGAATCGCGCCGCGGTCGGTCGCCGCGGACTCGATCCTGCCGAGCCGCTCGTCGATGCTTCGCTGATTGGCGTCGAGCTGCTGGCGCAGCGTGTCGATGCGGCGGCGCGCCTCGGTGTCGTCGAACAGCCCCTGGGCGAGCGCCGGAGAAGCGAGCGCCCAGGCAAGGACCGCGGCCACCCGGATGATCGCCGCAAGCGTGGCGGGGTGGCCGCCGAGGCTGCGCTGGCGCATCAATACTCGCCGTTATAGAGCACGTCGCCGCGGCGGTTCTTCGCCCAGCACCCTTCGGCGTGCTCGACGCAGACCGGCTTCTCTTCGCCGAGGCTCACCGATTCGATCTGCGCTTCCTTGACGCCGAGCAGCGTCATCATCTTCTTCACGCTGTCGGAGCGGCGCTGGCCGAGCCCGACGTTGTACTCGCGGCTGCCGCGCTCGTCGGCATTGCCCTGGATCAGCATCTTGGCGCCGGAGTTCTCGCGCAGATACTTGGCGTGCGCTTCGACGAGCGGGCGGTACTCGTCCTTGATGTCGAACTTGTCGAAGTCGAAGTAGATCGAGCGCTTCGAGAGTATGTTGTTGGGGTCTTTCAGCGGATTGCCCCGCTGCACCGGGGCGATGTCGACTTTCTCGACCTTCGCCGCTTCCGGCTTTGCGGCGCCCCGATCCACGACCTCGGCGGGTTTCTGGTCCTCGGTAGGGGTCGTGGTGCAGGCGCCGACAAACAGGGCGGATGTTGTTACGGCAAGAGCTGCGATCAGGATTGCGCGCACGGTATGCCTCCTTTTCATTCTATGAACGGTCCCCACGCGGGTTCGCGTACGTCCCCCGCGGTGATGCTAAGCCGCTGCTTGATGCGTCCGTCGGAAGAGACCGCCGAGAGCACGCCGCGCCCGCCGATCACCGTGGCGAGCAGGATCATGCGGCCGTTCGGCGCGAAACTCGGGGACTCGTCGCGGTCGCTGTCGGTGATGATCTGCACCTGCTTGTTCGCTAGGTCGAGCATCGCTACCTGGAACTTGCCGTCGTTGCGCGTGATGTACGCGAGCGTTTTTCCGTCAGGGCTCAACCGCGGCGTCACATTATAGCTCCCCTCGAAGGTCACCCGCTGCGGCTCGCCGCCCGCGGCGGGCATGCGGTAGACCTGGGGGCTGCCGCCCCGGTCCGAGGTGAAGTAGATCCACTGCCCGTCGGGCGAGAAGCGCGGCTCGGTATCGATGGCGCTCGAGGTGGTGAGGCGGCGCACCCCGCTGCCGTCGGGGTTGATGAGGAAGATCTGCGACCCGCCCTCGCGCGACAGCGTGACGGCGAGCCTCGAGCCGTCCGGCGCCCAGGCCGGGGCGGAATTCGACCCCTTGAAGTTGGCCACGACCTGGCGCTTGCCGTCGAGCAGCGAATGCACGTAGACCACCGGCTTCTTGTTCTCGAACGACACGTAGGCGATGCGCCGGCCGTCGGGCGACCAGGCCGGCGA